>Ga0308161_1002691_pt1 | contig 18436 bp, 12 predicted proteins | sample PhyFR2_FD_201034 | JGI IMG/M metagenome (GOLD analysis project Ga0308161, IMG submission 201034) | Phyllosphere microbial communities from UC Gill Tract Community Farm, Albany, California, United States - DLSLF.R2 | ecosystem: Host-associated > Plants > Phyllosphere > Unclassified | place: USA...
CCTGGGTTCCCGCTGTGCCTCAACGCCGTGGGGTCATAACCCAAGTGTTGGCGTAAGCACCGAAGATCCAGAATACGCTAAATCCGTCTTCGGCCGCAAATGAGGCTGGTTCCGGCGGGCCGGCTGTGGTAGGAACCACAGAGCCGGCAGACTGCACCGCAACCGTGCCCCTCCATAATAGCGGCGCCCCGGCCTGTAACCGTCAGGAATGCAGCCTCGGCGCGTCGAAGAACGCCACTTCCAGGCGGCAGGACTGTTTGAACGCGGTCAGCATCGCAGCCCTCTCCTGCCCGGAGGCGTTCCGTCCGGCGGCGTCAACGATCGAAATGGCCCGGCGGGTGGCCGCGGCAAACGCCTCGTCGGCATAGGTGCGGAGCCACGCGGCGTAGGCATGCCCGTCGGGCTGGCCGGCGGCAAGGAACTGTGCGTGGAGCTTCTCCCCCACCTCGGCGTAGAGCCAGAAACAGGGCAGCACGGCGGCGGCCAGGACTGCATAGCTTCCCGACGCCGACGCCGCGGTGAGGTGGTCCACGTAGGCCTTGGTGACGGGGCCCAGTCCGCCCTGTGCCGGGCGGGTGCTCAGCCAGGAGCGGTGGAGCTCCGATTCCACCTCGAGGCACTGCTGTGCGGAGCCGGCCCAGAACAGCTGCTCGGCTTCCGATGGTGCGAGGGCGCTGGCCCGGGCCAGGACCCTGGAGTAGCCGTTGAGGTAGAGGGCGTCCTGGGCCAGGTAGTAGGCGAAGTCCTTCTCCTCAAGTTCGCCCGAGGCCAGGCCCCGGATGAAGTCCAGCGCGTAGATGTCGTCGAGGTCCGGTTGGGCCTCGTCCCACAGCCGGGCCGCGAAGCCCCCTTCAGGAAGGGCGGGCCGCAGGTGATGGAAGTGGTGCACGGGTCCGTTTCCGTGGCCCACCTCCAGCTCGCCCGAGTTCTCAAGCGCACCGGCGAGCCACGGCTTCACGGTCCGCAGCGCCGCTTCCCAGTCGCCTACCCGGACCTGCACGGTGGCCATCGCGGAAGACAGGGAGCAGCCGGTGCCGTGGCTGTTGCGCGTGGCAATCCGGTTGCCCTGGACTTCCACCACGTCCTGCCCCAGCAGGCCCGAGGCGTTGACCAGCGCATCCGGGCAGTCCCTCCCTGCCAGATGGCCGCCTTTCACCAGGACGGTGGCTCCGGTGGTCTTCGCCAGCTCCCTCCCCTGGTCCAGCGCCGCGTCCCAGCTCTCCGCCGGCTCCGCCCCCACCAGCATGGCAAGCTCGGGCAGGTTGGGGGTAATGAGATGGGCAAGGGGCAGCAGTTCCCGAAGGGCAGCTTCGGCGGATTCCTTCAGCAGCCGGTCACCGCTGGTTGCCACCATCACCGGGTCCAGGACCACGACGGCGGGACGTACTTTCTCCAGCCAGCCGCGGACAGTGCGGATCACCGCTTCATCTCCCAGCATGCCGATCTTGACGGCGTCGATGCTGATGTCGTCGCTGACGGCGTCCAGCTGCTGGGCGAGGAAGGCGACCGGGGGAACGTGCACGGCCTGCACCCCGCGCGTGTTCTGTGCGGTGAGGGCCGTAATCACGGCCATGCCGTATCCGCCGTGGGCGGCGATGCTTTTCAGGTCTGCCTGGATCCCTGCTCCACCCGAGGGATCGGAGCCCGCAATGGAAAGCACCCGCGGAACGTCGCGGCCCATGGGCACCCCCGCAGGAGCACCCGGTACGGCCGGCAGGGTCATGGAAAGGGTCGAAGACAAGAGACATCCCTTCGCCGGTGCTAGCCGGACAGGTTCAACGGGTCTGGATCTCAGCCGGCCTTCTGCTCGGCACCCCGTGTCGTGGTCCAGCCTAGCCGTTGCCGCGCATCCGGAAAAAGGTGACAGCCCCTTCCCCTCGCCCAGAAGAAATCCCCGCCCTGCGGACAGTTCCCCCGTACTTCCGGGGGAACTGTCCACACAACGGGGACTCCTGGATGTTTCTGTGCTGCTGTCCGTTCCGGACGTGGGGCTTAGAGCTCGGAAGCGGGCACCCCGACACCGAGGATGATCGGTTCCTCGGCGGCCTTGCCAACCTCCGCCGCCGGAACAGCGGCCTCCGGGGCCTTGGCCTCGTGGGAGTGGCCCGACGCGGTCGCCTGGACACTCTCGTGGTGCTGGACCGCAGTCTCGTTGGCGGCGCCCTGGGCACGGCTGGCAGCGCGGTGGCGGCGCGGCCTGCGTTGCCGGGACTGCTCCAGCGTGTGGTCCGAATAGTCCTTTTCAGCCGGAGCATCAACGGTGGCGCGCGCTTCCCCGCCCCCGGCAGGCCGCGCTTCCGGTGCCGGCTGCTGGGCTGCCGGCCCGGTGCCCGTTGGGGCAGCGGCGGCCGTGCCGGGTGCATCCCCGACAGAGGACGAGGGCTGGCCCAGGTGGGCGAACGCTTCCGCGAGCCGATCCAGGGTCAGGGCCGGCTTGGGGTGGTGCTCCTCCGCGTGCTCCACGAAGGGAAGCGGGACTTCCTCGCCCCCGAAGGTCAGGACAGCTGCCGGACGGGCCGGGGCGTCGGCGTCGTGCTTCTCCTCCGACGGTGCAGCCGCAGGCGGAACCGGCGGCACCTGCCGGGCAGCTGCCACCTCATCGTCGTGCAGGTGGGCGGCGTGGGCAGCAGCCGCGATGTTCGCCAGGGCAAGCCGGGTGGCTTCTGCCTTGGCGTGCCGCTCCGCATCTGCCGCCTCCGGCAGGACCGTGTGGACCTGCACCGCGGGCACGGGCGCAGCCTCGGGCTGCTGGCCGCCGCGTCCGCGCCGGCGCTTGCGCTCGGAACGGGGTCCCTGCTGGGCGTTGTCGGTCCGCTGCGCCTCGGGGCGGTGCACTTCGGCCCGCGGTTCGGGCCGGCTGTCGGTGCGCTGGACGTGGTGCTCGGCGGCCACGATGTTTGCGCGGCGGTGTTCCACCGGATCGTCGTGGGTGACGACGCCGCGGCCGGCACAGGCCTCACACTGCTCGCCAAAGACTTCCAGCAGTCCGGTGCCCATCCGCTTGCGGGTCATCTGGACCAGGCCCAGCGACGTCACTTCGGCCACCTGGTGCTTGGTCCGGTCGCGGCCCAGGCACTCCACCAGCCGGCGCAGGACAAGGTCGCGGTTGGATTCGAGGACCATGTCGATGAAGTCGATGACAATAATGCCGCCGATGTCACGGAGGCGCAGCTGGCGCACCACTTCTTCGGCTGCTTCGAGGTTGTTCTTGGTGACGGTTTCCTCGAGGTTGCCGCCGCTGCCGGTGAACTTGCCGGTGTTGACGTCCACCACTGTCATGGCCTCGGTGCGGTCGATCACCAGGGACCCGCCGGAGGGCAGGAAGACCTTGCGCTCCAGGGCCTTGTGGATCTGTTCGTCGATGCGCCAGGCGGAGAAGATGTCCTGGTCCTTGGTCCACTTCTCGAGCCGGCCCACCAGGTCAGGTGCCACGTAGGTGACGTAGGCCTCGATGGTGTCCCAGGCCTCCTCGCCGGAAACGATGAGCTTGGAGAAGTCCTCGTTGAAGACGTCACGGACCACCTTGATGGTCAGGTCCGGTTCGCCGTACAGCAGTTCCGGAGCCAGGATCTTGGTGGACGCGGCCTGGCTTTCGATGCCTTCCCACTGGGCTCGCAGCCGGTTGATGTCGTGCGTCAGTTCTTCCTCTGAAGCGCCTTCGGCGGCAGTACGGACAATGACGCCGGCGTGCTCGGGCAGGCGGTCCTTGAGGATGCGCTTGAGGCGGTTGCGTTCGACGTCGGGCAGCTTGCGGGAGATGCCGGTCATGGAGCCGCCGGGCACGTAGACCAGGTAGCGTCCCGGGAGCGAGATCTGGCTGGTCAGGCGGGCACCCTTGTGGCCCACGGGGTCCTTGGTGACCTGGACCAGCACGGTGTCGCCGGACTTCAACGCGTTTTCGATGCGGCGCTGTTTGCCCTCAAGGTTCACGGCTTCCCAGTTGACCTCGCCGGCGTAGAGGACGGCGTTGCGGCCGCGCCCGATGTCGACGAATGCAGCTTCCATTGACGGCAGCACGTTCTGCACCTTGCCCAGGTACACGTTGCCGATCAGGGAGTCCTGCTGGGTCTTGGACACGAAGTGTTCTGCCAGGACGCCGTCTTCGAGGACGGCAATCTGGATCCTGTCGTCGCGCTGGCGGACGATCATCTGGCGGTCGACGGACTCCCGGCGCGCCAGGAACTCGGCCTCAGTGATGACAGTGCGGCGGCGGCCGGTGTCGCGGGATTCACGGCGGCGCTGCTTCTTCGCCTCAAGCCGGGTGGAGCCCTTGACGCTGGTTACCCGGTTGCTCACCGGGACGTCGCTGACAGGTCGCGGCGCACGGACCCTGGTCACCGTGTTGGGGGGATCGTCATCTCCGCCGCCGGTCAGTTCAAGGTCCTGGTCACCGCGGCGGCGGCGACGGCGGCGACGGGAGGTCACCCCGTCCTCCACCTGTCCGGCGGTATCCTCGTCCGCCTCGTCTTCGGCGTCAGCCTCCGCACCGCTTTCAAGGTCCTCATCGGTCCTCTCGCCTGTGCGGCTGCGGCCACGGCGGCCACGGCTGCGGCGCCGGCGGCGGCTGGAGGAGTCGTCGGTGTCTTCGGTCTCCTCCTCTTCAGGCTCCTCTGCGGCGGCCGCGGCGGGGCGGACAACCGTGCTGAGGTCGGGGGCCTGGAAGAGCACTGAGGTGGGGGACGCGGGTTCCAGGAAGAGCGAGCCGAAGGGGCTGGCGGGCGCTGCGGCTTCCCCGGCCGGGGCAACGGCGGGTTCCGCGTCCTGCTTGGCAGCCTCCGGGGCGGCGGGCTCCTGGATTGGCTCCTCCTGCTGCTCACCGGCAGTCTGGGCGGCGGGTTCCTGGGCGGCCTCCTGGGGGGCGGTGGCTGCCTGGACGGCGCCGGGCTCCTGCCCACCGGTGTTCGGCGCTGCCGATTCGGCAGCGACAGTCTCTGCCTCGTTGCCCTCCACCACGGGGGCCGCGGCCGGGGATGCAACCTTGCGGGTGGCGACCCGGCGGCGGCGAACGGGTTTGGTTTCAACGTCCGCCGCAGGTGCCGGAGCGGGTGCGGCGGGCTCCTCAGCGGCGGGACTGTCAACAACGGCAGCGGCGACGGCGGGGCCTGCTTCGTCGGCGAAGGCGGGCAAGGGTTCGGCAGCGTCGACTTTTTTCCTGGCGCGGGTCCGCCGGGCCGGCGCCTTGGGCGCTTCTTCCGCCACGGCGCCGTCAGCACCGGCGACCTCAGGGGCCTCTGTGGCGGCCGTCACGTCCTCGTTGGTCTTTGGAGCCGCCTTCCGGCGCGTACGCGGGGCCTTCCTGGGTGCAGCATCGGCGTCCGCTGCTGTGTCGTTAACGGCCAGTTCCTGATCATTGTCCATATGTGGCAACACTCCTGCCCCTGACGTACCGCCACATCCGGCACCCATTGGGGCACATATTGTCAAAACCCGCAGGCGTTGACAGAAGTCAAGTGGATACTCCCAGGTTCGCACCGTCGTTGGGGTGCGGCAGCCCGTGGGAGCCGGTGGATGTTCTGAAAACCCGTTGTTCCACGTGCCACAACCAGGTGCCGCCCAATGGAGTCGCGGGTGTGCCGGAAGAATCCGAAGCCTGCCCTGCTCATCATTGGCGGTCTTGGGAACAAACCACCGGACCGGAGTCCGAATGTGGATCGGCTTCCAGCCACGTTCATTCTCTCATACCGCGGCAGGATCGCCGCGGAGGCAGGTGCAGCTGTTCCCGTTGCTGTGTGATGGCTCCAGCCGCCGGCGTTACAATCAGGCACAGGAGCACCGGATGAAAAGGACGCCACACCCATGCCCAGCATCTCCCCCGTCAGCGCCCAGGAACAAGACCGGGCAGCCGGCCCAGAGGCCCGTGCTGCCGGAAGCGTTCCCCCCATGGCACGGAACCGGCCTTTCGGCTGGCTGCTGGTGATCACCGGCATCACAGGCTGGCTTGCGTCGGGAACCCTGGTCCTGGAAAAACTCGAAGTACTGAAGGACCCCAACCACGCCACCGTGTGCGACGTGAATCCCTGGATTTCGTGCGGCCAGGTAATGCAGACGTGGCAAAGTTCCGTATTCGGCTTTCCCAATATGTTCATTGGAATTGTGGCCTTCGCCGTCATCATCACCGTGGGCATGGCCCTGCTCTCCGGTGCAACCTTTGCCCGCTGGTACTGGCTGGGGCTGCAGGCCGGAGTCACGCTGGGCTTCACCTTCGTTGTCTGGCTGTGGTCGCAGGCCCTCTACTCCATCCACATCCTCTGCCCGCTGTGCATGATCGTCTGGGCAGCCATGATCCCGCTCTTCGTGTGGACCACCATCAGGAACGTCACAGCCGGCGTCATACCCGTGCCGGCAGGTGCGGCCCGGCTCCTGGGTGATTCCGGCTGGATCATTACGGCGCTGCTCTACGTGGCCGTCGTCGCCACCATCTTCTTCGCGTTCATCCAGGTGTTTGTGGGGACCTCGGGCTTCTAGCCGGCCCGCTCCCCCGCCGGATAACAGATAAGGCCAATGTTCACGAAGAACATTGGCCTTATCTGTCAGTTCGCCACGCTTGGTCCACGCAAATGCGCGGGACGCGGCCGCCGGTTACTGGAACCAGATCTTGATCTCGCGCTCGGCGGAATCGGTCGAGTCGGAGCCATGCACCAGGTTCTGCTGGACCTTCAGGCCCCAGTCGCGGCCGAAGTCGCCACGGATGGTGCCGGGGGCCGCCGTCGTGGGATCGGTGGTGCCTGCGAGTGAGCGGAAACCTTCGATGACGCGGTGGCCTTCGAAGATGGCCGCCACCACGGGTCCGCTGAGCATGAACTCCACCAGCGGCTCGTAAAAGGGCTTGCCCACGTGTTCCTCGTAGTGCTGCTCCAGCAGTTCACGGGTGGCGTCAACCTTCTTCAGCTCAACAAGGCTGTAGCCCTTGGCTTCAATGCGGGCCAGGATGGCGCCGGTCAGGTTACGGGCGACGCCGTCGGGCTTGATCAGGACGAGGGTGCGCTCTGTAGTCACAACTGCTCCAATGGGTTGGTGGGGTTTCGGGACAAGTCTACGGGGACTGGGGCTGGGCCGGACCGGCAGCCTGGTCGGGGTGGGCGGCTTCCCATTCCGCCTGCTCGCGGGCGCGCTGGGCAGCCTCCCGGTCCAGGCGGATGCCGGTGCGGATGCCGTACCACCAGGCGAGGGCGAAGAGCCCGCCCACCAGGTACATGGTCGGCTCGATAATGCCCAGAAGGATCAGGACCAGCTGCAGGACCCAGCCCACACCGATTCCCCAGGGTTTGTTGAGGACCGCGCAGGCGGCGACCATGACCACGCTGAGGCCGATGCCGACGCCGAGGATCAGTACCGGCGGGAACTCCCCGCGGCGGAGCCCAAACACCGCCAGGGTGGCGAAGAACATGACGAAAGCTTCGAGGAGCAGCACAGTTGAGGCGAACATGACCTTGGTGGAACGCCGCTTCTTAGGCATTCCGGGACGCCACTCGCGCTGCGCTTTGGTGAGTCTGGCCATGGTCACGCCTCCGTTTTTCCGAGCAGGATCCGTGCTTCGGCCACCAGCGTGATGGAGCCGGTGACCAGCACGCCGCCGGAAAGGTCCTCGTTGGCTTCGGCGCGTTCCACCGCCCATTCCAGTGCGTCGTCCAGTTTCTCGGCGATGTGGACATTGTCCTCGCCGAAGCCCAGGTCGATCGCCAGTTCAGCCAGTTCGGCGGCGGGAACGGCCCGGGGCGAGTTGGACTGCGTGAAGCAGTATTCGTCCGCTACCCCTTCCAGGGACTCCTTGAGTTCCCGGAGGATTTCCTCGGCATCCTTTTCCTTGAGCACGCCCACGACGGGCACCAGCTTGGTGAAGGTGAATGCTTCCTGCAGCGCGGCAGCGGAGGCCTTGATGCCGTCGGGGTTGTGCGCCGCGTCGACGATGATCGTGGGGGCAGTCCGCACCACCTCGAGGCGCCCGGGGGATGTCACGGCGGCGAAACCTTCCTGCAGGACCTCGAAGTCGAGCTCCTTTTCACCGCCGAAGAACGCCTCCAGCGCGGCCACCGCCACGGCGGCGTTTTGCGCCTGGTGCGCCCCATGCAGCGGCACCAGAAGGTCCGGGTAGCGGCCGGCGATGCCCTGGATGGTGACCACCTGGCCACCGACGGCGACTGTGCGCGACTCAACGCCGAACTCCACGCCTTCGAAGCGGAACGGCACGCCCACCTCCTTGGCTTTTTCGAGCAGCACCTGGGCTGCGTCAAGGGGCTGCGCCGCGCTGATGAGGTAGCCGCCCGGCTTGATGATGCCGGCCTTTTCGTGGGCGATATCCGCCGTCGTGTCCCCCAGCAGGTCCGTGTGGTCCAGCGAGATGGGAGTCACCACGGAGACCTGGCCGTCGCCGACGTTGGTGGCATCGGTGATGCCGCCCAGTCCCACCTCGATGATGGCCACGTTGACGGGCTGGTCGGCGAAGATGGCGAAGCCGAGGATGGTGAGGCACTCGAAGTAGGTCAGCCGTGGCTGGCCCTCAGCTTCGAGCTCGGAGTCGACGATCTGCAGGTAGGGCCGGATTTCGTCCCAGATGCGGACGAACGTCTCGTCGGAGACCGGGTGGCCGTCGATGCTGATCCGCTCGGTGACCTTGGAGAGGTGCGGGCTGGTGTAACGGCCGGTGCTCAGGCCGTGCGCGCGGAGCACGGATTCGATCATCCGGGATGTGGAGGTCTTGCCGTTGGTGCCCGTCACGTGGATGATCGGGTACGCCTTGTTGGGCTCGCCCAGCACGTCCATGGCGCGGAACAGCGGCGCCAGGCGCGGCTCCATCTTGTTTTCCGGAGCCCGGCCCAGCAGTTCCGCGTAGACGCTTTCAACGGAGAATTCGTCGGTCATGTCCTAGGCCTCCACTTTTTCTACGGCGACGGCGGGCTCGGACACGTCGGCAGGTTCAGCGGCCAGGTCCACCGTCAGCGTCTCACCCTTGACCAGTTCAGCGTTGGCAAGCAGGGCGTCCACCACGTTCTGCGCGGCGGTGACCGTGGTCCGGATCCGGTCGCTCACATTGAGTCCGGCGTCCTTGCGTGCCTGCTGGATGGCGCGGACCATGTCCCGCGCCAAGCCTTCGGCTTCCAGCTCCGGCGTGACCTCGGTGTTGAGCACAACGAAGCCACCTCCGGGAAGTACGGCAACAGCTGCCGATCCGCCGTCGGACTCTGCCACCACCGTCTCCAGTGTGTACTCCTGCGGCTCCAGCTGGAGCCCGCCGGCGGTGACCACACCGGCATCGTCCACGGACCAGTCCCCGGACTTGGAGCCCTTGATGGCCACCTGGACATTCTTGCCCAGGCGCGGGCCGGCGGCACGGGCGTTGACCACGAGCTTCTGCTGGATGCCGAACTCCTCGGGGGATGCCGTGGCGGCGTCCAGCAGGCGGACGGAACGGAGGTTGAGTTCATCGGCGACGACGGCGGCAAAGCCTTCCAGCGCGCCCGCACCCGGTGCCACCACGGTGAGTTCCTGCAGCGGCAGGCGCACGCGCAGGTTCGCTGCCTTGCGCAGCGACGAGCCGGTGGAGCAGATCTGCTGGACCCGGTCCATGGCTTCCACCAGGGACGGGTTGGCCGGGAACAGGTCAGCGTCAGGCCAGTCGGCGAGGTGCACGGACCGGCCACCGGTCAGGCCGCGCCAGATCTCCTCGGAAACCAGCGGCAGCAGCGGGGCCGCGGCACGGGTGACGGTCTCCAGCGCGGTGAACAGCGCATCGAACGCATCCTGGTCCTCGTCGAAGAACCGCTGCCGGCTGCGCCGGACATACCAGTTGGTGAGCATGTCCAGGTAGCTGCGCAGCGAATCGCACGCGCCGGAGATGTCATAGGTGTCCAGTTGGCCGGTCATGGTGCGCACCAGGTCTCCGGTGTTGGCCAGCAGGTACTGGTCCAACGTGTCCCGGTAGCCCTCATAGCGCAACTTGGCGTCGTAGCCGGCGCCGCCGTTGGCAGCGTTCGTGTACAGGGTGAAGAAGCTGTACACGTTCCACAGCGGCAGGATCACTTGGCGGACGCCGTCGCGGATGCCCTGCTCGGTGACGATCAGGTTGCCGCCGCGCAGGATGGGGCTGGACATCAGGAACCAGCGCATGGCGTCGGAGCCGTCCCGGTCCAGGACCTCGGACACATCCGGGTAGTTGCGCAGGCTCTTGGACATCTTCTGGCCGTCGGAGCCGAGCACGATGCCGTGGCTGATGACGTTCCGGAACGCGGGCCGGTCGAACAGCGCCGTGGACAGGATGTGCAGCATGTAGAACCAGCCGCGGGTCTGCCCGATGTACTCCACGATGAAGTCCGCCGGGTTGTGGGTGTTGAACCAGGCTTCGTTCTCGAACGGGTAGTGCACCTGGCCGTAGGGCATGGACCCGGAGTCGAACCAGACGTCCAGGACGTCCTCAACGCGGCGCATCACGGACTGGCCCTCTTCGGGGGTGCGGGGATCGTCAGGGTTGGGCCGGGTGAGCTCGTCGATGAACGGCCGGTGCAGGTCCACCTCGCCGTCCTTGTTCAGCGGCAGCCGGCCGAAGTCGGCTTCGATCTCCGCCAGGGAGCCGTAGACGTCGGTGCGCGGGTACTCCGGATCGGTGGACTGCCAGACGGGGATGGGGCTGCCCCAGAAGCGGTTCCGGCTGATGGACCAGTCCCGGGCGTTTTCCAGCCACTTGCCGAACTGGCCGTCCTTGACGTTACCGGGGATCCAGTTGATCTCCTGGTTGAGTTCGGACATCCGGTCCTTGAACTTGGTGACCTCCACGTACCAGGAGGACACCGCGCGGTAGATCAGCGGGTTGCGGCAGCGCCAGCAGTGCGGGTAGCTGTGCTCGTAGCTGGCCTGGCGCACCAGCCGGCCCTGGGCGCGGAGCACCTGGGTGATGGGCTTGTTGGCTTCGAAGACCTGGAGGCCCACGATGTCGTGGAGGTCACCGTGCTTGAACAGGGGCAGGAACTTTGCGCCCTCGTCCACGGAGAGCACCACGGGGATGCCGGCCTCCTCGCAGACCTTCTGGTCATCCTCACCGTAGGCGGGTGCCTGGTGCACGATGCCGGTGCCGTCGGTGGTGGTCACGTAGTCGGCCACCACGAAGCGCCAGGCGTTTTCCATGCCGTACTTTTCGTTGTCGGCAAAGTCGTCCCACAGCCGCTGGTATTCCAGGCCTTCAAGCTCCGCGCCGTTATGGGTGGACACCACGGCCGCTTCGGCGTCCTCGAAGCTGTCGTAGCCCAGGTCCTTGGCGTAGCTGCCCAGCAGGTCCGCTGCGAGCAGGAAGCTGCCCGTGACCGGGGCGTCAGCGGAGGCTGCCTTGATGCCGTTGGGTCCGGCGGGCAGCACAACGTAAGTGATGGAAGGCCCGACGGCGAGCGCGGCGTTGGTGGGCAGGGTCCAGGGGGTGGTGGTCCAGGCCAGGGCCTGCACGCCGGCGAGTTCCTTTGACAGCTCCGACTCCCCCGCGAGAATGGGGAACGTGACCGTGACGGTTTGGTCCTGGCGGTTCTTGTACACGTCGTCGTCCATGCGCAGCTCATGGTTGGACAGCGGCGTTTCGTCCTTCCAGCAGTAGGGCAGGACGCGGTAGCCGTTGTAGGTCAGGCCCTTGTCGTGCAGCTGCTTGAACGCCCAGAGCACTGACTCCATGTACTCGACGTTGAGCGTCTTGTAGTCGTTGTCGAAGTCCACCCAGCGGGCCTGGCGGGTGACATAGCTGCGCCATTCATCGGCGTACTTCATAACCGACGCGCGGCAGGCGTCGTTGAACTTGTCGATGCCCATGGCTTCGATCTGGGTCTTGTCCGTCATGCCCAGCTGCTTCATGGCCTCAAGCTCGGCAGGCAGGCCGTGGGTGTCCCAGCCGAAGCGGCGCTCCACACGCTTGCCGCGCTGCGTCTGGTACCGGCCCACCAGGTCCTTGGCGTAGCCGGTGAGGAGGTGGCCGTAGTGCGGCAGGCCGTTGGCGAAGGGCGGGCCGTCGTAGAACACGAATTCGTTGCTGCCCGGCTCGCCGCCGGGAACGTCGGCACTGCGCTGGTCGATGCTGGCCTGGAAGGTGCCGTCCTGGTCCCAGTACTTCAGGATGCGCTCTTCGATCTCCGGAAACTTCACGGAGGCGGAAACGCCGCGCGTGCCACTGGCGGAGGCTGAGGCCTTGGGGTAAAAAGTCATTCTCGACATCCCGGGTTGAGCTTGGCGAACTGCCGGCTTGCGCCTTTCGTTCCGATCAGGATGCGAGGACGGCTGCCGTGCTGTCCGAAAACTGCACACCCACCGCGGTACCACCTCACTTACCGGCGCTGCCCGGTTCCCCTGGGGAACCGCCCTGCACCGGCCGCTCATTGACTGCTGTAACGGGCTTACCCGTCCGGTTCTACTGGCGCGGTCCGTCCTGTGCGGGGCGGCCGTGCGTTCTTCCGGAAGCTCACCGGTGATTGCCGGGTCATAGCCACACCAGAGTCTACTATCGCCGCAGCCCCAGTGCCATTCAGGGGGACGGGCGCCGGGGGCTGACGCTTCCCGCGCTCAGTGCCTAGACTCAGCTCATGACAGCTCCTGGGCGTTCGGCCGCGGCCACGCGCCTGGCTGCCGCGGGCAGATGGCTGTTCTTTCCCGTTGTACTGCCGGTGGCAGTGGTCTCAGCCCTGCGCGGTCTGCCCGCCGACCTGCCCGTGCTGGGCGTCCAGCTCGTGGCGTTCACACCCTGGCTCGCAGTACCCGCCGCCGCGGCACTGCTGCTTTCCTTCCTGGGACGGCGCCGGTGGCAGCAGGTGCTGGCCGCCGCCCTGGCCGCGTGCCAGGCTTTCTGGCTCTTCCCGCTGGACATCCGGGAGCCCGCTGCCGAAGCTGCCGGCAAACAGATCACGCTTGTCGCCATGAGCATCAATGCGGAGTTGGGCGGCGCAGACGCCGAGGGCATCGTGCGGCTGGTCCGCGACCGGCACGTGGACCTGTTGGCGGTCGAGGAGTACACGCCGGAATTGTCCCGACGGCTCGCAGCGGCCGGGCTTGACGGCCTGCTCCCCCACCGGGACGCCCATCCCAGGGCCGGCGCAGGCGGCACGGCCATCTACACGTCGTTCAGCATGAAGGAGACCGGGGTGCTCCCCGGGACGCAGTTCACCATGCCGGTGGCCCGCCTGGACCTCGGTGACGGTACCGGCACCGGCCTTCGCGTTGTGGCCGTCCACACCCTGGCCCCCGTGGGGGACGGCCTCCGCCAATGGCGGCGTGACCTGGCCACGGTGTCCAGGGCGGACAACGGTTCAGGCCCCCTGCTGCTGGCGGGAGACTTCAATGCGACGTACGACCACCGGGAGTTCCGTGGGCTGCTGGCCGGAACCGGCGGTAACCGCGCCCTGATGGACGTGGCCGCCTCGCTGGGCGACCGGCTGGTGCCCACGTGGCCCATGCGCGACTACCGGCTGCCGGGGATTGCGCTTGACCACCTGGTGGCCAGTCCCGACATCAAGGGATCGGAATACACCGTCCAAAGGGTAGACGGGACGGACCACGCCGCAGTCATAGCAACGCTCCATGTCCAGGTGCCTTAGCTTTTCCTGATCAGCTTGTGGGTGCCGGCCTGCGCCACCGGCCGGATGACGATCTGGTCCAGGTTGACGTGGTGCGGGAGTGTGACGGCGTAACGGACCACGTCGGCCACATCCTCCGCTGTCAGTGGCTTCTCAACGCCCTGGTACACCTTGCCGGCGGCCTGCGCGTCCCCCAGGCGGTTCAGGGCGAACTCCTCCGTCTGCACCAGTCCCGGCGCCACCTCGATGACGCGGACGTTGTGATCGACTTCCTCAAGCCGGAGGGCGTTGGTCAGGGCGTGCTGGCCGAACTTGGCTGCGTTGTAGCCGCCGCCGCCTTCGTATGCTTCCAGGCCCGCCGTGGAGGTCAGGTTCAGCACGGTGCCTTCGCCGGTGGCGCGCAGCATGGGCAGGAAGGCGCGGGTGAGCTTCATGGTGCCCAGGACGTTGACGCGGTACATCCATTCCCAGTCCTCCGTGCTGGCGTCCCCCACTTTGTCAGCTCCCCTGGCGCCGCCGGCGATGTTGATCAGGGTATCGATGCCGCCAGCCCCGGTGACCTGCGCGAGAAGCCGGGACACGTCGTCGTCCTCCGCAATGTCTGCAGGAATGGCGACGGCGCCGGTCTCCCCTTCCAGGGCCGCGAGCCGTTCGGCCCGGCGCGCCACGGCGAAGACCGTCCACCCGTCGGCACGGAGTGCGCGCACTGCAGCCTCGCCGATTCCGCTGCTCGCGCCGGTTACCAATGCTGCCTTTTTCTGCAATTCCTCAGTCATGGCACCACCCTAGCCCGATCAGCCGGCGGGCCTCCCACGAGGTAATCAAGAAGGACTCGTGCATTGTTGGCATCGGTATCGCGGGCGGCGTAGAGGAGGGTGATCCGGGGGTGGCCGGCCGCCAACGCCAGGAGCGTCTCCACGGCAGGATTGGAGTCCAGTTCCGCCCGGTAGCGTTCGCTGAATTCGGCAAACCGCTCCGGGCGGTGGTTGAACTCCTTGCGCAGCTCCGTAGACGGTGCCACATCCTTGAGCCAAAGGTCGACGGCCGCGCCCTCCTTGGGCATCCCCCGCGGCCAGAGCCGGTCCACCAGCACCCGGAAGCCGTCGTCGTCCGCCGGCGGGTCGTAGATGCGCTTCATGTGAATGGTTCCCTGAATGCCGCTCATAAGGCGCATGGTACCCGTGCCCGCGTCCCGCCGGACCCCGCGGGTTGGGTGGGATGCAAGCGGGCATGAAAGAATTGCCCAATGGCTGAAGACACGCAGGGTACAGACACGCCCACCACCGCCCCCATCAATGTTCCGGACAAGCCGGCCCTCGAGGGCCTCGAAGCCGCGCTCACCCAGCGCTGGCTGTCCGAAGGAACCTACAAGTTCAACCCCGACACCACCCGGGAGCAGGTCTACTCGATCGACACTCCCCCGCCCACCGCGTCGGGCTCCCTGCATGTGGGGCACATGTTCTCCTTCACCCAGACGGACGTCCAGGCGCGCTACATGCGCATGACGGGCAAGAACGTTTTCTACCCCATGGGCTGGGACGATAACGGGCTGCCCACCGAGCGCCGGGTCCAGAACTATTACGGTGTCCGCTGCGATCCCGCCATCCCGTACAACGCCGACTACCGGCCACCGGCGCAGCCGGCCAAGAACCAGCGCGATTTCGATGTGGTGTCGCGCCAGAACTTCATTGAACTGTGCGAGGAACTGGCCGTCGAGGACGAAAAGGTCTTCGAGAACCTGTTCCAGACCCTGGGCCTGTCCGTGGACTGGGACCTCACCTACCGCACCATCGACGACACCTCCCGCGCGGTATCCCAGCGCGCCTTCCTGGCCAACCTGGCCGCCGGAGATGCCTACATGGCCGAGGCACCCACGCTGTGGGATGTCACCTTCCGCACCGCAGTGGCCCAGGCAGAGCTGGAGGACCGGGAAGTTCCCGGCGCCTACTACCGCTACCCCTTCTTCACTGAAGACGGCGACAAGGTCTTCATCGAGACCACCCGCCCGGAGCTGCTGGCAGCGTGCGCGGCGCTGGTGGCAAACCCCGACGACGAGCGGTACCAGCCGCTGTTCGGCAAGACCGTGAAGTCCCCGCTGTTCGACGTCGAGCTGGAGGTCAAGGCCCACCCGCTGGCCAAGGCGGACAAGGGTTCCGGCATCGCCATGGTCTGCACCTTCGGCGACCTCACCGACGTCACCTGGTGGCGCGAACTCCAGCTTCCCACCCGGGCCATCATGGGCCGCGACGGGCGCATCATCGCCGAGACCCCCGAGTGGATCACCAGCGACGCCGGCAAGGCAGCCTACGCGGCGATAGCCGGCAAGACCGCCTTCTCCGCCAAGGAAGCCGTGGTGGAACTGCTCAAGGAAGCCGGCCTGCTGGACGGTGAACCCAAGAAGATCACCCACCCGGTGAACTTCTTCGAAAAGGGCGACAAGCCCCTGGAAGTGGTCACCTCCCGGCAGTGGTACATCCGCAACGGCGGCCGTGACGAAGACCGCCGCGAACGCCTGATCGGCCGGGGCAAGGAAATCGACTTCCACCCGTCCTTCATGCGCTCCCGCTACGAGAACTGGATCGCAGGCCTCAACGGCGACTGGCTGGTTTCCCGCCAGCGGTTCTTTGGCGTGCCGATCCCTGTCTGGTACCCGCTCGATGCCCAGGGCAACCCGGACTATGACAACCCCGTCCTGCCCTCCGACGACCTGCTCCCGGTGGACCCGGCAGCCGACGCCGCCCCAGGGTTCGACGAGGCCCAGCGTGACCAGCCCAACGGCTTCACTGGCGACGCGGACGTCCTGGACACATGGGCCACGTCTTCCCTGACCCCGCAGATCGTGGGCGGCTGGAGCCGGGACGAGGACCTCTTCGCCAAGGTGTTCCCGTTCGACCTCCGCCCGCAGGGCCACGACATCATCCGCACCTGGCTGTTCTCCTCCGCGGTCCGCGCCGATGCCCTCCAGAAGTGCGCGCCCTGGAAGCACGCGGCCATCTCCGGCTGGATCCTGGACCCGGACCGCAAGAAGATGTCCAAGTCCAAGGGCAACGTGGTGGTCCCCACGGATGTGCTGAACGAATACGGCTCGGACGCCGTCCGCTACTGGGCTGCTTCCGCGCGGCTGGGCGCGGACACCGCTTACGAAATCGCGCAGATGAAGATCGGCCGCCGCCTGGCCATCAAGCTGCTGAACGCCTCCAAGTTCGTGCTGAACCTGGGTGCCACGGAGAACTCCGTGCTCTCCGGTGACCTGTCCGTCCTGACGAACCCCTTGGACCGGGCGCTGCTGGCCCAGCTTGCCGACGTCGTGGCCCAGTCCACCAAGGCGTTCGACAACTATGACTACGCCCGCGCCCTGCAGCTGACCGAGTCGTTCTTCTGGCAGTTCACGGACGACTACGTTGAGCTGATCAAGGACCGCGCCTACGGGGCCGCCGGCGAGGCTGAGCAGGCATCCGTGCTGGCCGCCCTCGCCACCACATTGGACACCCTGCTGCGGCTCTTTGCCCCGTTCCTGCCCTTCGCCACTGAGGAAGTCTGGAGCTGGTGGCGCAACGGCTCCGTGCACCGGGCAGCGTGGCCGGCCGCGCTGGAAATCCCCGGCGGCGACACCACCATGCTGGCCACCGTTGGGGTGGCCCTCAGTGGTGTCCGCAAGGCCAAGTCGGAGGCGAAGGTCAAGCAGCGCACGGAGGTGCTGTCCGCAACCATTACTGCCCCTGAGTCGCTGACCGCGCAGCTGCAGGCAGGACTGGCTGATCTGAAGGCCGCGTCCAACGCCCGCGAGATCACGTTGGTCGCGGCCGACGGCGACCTCACGGTGTCCGACGTTGCACTGGCACCCAGCGACGAGCCCGCCAAGGCCTGACCGTCCGACTGACTCGAGACACAGGGGAAGCCCCATCAGCGTTTTGCCGTTGGTGGGGCTTCGACTGTTTCGGCCATCCGGTGACGTGCTCTGATGGTCTGGCAGGATCCGCTGATCTTCAGGTCTTACTACCCCGTCACTGGTAGCTTGCACTGACTTTGCCGATGGCTGCGTCAATGCATATCACTGAATCTTTGGCTCCTGCGTCCCCCTTCTTTCGAAGTGGGTAAGACCCATTGTTCTCCTGCCCCGGCGCACGTGCAAGGGCCCCGGAGAAACTACATTTTGGTAGTTTCTCCGGGGCCCTTCGTGTTCTGGTTTGCTGGCCGGGACCGGTCAGCCAGTCCTGGACATCAGTGGAATTCCGGGCTCTCGGTGCGGCTGCGCTTCAGCTCGAAGAAGTGCGGGTAGGCGGCAATGACCGTGGTGGCGTCCCAGATCCTGCCGGCTTCCTCGCCACGGGGAATCCTGGTGAGGACCGGCCCAAAGAAGGCGGTTCCGTTGAAGGCGACCACGGGCGTGCCCACGTCCTGGCCCACGAGCGAAATGCCTTCTTCATGGCTGGCCCTGAGCTGCTGGTCATAGGCGTCGCTGTTGGCGGCGTCAGCCAGGGACGCAGGGAGCCCGCACTCAGCAAGGGCCTTGGTGATGACCTCGCTCCGGTCCTTCTCGCCCTGGTTGTGGATCAGAGTGCCCATGGCATCGTACAGGGGCTTGATGAACTGCGGTCCATGCTCCTCGCGGGCAGCAATGATGACGCGGACCATGCCCCAGGCGTTGTCCATGGACTCCCGGTAGCCGGGCTCCAGGTCGCGTCCCTCGTTCAGGACAGCCAGGCTCATGACGTGCCACTCCGTCTCGATGTCCCGGACACTTTCAACCTCGCCGATCCAGCGGGAGGTGACCCACGCGAACGGGCAGAGGGGATCGAACCAGAAATCGGCTTTGTTCTTTGCAGGTGCAGACACGAAGGTCCTCTCGGTCAGGCAGACTTACGGCGCTTGGCCACGTGCGGAATCATGGTGGGTTCGGCTCC
>Ga0308161_1002697_pt1 | contig 18396 bp, 13 predicted proteins | sample PhyFR2_FD_201034 | JGI IMG/M metagenome (GOLD analysis project Ga0308161, IMG submission 201034) | Phyllosphere microbial communities from UC Gill Tract Community Farm, Albany, California, United States - DLSLF.R2 | ecosystem: Host-associated > Plants > Phyllosphere > Unclassified | place: USA...
TCAACGCCGGTCGTGATGCTGTCCTCCAAGGACGGCCTGTTCGACCGTGCGCGCGGCGCCATGGTCGGCTCCAACGCCTATCTCACCAAGCCGTTCACCAAAGACAGCCTGTTGCGCACGGTGCGCGAATACACGGCAGCCGCGGTTTCCCGGTAGTGCACTCATTCCAAGGTTAATGCGATGGCCATACAAAAAATTCTGGTAGTCGATGATTCGCCGACAGAACGTTACTTTCTGTCCGACATCCTGATCAAGCACGGTTTTTCCGTTTCCACTGCCGAAAACGGCGAGGAAGCGCTGCTGAAGGTCAAGGCCGACCGGCCCCAGCTCATTCTGATGGACGTGGTGATGCCGGGCCAGAACGGCTTCCAGGTCACGCGCGCCATCAGCCGCAACCCTGAAACCCAGGAAGTGCCCATCATCATGTGCACCAGCAAGGGCCAGGAAACCGATCGCATCTGGGGCCTGCGCCAGGGCGCCCGCGACTACATCGTCAAGCCAGTCGATCCCCAGGAACTGCTGGCAAAAATAGCGGCGCTTGGCTAAGCCATGGCCAACCTCCAGCCCGCGCAGCAGCACGCTTCCCCAGCCACTCACAGCGTTGCCGACCGGGCCGGCCGGCGGGCCCGACTGCGTGATTACCAGACGCACCTGGTCGACCGCATGCAGGCCGCGCGCAGCGGCGCCGAGCTGCATCGCAACCAGCTTGGCGTGATGGTCGGCGCAAGCCGCCTGCTGCTGGACCTGAAGCAGGCCGGCGAAATCATGACCATCGCCGGCATCACGCCGGTGCCGCTCACGCAGGACTGGTATCGCGGGCTGGTGAATGTCCGCGGCAACCTGATCGGTGTGATCGATCTTGCCCGTTTCCAGGGCGAGGAAACCACCGCCATCACGAAGGAAAGCCGCATCGTGGCTTTCGCGCCGTTGCTTGGTTTCAACTGCGGACTTCTGGTGTCGCGGGTGCTGGGCCTGCGCAGCAGCGACGACATGACGTTAAAGAATCCGGCCGCAGCTGCCGATAATGCGTCATGGCTGGGCCGGAAGCATCTGGACCAGGAGGCGCACGAATGGACTGAGCTGGATCTTTCCCTGATCACGCGGGATTCCCGATTTTTGCATGTAGGTTCATGACCGCCAGGCGGTCGCGCCTGGAATTACCGTAATCGGCATCAGGAGACTATGCATGGCGTTCAATCTGGATTTTCTCAACAAGCTCAAGAAGCAGCGCGCATTGCCTGAACTCGAGCCTGCGCTGGCCAATACCGCTTCCGCGCCGTCCGCACCGCCTTCCGCCGGTGCTGGCCGCAAGGCCAGGGGAAAAGACAAGACCAGGAATGCCGGCAGCGCGGCTGCGTCCGCCGCAGCGATGAGCGCCAGATTTTCCCCGTCGATGTTCCGGCGCTTTCCGCTGCAATACCAGATGCGCATCCTGCTCGGCCTGCTGGGCGGCTCGCTGCTGCTCGGCTCCGGCGCGGTCTGGCTTAATTCGTCCACCTCCAGCATCAACTCGCTGCAGTCCCAGATCGCCGGCAATGCGCTGATGCACTCCCAGCGTATCGGCAAGGCGGCGCCGAATGCGATCCAGGGCAATGCGTCGGCGTTCTCGCAGCTGGTCGACAGCCGGCGCGAACTCAACACCGATCTCGATGTGCTGGCCAACGGCGGCGCCTACCAGGGCCGCTCCATTCCCGGCGCGCGCGGCGACATCAGCGACATCCTCACCGAGACGCGCAAGGCCTGGGCCAGTTCCGACAAGGCCGCGGGCACGGTGCTGAAGCTGCAGAAGGAATTGTCCGGTTTCGGCGCCACGCTGCAAAAGCTCAACGCGCTGTCGCCGACGCTGCTGGAACTGACCGAGCAGATCTCCACGCTCAAGGCCCAGGGCGGCGCTTCGCCGCGTGAAATCGCCGCGGCCGGCCAACTGGTGATGCTGACCCAGCGTCTGGGCCGCAGCGCCAACGAATTCCTGACCTCCGAAGGCGTGAATCCGGAAACCGCTTTCCTGCTCGGCAAGGATACCAATACCTTCCGCGACATTACCGATGGCTTCCTGAGCGGCAGCGACATCATGCGCCTGTCCGTGACCCGTGATCCGGACACCCGCGAAAAGCTGATGGAGCTGCAAAAGACCTTTGGCGACTATCAGAAATCGGTATCCAGCATCCTCGGCAACCTGCAGAACTTCATCGCCGCCAAGCAGGCGGAACAGTTGATCTTCACGGAAAACGAAGCGCTCCGCGAGCGTTTGACCAACCTGCAGCGCGCTTACCGCGCCCATGAGGAATCGATAGGCTGGACCTTCTGGCCCATGCTGGTCTTCGCGCTCACGGCGCTGCTTTCCGCTGCCGGCATTGCCCGCGTGCTGCTGCTCGACAGCCGCAACCGCGCGCAGGAAGCGGAAACGCGGCGCGAATCGGCGGAAGCCCAGCGGCTGGAGGCGCAGCGCCAGGAAGAGCAGGCCAAGGCCGCCAATGACCAGAACCAAGCGGCGATTCTGCGGCTGATGAATGAACTGCAGGAGGTGGCTGACGGCGACCTGACCGTGCAGGCCACGGTGTCGGAAGACATTACCGGCGCAATCGCCGACTCGCTGAACTACACCGTCGAGGAATTGCGCGGCCTGGTCGGACGTGTCACCAAGACCGCCGAGCAGGTCCGCTCGGCATCGAATGAAGCGCAGAATATTTCCGCCGAACTGCTGGACGCATCGCAAAAGCAGTCCAGGGAAATCCAGGAAACCGGCCAGGCGGTATTGCAGATGGCGAGCCAGATTACCGAGGTGTCGCGTTCGGCCAGCGAGTCCGCCGAAGTGGCCCGCCACTCGGTGACCGCTGCGGAGCAGGGTTCGCGCGCGGTGGAAAACGCGATCAAGGGCATGACCGAGATCCGCGAGCAGATCCAGGAAACATCCAAGCGCATCAAGCGGCTGGGCGAATCCTCGCAGGAAATCGGCGAGATCACCGAGCTGATTTCCGACATTACCGAACAAACCAACGTGCTGGCGCTCAATGCCGCGATCCAGGCCGCCTCCGCCGGCGAGGCGGGGCGTGGCTTCTCGGTGGTGGCGGAGGAGGTGCAGCGGCTGGCGGAACGGTCGGCCGAAGCGACCAAGCAGATCGGCGCGCTGGTGCGCACCATTCAGACCGACACCCACGATGCCGTGGCGGCAATGGAAAAGTCCACCCAGGGCGTGGTCGAGGGCGCCCGCCTGTCGGACGCTGCCGGTGCGGCGCTGCTGGATATCCGCCGGGTTTCCAATCAGCTGGCGGAACTGATTCAGGAGATTTCCGCGGCCACGGGGCGCCAGGCGCAGTCGGCCAGCAGCGTCGCCGGCAACATCCAGAACATTCTGACAGTGACCGAGCATACGCAGCAGGGCACGCAACAGACCGCGCAATCGATTCATACGCTTTCCCAGCTGGCTGAGGAGCTGAAGAATTCCGTCTCCCGCTTCCGTGTTGCGTAACGCCGGGCCGACGGTGTCGCGGCCGGGCACTGCACCCTGACCGGGCGCATCCGATGCAGGCGCGCGCATCGTACCCATTTGAAACCATGAGGCATTCATGAGCAGTCATTCTTCCAATCCGGGTGCCCTGGATCAATTCGATACCGGACCCTTGTCCTGGGTGATGGAAGAGATCCGCGCCAGCCTGACGCGTGCCAGCGCCCTTGCCCTTTCGGTCGGCGGGCAGGAGTCCGATGCCCGGGCCACGGCGCTGCGCCAGGCCGGCACGCTCTTGCACCAGGCGCGGGGCGCATTGCAGATCGTCGACATAGCGGGCGCACCACAGGTTATCGAAGCAATGGAAGCGCTTCTGACGCGAGCCGCCGAAGCCGAAGCCGCGTCGGGAGGCGAAAGCCTTGCGGCAGTGGCCGCTGGCTGTCATGCCCTGGTCGAATACCTGGATGAACTGCTGGCCGGCGTGGCGCCGCAGGCGCTCAGGCTGTATCCCTATTTCCGCGACCTGCAGCAGGCGCGCGGGATAGGCCGGGTACATCCTTCCGATCTCTATTTCCCCGACCTGACGATCAGGCCCAGGCTGGCCACGCCGGCAGCGGCCGCCAGTGCGGCAGACGTGGCGCAGTTGCGTCAGCGCTTTGAGAAGGCATTGCTGCCCCTGCTCAAGAGCACCGATGCGCAGGCCGAGAAAGGCAGCGCCGCGGTGCTGGCCGACGTGCTGGCCGATTTCGTGCGGCGCGCGCCGGGCAGGCTGGGGCAGGCCTACTGGTGGGTGCTGCATGGTTTCGCGGCCGGCGTGGCAACCGGCGAAATCAGTCCCGCCGTCCATGTCAAGCAGCTGTTCGGGCGCATCAACATGCAGTTGCGCAAGCTCGAAGATGCGCCTTCCGAAACCAGCGAACGCCTGCTCAGGGATGCGCTGTTCTTCATCGCCACAGCCGCAGATCCATCGCCGAAACTGCAGCAGATCCGCCAGGTATATGGCCTTTCCGCGATCAATCCCGATGAGGTGGAAATCGCTCGCTACGGCCTGGTTGACAGCGCCATCCTGCACAGCGCAAGAGAGCGCCTGCAGGCCGCCAAGACCGCATGGGACCGCGTGGCTGGCGGCGACGCGCAGGCCGGCGACAGCTTTGCGCAGGAGATTGCCGCCCTTGCCGAACTGGTGGCTGGCCTGCGGTCGCCTTCTCTGGACGACTTGACGCAGCAGTTGCGCCGCAGCGCCGACCAGCACCGGGCAACACAGGACGAAGCCCTGGCGCTGGATGTCGCCGCCAGCCTGCTTTTCCTGGAAAACGCGTTGCGCCACGGTGCGCGTTCCAGCGCCAGCATGCATGCCACTGCAGCCAGCCTGGCTGCGCGCCTGGCGGCACGGCTGGATGGCGTCGCGCCGGCTGGCCAGGCGCAATGGCTGGATCAGTTTTCCCGCGATGCCCAGCAGCGCGATACGGTCGCCACGCTTGCAGATGAAATGCGCGGCAACCTGGCGCAGGTTGAAAAGCTGCTGGATGAATTCTTCAGCAATTCCGCCAAGCGTACCGCGCTGGCGCCGATTGACGGCATCCTGCACCAGATCGAGGGCGGGCTGTCCATCATCGATCTCGATCAGGCCGTGCTTGCGGTGCGCAATGTGCGCGCGCGGGTTGCGGAATTCGCCTTGCCGGAATTCGAGGGCGAGCCTGGCCGGCCCGAATTCCAGCAGGTGGCGCGTAACCTTGGCCTGCTCAGTTTCTTCCTGGAGAGCTTGCGGGTGGATAGCGAGGCGGCGAAAGGCCGTTTCGTGTTCGATGCCCATAATGGCTTGTTCAGAAACGTCAATGTGCCGCGAGGCCAGGGCAGGGAGGTCGATGTCGCTGCCATCGCGGAGTCGCAAGGCGCTGCCATGCCGGAAGCCGACGCTGTACTGGCTGAGCCAGCACCTGCTGATGCCACCGTGCCAGCTGCGCCTCTGGAAACGGACGCCGCCAAAGCGGCGACGAACTTGTTGCAGCCACTCCAGGCGGAAACGGTGACAGCGCCGTCGCCGGTCGCGGCGGAAGCCGATGCCGCCGACACGGCAATGCCAGCCCCGGCGGTGCCGATGGCAGCCGCCATGATTGTCGACGGCGCGGAGCGGCAAGGCATTGCCGCCACCCAGCCGTCAGAAGAAGACCCTGTGCCGGCAGAGCAGGCGCATGGGTCCGTGGCTGCACCAAACCCGGTACCGGCGCCGATAACCGAAAGCACATCTGACGAAGCGGTCGACGCCGAATTGCTGGAAATCTTCCTCGGCGAAGCCGAAGAGGTGCTGGAGAATGTCGCGATTACCCTGCCGCTGCTGCGCCTGGCGCCACATGACCAGGCCAGCCTGACCACGTTGCGGCGGGCTTTCCATACGCTCAAGGGCAGTGGCCGCATGGTTGGGCTCAATGCATTCGGCGAAGCCGCATGGGGACTGGAAAAGACCCTGAACCTGGCCCTGTCGGATGGCACGCCCGCCAGCGCCGATCTGTGCGACCTGATCGAGCGGGCGCATCGCGAATTGAGCGCCTGGGTGGCCGACCTGAAGCAGGAAGGCTCGTCTGCACGCCGCCCCGACGCATTGGTATTCGCCGCAGAGGCAGTCCGCGATGGCGGCAGGTTGCCTGCCGAGGAAGCTGCGCCACTGGCCGCGCCCGCCGAGGCGGCGCCGGTGTTGCCTGACCAGCCCGAAGCCGCTGGCGAAGCACCGTACCAGCCTGAAACGCTGGAAAACCTTGAAGCGGTCACGTTGACGCTTGAAACCGGGCAGGCGCCTGCCGCCGGGGTCGAGCATGCTGGACTGGACGCATTCGCCACCGCCGATCATGCGGATCATGTCGCGCTCCCGCACGGGGAGCTGTCGGACCCGCTGCACCCTGAGCCTTTGCAGGCGCACCCGGTGGAAACGATTCCAGCGCAGGAGGATCTGTTGCCTGCCGTCGGGGAAGTCGAGTTGCCCGAACTGCCGGCATTGGAAGAAGCCGGCGTCCTGGACACCAAAGCGCTGCTGGATGACGTCCAGGAACCGGCGATTCCCGCCCAGATGACAGAGGCGGCGCAGCCGGCGGAACCGGCGGAACCGGAATTGTCAGGCGACATGGTGCAAGCGCATGAAGACGGCGCCAGCATTGACGACATCACGCCGGCGCTTCCGGCCGAAACCGCGTCCATGGCGCAGGTGATCAGTTTCCCCGAAGTGCATGCGGTGGAAAACCGGCTGGACGACAGCATCAAGCGCATCGGCGATCTCGAAATCAGTGTGCCGCTGCACAATATCTACCTGGCCGAGACCGACGACCTGGTACGGGTGCTGGCCCAGGACCTGTCCGAATGGCGGCATGAGGCCGGCCGCACCGTCAACACGGTTGCCGTTCACGCGGCGCACTCGCTGGCCGGCAGCTCAGCCACGGTCGGCTTCGTTCCCTTGCAGGAAGTGGCCTATGCGCTGGAACGGGTACTGCAGGCGCTGGCGCGCAAGCCCGTTCCCTTGAGCGTGCAGGAATTCGACGACCTCGACGCCGCAGTCAGCGAGCTCAGGCAGATGCTGCGGCAGTTTGCCTTGGGCGACATGCCGCCCGCCGCGCCGCATCAGGTACGCATCCTGGAAGAAATGCGCCAGCAGGTCATGGCCCGCGCCGCCACGGCGGCTGTGGAAGTGCAATCCGCCTTGCCTGCCTTCGTTGCCGAGGAACTCCGGCAAACAGGCGATGTCGCTGCGGACACGAGCGGACTTGCCGAGCCGGATCAGGTCGAGGCGGCAGACCCAGGCATTCCCGGCGCCAGGACGCGGCCGCTGGCAGGCTTTGGCAGCCAGGCATCCGCCGGCGCCGACCTTGCTGCGACGCCGGAAACCGGTGCGACCGTGGAGCCGTCAGCCGACACCGGCCGCATGCCGCGCGATGAACTCGATCCGGATTTGCTGCCGGTGTTCCTGGAGGAGGCCAGCGACCTGCTGCCGCAGATCCAGTTGCTGTTGCGCGCCTGGCAGGCTGAACCGGCTTCCAGGGAACCGGTGCAGGGTCTGCTGCGCCTGCTGCATACCGTCAAGGGCAGCGCCAGGATGGCCGGCGCAATGCGCCTGGGCCAGCAGATGCATGATATGGAAAGCCGTATCGAGCAGGTCAGCGCGGTCGGAACGCCGACGCCTGCCGTGTTCGAAGATCTGCTGGGCCGCTTCGATGTCGGCCTGTATCTGCACGACCAGTTGCAGAATCCGGAAGCCGGCAAGCTGGCGCCCGCCGTGGTCCACGGCGCGGTATCGAGTGCCGTCGTTGCCGAAGCGCCCGCCGAAAAAACCCATGCTTCCGCCAGCGCGCCGCTGCTGCGGGTGCGTGTGGATATCATCGACCGGCTCGTCAATCAGGCCGGCGAAGTATCGATTTCCCGCTCGCGGGTGGAGAACGGCGTTTCAGGCCTCAACCAGTCGCTGTCCGAACTGACGGACAACGTGACGCGTCTGCGTTCCCAATTGCGGGAACTGGAAATCCAGGCCGAAAGCCAGATGGCCTCCCAGATGGCGCATTCCGCCGAGCGCGGCTTTGATCCGCTTGAATTCGACCGTTTCACCCGGCTGCAGGAACTGACCCGGATGATTACCGAAACCGTGAGCGACGTCTCCTCGGTGCAGCAGAACCTGGTGCGTGGCGTGGAGCAGGCCAGTGCCGACCTGCAGCAGCAATCGCGCCTGACGCGCGACCTGCAGCAGGACCTGATGCGGGTGCGCATGGTGCAGTTCGGCAGCGTGGCCGAGCGGCTGTACCGGGTCACGCGCCAGGCAGCCAAGGAACTCGACAAGCGCGTCAACCTCGACATCCGCGGCGGCGCCGTGGAAATCGACCGTGGCGTGCTGGAAAAGATGGCCGGCCCGTTCGAACACCTGCTGCGCAATGCCATCGTGCACGGCATTGAAAGCAGGGAAGAGCGGCTGGCGGCGGGCAAGAAGGACATTGGCGAGCTCAAGGTTGAAATCCGCCAGGAAGGCAATGAAGTCGTCATCCAGTTTTCCGACGATGGCCGTGGCCTCGACCTTGCGCGCATCCGTGCCCGGGCCGAGGCCGCGGGCTTGCTGGAACCGCATGCCTCGCCCAGCGACGCCGAGCTGCGGGAACTGGTCTTCCATCCCGGTTTTTCCACTGCGCAGGATGTGACCGAGCTGGCCGGACGCGGCATCGGCATGGACGTGGTGCGCTCCGAAGCCGCCGGGCTAGGCGGCCGCGTGACCATCGACAGCCACCCCGGCCAGGGCGCCACCTTCCTGGTCAGGCTGCCGCTGACGCTGGCGGTGACGCAGGTGGTGGTGCTGACTACCGGCGGCAATACCTATGCGGTGCCCTCGGTGCTGGTGGAGCAGGTGCAGCAGCTGAAGGCCGGCGCGCTGGCCGATGCCTATGCCGAAGGCGCGGTAACCTGGCGCGGCGAGCAGGTGCCGCTGTATTACCTGTCCGAACTGCTGGGTGACGCCAAGGCATCGCCGGTGACCCAGCAATACTCGCCGCTGCTGATTCTGAAAAGCGGTGACAGCCGGGTGGCGGTGCATGTGGACGATGTGCTGGGCAACCGCGAGGTCGTGGTCAAGAACGTCGGGCCGCAACTGGCGCGGATGGCGGGCGTGGCCGGCGCCACGGTGCTGGGCTCCGGCGATATCGTGCTGATTCTCGACCCGGTGCCGCTGGCGCAGCGTCTGCTGGAAGCCGCGCCACGTTCCCGGCAGGGCGCCAGGCTGGCATCCGAGCAGGCGTCGCATTCGCCGCAGAGCCAACCCATCGTGATGGTGGTCGATGATTCACTGACAGTGCGCCGCGTGACCCAGCGTTTCCTGACGCGCGAAGGCTATCAGGTGATGCTGGCCAAGGATGGCGTGGACGCGCTGGAACAGTTGCAGACCGTCACGCCCGACCTGATGCTGGTGGACATCGAAATGCCGCGCATGGATGGCTTCGACCTGACCCGCAACGTGCGCGGCGACAGCCGCACCCGTCACATTCCCATCATCATGATCACCTCGCGCACTGCGACCAAGCATCGCAACTATGCAATGGACCTGGGCGTGAACGAGTATCTGGGCAAGCCCTACCAGGAAGCCGACCTGCTGAAGTTCGTCCTTGCATTCACAGGGCGCGAGATGCAGGCGGCCGCAGGACAATGAACCGGGGTGGGCCAGGCCGGACACCTCACTAGGTCGACCAAAGGCGGCATGCCCCTTCCGGGTATTCCGCCCTACGCGCCGTCCGATGTGCCGCAAAGCCCGCAGCCATTCATGCTGCTTCCGTCGCTTCTTTTTTCACTACCGCATAGCGCTGCAAGGTAAGCTCGCGCGCTTCCTCGTGGCGCACCAGCGGCATCGGATAATGCTCGCCCAGCGTCACGCCAGCCTTCTTCAGTGCCTCGGGCGCCGCCTTCCATGGCGCATGGATATCCCTGGCGCTCAGCCTGGCCAGCTGCGGCAGCCAGCGCCGGATGAAGGCGCCATCGGCATCGAATTTTTCCGATTGCGTGACCGGGTTGAAAATCCGGAACCAGGGCTGCGCGTCGCAGCCGGAGGAGGCGGCCCACTGCCAGCCGCCATTGTTGGCGGACAGGTCGAAGTCGTTGAGCTTCTCGGCGAAATACCGTTCGCCGCGACGGTAATCGATGCCCAAGTCCTTGATCAGGAAACAGGCGGCCACCATGCGCAGGCGGTTATGCATGAATCCAGTGCGGTTGAGCTGCAGCATGGCCGCATCCACCAGGGGATAGCCGGTGCGGCCCTCGCACCATGCCTGGTAAGCCTGGTCGGCATGCGCTCCGGTTTCCCAGGAAATGCGGTCGTATTCCGGCTTGAAGGCCTGCGTTGCCACATGCGGGAAATGGTGCAGGATGCTGAAGTAGAAATCGCGCCAGATCAGTTCCGACAGCCATACCGCCGCGCCCTGGCCGCCTTCGCCATTGTGCATCGCCTGCAGCGCGCGCCGCGCCAGCGCCCTGACCGACACGGTGCCGAAGCGCAGATGCACCGACAGGTGCGAGGTGCCGCGCACGGCCGGAAAGTTGCGGGCCGTGTCGTAGTCGCGGATGCGATCCATGAATTCGTCGATCAGGTCCTGCCCGCCGGTCATGCCCGCGGCGATACCCAGGCTGGCCAGGTCGCTGGTTTTAAAGCCGAGGTCGGCCAGCGACGGCATGCCCGCCGGCGCAGCTGCCAGGCGGCGATAATCCGGCGCTGCCGCATATTTGTGCAGCAGGGGATGGTCCGCATGCGGATCGGCTGCGGCCATCAGGGCCTTCATCCAGGCATTCTTGTAGGGCGTGAAGACCGAGTACGGCCGGCCAGCCTGGGTGAGCACTTCCGATTTCTCGAAGATGACCTGGTCCTTGCAGAGAACCAGGCGGCGGCCCTCGGCCATCAGCGCGCCGGCGACCGCGGCATCGCGCGCCACCGCGGCCGGCTCGTAGTCTTCGTTGATGAAAACGGCTTGCACGCCCAGTTGCGCCGCCAGCCGCGGGATCTCGGTCGATGCATGGGCATGGCGCACGATCAGCCCGCCGCCGTGCATGCGCAGTTCGGCATCCAGTTCGGCCAGGCTCTGGTGGATGAAATCGACCCGGCGGTCGGCTTTGTTGGCCTGCGCCTGCAACGGATCGAGAATTTCACGGTCGAAAATGAAGACGCAGTGCACGGTGGCCGATAGGCTGAGCGCCTCGTGCAGCGCGGCCTGATCGAACGTGCGCAGGTCGCGCCGGAACCAGACGAGTGATGTGTTGAATAAGCTCATGACGGGGAAAATTGCGGAGAATGGCGCAGGGCGGCCGGGCCGCCTCGCAAAGAGTTGCCATGATGCCAGATCGGGCATCCGGCTGGGCAAAACTGATAAAATGCGCGGATTATGGCCAAGCAAAGCGATACTCCAGACCCCTCTTCCAGATCGCGCGGCACGGCACAGGCGCGCAGCGATGCGGCTTTCGCGGCCGAGCCCGGCCTGCATCTGGCCAATCACTTCCTGATCGCGATGCCGTCCATGCTCGACCCGATCTTCGGCGGCGCGGTGGTCTACATGTGCGAGCACAATGAAGACGGCGCGCTGGGCGTGATCATCAACAAGCCGACCGACATGATGATGCCGACGCTATTCGAGCGCATCGACCTTTCCCTGGACATCGACGCCCGCCAGATGGCTGACAAGCCGGTGCTGTTCGGCGGCCCGGTGCAGGTCGAGCGCGGCTTCGTGCTGCATGCGCCGTTCGGCGACTTTTCCTCGATGATGAAAGTCACCGACGACATCGTGCTGACCACCTCCAAGGACGTGCTGGAAACCGTGGCCGCCACCGGCGGGCCGCGCCATCTGCTGGTCACGCTGGGCTGCGCCGGCTGGGGCGCCGGCCAGCTGGAAGAAGAGATCACCCGCAACGGCTGGCTGACGGTGAAGGCCGACCCGGCCGTCATCTTCGACCTGCCGGTGGAGGAACGCTTTTCCGCCGCGCTGAAACTGCTGGGCATCGACCCGATGATGCTCAGCGGCGAGGCCGGGCATGCATAAACGGCCGGGTACGGCGCCGCTGAGTACGGCGGCCGCGTGAAGACGGTGCTCGGCTTTGACTTCGGACTCAGGCGGATCGGCGTGGCGGTAGGCAATACCGGCATGCGCCAGGCCCAGCCGCTTGTGATCATCGATGCGCCCACCAATGACGGCAAGTTCGCCGCGCTGGGCGCGCTGATCGCCGAATGGCAGCCGGCGCTCTGCGTGGTCGGCCTGCCCAGCCATCCGGACGGCGCCGAACATGAAATGACGGTGCGCTGCCGCCGCTTCGCCAACCAGCTGCACGGCCGCTATGGCGTCGACACCGTGCTGGTCGACGAGCGCTACTCGTCGGCGGTGCTGTCGCAGCGCCGCGGCGAGCGCATCGACGACCAGTCCGCCGCAATCATCCTGCAACAATACTTTGACGAATATGCCCCATCATGAACTCGACGCCGAGGCGCTGTACGCCGCGCTCGCCCGGCAGGTAAAAGACGCGCTGGCCAATGTGGACAAGGTCGCGCTGGTCGGCATCTACTCCGGCGGCGCCTGGCTGGCCGACCGGCTGGCCACGGAACTCGATGTCGATGGCCGCCTGGGCTATATCGACGTCTCCTTCTACCGCGACGACTATGCCGAAAAAGGCCTGCCCACGGATGTGAAGCCCAGCCAGATCCCGTTCGACGTGGATGGCGCGACCATCCTGCTGGTCGACGACGTGCTCTACACCGGCCGCACCACGCGCGCGGCCATCAACGAGCTGTTCGACTATGGCCGCCCGGCGCGCATCATGCTGGCCGCGCTGGTGGACCGCGGCGAGCGCGAGCTGCCGATCGCCGCCGACTTTGTCGCCCACACCCTTGCGCTGGCCCCCGGCGAGCGCCTCGTACTGCAACGCGCCGACGACGGCAAACTTTCCTTTACCGTAGACCATGCATAATCCGCAACTGAACAAGAATGGCGAACTGCAGCACCTCCTGACCATCGAAGGCCTGCCCAAGGCCATCGTCAATCAGATCCTCGACACCGCCTCTTCCTTCGTCGGCATCAGCGACCGTGAAGTCAAGAAAGTGCCGCTGATGCGCGGCAAGAGCGTCTTCAACCTGTTCTTCGAGAACTCGACCCGGACCCGCACCACCTTCGAGATCGCCTCCAAGCGCCTGTCGGCCGACGTAATCAACCTGAACATTTCTGCCTCCAGCGCCAGCAAGGGCGAGTCGCTGCTCGACACCATCGACAACCTGGCGGCGATGCATGCCGACATGTTCGTGGTGCGCCATGCGCAGTCGGGCGCGCCCTACCTGATCGCCAAGCACCTGACCGACACCGGCCGCTCGCATGTGCACGTGGTCAACGCCGGCGACGGCCGCCATGCGCACCCGACCCAGGGCCTGCTGGACATGTACACCATCCGGCATTACAAGAAGGATTTCAGCAACCTTACGGTCGCCATCGTCGGCGACATCCTGCATAGCCGGGTGGCGCGCTCGGACATCCATGCGCTGACCACGCTGGGCGTGCCGGAAGTGCGGGCCATCGGTCCGCGCACCCTGCTGCCCAGCGGGTTGGAGCAACTGGGCGTGCGGGTCTTTACCGACATGCGCGAAGGCCTGAAGGATGTCGACGTGATCATCATGCTGCGCCTGCAGAACGAGCGCATGAGCGGCGCGCTGCTGCCGTCGGCCCAGGAATACTTCAAGAGCTACGGCCTGACCACCGAACGGCTGGCGATGGCCAAGCCGGATGCGATCGTGATGCATCCCGGCCCGATGAACCGCGGCGTGGAAATCGAGTCCGCCGTGGCTGACGGCGCCCAGGCGGTGATCCTGCCCCAGGTCACCTTCGGCATCGCGGTGCGGATGGCGGTGATGAGCATCCTCGCCGGCAATTAGTGCCCGCATCAACGCCGAAGAACAGCAGAGCAGAAGAACAGAGATCGCCAGGCATGCCTGGCCGCAGAACTAGGAACTTATGAAACTCCATATCAAGAATGGCCGGCTGATCGATCCGGCCAACGGGATAGACGCCAGCCGCGACCTCTACCTGGCCGATGGCAAGATCGCCGCGGTCGGCGCCGCGCCGGCCGGCTTCCAGGCCGACCGGACCATCGATGCGCAGGGACTGGTGGTGGCGCCTGGCCTGGTCGATTTGTCGGCGCGGCTGCGCGAACCCGGCTACGAGTACAAGGCCACGCTGGAATCGGAATTGCAGGCGGCCATCCAGGGCGGCGTGACCAGCCTGGTCTGCCCGCCCGACACCGACCCGGTGCTGGACGAGCCCGGCCTGGTCGAAATGCTGCGCCACCGCGCCCGCAGCATGAACCAGGCCCATGTCTATCCGCTCGGCGCGCTGACCGTCGGCCTGAAGGGCCAGTCGCTGACCGAGATGGCCGAACTCACCGATGCCGGCTGCGTCGGCTTTTCCCAGGCCGATGAGCCCATCCTCGACACCACGGTGCTGATGCGCGCAATGCAATATGCGCAGACCTTCGGCTACACCGTCTGGCTGCGCGCCCAGGATGCGCACCTCGGCCGCAACGGCATCGCTCACAGCGGCCCGATCGCCTCGCGCCTGGGCTTGTCTGGCGTGCCGGTGATGGCGGAAACCATCGCGCTGTACACGATCTTCGAACTGATGCGCTCGACAGGCGCCCGGGTACATCTCTGCCGGATTTCCTCCGCCGCTGGCGTTGCGCTGGTGCGGGCGGCAAAGAAGGAAGGCCTGCGCCTGAGCTGCGACGTTTCCGCCCACCATGTGCACCTGACCGATGCCGATATCGGCTTTTTCGACTCGAATGCCCGCATGACGCCGCCGCTGCGCTCGCAGCGCGACCGCGATGCGCTGCGCCAGGGACTGATGGACGGCACCGTCGACGCGATCTGCTCCGACCATACGCCGGTCGACGACGACGAGAAACTGCTGCCGTTCGGCGAGGCCTCGCCCGGCGCCACCGGTCTGGAACTGCTGTTGTCGCTGGCGTTGAAGTGGGCCGAGGAAGACGGCAAGGGCGACGGCCTGTCGCAGGCCATCGCCAAGATCAGCCCGGCGCCGGCGCAGCTGGCCGGGCTGGCCGGCGGCCGGCTGGAAGAGGGCGTGCCGGCCGATCTCTGCATCTTCGATCCGGAAGCGCGCTGGACCGTGAAGGCCGCCGCGCTGGCCAGCCAGGGCAAGCACACGCCTTTCCTCGGCTATGAACTGCGCGGCCAGGTCAGGCATACCATCGTCGCCGGCCAGGTCGTCTTCAGCCGCCCATGATCAAGGACGGCCGGCCGGGAAAGGGCAGGGCGTGAGCACGCTGCACCTGGTGCGGGTGGTGCTGCACCTGCTGCAGGGGCTGGCGACCTGTGCGCTGGTGTTCCCGCTGGCCGGACCGGCGCTGCGCGAGCGCTGCATACGCAGCTGGTCGGCGAAGCTGCTGGCAATCTGCGGCGTGCGGCTGTCCGTCAGCGGCGTGCTGTCGGATACGCCGGCGCTGATCGTCTGCAACCATGTGTCCTGGCTGGACATCTTCGCCATCAACAGCCTGCGGCCCTGCCGCTTCGTTGCCAAGTCGGATATTCGTGACTGGCCGCTGGTCGGCTGGCTGTGTGAGCGTTCGGGCACGATTTTCATTGCCCGCGGCCGCCAGCGGGATGTGCGGCGGATTTTCCAGGGTTTGGTGAACAGCATCCATGCCGGCGAACGGGTGGCCTTCTTTCCGGAGGGCACCGTGTCGCTGCAGGGAACGGTGCTGCCTTTTCACGCCAACCTGTTCGAGGCCGCAATCGATGCCGACGTGCCGGTGCAGCCCTACGCCTTGCGCTACCTGGACCGCCATGGCCGGCCGCATCCGGCGGTGGAATACGCTGGCGACACCACCTTCGTGCAAAGCATGCTGACCATACTGCGCCACCGCGACATCCGCGCCGAACTGCTGCTGCTGCCGGCGCTGCCAAGCGCCGGCGCTCACCGCCGCGAACTGGCTGCGGCGGCCCATGATGCGGTCGCCGGCGCGCTGGCCGCCGAAAAGGCGGCCGCGTAATGCCTGTTCAGCGGGCCATTGCCGGCTGGCTGACGATGCGCTAGCCCGGCTGCTGGTATTGCGGGCAATCGACCTGCAGGATTTCCCTGTCTTCCAGGCACACCGCAGTCAGCTTGCCGCCCCAGACGCAGCCGGTATCGAGCGCGATGAAGTCGGGGCGGACCACCAGTCCCAGTGTCGACCAGTGCCCGGCCACGACGGTCACGTCGGTCGAGCGCCGGCCCGGCACGTCGAACCATGGCATGAAGCCGGCCGGCGCTTCGCCAGTGCCATCCTTGGTATGGAAGTCCATGGTGCCGTCTGCGCTGCAGAAGCGGATGCGGGTCAGCGCGTTGACGATGCAGCGCAGGCGGTCGGCGCCCTGCAGGTGATCGTCCCAGCGCGCTGGCTCATTGCCATACATGCCGCGCAGGAAATCCTTCCAGTCAGGGCCGCGCAGGGCTGCTTCCACCTCCCGGGCCAGGGCCAGTGCCTGGTCGGCCGTCCATTGCGGCAACAGGCCGGCATGCACCATCAGATAATCATCCTCGCGCAGCGCGAGCGGCCGGTGCCGCAGCCAGTCGAGCAGTTCCGCGCAGTCGGGTGCTGACAGGATATCGTCCAGCGTATCGCCACGGCCCGGCTTGCGGATGCCGATCGATACAGCCAGCAGGTGCAGGTCGTGGTTGCCCAGCACCATTTCGGCCCGGTCGCCGAGTTCGCGCACCAGTCGCAGCATGGCAAGGGATTGCGGCCCGCGGTTGACGGCGTCGCCGACGAAGACGAGGCGGGCGTCAGGGGTACGGGTCTGGATCTTGTCGATCAGGTCGATGGCGCGCGCGTGGCAGCCCTGGATGTCGCCGATGGCGTAGGTGGTCATAGAGTAAAGCTGAGTTGATGTAGCGTTAGGTTGGCCTGAGTTTGGATTGCAACACCATAAACAAAGAGAGGCCCGATAAACATAGCTTGAAAGCGAAAATTTTTTGCGAGGCAGGCATTACCGTAACCACGTAATTTAATTCACGTAGAATACTGCCCTCACAGGATGTTGTTATATTGTATAAAGGCAATAGTATGATTTTAGTCACTGGCGGCGCCGGCTTCATTGGGTCCAACTTTGTCCTGGAATGGCTAGGGGCTGACGATGAAAGTGTTCTGAACCTCGACAAACTGACCTATGCGGGCAACCTGAACAATCTCGCTTCATTGCGTGAAGACAAACGACACACCTTTGTGCAAGGGGATATTTGCGATCGCGAGTTGATTGACCGCTTGCTGGCTGAGCACCAGCCTCGCGCCATTGTACATTTCGCTGCTGAAAGCCATGTCGACCGGTCAATCCATGGACCTGCCGCCTTTGTTCAGACTAACGTTAATGGCACTTTTAATCTGTTAGAGGCGAGCCGCGCTTACTGGGCTACCTTGTCCGACCAAGCGCGTGACGGGTTTCGTTTTCTGCATGTGTCGACCGACGAAGTATACGGCTCCCTCGGCCCATCGGATGCGCCTTTCAGCGAAACTCATCCCTACCAGCCCAACAGTCCTTATTCGGCGTCGAAGGCGGCGTCCGACCATCTGGTGCGCGCCTACCATCACACCTACGGTTTTCCCACGCTGACCACGAACTGCTCTAACAACTACGGTCCGTATCACTTTCCCGAAAAGCTTATTCCACTCGTAATCGCCAACGCACGCGCCGGCAAAGCCTTGCCAATCTACGGCGACGGTCAACAGATCCGCGACTGGTTGTATGTGAAAGACCACTGTGCCGCTATCCGCCGGGTGCTGTCCGATGGCCGTTTGGGTGAGACTTACAACATCGGTGGCTGGAATGAAAAAGCGAATCTGGATGTCGTGCATGCCCTATGCGACATCCTTGACGAGATGGATCCACGCTCAGCCGGAGGCAGCTATCGTCAACAGATCACCTACGTGGCTGATCGTCCTGGACATGATCGCCGGTATGCGATCGACGCAAGAAAAATAGAGCGGGACCTGGGCTGGAAGCCTGTTGAAACCTTTGAAACCGGATTGCGCAAGACTGTCCGCTGGTATCTGGACAACGAGGCATGGGTGAAGAACGTGCAGTCGGGCGATTATATGAAATGGATAGAGCGCAACTACAGTCAACGCGATAACGTCGAGGAGCAGGCATGATCGAACAAAAGACGACAGGCCGCAAAGGCATCATCCTTGCCGGTGGTTCTGGAACACGGCTTTATCCGGTGACAACATCGGTTTCGAAACAGCTGTTGCCGGTATATGACAAGCCGATGATTTACTATCCCTTGTCGACGCTGATGCTATCCGGCATCAGGGATATCCTGATTATTTCAACGCCTCAGGACACGCCGAGGTTTGCGGAACTGCTTGGCGATGGTAGTCAGTGGGGCCTGAATTTGCAGTATGCGCAGCAACCAACTCCGGATGGACTGGCGCAG
>Ga0308161_1002698_pt1 | contig 18384 bp, 15 predicted proteins | sample PhyFR2_FD_201034 | JGI IMG/M metagenome (GOLD analysis project Ga0308161, IMG submission 201034) | Phyllosphere microbial communities from UC Gill Tract Community Farm, Albany, California, United States - DLSLF.R2 | ecosystem: Host-associated > Plants > Phyllosphere > Unclassified | place: USA...
CCGCTCCATACGCTCCCATCCCGACCTTCATGACCTTGCACACCCATGCCGGCATCGACCTCGATCTGCCGCCCGCTGCCCAACCCGGCCAGGCATTGGCCGATGTCGATACGCCCTCGCTGATCCTCGATCTGGATGTCTTCGAGCGCAACCTGGAGCGCATGCAGTCGCTGGCCGACCGCGCCGGCCTGCGCCTGCGACCGCACGCCAAGGCGCACAAGTGCCCCGACATCGCGCTGGCCCAGGTGGCGCGGGGCGCGGTCGGCGTCTGCTGCCAGAAGGTCAGCGAAGCCCTGCCCTTCGTGCGCGCCGGCATTGGCGACGTCCATATCAGCAATGAACTCGCCAGCCCGGCCAAGGCGCGCATGCTGGCTGCGCTGGCGCGGCATGCCCGCATCAGCGTCTGCGTCGACGATGCGCGGCAGGTGACGGCGCTGGCGCAGGCCTGCGGGGAGGCAGAGGCTTCGGTGACCGTGTTCGTCGAGATCGATGTCGGCCAGGGTCGCTGCGGCGTGGCCGATGCCGACGCCGCGCTGCGCCTGGTCGAACAGATCGCCATGCACCCCATGCTGCGTTTCGGCGGCCTGCAGGCTTACCATGGCGGCGCGCAGCACCGGCGCACGCGGGCCGAGCGGCGCGAGGCGGCCGCGCAGGCGGCCGGACGCACCGGCGCGGTGGTGGCGCGGCTGCAGGCGGCCGGCGCGGCCTGCGAAGTGGTGACCGGCGGCGGCACCGGCAGCGTCGAGTTCGACCTTGCCAGCGGCGTCTATACCGAGATACAGCCCGGCTCGTATGTCTTCATGGACGGCGACTATGGCCGCAATGAATGGGACCCGGCCACCGGCTTCGGCCACAGCCTGTTCATCGCTTCCACCGTGATGAGCGTGGCGCCGGCGACGCGGGTGGTGCTGGATGCCGGCCTGAAGTCGATGGCGGTGGACTCGGGCCTGCCTCTGGTCTGGCAGGGAGAAAGCCGCGCACTGCGCTATGTCGCCGCCAACGACGAGCACGGCATCGTGGAATGCGACGACGCCGCGGCCCGGCCCGGGCTGGGCGATCAGCTGCTGCTGGTCCCCGGCCACTGCGATCCGACGCTGAACCTGTACGATGAACTGGTCGGCATCCGCGATGGCAAGGTGGAATGCGTGTGGCCGGTGGCGGCGCGCGGATTGAGCCGCTAGAGCGGCCTGGCCTGCCTTCAGCCGAGGTCGACGAACACCCGGCCGCCTTCGATCTTCACCGGGTAGACCTTGATGTCTTCCGTCACCGGCGCGCACATGGCGCGGCCGTTGCGGATGTCGAAGGTACCCTGGTGCAGCGGGCATTCGATCTCGAAGCCATCGAGGAAGCCATCGCACAGCCGCGCATGGCCATGGGTGCAGATGTTGTCGCTCGCATAGACCTGCCCTTCCACGCTGTAGAGCGCGATGTCGCGGCCCTGGGTTTCCACGCCGATCACATCCTCCTGCGGCACGTCATCTTCTGCGCTTACGTCAATCCAGTTTTCTGCCATGGTGACCTCAGATCGGGTAAATCAGTGAGTTGGGAATCATCTCGGTGTCATAGATGCACAGGCGCGATGCGAGCTTCAGTCCCTCGGGCATGATCCGGATGCGGTCGATGTAGCGGCCGACATTGAACACGGTGGTCTCCTGTCCGAGCTTGGTGCGGAACACCGAGTAGTTGGCCTCGGCCTCGATCACGTCGCCATCGGCCTTCAGGATGCGCGGCAGGCCGACTACGTGGCGCTGGTAATACGGATCGTGGAACAGGGTCTCCTTGATGCCGTAGGCGCGGTCCTTCAGCATGTTGCGGCTCAGGAGCGCCAGCGTGGCAAGCGGAAAGCCGCGCTCGTGGTTCTCGCGCGGCTGCACCTTGTAGACGCAGTCCTCCGTGAAGAAGTCCACCCAGGCATCCCAGTCCTCGCGGTCGACCGCTGCCGCATAGTCGGCATGCAGCTGCACCAGGGCCAGCCAGACCTGCGTCGTGATCGCCGGGTTTTCCATCATCGTGTTTTCCATCGTCAGACCTCCATCACCTTGCGCCAGTAGTGGTACATGCCGCGGATCAGCGTCTCGGTCACCATGTGGTCGGTGTTGCCGCAGTCGTAGCCGCCCAGTTCGGCCAGCGCGCGGTGGAAGGGTTTCTGCTCGAAGCCGCTCTGCGAAAATTCGATCACCTCGCCATCGTCGGCCGAGACGAAGCCGGCCGGGCCGAACAGGTTGGCCTGGATCAGCCGGCGCTCGGTCATTTCCGGCGTGTCGTCCTCGAAGCCGAAATGGGTCCAGACGAAGTCGAAGGAGCCGGTGCCGTTGGGCTGGATATGGCGGGTCGACACGCTGTTGACCTGCTGCTGGAAGATCACGCTCGGAAACAGCGTCATCATCACCGCGGTCGGCCCTTGCCACCAGGGCTCGGGCACGATGTCGAGCAGGCGCTTGTCCTGAATCTCCATGCTTTCCTTGAAGCTGGTGACGCCGGCCGTGACCTCGGACTTGGCGCCGCCGCTGCCACGGGTGGAGATCATCGCGGCATGGCGGTACTGTTCATCCATGATGAGCTGCGACTTGTTATCGGCGCGCCACAGGCCGTAGGTGATGAACCAGGTATGCAGTAGGCCGGGATGATACGGGTCCTTGATGTTTTCCTGCATCAGCTTCCAGTTGCCCGGTATGCGCTGGCGGTTATAGCCGAGGATGGTCAGCTTGCGGCCGTTGAACAGGCGGTCGAAGTAATGCAGGATGTCCGGCCCGAGGAAGTCTTCCAGCGTCTCGATGTCGTGGTCGAAGGAAGCGAACACCACGCCGCCGCGGGCAGCCACCTTCAGCTTGTTCAGGCCGTGCTCCGCGGTGTTGAACTCCTTCGGCATGCCGCCCTGCACCTTGCCGTCCTGCTTCACGCCACGCCGGAACGGCACGCCCTGCAGGTCGCCCTTCAAGCTGTAGTTCCACTGGTGGTAGGGACAGACGAATTCGGTCTGGTTGCCGTGCCGCTTGCGGCAGAACTGCATGCCGCGATGGGCGCAGACGTTTTCCACCACATTGATGCCGCCATCGGCATCGCGCACCATGATCACCGAGCGCTCGCCGACCACGGTGCGCTTGAAGTCGCCCGGGTTCGGGATCTCGGCCTCCAGGCCGACATAGCACCAGTGTCTCTGGTAGAAGAAGCGCTCCAGCTCCTTCCTGTACAGCGCTTCATCGGTGTAGGCCCAGAACGGGATGCGGCTGCTGCCATCGCCTTCCCAGGTCGGGTCCGTTGGAAATACCGCCGGCATGTCGCCCATGCTGTCTCCTTGTTGATGGTCTGTTCTAGTCGAGCGCCGGGTAGAACGCGTCGGCATGCAGCTTGTCTGCAGTGATGCCACGGGCTTTGACCAGCAGCGCCGCCGCTTCCACCATGGCCGGCGCGCCGCACAGGTAGGCGCGGAAGTCTGCCAGGCTGGCCCAGTCCTGCGCCACCGCCTCGGTGACCAGGCCGCGCCGCACGGTACCCTCGCCGCCGCTGGCAACCACGACATGCACATGCAGGTTGGCGTGGTTATCGGCCAGCGCGGCCAGCCGGTCGGCGTAATACACGTCCTGCGGCGTGCGCACGCCGAAGTACAGGTGGATCGGATCGCGCATGCCGGCAGCGATCGCGCCGCGCACGATGGACAGCACCGGCGCGAGGCCCGTGCCGCCGGCCACGCACAGCATCGGCCCCCGATGCTTCGTGCGCAGGTAGGCGGTGCCCAGCGGGCCGCTGACCCGCACCGCGTCGCCGGGCCTGAGTTCGGTGGCGATATGACGGGTCACCCGTCCGCCCGGCACCAGCCGCACATGGAATTCGAGTTCATCGTCCTGCGGCAGGCCGGCCATCGAATAGGGCCGCACGTGGGCCGGCGTGAACTGCAGGCTGGCGTACTGGCCGGGCGAGAATGCCAGCGGCTTGGCCGGCTTCAGGCGCAGCCGCAGGATGTCGTGGGACAGTGCATCGATCGCCAGCACGGTGGCCTTCAGGATGCGGGCCGGATGAGTCACGATCTCGTCCGGCTCCGGTATCTCGATCGTGCAGTCCTCGCTCAGCACGCTGGTACAGGCCAGCACGTACTCGCCTTCGCCGGGACTGGTGATCCTGGACTGGCGCCCGGTGTCCTGCACGCTGCCGGCGCTGACCCTGCAGCGGCAGGTGCCGCAGCGGCCGGCGGTACAGCTGTAGGAGACAGCGACGCCATGCTCGCGCAGCGTGGCCAGCAGGTTGGCGCCAGGACTGGCTTCGATGACTCGGTTGGCTGGCTGCACGAGCAGTTTCATGGACGATCCCCTGGCTTGCGTTGGGCGATTATAGGCAGGGAAGTAAAATAAACGAATAAAATCCGGTGAATCCATCGTATTGATTTCATGAATAGCCATGCAGCTGAAAGACGTCGACCTGAACCTGCTGATCGTGTTCCACCAGCTTTTCACCGAAAAGAGCGTGTCGGCGGTTGCCGCGCAACTGGGACTGACCCAGCCGGCGGTCAGCAATGCGCTGTCGCGGCTGCGCCGGCTGATGAATGACGAGCTGTTCCTGCGCACCTCGCGCGGCATGGAGCCCACGCCCTACGCTATCGAACTGTCTGAGCCGGTGGCCTATGCGCTGGGCGCGCTGCATGACGCACTGAACCGCAAGACCGATTTCGACCCGTCCGCCAGCAACCGGAAATTCACGGTGGCAATGACCGACATCGGCGAGATCTACTTCCTGCCGCGCCTGATGACACGGCTTGCGCAGCTGGCGCCAGCCGTCACCGTGAGCACGGTGCGCAACCGGGAAACCAACCTGGCCGATGCGCTGCAGGCAGGGCATGTGGACCTCGCGCTGGGGCTGCTGCCGCAGTTGAAGTCAGGATTTTTCCAACGCGGCCTGTTCCGGCAGCGCTATGTCTGCATGTTCCGCAAGGGCCATACGCTGGACCGGGAGGCGATCTCGATGGAAGCATTCGCCGCGGCCAGCCATGTGGTCGTGGTGGCCGATGGCACCGGGCATGCCACGGTGGATGAATCGATACAGCGGCGCGGCATCGCCCGCAAGGTGGTGCTGACCGTGCCGCACTTCGTTGCGCTGGGCCACATCCTGTCCAGCACCGACATGGTGGCCACCGTTCCGGAACGATATGCGCAGGCCTGCCTGGCGCCGTTCGACCTGCGCTACCTGCCGCATCCGGTGCCGCTGCCGGACATCGGCATCAACCTGTTCTGGCACGCCAGGTTCCACAAGGACCCGGCAAACATCTGGCTGCGCAACGTGCTCTTCGAACTGTTCTCCGACCAGGCGCAGCCATAGAAAGCAGCCTCGCATTCAGACCGCGCCCGCCATGTCTTCGTTGTTGAGCATCGGCGCCGACAGCGCGGCGACATAGCTTGCCGTGTTGTTGTATTGCTCGAAACGGGCGATCTTGCCGTTTTTCATCGTGAAAATATGCACCCAGGCATCGTCGAACTTCGCGCCATTTCCCAGCACCTTGCCGCGCGACATGCCGCTCACGGCAACCTTGTCGCCGTCAGCAATGAAGCACTGCGGCTCGAAGCGCTCGAACTCAATGGTTTCGGACATCAGCTGGAAGAACCGGCCAACTTCCGCCTTGCCGTGAAAGCTGCCTGAAAAGGAAATCGGTTCAGTTTTCGGGCTGACCCAGGCAATGTCCTCGGCGCAAAGGCCAATCACGCCTTCGATGTCGCCCTTCATGAACATGTCGTAGCCGCGCCTGGCCAGTTGCCGGTTCGCTTCGGTGCTCATCATCGTCTCCTTGCGCCGCGTCGACAAATCCGGCAATCGGCCGGATTCGCGGCGACGTGGATAGACATTAGGCTGGCATGCCGCGTTCGGACTGAGAGAAGTCAAACTTGGGGCGAGTTGCAGAGTAGCAACGCTGTGGTCAGCGGACCAACTGCATTAGTGTCAGGAAACTTTACAATTGTCTAAAAGAAACTTAGTTACAAATTTGAAATATTTACTTAAATCATTGTTTTTAAATCACTTTAATTTCCTGGCATAAACGTTGCTCATATACAAATGATTCGCCAGTATCCAACCAAACCACTCAAATCGACGCATAACGACATCAGGGAACGACAATGAAAAAATTGACCGCCAGCTTCGCCAAGACAGCCTTCGCCGCCGCGATCGCGATCGCCTCCGCCGGCGCCGCCCATGGCGCCATCATCACCCAGACCACCACCACCGGCACGATCTACTCCACGCTCGCAGTCGACGCCGATGTGAGCGGCGGCGACATGGCGGGAATGCGGGTGACCGCCACCTGGATTCAGAGCAACGGCGCCGAGGGCGGGAGCGGTGCGAAGACCTGGACTGACACCACGTTCTGGATCTACAGCAGCGGAAGCGCGACCCTGTTCAACAATCCCGGAGCCAATTCCGACTTCACTCTTTCCGTGAGCGGCAACACGTCCATTAGCAATGCCTGGGATCTGAACTTCAACATCTCCGGCGGCAATTATGGCCTGCTGAGCCTGACACTCGACGGTCGCGAAGGCGATACCGTGTTCGACATCTGCGGCACCAACAATGCCTTCTGCGGCACCCGCATCGGGACCGCGGGTTCGAGCACCGGCCTCAATTTCGCCGGATTCAGCAACTTCAGCGGCGCCATCACTGCCAATTACTCCAACGCCGTGGCGCTGGGCAATGCAGCCCCGGTCGGCGACCTGTTCACCAACCTGACCCTGACCTTCGGCGACGGCACCTACGGCAAGGCGCTCGGCGAAGGCAGCTATTCCTTCACCACCGACACCGACCAGGCCAGGCTGGCGGCCCGCGCCGCGCAAGTGCCGGAGCCGGCCACTGTCGCGCTGCTGGGCATGGGCCTCGTGGGCGTGGCAGCCGCGCGCCGCCGCAAGGCGCAGGGCAAGCGCGCCTGAAGGGCATGGACCGGGCGCGGGCTCAATCGGTCAGTTCGCGCCACGATACCCGGCGCGCGACACGGTTGCCGGCGCCCGTGCCCGGGTTGTCCACCGTGGAAATGCCGCCGCCGGTGTCAGTGACGACGGTCACCGTCTTGCCGGTGGTGAGCCTGGTCACGCGCACGCCGGCCGCCAGCGCATTGCTGCCCAGACGCACCCCCACCGCCTCATTGACCGCACCCTTGGCGAAGGAGCCGGTGCGGTTGTCCAGGTTGTACAGCCAGGCATAGCCGCCCAGTGTGCAGGCGTCGTTGCTGGGCACGTTGCCCGCGACGGTCAGCAGTCCGAGTTGCTGCTGCATGTCGACGCTGACGCGCTCGCCGGGGGTGAGCAGATCCATGTACCAGCCCGACTTGACCGACCAGTCCAGCGCGGCCGAAGCGTTGGCGACGGTGCGAGTGCTGCCGTCGGCCGATGCACGCGCCGTGCGGTTGAGCAGCTTGCCGCCGCTGCGCACCAGTCCCAGGCCGGCGTCGGACAGCGTATCCCTGAGCGCATAGATTGACTGCACGCTGGTGTCGGCCAGGTCGCTCTCGCCCAGATAACGGCCGGTGCCGACATTGACGATCATGTAGCGCAGCCCGCCCACCGCCACCTCGGCCAGTTCCGGACGTGTGGTCACGGGCTGGATTCCCGCTCCGTTCACCAGCCCCAGTTCCGCCAACAGGAAAGCCTCGCTGCCCGCCGGCGGCGTGGTGTCGTCGATGTCGAAGCGCCACACCTTGCCCAGCATGTCGCCGCCATAGAAGCGGTCGGCGCTGTTGGACGTGGTGGTCGGCACCCATGCATTGATCCTGGCAAGGTTGCTGGGCGTGGCGGTGTCGCCGGCGCCGGTGGCCAGCTTCTTCAGCAGCTCGCCGGTATGGGCGTTGAGCACATACAGATAGCCGCGGCCGTCGCCCGGCGACACATTGTTGTAGCCCGACGTGAACACAACCACCCAGGTGCCGTTGCGGCGCTTTGTGATGACCGGGTTGCCGAAGGTCAGGCCCAGGTTCTGGTCGTTGGCCACCGAGTAATTCCAGAGCGCCCTGGGATTGGCCGGGTCGGTTACGTCCAGCGCATAGTAGCCGCGGCCGCCGCTGTTCATGCCGCCCACCAGGATGCTTTTCCACTCTCCCGCCGCGCAGGCGCTGGCCGGGGCGTTCGGGCAGATGTCGCCCACTGTCGGCGAGCCGTCGACGAAATAGGCGTGGTTGGCGCTGTAGTTCTGATCGGCCAGCCGGTACAGGCTGGGCAGCGCCATGGGCGGGACATAGGCCCAGCGTTCGCGGCCGGTGTCGCCGTCGAATGCATGCAGCATGCCGTCGTTGGCGCCGACGTACACGGTCGCCGCGCGATTGCGGTTGTCGGCGCGGAAGGTTGCATAGTTGTCGTCGGCATAGGCGAACGGCGGCGCCTTCACATAGACCGGCTGCGAACCGACGATGTCGCCCAGCGCATGCTCGCGGCTGCGGTAGAGCCGGCTTTCATTGCTGGCGATGTTCTCCCTGCCCTTCTGCCCGCGCAGGAACGCCACCAGGTTCGCTCCCGAAAGCGCGGCGCGCTCGTCGCTGCCCAGCGTCGCGCATTGCGACAGCTTGCCGGCCGCGCACAGGTTGCTGAAGTGCTCGCGCTCGGCGCCGGACAGCCTGTCCCAGGTGAAGGGCTTGAGCCGGGTGGCGCTGCCGGCGTCGAAGGTATGGATGGTCCTGGCGTCGGCGAAGGCGGACACGTTGCCGTCCAGCAGGGCCTGGGCCGACCAGAGCGGCGTGGCGGCGACCGCGCCGGTGGCGGCGTTGATGGTCCTGGCCTGCAGGTCGCCGTCCCAGCTCACGGTGCGGTACAGCGCGGAATACACGAAATTGTCGCCGGACACCGGCTCGAGGTTGCTGGTCGCGGCCGCCGACGAGGCGCCGGTGCGCGCGCTGACGCCGGCCAGCGCCTTGCGCAGGCCAAGGTAGAGGCTTTCGGGACTGGCGGCATTGAAGTAGCTGCCGCGCCCGTTCACCGCGGCATGCCAGAGGTCGTCGATCCGCGCCGGCCCCTCGTCGGCGACCGGATCGGGCCAGCGCCGGGTTCCCTGGACCAGTCCGTTGAAGTCGGACGAGCCGCCGGACAGGTAGTCCTCGCTGTACTGCAGCGTGCCGTTGACGCCCAGCCCCAGCGTGAAGGTGGTCATGTGCTGCTGTGCGGCAGTGTCGGCGCCGGTGCCCGGCACATTGTCGGCACAGACCGGCGCCGCGCCCGCGCCGAGCGCGCCGGTGCAGTTCTGCAGCGCCGGCGTGCGCAAGTCCTGGGTGTAGTAATACATGGCGACGTCGGCCAGGGTGTTGGCCTTCTTCAGGCTGTCCTGCAGTGGGCGCGGCACCGTGGAAGCGCCGTCCTGGTCGCCGACATCGCTGCGCCGGTCCAGCATGCAGCCGCTGCCGCCCTGGCCCGAGCAGCCGCTGTCGTTGCCGGTATTCCAGTAGCCGTCGGTGGAAAGGATGGCGAAATTCTGCTGGCAGGAATACTGGATCGGATCGGTCACCCGGCTGCCGTTGAGGCTCTCCCCGTTCATCCTGCCGCCATAGATCAGCCCTGCGGTCGACAGGGCCGACCGCAGCGGCGTGCCGCTGTAAGGCACGGCGGCGCCGACGCGGGCGAACCAGGATTGCTTCTGGCTGCCGCTGAAGTCGCCCAGGTTCAGGAAGTCGGCGCCGGTATTGTTGTTGATGCTCAGGTAGCCGACCCGGTAGTTGCCGCTGACCGCAGCGAAGGCGCGGGTAGCCGCGGTCTTCATCGCCAGCATGCGGGTGCGGTAATAGCTGTACCAGTTGGCAAAGTTCTGGCGCTCGTCGGTATTGCCCGGCCCCGAGGTGGCGCCGACGGTCTTGAGGGTAAACAGCGTCCTGACCCGCACGCCGTTGACCCGGTCGTCGGCATTGATGGCGGTGGCGCATTCCTTGTAGAAGGCCGAGCGGGTGTCGTTGTAGGTCCTGGCGGTCTGGCTGCCGGAGTAATCGTAGTAGTAGGCTGCGGTGGCGCCGTAGGAATAGCGGGTGTAGGAACCGTAGCTGGCATACCAGCCGTTCGCGGCTTCCGGCACGAAACGGTTGACCACGAACCTGCTGCCCAGGTCCACCACCGGCGAGCTGGCGTCGAAGCCGTCGGAATACGCGGCGTTGAAGCGGGCATTCGGATAGCTGGCGCCGCCGGCGTCGAGCGGCGGCAAGTAGGTCACCGTCGGGTTGTAGTAGGCGCTGTTGCACTGGCTGCTGGCGTAGCCGTAGGCGCCGCGGAAGTCGCCGGCGGCGTCCGGCATGTAGGTCCAGGACATGCTGCCCGAATCGTCCATGATGAACAGGATGTTGGGCTTGACCGACGACGGCGACGCCGCCGCCATCGGCACGCTGGCCAGGTCGGCCAGCGCGGCCGCGCCCGGCACGGGAATGCATAGCGCCAGGACCAGCAGCAGGGACGGCCGCGGCCAGCCGCGGGCATGGCGCGCGCCACGCGCCTCAGGAGCCTGCGCGGCAGATTGGCCGGCAGCTGCAACGCGCGAGTAAACGGTCCAGTCCGGTATGGCGGCCTGCGCCCAGGAGACCATCCTGGGCTTGTCGGTGCTACCGGACTGGCCTCGCTTTTCGCACGTTTCGCTTCGCCGCCTTCCGCCGCGCAGGCTGCTGGTCAGTTTCATCATGGGTTATTCCTGTTTCCGGCGGACGGGCCGCCTCAGAAGTTGACGACGGTTTCGATCAGGCTGACCGTGTTCTTCGGTCCCTTCACCCGCGCGGTGATGCGGTAGTACTCGGCAGGCTGTCCGCCGAAGCGCTTGTCGTCGCCGTATTTCAGTTCGCCGCGCTTGGCGCTGGCGTCGCCGGACTGCAGGGCATTGGCGCAACTGTTCTGCGTGCCGTTCGGATCGAGCGGCTGCGCGCACAGGCGGTGGATCACGGTGCTCACCGTATTGCCGTTGCCGGCGTCGATGGGCGGCGACGGCGTGATGCAGCTGGCCGCCGGCGCGCCCTGGCAGCCGTTGAAGTCCCAGTCCACCCGCGCCGCGGTCGGATCGTTGGCGCCGCCGCTCATGTCCAGCGCATCCATGCTGGTGGCGTAGTAGCCGCTGGCGGCGGCATCCTGGTACAGCTCGGCGCTGCCTATCCTGGCTTCCAGCCAGGCAATCGCCGCCTCGGCGCCGATGTCGCCGGCGGCGGTCGCGCCCTGCTTGAACGACAGGTTGCCGGCCACCAGGTTGCCGGCGTCGATCGAGCGCACCATGGCCAGCGTGCCCATGGTCATGATGACCAGCACGATCATGGCAATCGCCAGCGCAATGCCGTGCTGATTCCGCGGCTGCGGCCTGCGAGGGAGCCGCTTCACGGCTTGCTCCAGACCAGGTTGCGCATCGGGACGATGGTCTGGAACACCGCATAGCGGTAGCACTGCCAGGCAGTATTGGCCGAGCCGTCGGGATTCCTGCTGACATCGATGGCCAGCTCGGCCAGCGCGCCGGTCCGCGGATCGGCGGCAGTCCATGTCGGCCGTCGCAGCGCCGCCGGGGTACGGGTGTAGTGGTCGCAGGCGCCGCCGGCGCCCGGCCGTTCCGCCTGCGCGTTGCGGGCCACCAGCGCGATGCGGGCCGCGTAGAGGCGCGCGATGTCGCCGCTGTCGCCGGTTACGCCATTGCCGTCGGCGTCCATCATCACGTCGCTCCAGGTATCGACCTGCGCGTCGGCGCTGACGGCGCGGGTGTCGAAGCCGTACTGCGCCTTCAGGCTGACCACGTTGCCGAACAGCTGCTGCCGCTGGCTTGCGTTGTCGGCGGCGCTGAAGCGGGCCAGCTCGAGGGTGTTGCCGGCCCCGATCGAATAGGTGTGGATGGCGAGGCTGCCGAGGTTGAACAGCATGCCGCCGGTGGTGTAGCCGCCGGGCGGAAAGATGTTCTGGCCGCCGGGCGGATTCCATGGGCTCTTGCCGCTGACATGGTGGATCTGCACGCTGCCGGTCTGGCCGCCGTTGCCGGGCACATCGGTCACCTGCAGCAGGGTGCAGTCCTTGCCGGGCTCGAACGCGATCATCATGTCGCCCGGCGTGATGCCGAGCACGGTGTTGAGGAAGAAGTTGGCGGCCTGGGGCGGATGGTCGGTCACGATGCGGTACGGTACGCCGTAGCGTTCGCCATAAAGGACCTGCACGGTGTCGGGCAGGCCGCCGGCGCCCTTGACGATGCGCAGCGGCTGCAGCGCCGGCGGCCCGGCAAGCGGCGACGGCGCTGCCGGCGCCGCGCCCTGGTAAGCGCTGTTGAGCCTGCATCCCAGCGCGGCGGGCAGCGCCAGGCCATGCCCGGCCATGCGGATCTCGCGCTCCACGCTGAACAGGGCCAGGGCGCCGCTGGCCTGCATGTCCGAGCCGGCCGTCAGCGCGCGGCGCGGTCCTTCGAACATGCTGAGCGACTGCAGGATGGCCGCCACGGCGAACATGCCCATCGCAAGCCCGACCATGATTTCCACCGCGCTGAATCCGCGCTGCGCTGCAACGCCATACGAATGCATAAGACCTTTCGCGCTAGGGATGGATGGAGGCCGACACCGTGTAGCGGTTCGCGACGGCCTTGCCGGGCAGGCGCCATTGCACGGTGACGGTGACGAGGTTGTCCGCGCCCACGGCCACGGTGGGCGCATGCTCGGCGGCCTGCGGCAGCGTGCCCGCCACCGCCGAGCGCCAGGCAAGGAACTTGGGGCCGTCGGGGCTGGCATAGTTGGCGCGCAGCGCGGCGTTGGACTTGTCGTCCAGCCACATCTGGCCCAGCACCTGGTTGGCGAGCATGCTTGCCTCGTTGCGATGCCTGGCGTCGGCCACCTGCTTGTAGGCCACGCCCAGCAGGCCGATCATGCCCATCAGTCCAGCCGAGAAGATGAGAAGGGCCACCAGGTTCTCGATCAGCAGACCGCCCTGCTGTTTGCGCATCGCCATTTGCCGTTCTCCCTAGCAGCCTTGCGCGCTGCTGGCGGCGCTGAGCGCCGGGTCGCACAGCCGGAACTGTCCGCCTCCGACCGCGATCACCAGGCGCCGCGCGGCGCCGGAAACCGCGCTCATGATGTCGATGCGGGCGATGTCGACGCCGGCGGCGGATGCCGGCATGCGGCCGAAGCCGTCGAAGGTGACGTCGCCGGGCAGGCCGGCGCCCGCGCGCAGCGCGACGACAAACGCCGAAGCCGGCGGCGGGCTCGATACCGGCGTGGCATCGGCGCCGAGGCGCACCCCGCCACCGCCCTCCAACGGCCGGCTCTGTATCTGGGCCGGGCAGTCGGGGCTGACGTTGACGCAGCCGACGCGCCAGACCGGATTGCCGTCGCTGTCGCCCAGCGTCAGCCGAACCCGCGCATTGCGCTTCAGGGCTTCGGCCCTGGCGATCTGCAGGCCGCTGATCACCGACTCGGCAGTGGCGCGCAGCCGCATGCCCTGGATCCAGGCCTGGAAGGAAGGCAGGCCGCCGGCCAGCAGGATGGCCATGATGGCCACACCCATCATCAGCTCGATCGAGGAAAGCCCGCGCTGCCGGCGCCGCATCAGCAGCCTCCGCCCTTGCGCACGATCCAGCAGGCCGCGGGCGTGCTGCCCCAGCCTGTATTCGGCACCCGGGTGGTCTGCCGCGCATTGGATTCATTGACCGTATAGACGAAGTTGGCCATGCTGCCCGTGCCGCTCGCCTGGGCGGTGAAGGCGGTCGCGGTCAGGGTCGGGCAACTGAAGGTGAAGTTCACGCCGCCGGGCAGCGGCGCCACCGTGCCGCTGGCGCAGGCGCCGACATAAGTGCGGTTGTCCTGGTAATACTGCTCGAGTTGCACGCGCAGGGCGCTCAGGCCGTTGGTCGCCTCGGGTATCCTGCCGCGCATGACGTATTCGCTATAAGAAGGCACGGCCACCGCCGCAAGGATGGCGGCGATAGCGACGGCAACCATCAGTTCGATGAGGCTGAAGCCGGCACCGCGGCGCGGCGCATGGTGTGCGTGAGACAAGGTCTTCCTCTTTCCTCTCGGCCCGGCGCGGGCGGGCAGGCCGCCCTGGATGGCGCCTGTAGCGTCGGGGGAACAGCGTCCCGAGGCACATAGTAATCATGAGAAACATTACTCTCAAGCACGCATTCAAAGCAACCAAGTTTATTTCTCATAGGAAATAAAATGCATAGGCATGTGCCCTGCCCTCGGCTGCCGCCAGGGCCGGCCCGCGCCGGTCGGGCACGTCCGCAACCAGGGACTTGGTCGGTTGACACCATCCGGATTTTCGAATGCAGAGACGGTCCATTAATCGTAAAAACCAGACAATGCCGAGCCCGCGTAATTTTTTTCTCGAAAGATTCAATGCCTTGGAGGCGCCCTCCTGTGCCGCGTCCTGGCACGCCTCTCGCCGGCCACCGACCTGAAAACGAACGCACTGAACCTGAAGCAGTTCGTGACCCACGTCTTCCCCAAGAGCATCGTCAAGTCCATGGCCAACAACGAGATCCCGCAGATCCTGGTGTTTGCGCCGTTCTTCGGCGTGGCGCTGGGAAAGCTGCATGACAGCACCGCCCGCAGCCTGTTGAAAACCACGCAGGAATTCGGCCATGTGATGTTTCAATGGTCTCAGACATCAGCCGGAAAAACCGGCCTACCTCGGCCTTGCCGTGAACGCTGCCTGAAAAGGAAATCGGTTCGTTTTCGGGCTAACCCGGGCAATGTCCTCGGCGCAAAGGCCGATCACGCCCTCGATATCGCCCTTCATGAACATGGCGTAGCCGCACCTGGCCAGTTGCCGGTTCGCGTCGGTGCTCATCATCGTCTCCTTGCGCCGCACCGACAAGTCGGGCAATCGGCCGGATTCGCCGCGACGTGGATAGACATTGGTCGGTGAAACGCCGTCCGGACTAAGAGACCTCAAACTTGGGGCAGGTTACGAGCTTGCAAACAGCAGCATTTAGCTGCGGCACGCAGCCTTACTGCTGCTGCCTAGCTGACAGCGCACGGCTGTTCCCGGCACCCGCATTTGCGGCGCGCGGCGCGGCAGTTCCGTCGGTGTCAACGCGCTGGCGTACTCGGTGTTCCTCGGGCTCTTCCCGTTTGCGCTTGTTCGCGCGCGGCGCACTGTCCGCCCTCTCATGGACGCGCTCCCGCCCATGTTCCCGCGCTTCTCGCTGTGCCAACGCGCGCCCCGTCTGCGCCCCCGTATCCGGCGCAGCTTCCCTGTCCAGCCACTGCCCCAGCATTTCCCGCATCACCACGCCTGCCAGATTGGGCGTCTCGCGCAACGCCTCCCGATACTGCCGCGCAGTGGCGCCATCGAACTGCCCGCGCGCCAGCAGCCCCATCGTTGCCCTCGAATACGGCACCAGCGCCGATACCTGGTGCTCGCCGTACAGCCGCTCAAGCTTTCGAGCGATACGGTCGAACAGCCGCACCCCCGTGTCGGACTTGTAGGCATCCTCGCCTGCCTTGATCCCTAGCATCAGCAGCCGTTCCAGGCCCGTGCGAGCGTCGCCATTCAAATACGCCTGCACTATTTCCTCCGGCAAGGCCGGCCCGGCCCAGGGCAGATGCGCCAGCCACAGGCTTAGCCGCTCACTGGCCTCGCCAGGCACGGGCCGGGATGGCAGCAGCATGGCCAGTGCATCGGGCTGTGCCCTTGACACGGCCATGCCAACGAGCCGACGCACATCCTCTGCCAGGCCGCCAAACCACGCCCTGGCCTGCTCGGTATGGCTGGTCGCGGCGCGACTGTCGAGCACCCCCAGCAGCGTTTGCGCTTCGGCTTGCGCTGGCTGGTGCTTCTCCAGCAGTGTCTCGATCTGCCCTGCCAACTCCTTGTTCACGCCTTCCTGGCACAGTGCTCCCAGCACCTGCTGCGCCAGCGCCTGTTGCTGCGCTTGCGGCAGCAATAGCAGCCGTCGCTGCAGCACCGTGTAGCGGCCCAGCACGTTCAATCGCGTGGCTGCAATCTGCGCCGCACGGCCCAGAACATAGCGCCCCTCCCGGTACGCCGGCGTGTGTGTCTTGGGCAGCTTGAGTTCCGGCGCCACATGGCCGGCTTGATGCTGGCTCACCAGCCCATGCAGCGCAGGCAGGCCCGACATCACCAGTACATCGTCGCCGTCATAGTCGCCGCCCATGGCTTTTTGCAGCGCCAGCGGCACCGCCACGCAGGAACCAGGGCCAAAGGCTTCGGTAATGGCCAGCATGGCCGGACAGTCCAGGTGCGCTTCTTCACGATGACGCACTTTGCCGTCGCGCCAGCCGCTGCGGCTTTTTTCATCCTCGGCCGAGAACACCAGCTCGCGCTCGGCATATTCAGTAGGCCACTGCGCATCCGGCACCACCAGCAGACCGCCCTTGAAGAACGACAGCGCCTGTTGCGGGCCACGGCACACAAAGCTGTATTGCAGCCAGGGACTGTGGTCCAGAAAGCGCGCGGTGGCATCGTCTCCCCGCCGAACCTGCCCGTCGGCCACCGGCTGCAGCTTGGCGCTTTCATACGGCGCGCGGCCCAACAGCACATGGTTGGCCACCGGCTTGCTGGCCGGCAGCACCACCTGGCTTCCCGCCGACGGCACCGCCTTGGCGATCTGGCCCTTGCCTTTCTCGCCCTGGGTTAGCGCCCGGTACAGCCGCACCTGGTCGCCGTCATCAGGCAGCTTGCCGGCCAGTTCCCTGGCCACATTCGGTTCGCCGCGATAGTGCTGCAATGCGTCCGGCGGCAGATTAGCTCGCGACTCCCGGCCGCCGAACGGCTGGCGCTGCGCATCGGTCAATTCCGCATACCAGGCAAAACGCCGCGCCACGCTTTCGCGGATGAAGCCCATGCCGTCGTGGGGTTGCAGGGCGATCGGGTTGCCGTCCCTGTCGCGCAGCCGGAATGGATGTTCGCCTGCCCGGCAATCCGGCAGCACCGCCATGCGGAAGGTGCCTTCCAGCACGTGCGCTGCCGGCCCATGGACGGCGGCGATGTCGGGCGGCGAGCTCATCAGGGCGCGCTGGAAGTAGTAATACGCTTCCGTGTAGGGAAACAGCGATTCCATCAACCGCGCGAAGTCGGTGCCGGCGCCAGTGTCGGTCACCCGCAGCGCGTAAAGCCGGCCCGGCGTATCCTCGCGCCGCTCTGCCTGGCCCTCTTCCGTGCTGGCGAAGGCTTGTTCGATGCGGGCGCGTTGCGGCTTCATGCCGCTGCCGCCGGTGACATCGACCCGGTAGGCCACGCCCTGGTGATGCACGGCGCGGCCGAGCAAGAAGGGCGTCAATGTCGTCGGCAGGTCAACCTGCAGCAGCGGCAGCGCGCCTGCACTCAACCGCGCCAGGATGCTGTAGCGCGCCTCTGGCACCGGCCCGGACGGCGTCCTGCCGGCAAAGTCGCTGCGCGGCACCGTGACGATGCCCTTGCCGGGTGACGGCGGACCAGGTGGGCCGCCCAGTTCGTCGAATACGCGGTGCCAGTCAAAGCGTGCCGCCGGCGGCTGGTCCTTGATGACCTCCCAGTGCCGGGTGACGAAGTCATCCAGGATGGTGGATGGGCTCTCGACCTCAAGCTGGGCAATCATCTTCCAGCTTGCGCGCGAGATATCGCCATTGTTGATCGCGCACAGCCGTTCCCACACCATGCGGCTTTGTGTCTGCAGGCGCTGGCGCCGGGCCGCCAGATCGCGGCGGTCATTGCCTTCGGTATTGCGCCGGGTCCAGTGGCGGGCTACTTCGGCGCCAGCGCGCGCGATGGCGTAGTAGCTGTATTCGGGATAACGTGTGCCGGTTTCGTCGGTGTGGGCCGGGGTGCCGGGTTCAGGTGGCAATGAACGCAGTTCGATCTTGCGCCAGGCGACGGGCAGCACGGTGTTTGCCAGCATGGACAGCGCGTTTTTGCGCAGCGCCGGTTCTACGCGGCCATGCGTCAATTCCAGCAACGCCATGCTAAGTGACCCGACGGTCTCCATATCCGTGCCCTTTAGCCTGTCGCTGTCAACCAGATGCTGCAGGTGGTTCCAGCCGTGTGAAGCGAGGGCTTGGGTTTCCGTGGCCAGGCCGACGACATGCATCGCACGCAACAGCAAGGCCAGGCTCAGGATGGGTGGCTTGAAGTCCTGGGCCGGCAGAGACAGCAGGCAGGTGGCGATGTGTTTGAGTGCGGCGATGCAGGGTTCGGCATTAAGTGCAGCGTTCTGGAATGTGGGGGAGAGCTCATGCTGCGCACAATGACTTAAGCCATGGCACAGGCAACTGGAAGACCGTAGATCGGTGCAGATGTCAAGCAGGGTCGGTTTATCCACCCGAATGAGATAATGCGCAACATGGCCGATCGCTTCCCGGCATTCTGGCTCCAGAGTCAGTTTGCTCAGGCCATTGAGGACGTGTCAGTATTTCTGTGTGCGAGGTCGGTTTAGTTGATGGCGTTGGTGAAGCGTTCGCCGAACATGATAGCGAATTGATTGGCCGCTTGCTTCCATGTCTGCGGCGGC
>Ga0308161_1002700_pt1 | contig 18375 bp, 17 predicted proteins | sample PhyFR2_FD_201034 | JGI IMG/M metagenome (GOLD analysis project Ga0308161, IMG submission 201034) | Phyllosphere microbial communities from UC Gill Tract Community Farm, Albany, California, United States - DLSLF.R2 | ecosystem: Host-associated > Plants > Phyllosphere > Unclassified | place: USA...
TGCTGGTCAAGGCCAACAAGCCGCTGCTGGACAAGATTGACGCCAACTTCAAAACCGTGGACACCATTTTGGCGAAGTACAAAACCAAAGAGGGCTATGAGTCCTACGAGAAGCTGAGCGAAGCCGATCGCAACGCGTTGAAAGGGCCGATCACCACGCTGGCGGAAGACCTTTCTCAACTGCGCGGCGTGTTGGGCCTGGACTGAGGCATAGGATTATGAGCAACAAGGCAGGCCTGAACAACGGGCCGCATCCGCAATCGCAGGGGGCGGCCTCGCCTTCGCGGCGCCGTTTGCTGCAAGGGCTGGGGCTGGGCGCACTGGCGCTGGGCGGCAGCCGCCTGGCGCAGGCGGCGGGCAACGCGGCGGAGCCGTTGGCGACGCCGCAGGATGAGCGTTGGCAGAAACAGCCGTTTTATGGTCGCCATCAGGCTGGGGTGCTGACGCCGCAACAGGCGGCGATGATGCTGGTGGCGTTCGACGTGCTGGCGACCAGCAAAGCGGATCTGGAGCGTCTGTTCCGGCTGCTGACCGATCGCATCGCGTTCCTGACCCACGGCGGCAAGGCGCCGGAAGTGGATGCCAAGCTGCCGCCGCTCGATTCGGGCATCATGGGGCCGGAGATTTACCCGGACAACCTGACCATCACCGTTTCGGTCGGCGCATCGCTGTTTGACGAACGCTTTGGCCTGCAGGCGCAAAAACCGCTGCGGTTGCAGAAGATGACGCGCTTCCCCAACGATGCGCTGGACGCCGCGCTGTGCCACGGCGACCTGCTGCTGCAGATCTGCGCCAACACCAATGAAACCGCTCTCCACGCGCTGCGCGATATCATCAAGCATTCGCCGGATCTGCTCAGCGTGCGCTGGAAGCGGGAAGGGTTCATCTCGGCGCATGCGGCGCGCAGCAAAGGCAAAGAAACGCCGATTAACCTGCTGGGCTTCAAAGACGGCACCGCCAACCCGAAAACCGACGACACACCGCTGATGGATAAGGTGGTGTGGGTTGGCGACGGCGCCGGCGAGCCGGCGTGGACGGCGGGCGGCAGCTACCAGGCGGCGCGCATTATTCGCTTCCGCGTGGAGTTTTGGGATCGCACGCCGCTGCAGGAGCAGGAAACCATCTTTGGCCGCGAAAAGCACAGCGGCGCGCCGCTCGGTATGAAGCATGAACATGACGAGCCGAACTACGCGAACGATCCCGACGGCAAGGTGATACCGATGGATGCGCACATTCGGTTGGCGAACCCCCGCACGCCGGAAAGCCAAAGCAACCTGATGCTGCGGCGCGGCTACAGCTATTCCCTTGGCGTCTCGAATGCCGGGCAGCTGGAAATGGGGCTGCTGTTCGTCTGCTACCAGGCCGATCTGGAAAAAGGATTCCTGACGGTGCAAAAAAGGCTCAACGGCGAAGCGCTGGAGGAATACATCAAGCCGATCGGCGGCGGGTATTTCTTCGTATTGCCGGGCGTGAAAGAGGGCGGCGACTATCTGGCCAGCGGCTTGCTCAAGGCCTGAGTGCGCAATGACGAGGCGCGATCTTCCGCCTCGTTTTACTTTGTATTGCCTATTGCGCGGGACATTGCGCGACGAAGTTCAATTCGATGCTTTGGCTGCGGATTAAAAAAATTTGCACGGCTCACCGGCTTTGGATTGCGCAAAATTTAATCGATAAACCAAAGTGTCATTTGCGGTTTTTAATTGCAATTCATTGATATTGTTGTGGTAAAAATTTTTCTGGAATGACGTGTCGAGCGTGATATAGTGTTTTAGCGCTAACTGAAAACAAAAGATATTAAATTTTTTTACATTTTTGTAACGCGACGAGATTGAATGTCATTATACTGTAATCATCTGGCGGTAGTTTTCACACGGTGCACAGCTTGAAGCTGTAAATATCACTGCGGGGATCGCTAATGGTAAAGTCCTTGGTTGGGCTGGAAAGAAAAAATAACACATCTCCCCTGATTTCTCGTTGTAACGAGGGTTATCTCTCCGACTCTCTTTTACCGGCAACTCCGCACTCTTATCGCTACCGAATCTCATCACTTTTTACTCCACGTTTACAGATGCAGTCCGCGTTGTCCCGTGAAGACACGGCGCTTAAGCGTTGCCGTCAATTCACCTTGTCCCTTGGCTCTTATTGGCTCGGAGGAGGCCAAAACCTAATACGTGTGTGAAACATAATCGCGCGGCCAGGCCGTTGCGGTAGGTGAAACAAACTGTAAGGTGCCACTATGGGTAGACAGAAAGCAGTGATCAAAGCACGTCGTGAAGCGAAACGCGTTATTCGTCGTGACGCTCGTAGTCATCGCCAGCTGGAAGAAGAGTCTGTGACCTCGCTGGTGCAAATGGGGGGAGTCGAGTCTATCGGCATGGCGCGAGACAAGCGCGATAGCTCACCCATCGAGGCTAGAACCGAAGCTCAGGGTCATTACTTATCAGCCATAGAGAATAAGCAGCTGATCTTCGCCACCGGCGAAGCCGGCTGTGGCAAAACATTCATCAGCGCCGCCAAGGCGGCGGAGGCGCTGATTCATAAAGAGGTGGATCGGATTATCGTTACCCGTCCTGTTTTGCAGGCGGATGAAGACCTCGGTTTCTTGCCGGGGGATATCTCCGAGAAGTTCGCGCCTTATTTCCGCCCGGTGTATGACATTCTGGTACGTCGTTTAGGATCTTCCTTTATGCAGTACTGCCTGCGCCCGGAAATCGGCAAGGTAGAGATTGCGCCGTTCGCTTATATGCGCGGGCGCACCTTCGAAAATGCGGTCGTTATCCTGGATGAAGCCCAGAACGTGACCGCCAGCCAAATGAAAATGTTCCTGACCCGCCTGGGAGAAAACGTGACGGTTATCGTTAACGGCGACGTGACCCAGTGCGACTTGCCGCGCGGCGTGAAATCCGGCCTCAGCGATGCCCTGGAGCGCTTTGAAGAGGACGAGATGATCGGCGTTATCCGCTTTGAAAAACAGGACTGCGTGCGTTCCGCTTTGTGCCAGCGCACGCTCAACGCTTACAGTTAACCTATCCGCTAATGGAAAGGCCGCTTCGGCGGCCTTTTTTATCGCCCCTCATTTATCATTTCGTTTAACCTTTGTGTAAATTATTGTGGTTTTTTGTATAGATTTTCGTTGAGTTAGCGTCAATGATTAGTGAGTGCCAGATTGGCGCGCAATTTGCCTGTGCTGCCAAAAGGACATTATCTGGGGTGTGCGCCGCGCGGCGCATAGCGTGTAGGTTCCTTGATGCGATTCAAACATGAAATACATCGTTCTGATTTTGCTTATTTTATGCGTCGTCTATGTGCATTACCGCGGACGGGTGCGCTACAACGTGTGGCGGCAGCTGTCTGACCATTCCACCTTTACCGCACCATTGAACGTCTTCATGTATCTGTTTTCCCGCGTGCCGACCACGCCGTACCTGAAGCCGGAGCAGTTTCCTGAGCTGGCGGTGTTGAGAGATAACTGGGAAACCATCCGCGACGAAGGACAGAAGCTGATGGAGATCCAGCAGATCAAGGCGTCCGATCAATTCAACGACGCCGGTTTCAACTCGTTTTTCAAGACCGGTTGGAAGCGCTTTTATCTGAAATGGTATGAAGACAGCCATCCTTCGGCCATGACCCTGTGCCCGCAGACCACGGAACTGCTGCGCAGCCTGCCTTCGGTCAAGGCGGCGATGTTCGCCGAACTGCCGGACGGCAGCCGTTTGCCGCGCCACCGCGACCCTTACGCCGGTTCGCTGCGTTATCACCTGGGGCTGATTACCCCCAACGATGACCGCTGCTTCATTGAGGTGGACGGCGAGCGCTACAGCTGGCGCGACGGGGAAGGCGTGATGTTCGATGAAACCTATCTGCACTACGCGGAAAACCAGAGCGGGCAGAACCGTCTGATCCTGTTCTGCGACATCGAACGGCCGATGCGCTACCGCTGGGCGCAGGCGGTGAACCACTGGCTGGGGCGCAATCTGATGAGCGCCGCCACCGCGCCGAATGAAGAGGGCGATCGCACCGGCGGCGTCAACAAGATGTTCAAATACATCTATGCGATACGCCGGGTGGGGAAACGCCTGAAGGCCTGGAATCGCACCGGTTACTACATCATCAAGTGGATTTTGTTCGGGGGGATCGCCGCGGCGATATTCTTCTCGGTATAAACGAAGGCGGGGGCGCACGGTGTGCGCCCCTTTTTGATCAGGCGAAGATAGTCATCATGTAGGCGGCGAACAGCGCCAGGTGGGCGGTGCCGTTCAGCACGTTGGTGCGGCCGGTCGAGAACGACAGCTGGCACAGCAGCAACACCGTCAGCATCACCACGATATGCGGCGTTTGCAGGCCGAAGATCAGCGTCTGCCCGGTCAGGGTGGCGATGATGGTGACCGCCGGCACGGTCAGGGAGATGGTCGCCAGCACCGAGCCGAAGAACAGGTTCATGGCGCGTTGCACCTGATTGTTCAACACGGCGCGCAGCGCGCCCAGCCCTTCAGGCGACAGGATCAGCAGCGCCACCAGGAAACCGGTGAACTGCGCCGGCGCGTTCATTTTGGTCAACAGACCTTCCAGCGGATTGGCGTTGAACTTGGTGACGGCGATAACCGCGATCAGGTGCACGATGAGCCAGGCGGCATGCCAGGCGCTGCTGTGGGAAGAAGGCTTGCCGTGATGCGGGTCGCCGTCGTCGTCCTCATGCTCGTACACGAACAGGCTCTGGTGGGTTTTGGTCTGGATCACCAGGAACACGCCATACATGGCGGCGGAGATCAGCGCTACCAACAGCGCTTGCCCGGTGCTGAAGTTGCCGCCCGGCAGCGCGCTCGGGAATACCAGCACAATCACCGCCAGCGGGAAAATCGCCATCAGGTACTGTTTGATGCCGCCCAGATTGACGTACTGGGTGGCGAATTTGCGCCCGCCGAGCAGCAGCGCGAAGCCGACCAGGCCGGCGGAAACGATCATGATGATGGAGTACAACGTGTCGCGCATCAGCGCCGGCGCGGCGTCGCCGGTGGCCATCAGTGCCGAGATCAGGCTGACCTCGAGGATCACCACCGACAGGCTGAGGATCAGCGAGCCGTAGGGTTCGCCCAACCGGTGAGCCAGCACGTCGGCGTGGCGCACCACGCTGAAGGCGCTGCTGAGGATCCCCACCAGCGCGAGAATATTGATGCCGACGATCAGCGGAAAGTTAGCGGTGCTGCTCCACAGATTCAACACCACCAGCGCGGCGATGGGAAAGATCAGCGAGTATTCGGTGTGGCGAGATTTGGTGGATCGGCCAGGATCGTGTTGCGACTTCATGAGGGTGGCACTCCTTCTCAAACAGCGTAGCCCGTCGGCGCCGGTCGCCGTGGCACGGCAACTCTGCGTTTCCAGTAGGTATTTTATATTAGGATACACCCGCGGCGCCGGTGTGATGTTGTTTTTATCTGAGAAAGCAATTGCTTGCTTTATGTGATCAGGGTAGCAAAAAAACCGCACGGGGTGCGGTTTTATTTACTTACTTTTACGCAGTAACGCCAATTTTTAACGTTAGATTTGAGAAAAGTTGTGTTTACTCATTTACCGCTTGGTTAATCAAGGAAAATGAGACCGTCAGTCATCAATATTATCCATGATTTCATGCCGTTTATTGTGGTAACCCTCTTCATTTAGCCCCTCACGCCAGTAAGGTACGGCATAAAGACGATTGCGATCGCATTGGCGTTCACGGCGCAGGTAGCGGCGCAACCCCACCACCAGGCGATCTTCACCGGCGAGCCAGAAGTGCGCTTCGCCCTGCGGCAGGGACTGCGCGCGGAACTGAGCGATCAGTTCGTCGGTTTTCTCCGTGCCGCCGACGATCCAATTGACTTCAACATCAGCGGGTTTTTTCAGGTCAATCATGTCAGCGGTGCTGTCGACGCGGACGAAAGCGCGCCCGGCGCTGTGCGGCGGCAGGTTTTCCAGCAGCGCGGCCAGCGCAGGCAGCGAGGAAGGATCGCCCGCCAGGCAGTAGAAATCGGCCGTCGGCAGCATCGGTTTGGGGCCGCCCGGGTTGCTGATACCGATTTTATCGCCGATTTTCGCCTGGCGCGCAAAGTCGACCGCTGGGCCTCGGTGATCGTGAATCGCAAATTCGATGTCCACTTCCGCCTGTTCCGGGCGCACGGCGCGAATGGAATAGGTGCGCACGATCGGGCGCACGGCGTCCGCGGCCCAGCGCGGGCCGTTTTCGGTCAGCGTCGGCAGATCCGGCTGAGTTTGGTCGGCGAGCGGCAAAAAGACTTTGATGTGCGCAGCGGCGGCGTTGGCCGGGTAGTAGCGCAGATCGGGCGCGGTAAAGGTGATGCGGCGCAGGTGCGGCGTAATGTCCTGTACGGCGCTGACGGCGATCAGGTAGGGGGCGCGTGAGCGAGGGGCTTCGGTAGTCACGGGGATCTCCTTATAGTTCGTTTGGCGGTGAGTATACCATGCCGTTTGATAATGAGAATTGTTTGCTCATTGAGGCGCAATCGCCTGTGAGCTAGGCTTAAGGTTCACGCAATACGCACGGGAGGACGTGATGCCATACCAAGACACGAACGACTTGCCGGACAATGTGAAGCATGTGCTGCCGGCCCATGCGCAGGCGATTTATAAAGAAGCGTTCAACAGCGCCTGGCAACAATATCGGGATCCTGAAGATCGACGCGGTGACGCCGGCCGGGAAGAGACGGCGCACAAGGTGGCCTGGGCAGCGGTCAAACAAAGCTATCGCAAGGGCGACGATGAGCGCTGGCACAAAAAGTAACGCCTTTCATGCCCCGGTAAAAATCGCGCAGACGTTATGCTGACCTCGGCAATTAATATTATTGCTGCTCAGTACAAATACTTTTCCACGTTAACGCCGCTTTGCAACTTGATTGCGCGGCGGGAAAAGAATATGGTCATTATTAATCGGAGCGGTTATTGAATTAATAAAATTCCGCACCAAAAAATAAAATTGCAAAGGTTCAGTAGTGGCGAGGGAGGACGAGAAATCGTATTCCCGGGAGGTTGTAACAGTGTTAACGCGAGATTTTCTGCAAAAAGCGGATTGCAAAACCGCCTTTGGCGCTATTGAGGAGTCGCTGTTGCTGACGCCTGAACAGCGCGCAGCCTCGTTGGCGTGCACATTATCGCGCCGGCCGGATCACAGCCCGGTATGGGTATTCGGTTACGGTTCGCTGATGTGGAATCCGGTTTTCGAATCGGAAGAAGTGCGGCCAGCCATACTGCAGGGCTGGCATCGGGCGTTCTGCATGCGTTTGACCGCCGGGCGCGGCACGCTGCATCAGCCGGGGCGCATGCTGGCGCTGAAAGAGGGTGGCCAGACCACCGGATTGGCGTTTCGTCTGCCGGAAGGCAAGCTGCGCGAAGAGCTGGAGCTGCTGTGGAAGCGCGAGATGATCACCGATTGCTACGTGCCGACCTGGTGTGAGCTGCAGCTGGAGGGCGGTGAGGCCGTCACGGCGCTGGTGTTCGTGATGAACCCGCAGCATCCGCTGTTTGAAGCAGACACCAGCCACCAGGTGATCGCGCCATTGATCGCCAGCGCCAGCGGCCCGCTGGGCACCAACGCGCAATATCTGTTTGCGCTGGATAACGAGCTGAAGCACCACGGCATGCAGGATGATTGCATCGGCGATCTGGTGCGTTACGTGCAGCAATGGTTGCAGCAGAACCGGCCCGGCGCTTTCGGGACCGAGGCCACGGCCTGAGGCGTTGGCGGGGCGGCAGACAGTAAAGGGCTCAGCGTGTGGAGCCCTTTTTCATATATCTAATACCTCTATTTAATAACTTTATTCTGCATGATTATTTAAGCCAGTCACTTTGTGTGGTTATTTATCTCGTTATTTTTAAAGCCATTCATCATTTTCCTCCGTATTCACACCCCGAGAGTCACGATAAATAATTCACTTAGTATTAAATTGCATAACTAAAGGCTATTTCTTATTTGTTCAGCCCCGCAGGACTCCGTATCAATATGGCAGACGCTACCGCAAGAAACAGGGAGACGGGGATGAACTTTCAACAATTAAAAATTATTCGCGAATCGGCGCGCTGCAACTACAACCTGACCGAGGTCGCTAATACCTTATTTACTTCGCAGTCCGGCGTCAGCCGGCATATTCGCGAGCTGGAAGAAGAGCTGGGCATCGAAATATTCATTCGCCGCGGCAAACGGCTGCTGGGCATGACCGAGCCCGGCAAAGAGCTGCTGGTGGTGGCGGAACGCATTCTCAACGACGCCAACAACATCCGTCGCCTGGCGGACGTCTTCAGCAGCAACGATTCGGGGCAGCTGCATATCGCGACGACGCACACCCAGGCGCGCTACAGCCTGCCGGGGGTGATCAAAGAGTTTCGCGCGCTTTATCCACGGGTGCGGGTGGTGCTCAATCAGGGCAGCCCCGAAGAGATCGTCTCGATGCTGGCCGCCGGCGAAGCCGATATCGGCATCGCCAGCGAGCGGCTGATGAGCGACGAGTCGCTGGCGGCGTTCCCGTACTACCGCTGGCATCACACCATTTTGGTGCCGGAAGGGCACGAATTGACGCGCCAGCCGCAGGTGACGCTGGAGATGCTCAGCACCTTGCCGCTGATCACTTACCGCCAGGGCATTACCGGGCGCGCGAAGCTGGATGCGGCGTTCAAAGCGGCGGGCCTGACGCCGGACATCGCGCTCAGCGCGCAGGATTCCGACGTAATTAAAACCTACGTCGAATTGGGATTGGGCGTGGGCGTGCTGGCGGACATGTCGTATGAAAAAGAGCGCGATCGCGGGTTGGTGAGCCTCAACGCAGAGCACCTGTTTGAACCCAATACGGTATGGCTGGGCCTCAAGCGCAGCCAGCTGCAGCGCAACTATGCCTGGCGCTTTATCCAACTGTGCAACCCGACGCTGTCGCTGACCGAAATCAAGGACAAGGTTTTCTCGTCGCAGCTGGATGCGGTGATTGACTACCAGATTTAATCGGACAGCTGGGCCCCGCCGGATTGCCACGGGGAAGGGGGATTAGTCGTCGGTACGTTCGATCAGGTGACGTTTACTTTTTCTGAACGGGCCGATGGCTTCCCATTCCGGGAGTTCTTCAGGCGGACGTGGGTTGGCCATCTCCCAGCGATGGTGTTGGCGCAAAATCTCGATGGCGATGCGTTTTTGCTCTTGAATGGAGAGCGTAGGGTCGGTCAGATCCTTATTTTCCATTTTGGCTTCCTTTCTGCTCGTTATTTATACGCACCTTATCACATTTGGCCCCGTACTTTTCCAGCGATTGTATGTACTTTTTCAGTGCGTTGAAGCTGGTTTTACATGTCATGGTCCCGGGTATCACCTCAAAGCCGGCCTGACGAGTATACAGCGCCAACACGCGGTGATTGATTGCGTGGCTGATAAGTATGTCCGGCGGAGGCACCGGCGTCAGCCTCTGCTCTTGCAGGTTCAGGCCATACAGATACAGTACCTGCAAGCAGTTGCGCAGCATATTGCCTTTCAGTGGATGTTGCGCTTCACGCAGGGAGAAATTCTCCAACGCGACAAGTTCGATAACGTTCTCTGCCTGGAGATAACGGCACAGGCAAAAGCCGGCGCGGCTCAGCGGGCTGGCCATTTGCCGATAGACGAAAGCGAAACTCATCGGCGTTTGGGCATGATATTTAAAAAGAGAGCGCCAATTTAACGTATGCCCGTTTTTTCTGCCTTTTTGCCAGCGCCGGTCTTGTACCGTCAGACGAGTCATAAACAGATCCGACTCAAGCAGGACGCTGTTCATGTCTGCCAGCGTTTGCTCTATCGCTCTCTCATGCCGGTGTGAGACGCCATTTTCTGATGGATGGTTTTCCATTTTCCCGTCCCTTGGGTGACCGAGCTCACGTTAATCACCCAATGAAACAGACTCAAACCCCGCGTTTCACCGCTGCGAACTGCGCCGCAAAGACAGTTATCCATTGCGGCCAGCTGCCGCGAGAGTGCGATCTGGCGTGCAATACTCTCTCTAATAATCAAAATCCCATCTATATACATAAAAAGAATATCTATAGTGATTTAAGTACCTTCAGCTGCCGATCGTGCTCGCATACACTCGCGAAATTATTATAAATTCCATCCGCTTGGAGAGTTTCAGATGAAAGCGCTCGTTCCTTCTTTGCTGTTTTTAGCCGTGGCGGCCAGCGTTAACGCGCAGGCGGCGACGCCGGCCAACACGCTGGTGATCGCGCAGTCTATCGATGACGTGGTCAGCTTTGACCCGGCCCAGGGATTTGAGTTAACCACGGTGCAGTCGTTCAACAGCCTGTATCAGCGTCTGATCCAGTCCGATCCGCACAACCCTATCGATCTCAAGCCAACCCTGGCCAGCAGCTGGCAGGCCGGCGCCGACAATCGCAGCCTGACTTTCAGCCTGCGCCCGGACGCCAGGTTCGCCAGCGGCAATCCGCTGCGGCCGGAAGACGTGATCTTCTCGCTTTCACGGGTGGTAAAACTCAATCTGGAGCCGTCGTTTATCCTGACGCAGCTGGGTTGGAACGCGAAGAACGTGGAGCAACACCTGAGCAAGGTGGATGACCACCAGGTAAAAATCAGCTGGAGTGAAAACGTCAGCCCGGCCTTCGTGCTCAGCCTGCTGTCGGCGCCGGTATCGTCGATCGTCGACGCCAAAGAGGCGCTGGCGCACCAGCAGGGCGACGATCTGGGGCACCAATGGTTGAACAGCCACTCCGCCGGCAGCGGCCCTTACAAAATCCGCACCTATGTGCCGCACGAGGTGGTGGTGCTGGACGCCAACCCAGGCTCGCCGGAAGGGGCGCCGACGCTGAAAACTATCCTGATCAAAAACGTGCCCGATCCGGCCGCGCGCCGTTTGCTGATCGAGCAGGGCGATGCCGATATCGCGCGCAACCTGGGGGCAGACCAGATGGCGGCCCTGAAGGGTAAGCCGGGCGTCAAACCGTTGGCCATTCCTTACGCCTCACTTTATTTCCTGCAGTTCAACGCCAAGGCGTCGCCGGCGCTCGGCAATCCGGCGTTCTGGGAGGCGGCGCGCTGGCTGTTCGATTACCAAGGCATCGCCGACGATCTGCTGAAAGGGCAGTTCCAGAGCCATCAGGCATTCCTGCCGGACGGTTATCTGGGTGCGCTCAAGGATCAGCCGTACAGCTTCAATCCACAGAAAGCCAAAGAAATACTGGCCAAAGCGGGGCTCAGCAACGTCAGTTTCCGTCTGGACGTCAACAACCAGCCGCCGTACCTGGATATCGCCCAGGCGTTGCAGGCCAGTTTTGCCCAGGGCGGCGTGAAGGTGGAACTGGTGCCGGGCATCAGCTCGCAGGTCTCCACCAAGGTGAAAACGCTTAACTACGATGCGACGCTGACTTCCTGGGGGCCGGATTATTTCGACCCTAACACCAACGCCGCAGCCTTCGCCTACAACCCGGAAGACGGCAGCAAGACGCTGGCCTGGCGCGCCAACTGGCAGATCCCGGCGCTGAGCAAGCTGACGCTGGCCGCCACCGCGGAAAACGACACCGCCAAACGGGTGGCCGACTACCAGCAACTGCAAAAACAGGTGCAGCAAAGCTCGCCGTTCGTCATCGGCCTGCAGGCGCGCAGCCTGATTGCGGTGCGCGACAACCTCAAGGGCTATGTGCAGGGCATCAACCCTGACATGGTGTTCTACAGCAAGGTCAGCAAGTAATGGCCGCTGAACTGTCCGCCTCCGCCGGGGCGGCCCGGCGGTATTGGCGCTGGGGCGGGCGGCTGCTCGGCGGCGCGCTGTCGCTGGCGTTGACGTTGCTTGGCCTGCTGCTGTTCACCTTCATGCTGTCGCATCTGGCGCCGATCGATCCGGCGCTGCAGGTGGCGGGCGATCATGCCAGCGAAGCCACCTACGCACAGGTGCGGCATGAGTTGGGGTTGGATCAGCCGTTGCCGGTGCAGTTTTGGCGTTATCTGGTGCACCTGGCGCACGGCGATTTGGGTATTTCGCGCATAACCGCCCAGCCGGTGTTGAGCGATTTGCTGCGTACCTTCCCGGCGACGGTGGAGCTGGCCACCTGCGCCATTATCCTCGGCGCCCTCGGCGGCATTACGCTGGCGTTTCTGGCGGTGCTCAAACCGGGCAGCTGGCTGGATAACGCGGCGCGTTTGCTGTCGCTGATCGGTTATTCGGTGCCGATTTTCTGGCTGAGCCTGCTCGGGCTGCTGCTGTTCTACGCCACGCTGCACTGGTCGGCGGGGCCGGGGCGGCTGGACGACATCTACCTGTACAGCATGGAGCCGCGTAGCGGTTTCGTGTTGATCGACAGCTGGCTGTCTGGCGATCGCGACATGTTCTACAACGCCATCGGCCACCTGTGGTTGCCGGTAGTGGCGTTGGCGCTGTTGTCGATGGCGGGCATTACTCGGTTGCTGCGGGCGGCGATGCTGGAAGAGTGCAACAAGGAATACGTGACGCTGGCGCGTTCCAAGGGGGCCGGGCGCCTGCGCATTCTGCTGCGCCATGTGTTTCCCAACGTGCTGGGCACGCTGATCACCGTACTGTCTCTCTCCTACGCCAGCCTGCTGGAGGGCGCGGTATTGACCGAAACGGTGTTCGCCTGGCCCGGCGTCGGGCGTTACCTGACCTCGGCGCTGTTTGCCGCCGATACGCCGGCGATCCTCGGTGCCACGCTGCTGATCGGCACCTGTTTCGTGCTGTTGAATGCGCTGGCCGACGCCTTGACCTATTTAGTGGATCCGCGAACCCGATGAGCCAATATCTCTCTGAACACGAACCGCAAAGCGAGCCAGCCGTCGGTTACCGCCGTGGCCGGCGCCTGACTACGCTGACGCTGGGCACGGCGCTGGTGGCGATTCTGATCGTCACCGCGCTGCTGGCCCCGTGGCTGGCGCCTTTCGATCCCAATCTGCAGCATATTGAGCTGCGGTTACTGCCGCCTTCCGCCGCGCATTGGCTGGGCACCGACGGCTTTGGCCGCGACTTGCTTTCCCGCGTGATTTACGGCGCGCGGCCGACGCTGATTCTGGTGTCGCTGATTCTGGTGTTGACCATTCCCATCGGCCTGTTGGTCGGCATTGGCGCCGGTTATCTCGGCGGCTGGGTAGAGCGCATTTTGATGCGCCTGACCGACATTTTTCTGTCGCTGCCGAGCTTGGTGATCGCGCTGGCGTTCGTGGCGGTCATGGGGCCGGGGCTGATGAACGGCGCGCTGGCGCTGGCATTGACCAGCTGGCCGGCCTTTGCCCGCCAGGCGCGGGCCGAAACCCTGGCGCTGCGCCGCAGCGATTACCTGGCGGCGGCGCGCATGCAGGGCATCAACGGGCTGCGGCTGATGGTCGGCCATATTTTGCCTTTATGCCTGCCGAGCGCGGTGGTGCGCGCGGCGCTCAGCCTGGGCGGCATCATCCTGTCCGCCGCCGGTCTGGGGTTCCTCGGCATGGGCGTCGCGCCGCCGACCGCCGAATGGGGCTCGATGGTGGCCGAAGGCAGTAAAGTGATTTTCGACCAATGGTGGGTCGCCGCCGCGCCGGGCGGGGCGATCCTGTTCGCCAGCCTGGCGTTTAACCTGCTGGGCGATGGCCTGCGCGACAAAATGGATCCTCGTCATGGGCACTGATAACACCTTATTGACCGTCGAACGGTTGGCGATCGGCGTGCCGGGGCCACAGCCGGTGGCGCTGGTGAAGCATATTTCGTTCAGCATGGGGCGGGAGCGGCTGGCGCTGGTCGGTGAGTCCGGCTCCGGCAAATCGTTGACCGCGCGTGCGCTGATGGGGCTATTGCCGCCGCCGTTGCAGCTGCAGGCGCAGCGCCTGACGCTGGGCGATGAAGACTTGACGCGCCTGAGCGAGCGCCAGTGGAGCCGGCTGCGCGGTGATCGGGTGGCGATGGTGATGCAAGATCCCAAGCATGCGCTGAATCCCAATCAGCCGATCGGCCGTCAGGTGGAGGAGCCGCTGGTGCTGCATGCGAAGCTGAGCCGCGCCGAGCGGCGTGAAAAAGTGCTGGAAATGCTGGCGGCGGTGGGCTTGCCCGATCCGGCTGCGCTGTGCCGCCGCTATCCGCATCAGCTCTCCGGCGGCATGGGGCAGCGGGTGATGCTGGCCATTGCGTTGATCAACGATCCCCAGCTGTTGATTGCCGATGAACCGACTTCGGCGCTGGATCACCAGATGCGCGATCAGGTGCTGCAGCTGATAGAAAACCTGGTGGCGCAACGTAATATGGGGCTGATCCTGATCAGCCACGATTTGCAGCAGGTGGCGCACCACTGCGAGCGGGTGCTGGTGATGTACAAAGGCGAGCTGTTGGATCAGCTGCTGGCAGCAGAGCTGGCTCGGGCCACGCATCCTTATACTCGCACGCTGTGGGCGTGCCGGCCGAGCCGCGAGACGCGCGGCAAACCGCTGCCGGTGCTGGATCGCGCGCTGTTGGAGACGTTGAAATGAGCGTGATCGCACTGGAGAACCTGAGCGTCAGTCATCGCCAGGGCTACGAACTGCGCACCGTGGTGCATGAGGTTAACCTGCGCATCGAACCGGGCGAGTGTTTCGGGCTGGTGGGGCCTTCCGGCTGCGGCAAGTCCTCGTTGCTGTGGGTGCTGGCCGGGCTGAATGGCAGCTGGCAGGGCGGCTTTGAGTTGCTGGGGCGGCGGCTGCAGCCGGGCCAGGCGTTTACCGGCGAGCTGCGGCGCGAGGTGCAGATGGTGTTTCAGGATCCCTATGCTTCGCTACACCCCAAGCACCGGCTTTTGCGTACGCTGTCGGAGCCGCTCAAACTGCTGCAGGAAAGCGACATCGAACGTAAAATCAGCGCGGGCTTTCGCCAGGTGGGGTTGGATCCGCGCCTGCTGGAGCGCTACCCGCATCAGCTGTCGGGCGGCCAGCGTCAGCGTGTGGCGATCGTGCGCGCATTGTTGCTGCGGCCGAAGCTGCTGTTGCTGGATGAACCGACCTCGGCGTTGGACATGTCGGTGCAGGCGGAGATCCTCAACCTGCTCAACGAGCTGAAACAGGCGGGCGATCTGACGATGGTGCTGGTCAGCCACGATGCGGACGTGATTGACCACATGTGCGATCGTTCGGTGGCGATGGCGCACGGCCGCATCATCGTTTGACCCTATGCCCGCCAACGCGGCGGGCATATCCATCCTGGTAATAAATAAAGCAATTTATCGTCGTTCTTCCGTTAATTCTTACCCCCTACACTCGAAAAACAGCGCAACCGCGTGATAGTGGAGAGTGTATCGATGAAACGGTTAATCCCAACCTTATTGTATGGCGCGCTGGTGGCCGCGTTCGGTGTGCAGGCCGCCACCCCGCAGGACACCTTGGTGGTGGTCAGTTCGCTGGAGGGTATTATCAGCCTCGATCCGGCGGAGAGTTTTGAAACCGTCAGCTCGGCCAATCTGGTCAACCTCTATCAGCGCCTGGTGGCACCGGATCGCGGTGCGCCGCAAACGCTGGCGCCGGACGCCGCCGCCAGTTGGCAAGCGGGCGCCGATGGCCACAGCCTGATCTTTACCCTGAAACCGCAGCAGCGCTTCGCTTCCGGCAATCCCCTGCGGCCCGAAGACGTGATTTTCTCGCTGGTTCGCGCGGTGAAGCTGAACAAGGCGCCGTCGTTTATTCTCGGTGAGTTTGGCTGGACGCCGGATAACGTTGAGCAGCAGCTGAAGAAGGTGGGGGATAACCAGGTGCAACTCAGTTGGCCCGCCAACATCGGCAGCGAGCTGGCGTTGCGGCTGCTGACGGCGAATGTGGCCTCGATCGTGGATGAAAAGCTGCTGAACGAGCACGCGCAGCAGGGGGATTACGGCAATGCCTGGCTGCGCGGCCATTCCGCCGGCGGCGGCCCGTATCGGGTGAGTAACTATGTGCCGCACGAAGCGCTGCTGTTTGGCCGCAACGACTATGCGCCGTCGCCGGCCCGGCTGAAAACGGTGTTGTTCAAGAACGTCAGCGACGCCGGCACCCGCCGTTTGCTGTTGCTGAAAGGGGATGCCGACGTGGCCTACGATCTGGGCGCCGACCAGTTCGACTCGCTGCGCAACGCGTCTGGCGTGCGCATCGAGCAGGCCGATGCGCCCCGGGTCTATTACCTCGGTTTCAACACCGGCAGCAAAGACAACCCGGCGCTGGGCAATCCGGCGCTGTGGCGGGCGGCGCGCTGGCTGGTGGATTATCAAAGCATCGCCGAGCAACTGCTGAAAGGGCAATATCGCGTGCATCAGGCCTTCTTGCCGCAGGGATTGGATGGGGCGCTCGACGATCGGCCGTTTACGCTCGACGTGGGCAAAGCCAAACAGATCCTGCGCGATGCCGGTATTGCCGAAGGTACGCGCCTCGATCTTATCGTCATCAATCAGCCGCCGTACACTGACATCGCACAGGCGCTGCAGGCCAGCTTCGCGCAGGCCGGGCTGCGGCTGGATATCCATCCGGTGGTGGAGAGCGACCTGTGGGGCAAGATGCGCGGCCGCGATTTTCAGGCGATCTTCACCTACTGGGGCGCAGACTACCTGGATCCGAACACCAACGCCAGCGCCTTTGCCTACAACGTGCCCGGTGGGCCGAAAACCCTGGCCTGGCGCACCCAGTGGGGCATTCCCGCCATCAGCGCGGAAACGCGTGCCGCGGCCGCAGAGGGTAACAGCGCCGCGCGCCGCGCACGTTATGCCGCGCTGCAACGGGAACTGCAGGCCAGCTCGCCCTATGTAGTGGCGCTGCAGGGGCAAACGCTGGTGGCATTGCGCGACAACGTCAAAGGTGCCCGGTTGGATATCGCCAACAGCATGCTGTATCTGGATCGGGTCAGCAAGTAGCGCCAACGCCGCGCGCCTGGCCGAGCTTTCTGTCGCACCAAAGGTCGCCCGTGCGTGAAATCGCTTGCTGCTGCAACCTGGAATCGTGAGAGGTTTTGTCAGGGTGAAATAAAATGAAATTTCATAACGTGCTCACATGGCACTGATAAATTGGCGCTGAAAGGCGGCGTTGTTTACGTCTTTCACCGCGGTTGTCCGCAATGAGGCGGACACATCACCTCAGGAGATATTATGGACAATAACGGAAACGCTTCAGTGGAGCGCGCGGCAACCTGGCTCGCCGCCGGTGAGGTTGTGACGCCGGAACAGTTTTTATGGTTTCCAGCCACTGGCCAATCCGGCAACGGCCAGCATGGCAGAAGTGGCCGGATTGCTCAATCGGCTGATCGAGGCGCTGAAGAACTCACCGAACAACGCCGGCGCGTTCTGGCCTGTGTCCAGCAAGAGCAACAGCCAGCCGGCGGCCGCCAAGGCGATGCCGAAAGGTTGCGGCGTTCGCCAGGCGCGACGGTTGCGCAGGCCGCGCGCCAATGCCATGCCTAATCCGAACATTGCCGCCAGGCAGACCAGCAGCGGCAGCATCGTCCAACCGAGCCAGGCGCCCAGCGCCGCCAGCAGTTTGAAGTCGCCCTGGCCGATGCCGTTACGCCGCCGCAGCTGTCGATAAAGCGCGTTGAGCAGCCACAACGCCCCGTAGCCGGCGGCGGCGCCGATAACCGCATCGTCCAGCGGCGCCCAGCGAGCGTCGAGATTGCACAACAGCCCGCCCCACAGCAGCGGCTGGGTCAGCCGGTCCGGCAGCCAGCGGTGGCGCCAGTCCAGCCAGGCCAGGGCGATCAGCAGCGCCGCGGCCGGCGGTAACCACAGCCGGTGTGCTGCCGGCGGGACGAAAGGCAGCGTCGCCAACGCCACACCCAAGGCCGTCAGCAGCAGGCTGCGGCGGCGCAATCTCGGCGGGCTGGCGCGCACGGCCGCCGTTCGCTCCAGCCGGGTGATGAGCGCGAAGGCGACCATTCCTGCCGACAGCAGCGCGGTAAAAAACAGTGCGTGCCACAGTGAGAAAAGAAACATCAAGGCTCCGTCAGTCGTGAAACAGATGTTTAAAATAACGGCAAAATGCGTATTTCATCGGAGTGAAATGCGGTGGATTGTGAGAAATGCGCAGTCGTGCGCATTGCCACTTTAGGTATTGCAGAGTGATACAATGCCATGCGCGGTGGCGCGCAGCAGTGGGTTGCTGCGCTTTTTATCGGCAAAATCGGCGCTAAAAGGGTGTGAATTCACCTGGCGGCCGGAATGGAGCGGCCAATGGCGTAAGTGACGGCGTCACTGAGAGGTGATTGGGGTTTATCCTATTGTTTCTGCTCGTCAAGCCGTTAGGCTTTAAGGGAGAGGCGCCCCGACAGGCCGGGACGTAAGGTTTTTCAGATCTGCCGCGGGAAAGGCGGCAGCAAAGCAGTGGGTTGGCATGCTCCAGGAGGGAGGGAGGCCAACGGTGTCATGAAAGACGAAATTCAGGCTGGACTCATCAAAATCAAAAAACGACTCT
>Ga0308161_1002709_pt1 | contig 18332 bp, 16 predicted proteins | sample PhyFR2_FD_201034 | JGI IMG/M metagenome (GOLD analysis project Ga0308161, IMG submission 201034) | Phyllosphere microbial communities from UC Gill Tract Community Farm, Albany, California, United States - DLSLF.R2 | ecosystem: Host-associated > Plants > Phyllosphere > Unclassified | place: USA...
GCGCGAGCGCACGTTTTCGCTGCCGCAGCCGTTTTACTCTGATGAGCGGCTGTTTGATATCGACATGCAGGAGATCTTCCAGAAAGAGTGGTTGATCGCCGGCATGACCTGCGAGATTCCTGCCAAGGGCAACTACCTGACCCTGCAAATCGGCAAGAACCCGATCATCGTGATCCGTGGCGCCGAAGGCGTGGTGCATGCGTTCCACAACGTCTGCCGCCACCGTGGCTCGCGCCTGTGCACCAGCGACAAGGGCAAGGTCGCCAAGCTCGTGTGCCATTACCACCAATGGACTTACGAACTGGACGGCCGCCTGCTGTTCGCCGGCACCGAGATGGGCGCCGACTTCGACATGAAGCAGTACGGCCTCAAGCCAGTGAACGTGAAGACCGCGGGCGGCTACATCTTCATCAGCCTGGCCGAGAATCCACCGGCCATTGATGACTTCCTGTCGACGCTGAACCATTACATGGAACCGTACGACATGGAGAACACCAAGGTGGCGATTCAAACCACCTTGTTCGAGAAGGCCAACTGGAAACTGGTGCTGGAAAACAACCGCGAGTGCTACCACTGCAATGCGTCGCACCCGGAACTGTTGAAAACCCTGCTGGAATGGGATGACGTCACCGACCCGCGTGCCGACCAGGCCTTCAAGGACCACGTGGCCGCCTCCGCTGCCGCCTGGGATGCCGAGAAGATCCCTTACGCCCACGCCAGCTTCGGCCTGCGTAACCGCATCGTGCGCATGCCGCTGCTCAAAGGCACCGTATCGATGACCCTGGACGGCAAGCAGGGCTGCGCCAAGCTGATGGGCCGCATCAAGAACCCGGACCTGGGCTCGATGCGCATCCTGCACCTGCCGCATTCCTGGAACCACTGCATGGGCGACCACATCATCGTGTTCACCGTGTGGCCGATCAGCGCCCAGGAAACCATGGTCACCACCAAGTGGATCGTGCACAAGGACGCCGTCGAAGGCGTGGACTACGACGTGGAGCGCATGCGCCAGGTGTGGGATGCCACCAACGACCAGGACCGTCGCCTGGCCGAAGAGAACCAGCGCGGGATCAACTCCACCGCTTACCAGCCAGGGCCGTACTCCAAGACTTACGAGTTCGGCGTGGTGAATTTCGTGGACTGGTACAGCGAACGCCTGCTGAGCAACCTGGGGGCGGCCCCGGCGCCGTATCTCAAAGGTGTGGCCGTACACGACTGATTGTGGCCATTCAATGTGCGTAGCAGCTGACGAGCCTCGCAGGGGCTCGTCAGTTGCTACGCCCCTTCCACTGATCAAAATTCAACCAAATCCCCCACAGACCGCTCCCACCCTGCCTCTCAGCCTTTGACCAACAACTTATCCACAAAGCCACCCACAGCAATTGTGGGCAACTGCGTTGCTTGCCCAAAATTAACTGAAGAAAATCCGTGACTTATTCAACATGGCAGGTTTCACCAGACATTGATCAATTTATGATCAACACCTTGCAAGCCACGTAATACATGGCTCACAGCGGTACGCAAACACCTTATCCACAGAATCGCCAACAGACTTTGGGGGCAACTCTGGCCGAGCTGTGGAAAACCATCTCAAACCGTCATAAACCGGGGCATCCAGGGTTTTTTCGAAGCAAAAGACGCAAATTGATCAAAATACAACCAACCTTATGAAAGCCTCTGTTTATATGGCCTGTAGCCGGTAGCGAACATCTTATCCACAGAACCGCCAACAGAGTTTGGGGGCAACTCGACGTCGAGCGCAGAGCTTATCCACATCAAAACACCTGTAAAAACCGCCACTTAGCCTGGCTATTTTTCGTACAGCACGCCACAGGCCTTGATTTGCGTGACCTGTGGACAACCACAAACACCTTATCCACAGGCACGTGCACAGCGATTGTGGGTAACCCCCCTTTATCGGCCTACTGTACAAAAAACACTCATATTAAAAGTTCATCTACACTCATTTTTGCAGTTATATCCACTGGCCTGGGTGAGTGCAGAAGTCCTTGGCGCGATAGAGGGAGATAGATCAGTGATGTGGCAGGGTCAGTCCAGCCGTCACTGCGCCAAAGGTTTTACGCTGATTGAATTACTACTGACGCTGGCCTTGTTGGCCACGCTTTCGACAGTGGCTTATCCGCTGACGGCGTTGATGAGCAAACGCGACCGGGAACTCGACCTGCAACGCTCGTTGCGGGAAATACGCCGTGCGATCGACTCCTATAAAGAAGCCAGCGACGACGGTCGCATTGAAAAAAGCATCAGCGACAGCGGTTATCCACCCTCACTGCACGTATTAGTCGAGGGGGTCACGGACAAGACCGATCTCAAGGGCAAAAAACTCTTCTTTCTGCGCCGCATTCCCCGCGACCCTGTCTGCGAGTGTGCGCAACTGTCGCCCGCGCAAACCTGGCAACTGCGCAGTTACAAAAGCACCGCTGATAACCCACAAGAGGGAGAAGATGTATTCGACGTTTCGTCCCGCAGCCCTCGGGAGAGTTTGAATGGAACGTTATACAGCCAGTGGTAATCGGGGTTTCACCCTGATCGAGTTGCTGGTGGTCATGGCGATCATCGCCACCCTCATGACCTTGGTAACGCCCCAGTATTTTCGCCAGCACACCAAGGCCCAGGAAACCGTGCTGCGCCATAACTTGTCCTCCATCCGCCAGGCGCTGGACCAGTACCGTGAAGACCACGGCGCCAATCCCGAGTCCCTGCAAGCCCTGGTGGAGCGGCGTTATCTGCGCGAAATCCCCATGGACCCACTGACCGGCAAGCGCGACACCTGGCACCTGCAACCTTCCGACGAACAAGGCCTGGGCGACATACGCAGCGGCGCGCCCGGCACCGCAAAAGACGGGAGCGCCTATGCCGACTGGTAGGCACCACCAACACGGCTCGGTGTTCATGGGCATGTTGGTGACCGTGGCAGTGGTGGCCGTGATGCTGATGGAAGCAGGCACCCTGTGGTCCAGCGTGTTGCAGCGCGAACGAGAGTTGGAGTTGCTCGCACGGGGCAATGAGATCCGTCGGGCCATCGGCCTGTATTACGCGCACGGCAGCACCTTCCCCAGATCCCTCGAAGACCTGGTGCTCGACCGCCGCCAACCGACCATCAAGCGCTACCTGCGCAGGGTCTACACCGACCCGCTGACCGGCAACGCCGACTGGGGCGTGGTGCCTGGGCCGGGCGAAACCATCATGGGTGTATTCAGCACCGCAGCAGGCACGCCCTTCAAACAAGGCAACTTTGCAGTCATCAATCACAGTTTTACAGGACAAGGCAGTTATCAAGGGTGGGTGTTTCTGTACGGCCCTGGACAGAGTAACCCTGCAACCCGCGTCGCTCCCATGGGAGATCAGCTGACTCATTGATGCATCGCACAAACCACACTGATCGTTCCAGCAGTGCGGAACTTGGTTATCTGAATTGAAGGTGGACTCGAACATGAGAAATTTACCGCTGTACTTTAAGTGCTTGATGAAAGGGGTGTTGGCCGCCGTGTTATTAATGCCGGCACTGACATGGGCCCACGGCGCCGTGGATATTCCTGTTTCCCGACAGGTGTATTGCTATAAGCAGCCAGACTTCTGGAGCAACCCCAAGGACAAGGGTTGCGCAGCCATCAACGCCGTGAGCGGATCGTATCCGGGGCAACAATGGAATGAAGTCGCCAAACTGATAAGGGCAAAGGACGGTTACGACTACAACAACCAGGCTGACGTCGAAAAACTGATACCCGATGGAAAACTCTGTTCGGCCAACGATCCGCTGAAAGAAGGGCTCAATGCGCTCAGTGCAGACTGGCACAGGACCGATGTGACAACAGCCAATGGCAAACTTTACGTACGCTTGATTGGCACGGCGCCCCATGTACCCAGCTTTGTGAAGATATACCTGAGCAAACCCGGGTATGACCCCTCCAAGGCAGCACTGAAATGGAGTGACGTTGAACTGGTCCACTCGGAACGCCTGACCGTTGCGAAGACCAATTGGGGGAGCACACCACCGGCCATAGCAGGGGCAACCGGCTTTTTCGAGTTCAACGTTGCCATTCCCTCCAATCGGACGGGGGATGCCGTACTGTTCATGCGCTGGCAACGAGAGGACTCGGAGGGCGAAGGCTTCTACAACTGCAGCGATATCACTATCGAAGGCCCATCCGTACCCGTACAACTGATCGACCTCGGCCCCTTCATAGACACCGTCATGAACAGGCTCAAACCCGGTGACGCGGTACATTTCCGTATTTTGGACAATACGCCGGCGGCTAAAGAAATCGTTGATATAACCCTGCCCATTACCGCGAGCAATCTGGACCCTAATATCTGGGGTAAACAACTGGCGGATAGCATTGACCCGACGATTGCTAAAGTGGGTGAAAAAGACGGCAGTACCGTCGTGTTTAATCGCACCGATTACAGCGCTAACTCTGTTTTCGCACTGGCCAGGGGTTACTCCAAAGCGATGGCGATTATCCCAGGGGGCGGCCAGACACCGGTCAATCCTACTGCACCCATAGCGCATATTTCCGGGCCGACCACCGTGCAATCGGGCCAACCATTTACCTTCAGCGCCAGGCAGTCCGTCGGTTATAACGGTCCATTGAGTTACGCCTGGGTGGTTATTGGGGCGAACCAACCGCTCAACCAAGTCACCGTAAATGGCGTGGCGGTGGCCGTCACTCAGCCAACCGTGTACGTCGCTCGTTTGAATGTGCGGGATATGCAAAACGGGAAAACCAGCCAAGCGGAGTTGAACTTCACTGTTACTCCCGCCAGTGACGGTGGGGAATACCCGGCCTATAAAGAAGGCACCGCTTATAAGGCAGGCGATATCGTGACTAACGTCGGCAAAAACTATAAGTGCAAACCCCACCCTTACACTGCCTGGTGTGCAGGCGCTGGGTGGGCTTATGCGCCCGGCTCGGGCACGGCATGGGAGCAAGCCTGGGAAGAAGTCAAATAACCCATCGACATACCCACGCCTATTCAGTTAGTGAATAAGCGTAAGCGCCAAACGTTATAGGGCGTCTCACGGCGCCCTATAAAGTGCACCGCTACAGTTGAAGATGTACGTGAACTGGCAATGTTCTAACGCAGTTCTACCGGCGGTGCCCGCATGACAACGGGCCGGGAGAGTTATACACAACCGCCCTACCTTGGCACTCCCACAGGGTATTTCCATGCGCACACACTCTTTTATCCACAGCCCCCAACGCGGCTTCACGTTGCTGGAGCTGCTGGTCGTCCTACTGATCATCGCCCTGCTCGCCAGCTATGTCGGACCCAAGATGTTCGATCGCCTGGAGCTGGCCAAAGTGCAAACGGCCCAGGGCCAGATGAAGTCCCTTGCCGATGCCCTGAACCAATACCGCCTGGACAACGGCAACTACCCCGACGAAACACTGGGCCTGGCCGCGCTCACCACGCGCCCCGCCAACGTGAATAATTGGCAGGGGCCGTATGTGAAGACTTTGCCGCCAGACCCTTGGAATAACCCCTATCTGTACAAGAACCCCGGCACGCCACCCAACGATGCCGAGATCATTTCCTTGGGCCGCGATGGCAAGGCAGGCGGTGTAAACACCTACGCTGACATCGTGTACGGGCTGTAGAACCTCATGCACACCGTGCCGATCGCCCTGACCCTGCTGTGCCTTTCGGGCATCGTCCAGGCCAACTGCTGGCAGTTGGCAGCCAGTCGGTACCACGTCGACCCGCTTTTGTTGTACGCCATCGCCAAGGTCGAATCCGGACTCAATCCGATGGCGCGCAACGTCAACAGCGATGGCAGCCAGGACATCGGCCTGATGCAGATCAACAGCCGTCACTTGCCGGCGCTGGCCCGGTTCGGCATCACCGAACAGCACCTGCTCACCCAGCCCTGCACCAGTGTGATGGTGGGCGCATGGATCCTGGCCGGCTTCATTCAGGAAAAAGGCTACAGCTGGCAAGCCGTAGGCGCCTACAACGCCGGGGCCAAGCCGGACCGTGAAGCACGCCGTTCGCGCTACGCCCTTGCCGTGTGGCGCTACTACGGCGAGTTGCTGCAACAACGCCAGCAACTGGCCAGGCAAACCCGATGATCGACATCGACGCACGCATCATCCGCGACGGCCATTTGCAGACCCTGCGTCTGCAAGCCCTCGATTTGCCCCAGGCACGCCAGCAATTACAGGCCGACGGCGCCCAGGTCATTTGGCTGAAGGCGCGCCGCCCGTTCACTCTGCCGAGTCGACGCGCCAGGTTCGCCCTCGGCCTGTTTATCCAGGAACTGGTGGTGCTGCTGGACGCCGGCCTGGTGTTGGTGGAAGCCGTGGAAACCCTGCGCGACAAGGCGCCACCGGGCATCAACCGACAAGTCATGAGCGATCTGCTGGCCTCCATGTACGAAGGCAACGCGCTGTCCAAGGCGATGCAGCTCACGCCGCAGACGTTTCCTTCACTGCTGATCGCCACCGTGGCGTCCTCCGAACACAGCGGCCAATTGGCCGTGGCCCTGCGCCGCTACCATCATTTCGAAGCGCATCTGGAAACCGTCAAAAAGCGCGTGAGCGGCGCTCTGATGTACCCCTTGGTGGTGCTCAGCGTGGGCGCGTTGATCCTGCTGTTTTTGCTGTTCTTCGTGATCCCGCGCTTCGCCTCGGTGTTCGATGCAGTCAGCGACCTGCCAGCCAGCGCACGCTTCATGGTGTGGTGGGGCGCATTGGTGGATGCGCATGGCATGGCGTTACTGATCGGCCTGGTGCTGGCCATCGCGGCACTGGTGCTTATGTTTCGCAGCGCCGGGTTCAAGCGTCGCGCAGCGGGCCTGTTGTGGAAAATCCCCAGCCTTGGTGCCCAGCGCACGCTGTTTATCCTCGCGCGGTTTTATCGCACCGCCGGCATGCTGCTGATGGGCGGGATGCCGGTGGTCATGGCAGTGGAATTGTCCGGCGCGCTGTTGCCCGTGGAGCGTCAACGCGACCTGCGCCAGGCCCTGACGGATATCCAGGCCGGCCAGCCCCTCTCCACCGCCCTCGCCCGCCATCAACTGACCACCGCCGTCGCCGAACGCCTGTTGCGCGTAGGTGAGCAAAGCGGCGAATTGGCGGCCATGTGCGAACGCATCGCACAGTTTCACGACGAGGCACTTGAGCGGGCCATCGAACTGTTCAGCAAGGTCTTCGAACCGCTGCTGATGTTGGTGGTGGGCGGGTTGATCGGCTTGATCGTTTTCATGCTGTACATGCCGATTTTCGAGCTGGCGGGCTCCATCCAGGGGTAGTGCGATGAGCGAGCAGACACAGCAATGGCAAGCACTTGCGGCACAACGGGGTATCTCTTTGTCCGACTACCTGCGCGAGGTGCTCGAAAAAGCCCCCGACCAGTTACGCACCGTTGCCCAACCTCTGGGCCTGAGGGCCATTACCCCGGAACACCTCGGTGAAAACTGGCGTTTCGACCTGCTGGCACTGCCCCAGGCACTGATCCATAACGTGCTGCCTGTGGATAACCATGGCCAGCCGTGCCTGGTGCTGGGCGACCCTTTCACCCTGGCCAGCCGGCAGTGGTTGCAACCCTTGGAGACCTTGCGCCAACTACCCCTGGCTATGAGCCTGCCCGGCGAGGTCATGAAGCAACTGAAAAAAGCCGAGGCCAGCCAACGGGTCATGCACCCCTTCGGCAGCGACGACGGACACGTCCGTGTCAGCCAGGCCGCCCAGGAAATCTCCCTGAGCAGCATCGCCCGCGACGACAACCCGGTGGTGCGCCTGGTCAACTCCATGTTGTTCGATGCGTTGCAAAGCCGCGCCAGTGATATCCATGTGGAAACCACGCCCCAAGGCCTGGTGATCAAGTACCGCATCGACGGCGTGTTGCAGCAGATGGGCCAGGCCAGCGGCCTGGAGATGGCAGAGCAGGCACTGTCGCGGATCAAGGTGCTGTCGGAGCTGGATATCGGCGAGCGGCGGGTGCCCCAGGATGGGCGTTTCAAGATGAAGATCCAGGGCCGCGAGGTGGATTTTCGCGTGTCGATCATGCCCAGCATCCACGGCGAAGATGCGGTGCTGCGGATTCTCGACAAGTCCCAGCGCGGCGAGGCCCTGAGCCTGGAAACCCTTGGCCTGAGCGCCGACACCATCACCCGCATCCGGGTGCTGGCCAGCGAGCCCTATGGCATGTTGCTGGTCACCGGCCCCACCGGCAGCGGCAAATCCACCACGCTCTACGCCGCCCTGTCGGAGACCAATACCGGCGAGAAAAAGATCATCACCATCGAAGACCCGGTGGAGTACGAACTGCGCGGCGTGCTGCAAATCCCGGTGAACGACAAGAAGGGCCTGACCTTCGCCCGTGGCCTGCGCTCGATCCTGCGCCACGACCCGGACACGATCCTGGTGGGGGAAATTCGCGACGGCGAAACCGCCGGCATCGCGGTGCAGGCGGCGCTGACCGGGCACCTGGTGCTGTCCTCGGTGCACGCCAACAGCGCGTTCAGTGTGTTGGAGCGCTTTACCTACATGGACGTGGACCCGGCCAGCCTTGTCGAAGCCCTCAATGGGGTGGTTGCCCAGCGCCTGGTGCGGCGCATCTGCCCGGACTGCGGCGTGGACGCCAAACCCGACCTCGACATTGTCCGCCTCGCCCAGTTGCCCGACGCACAGCTCAGACAAGGCCACTACCGCGTGGGCACAGGCTGCGAGGCCTGCCGTCACACCGGCTATCGCGGCCGGCTCGCCCTGGCCGAAGTGCTGACGCTGACCGACAGCATCAAGGAAGGCCTGCTCAACCGCAGCTCGGCCTCCAGCCTGCGTGAACTTGCGCGTGAGGCGGGCCACGTGTTTATCCGCGATATCGCCCTGGCTCATGCCGCTCAGGGCGATACCACACTCAAGGAGATCCACCGTGTCATTTCCCTTTATTGAGCACGTGGTGTGGCTGCACAGCACCGGCGCCGAGTGGGCCGCACGCCGGCGCTGGCGCGGTGCACCGGTGTGGCACGCGCAACACAACGGCGAGCCCTTGACCGCCTGTGCCGAGCTGTTGGAGCAGGCGCCGCGTGGCCGCGTAGGGTTCCTGGACCGCGCCACCGTGCTGCTGGGTTTCCCCCATGTGCATTACCTGATGCTGGAGTGGCAACCGGGGTTGTACAGCGCAGACGATTGGCAAGGATTCGCCGAGGCCATGTTCAACCAACACGCAGGCATCGACCCCGAGCTGTGGCAGATACACGTCGCGGACAGCACCTTCGGTCGTGAACGCCTGGCGGTCGCGATGCAACGGGCGCTGCTGCAAGACCTGCGGGAGCTGTTCAAGCTGCGCCGCCTGCCACTGGTGAGCTGTACGCCATTGCTGACGGCGGTGGCGCAGCGGTATTGGCGGCAATTACCGGCCGACTGTGTGCTGGTGGTGCCTGAAACCGAAAGCCTCAGTTGCCTCTATCGACAACAGGGTGTGATCGATCAGGTCTGCGTCATACCGACCCCACCCGACAGCACCTTGAGCGACAACCTGTTCACCGCCGACCTGCTGGTGGAGCGGCATGCCGCTGCCACTCTGGTCGTCACCAACACCCCGACGGAACACCGCTTGGGGCCGGTGCACCCTTGGCTTGAGGAGTCGTCGGCATGAAATCCAGGCTCGCGGCTGTCTGGCGGCACCTGCGTGCGCCCCAAGGGCCAGACGTGGACTTCCAACGCGCCAGCGCCACCCACCGGCCATGGGTGGCTGCCCTATGGCTGGTCGCGGCCGCCCTGCTGTTTAACACCTGGCAGCACTGGCAACACATGGAGCAACAGCAACAACAGACCGACGCACTGGAGCAGCACTTCATCCAACTGACCCGCCGCCAGGAGCAGTTGATCCAGGCCGCCATTCGCCTGTCGCCCCAGCAGAAACAACAGCTGTCGACCTTCGCCCAACAAACGGCTACCCCCTTCGCCCTGATGGATGCCGTGGCGCAGGCCTGGTCCGGGGACATCGCCCTGACCCGCGTCGAGGTCAACACACAAGCCCAACTGATTCATCTGGACCTGGAGGCCAAAGGGCTGGGCGACGCCTTTCGGTTTGCCGAGCGGCTCAAGGCGCAACCCGGCGTCCAGGTGAACCTGCAACAAAGCGCCCGCAAGGCCAATGACCCGCAACACCCGGTACTGGTCAAACTCAGCGTTGGCGCGGGGTAACGCCGATGGGTGCCCTCACTCGCCACCTGCCGCGCCTGCGCTGGCAATTGACCCGGCTGCAACAGCGACTGGGGTTTTGGGGCCTGCTGGCGCTGGGAGTGATGCTGGCGGCGCTGGTGATCGAGGTAACGGTGATCTACCCAGCGCGCACCAGCGACAACCTGCGCCGCCAGGAACTGCAAGCCGGCATCGACGCACAACCTCAGGAGGTGCAAGTCACCGAACCGGCAGTGGTCGAACGCTTACCCAGCGCGCAGGACTTTGCACCCCGACTGGAAACCCTACTGGGCGTGCTCACCCGCCACGGCTTCGCCATCGAACAGACCACCCTGGCCTACTCCACACCGGGCGACAGCGGGCTGCAACGCCTGGACGTGGACATTCCACTCACCGGCCCCTACACCCTATTGCGCGATGCGCTGGTCGACGTCGCGAATGAGCCAGCCGTGCGTATCGAGCGCGTGACCCTGGAGCGCAAGGACATCGCCAGCGGCATGCTGGATATCAACCTCAAGGTCAGTGTGCTGGGGGTAGTGGAATGAAGCTGCCCCTGTATTTGCGCGTGCTTCTTTTACTGACCCTGATCAGTTGCGGCTGGCTGTTCTGGCAGGACAGGCTAGACAGCCCTGCCCCCTCATCAGCACCCGTGGCGGCCAAACCGCAGACCCAACCCACGGCGCCTGCGCCTCCACCCGCGCCAACCTCGGCTAAAACGGTCGACCTGTTCCCCGCCCAGACCTGGACGCCCGCGCCGCCACCGATGGCGGTCGACACCGCACCGCCCACGCCACCGCCGCTGCCCTTCAGGGTGAGCGCGCAGTGGCGCTACGAGAACCAATCGAAAATCGTCGTGCTGAGCGGCAATGGCCACCAGTACACGCTGTGCAACCGTTGCTCGGTGCCGGGGCGCATCGTGCCCGGCAAGATGCTCGACACGCACTACCGACTGGACAAGCTGACCGACACCGCCGTGGTGCTGACCTACATGCCGCTCAAGCATGTCAGCACCTTGCGGCTGGACACTCACTGACGGGGCACGATCATGGCGATACGGACGTGGATGTGCTTGAGCCTGGCCCTGCTCAGCGCGTGCCAGACCCAACGGGCGATCAAGCAGAGCGACGAGTTGCGCCAAAAGGGCGACATCATCCGCTCGGTCGAGGTGCTGCAAGCCGAAGCCAAACAAGCCCCGGACGATGTGCAACTGCGCACCGCCAACTTCAGCAAGCTGGAATTGCTGGTGGCCCAATACAGCCGCGAGGCCAGTGCCGCGCTGCTGCGCGGTGACGACACCGCCGCCATCCGCGCCCTGGAAACCATCCTCAAATACGACCCCAGCAACCTCGGCGCGCGCCAGGAAATCCAGGGCATCCTGGCAATGAAACAACTGCGCCCACAACTGGCGCAGGCCTACGAAATGAAACGCGCCAACCCGGTGGAAGCACTCAACCTGGTGCGCCGGATCATCGCGCAAAAGCCCAACTACCGAGAGGCCCTGGATTTTCGCAATGCACTGACCCGCGAACTGGTGAGCGCCGATTACCTCAGCGCCGACCTGTCCGAGGCCATGCGCAAACCCCTGAGCCTGGAGTTCAGTGCCCAGAGCCTGACCACGATTTTCGAGACCATTGCGCGACTGTCGGGGGTCAACTTCGTCATCGACAAGGACGTCAACCCCAGCGCCTCGGCGAGCATGACCGCCAGCCGAACCACCGCCAAAGATGCGCTGAACCTGCTGCTGACCACCCAAGGGCTGGACAAGAAAATCCTCAACGCCAACACCATCCTGGTCTACCCCCGCCGTCCGGACAAAGAACGTGAGTACCGCGAGCTGGCCGTACGCACCTTCTACCTCAGCCATGGCGACCCCAAGGTCATCGCCGCCGAGATCAAGCAAGTGCTCAAGCCCAAGGAAGTGCTGGTGGACGAGCGCCTGAATGCAGTGATTGTGCGCGATGGTCTGGACACCCTCAGCGCCGTGGAAAAACTGGTGGAGGCCATCGACATTGCGCAGTCGGAAGTGACCATCGATATCCAGGTGCTGGAGGTCAGCCTGACCGATGAATTGAATCTGGGCATCCAGTACCCTGAGGGCATCGGCTTGTCGGTGGGCAACCTGACCAACGTGCCGGCCGGGCTCGCAGGTATCCCCATCAGCGCGCTGCGCGGGATCAACGGTGACAACATCCTGCTGGACTCGGGCAGCACGTCGGCGCGCATCAATATGCTGCAACGCAGCGGCAACACCGTGACCCTGGCCAATCCCAGGGTGCGGGTGCGCAACCGCGAAGAAGCCCAGGTGAACATCGGCGACAAGATCCCGGTGGTGACCACCACCACCGCCAACCAGATCACTACCTCGTCGGTGTCCTATCAGGACGTGGGGCTGCAGATCACCGTCAAACCCAATATCAGCCTGAGCGATGAGGTGAACCTGGAGTTGAACGTGGAAATGAGCCATATCACCAAGCGCATTCCCGGCTCGGAAAACGTGCCGGCTACCTTTGAGCTGGGCTCTCGCTCCACCAAGACCCTGCTGACTGCGCGCAACAATGAAACTCAGATTGTCTCCGGGCTGATCCGCACGGCGGAGGTCGACGAAGGCTCGGGGCTGCCATGGCTGAGCCAGATCCCGTGGCTCGGCAAGAAGCTATTCGGCACCAACCAGAACACCCAGCAGAAAACCGAGATCATCCTGCTGCTCACGCCGAGGATTGAGCGCAACCTGGACCTGCCGATTTCCCAGATCAGCACCTTTCACAGCGGCACCGAGGCGCGCAGCTCTACACAAGGCATGATCCTGCGCGATACCACTGAAAAGATGATCCTCAAGCCGATTGGCGGCGACCCTACGCTGATGCTGCCACCGCCGATGCAGCAACCGGATGCCACCTGGCAACCCTTGCCGCCACCGCTGCCGGACCTGGTGCCCAAACCTGCACCAGCCGCCCCTTAATCTCAGAACCTGATGGAGACCAAAAATGTGGGAGGGGGCTTGCCCCCTCCTACATTGGTTTTGCAGTGTTGGTGGGTCAGCGCACGACGCCTTCTTCTATGAGCAACTTGAGAATGGCCTGGGCACCCTCCTCGGCGCTCACACCCTTGAGCACCTGCCCACCGCCACCACTGGCCTTGGCCGTCGCAGCCTTCATGCGGTCTGCCCCGCTCTTGGCCTTGATCACCTTGAGGCGTTTGGGCCGGGGCTTGGCCGGTTGCAGCACGGCGCCTGTGAATAACTCATCGGCTTCAACTTCAACGTCATGGGCCGCCAGTTCACCGCGCTGCGCCGGGCCGTAGGCACTTTGCCGAGGCTTCGGCGCGGCGTTATCCACCGTCGCCAAAAACGGCAGGCGCACTTTCAAGCGCCGCCGCTGACCACGGGGCAAGGCTTGCAGCACATGGGCCACGCCGCCTTCGATGGACTCCACCTGAGCCAACCCGACAATCAGCGGCCAGCCCAATTGCTCGGCGAGCAGGAACGGCAGCATCCCCGAGCCCTCACCGGTTTCGGCCTGGCTGCCGGTGAGCACCACCTGGGCACCGGCCTCGCGCAGGTAGTCACTGAGCACCGGCAAGGCATCGGCGCCAGCCGGTTGTTCGAGCACATGCAGTTGCGGCAAACCCATGCCCAGGTAGCTGCGCAAGGTAGGTTCGGCGATGTTGCCGGCGTGCAGCACCTGCAACTTATCCCCAGCCATTTGCAGGCCGAGTTCAACGGCACGCGCATCCTGTTCGGCACGGCGCGGGCGCCCTGACGTGGGGTGGGCGCCGATGGATACCAGACTGATTACATTCGTGGTCATAGTCATGTCCCTAGGCCGCATCGCGCTTGGCGCCGTTGCGGTAGGCCTCGACCGCATCGATCAAGGCTTGCAGTATCGCGGCGCTCTCGCCGATCACCGACAGGTCGGCACGCTTGATCATGTCGCAACCCGGGTCGAGGTTGATCGCCACCACCTTGTCGCAGGCACCGATGCCTTGCAGGTGCTGGATCGCCCCGGAGATCCCCACGGCCACATACACCCGTGCGGTAACCCAAGTGCCGCTGGCGCCGACCTGGCGATCGCGGGCCATAAAGCCGTCGTCCACGGCCACCCGCGATGCGCCTTCGGTGGCGCCCAGGGCAGCAGCGGTCTGGTGGAACAGGTTCCAATCCTTCACGCCGTTGCCGCCAGAGAAAATAAACTCCGCTTCGGCCATGGGAATCGCCGCCGGGTCCACCGCCACCGCGCCGAGGTCTTCGATACGCGGCAGGCTGCGGGCCAGGGGTGTGGATAACTCCACGGGCAAGACTTCATGGCGCGTGTCGCTGACCGGATCGGCACATTCGACGGCGGCGAGGATCAGGCGTGGCAGTGGCCGCGCCAAGTCTTGCTGGCCGGCGCCGGCGCGGCCGATGCACTCGTCACCCTTGATCTGCCACACCCGCGTGGCCGGGCGTTCCTTGAGGCTGGCGGCAAAACGCCGACCCAGCTCGCCCCCGCCACTGCGGCTGTCGGGCAGCAGCCAATGGCGTGGGTTGAACTGGTTATCCACAGCCCGCAAACCCTGCACGCGTTGCTCGGGTGAATAACCGTCGAACTCATGACCCTCCAGCACCAGCAGCCGGTCGACACCGGCCGTGGCGAAGGCACTTTCCTTGTGCTCGCCAAACACCACCGCCAACACCGCGCCGTCGTTACCGGCAAGTTGTCGCGCCAGGCCGAGCAGGTCGCGGTCGTGGCTGCTCAGGCGGCCGCCGACCATGTCCGGCACCACGTTGATGTAGAACGCAGGCGCCGGCACCTGATGCAGCGGCAACTGCACTTGCACCGCCGCCGTGCGCTTGGCCGCGCCGCCCTGCTGGGCGCCGCTGCGGTCGATGCGCTTGATGCCGTTGGGGCCGATAAAGCCCATGCCATGTACGTTTTTGCGGATAACGCCGTTGGGCCCCATCCAGCTGTGTTGCACAGGCTGCATCGCCGCGTGAAGCGGGTGCAGACGGTTACGGGCGATCCATTCAGCCCGTGGGTCGCGGCGGATAATGTCGCTCATCAGTGCACCTCCGCAGACTTTTGTTGGACAGGACGTTTAATCGGGGCTTTCGCCGGCGCAGAGTCTTCAAGCAACGCGTCGGCCACCAGTTCGGCAATGTCCTTGATCAGCGGGCGAGGTTCGACCACCCCTTCAAGCATCGCCGTGCATTGCGGGCAACCGACTGCCACCAACTCGGCACCGGTCTCGCGGATATCGTCCATGCGCATATCCGGGATCCGTTGCTTGCCAGGAATGTCGGTGATCGGCGCCCCGCCGCCGCCGCCGCAGCAGCGCGAACGGAAGCCCGAGCGTTGCATCTCCTTGACCTCGATCCCCAGCGCCCGCAGCACTTGGCGCGGCGCCTCGTATTCGCCGTTGTAGCGGCCCAGGTAGCACGGGTCGTGATAGGTCACGCTGCTGCCTTTGTGCTGGCCCAGGTTCAGCGCGCCGTCGCCAATCAGCTCGGCCATGAAGGTGCTGTGGTGCTGTACGAGGTAGTTGCCGTTGAAGGCGCCGTATTCGTTTTTCAGCACATGGAAACTGTGGGGGTCGCAAGTGACGATGCGCTTGAAACTGTACTTGGCCAGGGTCTGGATATTGCGCGTGGCCAGCAGTTGGAAGGTCGCTTCATCGCCCAGGCGACGGGCGACGTCGCCGCTGTCGCGCTCTTCCAGGCCGAGCACGGCGAAGTCGACGTTGGCGGCTTTGAGCACTTTGACGAACGCGCGCAATGTGCGTTGGTTGCGCATGTCGAAGGCACCGTCGCCGACCCAGAACAGCACGTCGGTGGTGCCCTTGTCACTGAGCAACGGCAGGTTCAGATCCGCCGCCCAGTTGAGGCGACCGCCCGGTGCAAAACCGCCGGGGTTGTCGGTGGCGATCAGGTTTTCGAGGACTTCGGCGCCCTTGTTCGGCGTGGCGCCTTTTTCCAGGGTCAGGTGGCGGCGCATGTCGACGATGGCGTCGACGTGCTCGATCATCATCGGGCACTCTTCCACGCAGGCGCGGCAGGTGGTGCACGACCACAGGGTCTCGGCGTCCACCAGGCCGTTGACGATCGGTTGATGCGGGTTGCCGCCGTGTTCGCCAATCGCCTTGCCCGGATACGGGCTGCCGGCGAACTTGGCATCGGTGCCGCCTGCCAGGCCGACCACCATGTCCTGGATGAGTTTTTTCGGATTCAACGGCTGGCCGGCGGCAAAGGCCGGGCACGCCGCTTCGCACTTGCCGCACTGCACGCAGGCGTCGAAGCCGAGCAGTTGGTTCCAGGTGAAATCCTTGGGTTTCTCCACGCCCAGCGGCGCGGATTTATCGCTGAGGTCCAGCGGCTTCAGACCGGTGGAGCGGCCACCCCCAAAGCGTTCGGCGCGGCGGTGCCAGGCCAGGTGCAGGGCACCGGCGAAGGCGTGTTTCATCGGACCGCCCCAGGTCATGCCGAAGAACATTTCGGACACGCCCCACAGCACGCCCACGCTGAGCAACGCCGCGAGCAGCCAGCCACCGAATTCGGCAGGCAGAATCCCGGCCACCGGCAGCGTCACCAGGAAGAAACTCACCGAGAACGCCATGAGGCTTTTCGGCAGGCGCATCCATGGGCCTTTGGACAGGCGCGCAGGCGGGTTACGCCGACGCAGGTACATAAAGATCGCACCCACAAACATCAACACCGAAGCCAGCAGCAAGGCATAGCCAAGGATGCGATTCTGCAGGCCGAAACCATGCACCAGAATCGCCAGCAGCGCCGACAGCACAAAGCCCAACGCCGTGGCGACGTGGGTGTTGGCGATGTATTTATCGCGGGCGACCACGTGGTGCAAATCGACCATGTAGCGCTTGGGCATGGCCAGCAGGCCGCCAATCAGGTCGACTTTGGAAGCACGGCCACGGCGCCACATGTTCACCCGGCGCAGGGCGCCGAGGACGGCAAGGCCCAGGGCGGCAAACAAGAGAATAGGCAGCAAGGTGTTCAACATGGTGAAGCTCCCACAGACCACACAAATCTAAAGTGAAACTGGCCTTTAATGTGGGAGGGGGCTTGCCCCCGATAGCAGTGGGTCAGCTACAGCTGCATCAACTGACACTCCGCTATCGGGGGCAAGCCCCCTCCCACATTTTTCGACCGTGTGCGGGTCAGAAATCCTTGCACAAGCGCAGGGCGTCATAGATCGCAGCGTGGGTATTACGCTGCGCCACACAGTCACCGATGCGGAACAGCAAGTACCCCTCGCCGGCCTCGCTCAGGCACGGCTGCGGTTTGATCGCGAACAGCGCTTCAACGTCGATCTGGCCCTTGTTGCGCGACCCTTCCTTGAGCCCGTAGTAAATGGCTTCGTCCGGACGCACGCCGTTCTCCACCACCACCTGGTCCACCACCCGTTCCTCTTGGGCGCCGGTGTATTCGTTCTCCAGCACCGCCACCAGCTTGTCGCCTTCGCGGTAGACCTTCTCCAGCATCATGTCGCCGGTCATGATCACTTCTTTCGGATACATGCTGCGGTAGTAGGTCGGGAACGACGTACCGCCGATGGCTACGCCCGGCTTGATGTCATCGGTGACGATTTCCACCTGGCAGCCTTTGTCGGCCAAAAAGTCAGCGACCGACATGCCGGTGAATTCACAGATGGTGTCGTAGACCAGCACGTTCTTGCCCGGCGCAACTTTGCCGTCGAGCACGTCCCAACTGCTCACCACCAGGCCTTCAGCGGCGCCCCAGTGTTCGTTCTGCTCGATAAACGGATGCCCGCCGACCGCCAGCACCACCACGTCCGGACGCAGGTCCAGGATGGTTTCGGCATCGGCCGCCACGCCCAGGCGCAGGTCGACTTTCAAGCGCGCCAGCTCCAGCTGGAACCAGCGCGTGATACCGGCGATCTGGTCGCGTTGCGGGGCTTTGGAGGCGGTGGTGATTTGCCCGCCGATAAATTCTTTCTTCTCGAGCAGGGTCACGTCGTGGCCACGTTCGGCCGCCACGCGCGCGGCTTCCATCCCCGCAGGGCCGGCACCGACCACCACCACCTTGCGTTTCGGCCCGGTGGACTTCTCGATGATGTGCGGCACGCCCATGTATTCACGGGAGGTCGCGGCGTTCTGGATGCACAGCACATCCAGGCCCTGGTACTGGCGGTCGATGCAGTAGTTGGC
>Ga0308161_1002711_pt1 | contig 18324 bp, 28 predicted proteins | sample PhyFR2_FD_201034 | JGI IMG/M metagenome (GOLD analysis project Ga0308161, IMG submission 201034) | Phyllosphere microbial communities from UC Gill Tract Community Farm, Albany, California, United States - DLSLF.R2 | ecosystem: Host-associated > Plants > Phyllosphere > Unclassified | place: USA...
CGGCAGACAGGAACAACTGGCGATTGAGACGATGATTCGTCATCTGTTGAATTGGCTGTGGTACGCCTTCCATCATCTCAATGAAAATTTGTATTTAAGTGAGACAGAGGACGATGCGGAGACGCTGAAAGAAACCCGTTTGTTGATTGATCAACTCGATGATTCGGTTCAAAAGACCGAGTTCATGGAGGAATGGCAGGAACACGCCCGGACGTATGCACTTTGGTTGCGCTTTTTAAAAGAAGAGACGGAAGGGTTCATGGAGTGGCGGGAGCGACAAGAAAAGCAGGGAGAGAATAAACAATGAATACCCCATACGATCGATACAAGAATACGGAACTGTGGAACGTCATTTCGGAAGCGATTGACGAATTGGTTGAAAACGATGACTTGGAGGAAAGAACGACCCATGATCATATCGTCGGATACCTCTGTCAACAAGTATCATCTAGCCTAACGGAGAAGGGAAACTGACCAAACGGGAATCGTACCGGTAGCAAATCGAAAGATGATGGCTCAAGCCATTAAAAAAATTATTGTCCCTGATTTGAGGAAACAAGGATTTAAAGGGAGCTAGCCACATTTCAGACGGAAACAAGATACGCATCAGGAACTCTTGATGTTTTATATTACAAAGTACAGTGAAAAATTTTTACATCGAGACGGGAGTCATTCCGTTAACCGATTATCTTAACTCTGAAGGGGATCTCATTCCTCCAAATAAAGTGACAGTCTTTTCTTTAAAAGGGAGTGAACGATTTACAGTCGGGTCAGACGTTGTAGCCAATCATGATGGAATGTATTTTGTGATGAAAGGACTATCTTCGGAAGAAGAGCACGAACAACTGGCTAAAGAAGCTTTTTCATACCTGAAAACAGACTGGATAGCCCGTTGCTCCGAATGGCATAAAAAATTGTATGAATCGTTTGATGAGGAAGACGAGTAAAAAGAAAACAGCCATTTTTAATTCTAAATAAAAAAATAGTTTATGAAATAGCCGAGAACATTCGTGACTCTAGTTGATAGATGGATCGGATTCGAACAAGGGATGGCTTTAGCTGTCCCTTGTTCGACATCTCCACCCCTTTCGAATCAGGTCACCGGTATTTTGCTGGTCATCGAGGAACATGAAGATTTTGAAGAGGACTTCGAATAATTCAATACCAGCGATTGAGAGCGTCTCACCTAAACTTGTTAAAGTAACCATTCAAGTGGAGGGTGAGATGTTTTAGTATCCATATCCGAAAAATTGATCACAACAGATGTTAAAGAAGATTTAAAAGACGAGTTAATGAAGAGAGGATTATGCCGATGAAAACAACGTATTCCTATGAAGAGCTGCTGAAGTTTGACGACCCGTTTGAATATGAATTGGGTCTCCCATTGAAGATCAACGACCTGCCCTCATCCGTGATGGAAGAGGATATTTCGGACAGTAAATCAAAACTACTCGAGAAGCTGACGGAAGGTTATTCCTTGATCATTCAAAAACCGCGGATTCCAAACGAGAAAGTGTTTACTGCGCTTCAACTGTTGGGCGAAAATGATTTCATGAAATTGTATGCGGTAAACGAAACGGCCTTTACTGAAGCATTGTGGGATCTTTTGTATGAGAGTGAATACGACCTTCACTGGACATTCTTTTTACTAAAAGAGAGGAAAGGCGTCGTTTTCGAATTGTCCTATACGGGTGGAGGGACTCGATCTCTGACTCTCTCAGGTCTGAACGCAAATACCCTGATTCATCTACGGCTTGAAGTAGACGAAAGCGTGACCTGTCGGTGGGATTGAATAGATAGAAAAATCTCAACGATGATCCAAGGAAGAATTTAACGTTATGACCTGAGTAGTCGAACGATACAATTAATAAGTGAAGCTTTGGGTTTACAACGTACTAAGAAGAAAATTTTACGAATAAGGGAAGCCGAGGGTTAGGAGGGGTAAAAGTGGAATTTCAGAGTGGTGAATAGATTGATGTCTACCGGGAGCTGTTACCGCATGACGATTGGCAAGAGCTTGTCCGAATTCAGGTGAATCAGCATAGCTATCCTTTTGAAGTCAAGTTGTTGGAACGTCCGGTGAAACAGAACCGCAATACTTATGATTTATCGGACTGGAGGGTCTTATCGCATGTCATTATGACAGAAACGTCGCAACTGGAGACATTTTTAGATCAACTCGAAATCGAACAGATAGGGATGTCAGCCGAGTCGAGGACGATTCTCAGCATTCGGAAACACGGGAAGGAAATCGTTCGTGTTACTAACGATAATGTCTCGATGTATGGTGTCGTCTATGAAGAACTGGACGAGTCAGGTACGGAGTACGAAAACTTTTTTGATGCTGTATAACTTCATTGTGACACGCGATGCAAATGGACGGTTTGGTATGCTCGATCATTTTTGTACGAATGAAAAGATTGCTCATTTTGGAAATATAGTCGATATTCAACATGCGTAAATAACTGAATCACGATGTATAGGGAAGTTTCGTTTAGTGAATGTGGAACAAGTAGGATACGTGGAGGGAGACTTATGCTATATATCTATCTCGAGGAACATACCAATCATCCGAAAGTGATCAAGGACCGCTATCTAGACATTGAGGAACCAGATCGCATCAAGTCGATTTATTCGATGGGCTGCATCCCGAATGATGAGAAAAGAGACTATCAAGGTGATTCGAACGATGTATTGAAGCACTTTTTGATGCGTCTGAATCGATTCCCAATCTTCGTGACGTTCGGTGGCGGGTTTACAGATGAGGATGTAGAAGCGTTCTTTCAGCAGGAGAAGTTGTCTTACACGAAGTTTCAATCGCATAAGCGCAGACCTTATTACAGCGTTCAAGTGAACGATGCTAGCGAACTGGAACGTCTGTTGGACGAAACGTACTGGTATGCCGCTGCTAACGATTTTTACTTCCTTTCGTTTAAGAATCTCCTGACTTTTGAATGGAGGATGATCAGACGATGGTTCTTTAAAAGGGAAATGATTGTTCCTGTTGTTAATACGACGGAAGAGATGTCCTTCATCACGATCGAACATGATTTCATGGGATATTATCTGTTCTCGAATGAAGCCTGTTTTAATACAGAGGACAAGGTGAAAGCATTTCTGCCTGAAGGTGACGGCATTGACTACTATGAGTAAAAGAAATCAAAATCGGCAAATCTTAAAGAAAGGGGAGGCAAAAATATGTTTGGTATCAGTACGAGCTTAAAAGAAGTTCCGGAAGAAGAAAAAGATATTCTCCGTTATCCGGTTCGCGTCCACGTTTTTTTGATTCAAGACTTCTCCAGCGTTTCGGATCGTTGTGATTTGCTGATTCATCTTGATTCCTATGCTGATAAATTGTTTGTAGCAAGAGAAGTAAACGAGCTGATTGGAATTTGTGAACTACTCATTCAACGGTATTGTACGCCAAAGGAACCGTGGTTATTGAATCAGGCACATTATTATCCAAACGAACCTTGGCTGATCCATCAATCAGATGAGTTAATAATGGAGCTACATCATTTTTTAGAGTTGCTCAAGCGAATGTGTATCGCGTCTGTGTACAAAAACGCGTTGATTTGTTTTTGGGGTGACTGATTAACTAGAATGTCATCCGAAAATTAATCGTTTAAAAATCAGTATCAGGATAACCCTAGGAAGAAAATCAGTCGATCTTGATAAACAGCCTGTATACACATGTTTTTTAATTTTTGCAAAAAATAATGCAAATCTTGAATGAGGGGGTCTGCTGACTTCAACTTCCATGGTTCATGAGGGAAACAATGTCGATGAGAAAGAACCTCACAAATACCAAGAAGTTCAAGGACTTCAGTGGGCTTGAATAGTTTGTCTTCGTATTCATCCAGTTGGATGAGTAAAGCGCAGCGATGCTTAATGACCTCAGCATCCCGATATAAAAAATTCTGTAGGTGATCGGGATAGATTAACGTCTCCTCTTGATCTGAACTGTCGATTAGATCGTTTCTGATCAAAAACATCTGTAAGTCCTCCTTCGTGTTTTAGTGATAAGTGGGTTTCTTAAGTAAATAACGGGGCGGGGCTCCGAATGACTGTTCTGCTTCAAAGTAAGCGAGTTCACCGGGAATGCAGGAAATAATGGAAGAAAAGCCAAATCCGACGGCGTGTTCAAGCGCTTCTTTCAAAGGTAATTCTTTTCCATTAATCACTTCATTCTCTGACAAACAGTAACAGGTATCCGGTGCACCATGTTGTTTTAATAAATCATAAATATCTTCATGCCACGAATTGGGTGGGGTGATTTCAATTAAGTACTCATTTTTGAGCATGTTTTTATACAAATGGTCTAGTCGATAAAGAGCTTGATCCCGTTTTTTAGGCGAAAATAGTTCATGGAGTACACGCTCTTGTACCCGTTTGACAAAGAATGATTTAACGAGAATCGTTTCCTGTTCTTTATTCATGTCATGATCTCCTTTCCGGCTAAATAAACCAATGAATAGTATCATTAAAGAAAATTAATTTTGGGATTTTTTTCTTTAATGAAACATAATAAAGGGAAAAAGCGTACTTAATAATACTGTACATTTTAAGGCTACAAAAAAGTTCGCTTCATGAAAATCGACAATACATATCTTGGAGGAAACGTTCGTGATCTTACCATTCATCGGTCTTGCTGCCGGACTCTTTTTATTGATGTTAGGAACGTACTTCATCCGATGTAAGCACGCAAACAAAACACCGCTATCCGGGCATGGAGACGGGGTCGATCATGTCGATTCGTTTGTGCTCAGTCTCCTCTTATCAATTGGTGTCATCCTCTTTAGTTCATTATCCGTCAGACAATACGGTTATTTCTGCTTAGCAGGAGGAGTGCTTTTACTGTATGGTGTCAATGCAGTTTGGTAAGGAAAAGAGAAGAAACAGAAGACTGGCATCATTCATCAGATACGGCTGAACGTCTGAATTCAATCAATGGTGTTAATTCATATACAACAGTGTAAAGGGAGCTACCAGCATGGTGCAATTATTAAAGCAATTTGACGATGAAGTCTATCATGTCGTCTATCACCAAGAAGGACGTACGTTATTCGTCAGGGAAGGCGTTGCGCGGAAAGAACCAGCCTCAGATAGTGACGACATGATTGAAATTAACGAAGAGACGGCGACTGTCCGAATGCTTTTTAAAAATACGTTTGCCGCCTATCGTCAGAAAAAAGAATGGATGCGTCAAAAGATGGATGAAGGATATTTAAAATCACATTTACCCCAATCTGAGGCGATGGACTACCGTGCAGATCGGCGCAACATCAAACTGCGCCTCCTGAGTGCTCTATTGCTCATGCTGTGCGGATTATCGACATTGACCGGTCTGTTACCCATCCCGGGATATGTGCCACTTGTGTTCCTTTCTTTCTTTTATCCGATCTACATCGAAGGGAAAACAGCCCGTGCCCGCTTCTATCGTTGGTCGGGAGGCGTATTCTTTTTTGTATTGGCCGGTTCATCAAAAGATTATTTAAAACCATTTAATCTTTCTGCCAACGGAACCGTCTGCCTTCTCTCGGGATTCATCCTCTTGCTGTACACGATTCACCAACTGAAGGAACTGACGACGAAGGAGATCACGCAACATGAAGGATAAACAAGCACCACTGATTCAATTAAAACGAGAGATCAGCCAAACCGCCGATTATTGGGTCTGTTACCGGGTGGGGCGGACGCTTTATCAGGTCTCCGTCCAGGAGCAAGCAAATGGTCAAACGAACGAAGGAGAGGTCACGACAGAACGGTTTCCATTTTATGTCGGAATGAAAAAGCGGATGCGCCAGTTGGCCGAAGAAAAAGAAGCACTCGGCTTTCGACCGTTGACAGAGGAAGAACGGGCAGTGCACGTCATCGATGAACCGGAAGAATCATCGCTTGATCCGGCCTTTTTTAACCCGGCCGTTCGTTTGGCGTGGATGCTCCTTGGACTCGGGATCCTCCTGTTCGTCCTTCCTTACGAGAGGCTAAATAATTTTGCATTCGGTTTAGGACTGTACGTCTGGTATGAAACTTTTCGTCAAGCCGGTCTACCAAAAATTTTCCGACGGTATTTTCACGGAATGTTTGGTGCATTGATGGTATTGCAGGTCCTGTCCGCTTTTGAACTGGAGCGGGAAGTACAGCCATACTACGCCACCTTATCTGTTTTGTCCGCGGTCATGTTGGTATTACTTGTCGTGCAATACCACTGGAAAGAAACAGACCAAATCGCACAGGGTGAAAGCGTTCGTATACGAAAAATCAAAGAATATACGGATTTCGAGGAATGAAACTTAAAATCCGATTCACTCAACTTTCGGAAGACTTGTGGGTTCAACAATCCTGTAAAATAAAGGTATCACATTAATCGGCATGATTCATGAACTAAATCAGTCGATCGGAAAAGGGAGCGATATCATGGACGTACAACGGAATCCTGATTTTATCTTTGAGCTTTTTTTAGTCATCTGGGCGATTGGAGCAATCGGGATTCTCTTCACCCAAGCTCGAAATAAGCGAAGTCTTAAATCCAGTCTATTGACGGGTACAGCAATCAATCTGATTTATACAGTGACGGTTTCATTGATTTGGTTTTTTGCTGTCGCAATTGATGGGGTCAGTCAGGTCTTAGTCGTTTATTTCTTCGTAAGCATTTTCCTGATTCTTGAGGTTCTTTTGTTGATTGTTCTTTTGATTGTCAAACGTAAAAAACAAACTACCTTTTAAAAGGCAAAGGAGTTAAGCATGAATCGTTACACCTGGGTCACTCACGCCGCTACACAACTGGCGATTCTCGATATGAGACGACGAGCGATTGCGTTGTTAGTGAAACACGTCGGGCGTCTTGAAGAACCGAGAGCAAAATCGAGTATGCTGCTCCATATCGGTATGCTGTATCTCGAACTCGGTGAAGAACAAGAAGCGAGCCAACACTTTATAAAAGGATTGACGATTGTCGAAGCGATGGAACTCGAATATGCCCCGCAGTTTTTAGCGATTTTACAAGTCATTCAACGGCAAGAGACACCGATGGTTGCAGACTACTGGCTTCAAAACTTTACGAATCGGATCGTAGATCATCCAAAGTTCAAGCGGACGATTGCTGGTCTTGCGCTTTAAAGAAAGTGAAATCGTAAGGGGGAGTGTCGTGCGTTATGTATGCTATTTTTTGTACTTCATGATTCTTGTCACGGTCCTTTAATATATTCCGGGGTATCTAACGCATGACGAAAAGCCGTTAATAATGGAACACTTTTTAATACTAATAGTGCTAGAGAATTATTTTGACTGTTCAAAAACCGAGGAGCGAGATAAATGAAACAAATTTACGCTTTTGAAAACAAACTGGAATATGAAAAGAATGAGGAAGTTATTTCACGTTTTAATGAACACTTAGTCAAATATCAAATGATTTTAGAAAAAGAGTATGGTCTCGTCGATTATCCCAAAGGAATCGTTTGGACTTCAGCAGAAAATGCAACAACAATTTTTTCCTCATTACCGATTCCTGCATTCACAAATAAGGATTTAATATACATATCACCGGACCTTGATGGTTGGAAGAAGCTGTTCATTAGTCAACTAGAAGGGAAGAAACTTCCGCATATTAAATCGTTTTATGAAACACTCTCCGAGAATCATGTTTTGACAATTGTTGGACATGAACTAACTCACCATTCTGATTTGTTTTTGGATGAATTTGGAGAGGGGCGAGAAGAATCAATTTGGTTTGAAGAGGGCATGTGTGAATATCTGCCAAGAAAGTATCTATTGACGGATCATGAATTTACTGAGATTTGTAATGTTGAGAAAGAACTAGTGGATGTCTTTTTCAGTGAATATGGAAAACGGTCAATCGATTCGTTTGGTAGCGCTTCTTATTCAGAGAGTTTGTCGAGTATAATGTTTGATTACTGGCGTAGTTTTTTGTATATCAAATATCTAATTGAGGAACGCTTCAATCATGACATAAAGCAGGTATTTGAAGAATATCAAAACTGGCATCAGGAAGGGCGAATAATTCCACTTTCCAAGTATTTTGACTTAGAGCGAATCAAGCTATGAATTCTTTAATCAAACACTTGTTTACGCTCGTGCCGTTACATCTTGCTGTTGAGGAAAGGTGTTTCAAAGTTGTGGAAGCGTTGCTGTCGGTGGGAGTAAATCGAAATCATCAAAGTGAAAAAGGCGCTCGGAATTTCGGTGAAACACCGTTTTCTAAAAATTCTCGAACTGTTAAAAACATGCTAAACATAAGGAAATCGCTACCATGAAAAAATGGATTGGAGTTCTGATCATCGTACAGACTGTCTTGTTTGGCATGCTGATGATTCAGCTGGAAAAAATAATGAATAAGATTGGGCAAGTGGGATTAGTTGTACTAAGGAAAGAGGGTACCATCGTCTCAGGAGAAGGACTTCCTGTAAGTAACTATGTCTTATTTGGCATTTTGATTATTTTAGGAATCTATCTGCTCATACCGGAAGAAAAATTAAAGTAATTACCGGCATTTCTTTTATACAATAATTGCGTGTGAACATGATAAGCTAAATTCATGGAATATATTTACTTATTTCCTGATGCAGAAACTGACTGGAACACAACCCACATAAAAAGGACGTGACATGATGAAAAAAGTAACGGTTCGTAAAGTGGTGGCAAGTACGCTCATAACGGCTTTCGTATTAACGGGTGTCGGAGTAAACGGTGGTGTGGCGGATGCAGCGACAAAGACGACGCAAGTCGCGAAGAAAAAATTTGATTATAAAAAATACCGTGCCAAACAAACGAAAGTCGTAGCATCATACGGCAGCACACTCTTCCATATGGGGAATCTGGGCGGAATCAAAGTACCGGAATACATCACGGATTCTGTGTACCGCGCCAAAGTGGAAGCGAATAACAAAAAATCAAAACAGTATATGACGGACCGTAAGAAGGCACGAAAAGAAGCGGAAGCCCTGAAAAAGCTGATTAAAGAAGTGAACACGCAGAAGGAAAGAAAGGCTGCGGACAAGCGGATTGATGCTTTGAAAAAAGAAACCATTCGTTTGACGAAGGCGGAAAAGGTGTTGACCAAAGAAGGACAGGCTCTGTACAAAGTAATCGTTGATTACGAAAGTAAGCAAATCAAGTTATTTGAAAGTCAATACGGATCCATTACAAAAGCCTTAACGGTTCTCGACTATAAGGACTACGCCGATCGTTTGAGAAGCTATCTGAATGCGAATAATTTTAGTGCGGATGCAAAAGCGGAAATTATGGATCAAGTCAATGATCGGCTGCTTTATGCTCGTGAAGACTCATCGGAGATCGTCGGAGACAAACGCGGTGCAATTAGACTGCTGATTTATGCCGGGAAATTTGAAGAGGCGAATCAATTGTTCATGAACACAAAAGAAACGATCCTGGTCGAAGAAAACGCGAAGTTAGATGCGTTATACACAAAAATCATTGGAGTCTACATGACGAAAAAGTAACAACAGAATTGGTTTACAATGCACAGCATCCTTCGGGGTGCTGTTTTAAAATCTTGATACAATTTTTTTTGTTGGAGGAAAACTGTATGGATTATGAAATGCTTCACCATAAATTTAAAAACCGCCGTCAACGGCTTGTTTTCAGCAAAGAAATCGTTGTCGAACGATTGGCGCGACGATACCAAGCTGTTGAAATCGACAAGGGTGAAATCACGGATTTAATCAATGATGATCAACTTGTGTATGATTACATTTTTTGTTGCTTAAAAATCGATGATCCGCGTTTGCTTCAAAAAATATTTACGTCACAAGAACAAGCGGATTTTCAATGGGAGATCAACGATAATCTCCACAGAAATCGAACGTATCCTTTTAAAGGAGAGAAAGAGGCAGCCTACATTCAACTGATTTTGGATGAGATGGAAGGACGACGGATTGATGTCGTCTTGGAAAGTTTGGACGGGGAACACGTCACCGGATTTTTAGTCAGAAATCAATCGGAGGAAGTCGGTTCGTATATATGGTCTTTAACAGGAGGCGCGCACTTCGCAAATGAGCAAGTAAAAAAGATGGTCATTCAGGCGCGACAACTAACGGACGAAGAATATCAATCTTCTTACCTAGATTACTTGGAAGAGTTGCAACGTTGGAACTTAGTCTAAAATGACAGGCTTGAACCACTTTGTCAGTCAAAGATTAAGAAAGGGGATTATCAAAAAATGAAGAAACGGTTTGTCGTGAAATCCAAACAACACCTGAGTGGAGGAATCATCAAAATCATCGTCGATACAGAGACCGGTGTGAACTATGTAATGACAAGTGGTCTTGGACTCAGTGGAATGACCCCCTTATTGGATCAAGAAGGCAACGTTGTAATCGACAGAGCGAAAAACTGATATACTCTCAAATAACAATTTAGGCTCGAAATGCACAGACGACATCATCGAAGCGGACGGCTTCCAAACAAAGCGTCTTGGGCTGGTTCGTAAAGTTCCATAGTCCAGTTGCGAATAAGAAAGAGCATCACTAACTGTTTCTCTGATCAAGGATGATGAAAAGTTATGATGCTTGAAACAGATGATTCCTGTGTTAAAAAGGGGATCATTTTTCGTGCTACATTGGAATTGATTTGTACACAAAATCACCTGATATAAAGCCTTTTGTAAGTCAATTTCTTACGGGACAGTTTTCTGATTTGTTTCTTCTTTTTCTTGATGATGCAATCGATTGCATCCCTATTCTTCTTACGCCTCATAATCAACGAATCATATTTCTTGCAAAAAACTAGTTTTTATTTCACCGGATTTATGTAAAAATAGAACACAACAAACTGAGAGAATTTTTAGAAAAGTAAACGAGTAAACTATCTGTCTTTTGGATAGGAGAGAGAATCGTTATTTTTCAAATTCTAAATAACTTATTCGTTTTGAACCTGGAGGGGAACGTATGAAAGTTTTGAAGATGTGGAACCAAATCAGTTTAGTGAAACAAATTGCAGTCGGTTTGATTATTGGTATTATTTTAGCTGTATCGATTCCTGAAGCTGCAAAGTCCTTAACCATCTTTGGAACACTGTTTGTTTCCGCGCTGAAGGCCGTTGCGCCTGTTTTAGTCTTTTTCCTAGTCATGGCAGCGATCGTCCAGCATAAAAAAGGACAACAGACGAACATGAAGTCGATTGTCTTTTTGTATCTCCTCGGGACGTTTTTAGCAGGAACTGTAGCTGTCATCGTGAGCTTCCTGTTCCCTGTCAACATCACACTGACTGAGAGTACTCAGAAATTAGCTGCACCGGGTAATGCGATTGAAGTCCTCCAGAAACTTGTCTTGAATATGGTGGACAATCCGGTCAATGCGTTAGTTCAAGCAAACTATATCGGTATTCTGACATGGGCCATCATTTTGGGATTAGCGCTCAAAAATGCATCGGATACAACAAAGACAGCCATCTCGAATGTCTCGGATGCCGTCGCGAAAATGGTCGGGTGGATCATTAAACTCGCACCGCTCGGTATCATGGGGCTTGTCATTGCTTCGATTACAGAAAATGGACTCAAATCGTTACTTGGTTATGGTAACTTATTATTGGTTTTGATTGGTACGATGCTTGTTGTAGCCCTCATCGTGAATCCACTGATCGTTTTCATCAACGTCCGTCAAAATCCGTATCCGCTTGTTTTTAAATGTCTTCGTGAGAGCGGAATTACAGCCTTCTTCACGCGGAGTTCGGCTGCTAACATTCCGGTTAACATGGAGTTATGTAAAAAGCTTGGTCTTGATAAAGAGACGTATGCGATTTCGATTCCGCTCGGAGCGACGATCAACATGGCGGGAGCAGCCATCACGATTTCGGTCTTAACGCTTGCTGCAGTCAACACGCTGAACATCCCGGTCGATCTTCCGACAGCCATCATCTTGAGTGTCTTAGCTGCTGTCTGTGCCTGTGGAGCTTCTGGTGTTGCAGGTGGATCACTCCTGTTGATCCCGCTTGCATGTAGCTTGTTCGGAATTCCGAACGAGGTCGCAATGCAGGTCGTAGCCGTTGGATTCATCATCGGTGTCTTACAGGATTCATTTGAAACAGGACTCAACTCTTCGACGGATGTACTGTTTACAGCGACTGCTGAATTTAAAAAGCGGTTAAAAGAAGGCGAAAACTTATCAATCAATCGTACAGCCATTGCGGACGAACCAACTGAACAAGTCGTCAACAGCTGATTTGCGTTGATGCTGTCAAAAAAGAGATGAAAGACATCCCGTAAGAAGAGATGTCTTTCATCTTTTTTGTCGTCATGGATGGAACGGAAAACAAGGAGAGAATCATGTGATTCCCTCCTTGTCTGAAGTTACTTTTGTGTTTTTGTCTTTTTAAAGCTGTAAATGACACTGATCAGGATGACAAGGACGATTGTTCCGAGTGACATCCAGATTGGCATTTTGTAGACATCGCTGAAAATCATCTTCGCTCCGATGAAGACGAGCATGAAGCTGAGACCGTGTTTCAGGTAGTAGAAGCGGTCAATCAGGTTCGCAAGGACGAAGTAGAGACTGCGGAGTCCGAGAATCGCCATGATGTTCGCGTAGAAGATGATGAACGGATCACGCGAGTAGGCGAAGCTTGCTGCGACCGAGTCGACGGCGAAGACGATATCCGAGACTTCGATGAAGATCAACGCGATTAACAGTGGTGTAAAGAACAATTTACCGTTGATCCGTTGTGTAAATTTACCGGACGAGATGTCTTGTGTGATCGGCAAGCGTTTCTCCAGCCAACGGATCATTTTGTTTTCTTCAAGCGACGTTTCCTGACCGATGTTCTTAAACATCATATAACCCGTGTAGACGAGGAATGCCCCGAAGATGTAGTACACCCATGCGAAGTTCTCAAGAAGCGATACCCCGGCGACGATGAAGATGACGCGGAAGAGAATGGCACCGAGAATTCCCCAGAACAAGACTTTGTGCTGATACTTCAACGGAATCGCGAAGTACGCAAAGACGAGTGAGAAGACGAAGACGTTATCAATCGCGAGTGCCTTCTCGATGAAATAAACGCTCGTGTATTCAATGGCAGCGTCACTACCTTGTGCGTAGAACAACCAACCGCCAAAGGCGACGGCGAGTCCGATCCAGACGAACGTCCACGTCCAGGCTTCGCGGAGCGAGACCTCATGAGCTTTCCTGTGAAACACGCCAAGGTCCAATGCGAGCATGATGAAGACGATCGCTAAAAATACAATCAATAGTGTCAACAGCGCTTCCTCCTTTTAAATGGTGTTCTGTTTATATTTTGATTATAAGTTCATAAGAACTCAAAGTAAAGCGGCAAGTGTGTTGTTTTTCTTTAAAAATACAGTTGGACACTTTTTTGTCTTAAAATAGAGTCAGACTGAAAAGGAGCCAAAAAACGTGAAAAAATCCAGTGAACGCAACAAAACGGCCTGGGAATACCGGGCCTACGAATTTTGGAATCAACGCGACGGGTCACCGGTGGACAAGGCAAAAGAAATCATGGCCGACCCGAGAGCAAGCCTGAAGAAACATCAGAACTATTTTGAAGAAGTTGTCGGAAAACGAATTGCCAATCTCTGTGGATCAAACGGACGTAAGGCCGTTCCGCTCGCACTGCTTGGAGCGGACGTCACCGTCTTTGATATTTCGGAAGACAACCGCCGCTATGCCCTTGAACTTGCCGCTTGTGCCGGGACAGAAATTGAATACGTCGTCGGCGATATTTATGATATCGATTTGCATACCTATCAGCACCAATTCGATGTCCTGTATCTTGAAGGCGGGATATTGCATTATTTTCATGACCTGGAGGCATTCACGGCGATTTTGTTTGCCTTGCTCAAGCCGGGCGGGAAACTGATTTTGAGTGATTATCATCCGATCAAACATTGTATTCATGAAGACAAGTTCATCCCGCGCTATTTCGATCAGAATACATATGAAGAAAACATTGCGTATCAATCCCATTTTGATCCGGCTGAACAAGCTGACTTTCCGCAGGTGCTATTGCGGCATTATACGATGAGTGAAATCGTGAACAGCGTCATCATAAGCGGCTTCACGCTCGCGCAACTGGACGAACATCGGGGGTGGAAGGGCGAAAACATCCCGTGGGAATTCACGCTTGTCGCGACAAGATAAAACCCAGCCTCCGCTTACGGATGCTGGGTTTGTTTTTCGATGGCGTGAAAGATGGGATACAAACTTTCACCGATTGGTGTCAGTTGATAGATAGCTGCCCGTCGTTCGACAACTCCACGTTGTTCGAGTTGCGTCAGACAAACAGTCAGCTCATGCATCGAATGTGATGATCCGGCAGCTGTCAATTGTTCGAATGAACAAGGAGTCTGCAACAACAGCCGGATGATTTGCATCTCGAATACTGTTCCGAGTATCTGGACGGTGTAGTCAAGTGCGCGCAGATCCGTCGTCATGAGGAACACCTCCTTAGTTGAGCGGCGGGAACTGCGGCAAGACATACGTTCCGAGCTCATCGATGACGTCTTCCGCCGGTCGTTCGCTGTCGAACAGGGCGAAGAACAGATGATTGACACCCAATTCACGGTACAGATGGAGTAACTCGATCAACCGATTGCGACCGATTCTAAATCCAAGCCGGATTGGTGTCGGTGCTTCGTCCGGATCCGCCGATAGGTCGAGGTGCATCGGCATCGAAAACGGACGGAACAGGGTTGTTCCGGCGTCTTGACTGGCGTTGCGCCAATCTTGAATCGCTTCCGCCTGTTCGAAAGGGCCTTGGGGATAATACATCCACCCGTCTCCGTTGGTTGCGAGCCAGTCCATATCTTGTTGGGCAAAGCCGGTGATCATCGTCGGAATCCGTTTCTTTGGTCGCGGCACCAGTGTTGCACCGGTGACGTCACCGTAATCTGACTGAATCGTCGGATAGTCTGTATATAACGCTTGCTCCATTACACGTAACGCTTCTTTGAACTGTTTCCCGCGGCTCGGATGATCGATGCCGAGTCCGCTGAAATCGGCTTGCCGATCACCTGAAGAAATACCAAGGATCAACCGTTCCGGGAACAAGGCCTCAATCGTCGCCAGTTCCTTGGCAGACCGTAACGGGTGACGGAGCGGCAAGACTAAAGCTGACGTCCCGAGAGCAATCTGTTTTGTTTGGCTGAGCAGGTGCGTGCCGTAAATCAACATGTCATAAATCTGACCGACAGCTGGATCGAGAAAATAAGGATCCTTCAACAGCACGTCCCGCAACCAGAGGCTCGTAAAGCCGTACTGGTCGGCTTTTTGTGCCAGCTCGACTTGTTTCACCAGCGTCGGCGTCTGCCTCTTAAAATTTTCCAGCGGGACGTGAAGGCCCAGCGTCAGCTCGCCTTCCCGGTACATCCGCTGGTAACTGGCATGATTATCAAACATTGAATTTCCTCCTTACTGGTGCTCGAGACGACGGGAGACAGCAGTCAAGATGACGGCGAGAATGACCATGATCCCGCCGACCCACGGTGTGTGGACGAGACCGATCGTATCGGCGACGAGTCCGCCAATCGTTGCACCAAGTGCGATCCCGATGTTAAAGGCGGAGATGTTTAAAGCGGACGCGACATCAACGGCAGCCGGGACATATTTTTCCGCCAACTGAACGATATACAGCTGGAGTCCCGGGACGTTCATGAAGGCGAGCAGTCCCATCAACATAATCCCGATGATTCCGGCGACTTTAAACGGAATCATGAATGACAAGGCGATCATGACGATGGCATGGAGAATGAACATATAAAACAACGCTTTGATCGGGTTACCATTGGCGAGTTTTCCGCCAACTGCGTTACCGATGGCGACGGCAATACCGTACATGAGCAGGATGATACTGATCAGGCTTGGACTGATTTTCGTGACGTCCTGCATGATCGGCGTCAAGTAGGTGAAGGCGACGAACGTTCCGCCGTAACCGAGGGCCGTAATCAGGAAACCAAGCATCAAGCGTCCGTTCGTCAACAGTTTAAACATGTCGGAAAACTTCGCCGGTGGAGATTGTTTTAAGTCTTTTGGAATCAGGAAGAAACTGGCGATGATTGAGACAAGACCTAATGCCGCAACGGCGAAGAACGTCGCGCGCCAGCCGAATGCTTGACCGATGAACGTGCCGAGCGGGACACCCGTGACGGTTGCGACCGTCAGTCCGGTGAACATCAAAGCGATGGCACTGGCTTTTTTATCGGCCGGTACGAGCTGAACGGCGATTGTTGCGCCAATCGAGAAGAAGACACCATGTGAGAAGGCGGTGATAAACCGGGCGACGATCAACAGTTCAAAACTCGGAGCGACGGCAGAGACGAGATTACCGGCGATAAAGATGATCATCAGTGCCATGAGCAACGTTTTCCGGTTCATCCGGTTCGTCAAGGCAGTCAAAATCGGCGCACCGACGGCGACACCGATTGCATATCCGGAAATAATCAGTCCGGCCAAAGTGATACCGATATTTAAATCACCGGCGATGGCAGCAAGCAGACCGACCGGGACAAATTCCGTTGTTCCGATACCAAAGGCGCTGATAGCAAGTGCAAGCAGGGCGAAGCGGCCGTTTTGCGGGACCTGTTCCTGTTCAGCACGCGTGTTTAATTGATTCATGATGATTCCTCCTGAATTAGTGAGATAGATAATAGTAGACAACGCAACGGTTGCTCCGAACGATCGGGCCCGGATCGTTTGAATGAAGGGAGAACACTTCTGCGTGATCCCATCATAGAGCGGTGTTGCTTTTTATGGAAGTACGCACTTTCAAGTACCATAGGCACTAAAAAGTACCTTACCCTCGCAGATCGAAGTAACAGACGAAGGTGGCTTGTACTTTCCATTGACAGTTGTTATCATAAACCCATCAAAGCTACCTGAGAAGTACGCACTTTCAAGTGCGATAGGCACTAAAAAGTACCTGTCCCCGTACTTCGGGAAACGAAAGGAAGAATCAGCATGGCCTATAATATTCCGGTCGAAGCAACCCTGCAAGTCATCGGAGGTAAATGGAAAGTCGTCATCATGTGTCATCTCATCAAAGGCGAACGTCGGACAAGTGAGTTAAAGAAGCTGATGCCGAACATTACGCAAAAAATGTTGACGCAACAATTGCGCGAGCTGGAACAGGACGGTGTCATCATCCGGACCGTCTACGAGCAGGTGCCGCCGAAAGTCATCTATTCGTTATCCGACTACGGCTGGTCATTGCGCCCAATCTTAGACGCGATGTGCGCCTGGGGCGAAGGGCATATCGATTTGACGGGCGAGGAAGTCGTGTCTTCTTAAATCGTAACAACCGAATAGCACAGCAAAACGACCGCCTGTCATCAGGACGGTCGTTTTTTCGGGTATCCGTTATTTAACGAAGGAAGCAGCTTCGCGGAGGAAGAACTGTTTAATGGCATCGTAAACCGTCTGCTGTTCTTCGGTCAGACCATGGCTTAAGCGTGACAAATAGATTTTCGAGACAATCGTCAGGTTATCCTTGGCGACGAACGGAAGCTTCAGTTCCCGGCAGACGGAAACGGGAACGAAGCTGAAATACCGTTGCTGAAGCAATGCGACCTGCAGGGAGACGTCATCAATGTAACGAATCGAATCCGCGTATAAACTGAATTCTGTCATCTTTAATTTGATGAAACTGTTGTAATCCTTATTGTGTGACGGGAACAGGAAAGATTTTGCCGTCTCGTTGTCATAGAGCACATGCATTACGTCCTGCTCCGTATAATGACCGGGATAGGTCAGGACGATGTCTTCTTCGACCACGGGTTCGCTTGTGATTTCAGGATGTTTGATTTCCATAAAGCTGATTGAGAAATGGATTTCATCGGTCAAAAGTTGCGACAGGATTTCACGGTTCGACAAGATCTCTGTATTGAACAGCGTCGCTGACGGATTGGCCAAAAAATCCGCCAGCAGGATCTGAATGAAGCGGCCGTGTGAACTGGCGAGGCTGATCGTCACGTCCTGTTCCGGATTCGACAGCCGGTCTTTGACGAGTGCGAGTTCATTTTCGATTTTTTCGACGGACTGCAACAGGATCCGTCCCTGATTCGTCAGGGTAATCGCCCGTCCGTTTCGGTTAAATAATTCGGTATCCAATTCCCGTTCGAGTTTTTTGATCGTCATGCTGAGTGCCGGCTGACTGATGAACAGACGTTTCGCGGCATGGGTGAAGTTCAGATCTTCGGCAACGGTTCTAAAGTATTTTAAATGCAACAGTTCCATCTTTACACCTCTCCGTTATAATCATTTGTTTATAGTAGTATACATCATTATATATTTTTGTTTATGTGGAAACCGGTATATGCTGAGTGCAGAGGTGATG
>Ga0308161_1002712_pt1 | contig 18320 bp, 13 predicted proteins | sample PhyFR2_FD_201034 | JGI IMG/M metagenome (GOLD analysis project Ga0308161, IMG submission 201034) | Phyllosphere microbial communities from UC Gill Tract Community Farm, Albany, California, United States - DLSLF.R2 | ecosystem: Host-associated > Plants > Phyllosphere > Unclassified | place: USA...
CCGCAGGGCCTGCCCGGTACCAACCCCAACGACATGGCTGCAGCACCGGTGCTGCAGCGGATCGGCGTGCTGGAATAAGCGAAGCCCCGCGCGGGGCGGGGCTTCGTCGGTGATGGATGGCGGCTGCCAGGATCACTCTTCCTCGTCCTGCCCGCCCTGCTGCTGGTTCTGGTTGCGCTTCTGCTGCTCCTGCTGCTGTTGCTGCTGCTGGTCGCGGCCGCGCCCCTGCTGCTGATCCTGCTGGTTCTGCTGGCCCTGCTGCTTCTGGTTCGGGTTCTGGTTCTGCTGTGCCATGTCCGATCTCCAAATGCCACGCGCGGAATGCGGTGGACGGGGCCATCGTCGGCAGCGATTGGTTAACCATGCGTTGTGAGCGGGCTACACCCATGTGTACGTGCGTGAATGAACCGGCGCCAGCCCTTGCGGCACAAGCGACTGAAGGATTCATGCGGGTTTGGCATGTCGTCATGCTGCAGCCGGAAACGAACGCATTCAGCGTGCCTGCCCGCCGCGGCGCGCGCAGCGGCGGCCTACGCCCATGGTCCCATTTGCAGCATGCAGGGCCGCCGCCTATCGTCGGAATGACGTCACCCCGGAGATGCGCATGGCCCGCGACACTGCAGCACGCCCCACCTACGAACAGACACTGGCCGATTTCAGCATCGAGCGCGGACAGCGACAGTTGCACGGTGACCTGCAGACCGGCATCAACGCCTGCGTGGAGTGCTGCGACCGCCACTGCGGCCGCAACGCGCTGGCGCTGCGCTGGGTGGACGCCCACGGTGCCCTGCATCGGTACACCTTCGAGGACCTGCGCGATGCCTCCGCGCGTGTTGCCCAGGTGCTGGCCGCGCAGGGCATCGGCAAGGGCGATGTGGTGGCCGGCCTGCTGCCGCGCACACCGGACCTGCTGGCGACCATCCTCGGCACCTGGCGGGTGGGTGCGATCTACCAGCCGCTGTTCACTGCGTTCGGCCCCAAGGCCATCGAAACACGGTTGAAAACCGGGCGCACCGCATTGGTGGTGACCGACAGCGCAAACCGCAGCAAGCTGGACGAGGTCAATGGCTGCCCGCCGGTCGCCACCCTCCTGGCACCGGAGCAGACACTACGTGCCGGCGACATCGACTGGACCGCACGCACCGCCGATGCCACACCTGATTTCGCGCCGGTGATGCTGCGCGGCGATGCGCTGATGGCACTGCTGTCCACCTCCGGCACCACCGGCAGCCCCAAGGGCGTGCCGGTGCCGCTGCGCGCATTGCTGGCCTTTGCCAGTTACATGCAGTTGGCCGTGGACCTGCGCCCAGAGGACGTGTTCTGGAACATCGCCGATCCCGGCTGGGCCTACGGGCTGTATTACGCCGTGATCGGCCCGCTGCTGCTGGGCCAGGCCACCACCTTCAGCGAAGCCGGTTTCAGCGTGCAGGGGCTGAACGACATCGTCACGCGGCTGGGTGTCACCAATCTTGCCGGCTCGCCCACAGCGTACCGGCAGATCATCGCCGCCGGCCCCGAGGCCAGTGCGGCCATCAACGGCAAGCTGCGGGTGGTGAGCAGCGCCGGCGAACCGCTGAACCCGGAGATCGCCCGTTGGTTCGCCGCCCATCTGGGCACCACGGTGCTCGACCACTACGGCCAGACCGAGACCGGCATGGTGGTCAACAACCACCACGCACTGGACCACGCCGTGCGGCCGGGATCATCGGGCTTTGCGATGCCCGGTTACCGCGTGGCGGTACTGGACGATGCCGGCAACGAACTGCCGCCGCGCACGCCCGGCATCCTCGCCGTGGACCTGCAGCAGTCGCCGATCATGTGGTTCACCGGCTACTACGGTGCCGACACACCGGCGCTGGGCGATCGCTACTACCTCACCGGTGATTCGGTGGAATGCGAGGACGACGGCTCGATCAGTTTCATCGGCCGCTCGGACGACCTGATCACCTCGTCGGGCTATCGCATCGGTCCATTCGATGTGGAGAGCGTGCTGATGGAACACCCTGCGGTGGCGGAAACGGCGGTGATCGGCGTACCCGATCCAGAGCGCACCGAGATCGTCAAGGCGTTCGTGATCCTGCGCGCTGGGTTCAGCGGCAGCGACACGCTGGCGCAGGAACTGCAGCAGCATGTGCGACGCCGGCTGTCCGCCCATGCGTACCCGCGCCAGGTGGCGTTCGTGGCGGAACTACCAAAGACGCCCAGTGGCAAGCTGCAGCGCTTCCTGCTGCGCAAGGCCGAGATCGAGAAGCAGGCGGCGGCTGGCTGAGGGTCTCCGGGGTCAGAGCCCTTCCTTCGAAAGGGATCTGACCCCACATGACCCCGTGCTTGCGCTACGGCATCACCGGCGGCACGTAGGCCAGGGTCATGCCCAGCAGCCACAGCAACCCCAGCACCAGCGGGATGTGCACCAGCAGCTGGATGAACGTGAAGCCGACGATGTCGCGGGCCTTCAGGCCGAGCACGCCCAGCAGTGGCAGCATCCAGAACGGATTGATCAGGTTCGGCAGCGCTTCCGCCGCGTTGTAGACCTGCACCGCCCAGCCCAGGTGCGCCTTCAGCTCGTTCGCGGCCTGCATCACGTACGGCGCTTCGATGATCCACTTGCCGCCACCGGACGGTACGAAGAAGCCCAGCACCGCCGAGTACACGCCCATCACCAGCGCGAACGTATCGTTGCTGGCCACCTGCACGAACAGGCTCGACAGCCGGTGCGCCAGCGTCTCACCGTCGCCACCGGCAGCGTGGGTGAGGATCATCGCGATGCCGCCGTACAGCGGGAACTGGATCAGCACACCGGTGGTGCTCGGTACCGCCTTGGCCACCGCGTTGAGGAAGCTGCGCGGGCGCCAGTGCAGCAGCAGGCCCAGCGAGATGAACATGAAGTTGTAGGTGTTGAGGTTGGCGATCGCGCTGACCAGCGGCTTGTTGGCGAATTCGTTGAACAGCCAGCCGAAGGCCAGCAGCGAAAGCAGCACGGTCAACAACGGGCTGTACTCCAGCCACTCGCCCGGACGGGTGCGGCGCTGCAGCGGCTCCGGTTCGGCCTGCGCCGCGCCGGGGAAATCTTCGGCGGTACGCGCACTACCGGCGGCCGGCGCGGTCAGCCAGGCGATCAGCAGCGAGACCACGATCAACACCGAGGTCAGCGCGATCGACTGCCACAGGAAGATGGTTTCGGTGAACGGCAGCACGCCGGTGATCTCCAGCAGCCCCGGCGGCATGCTGGCCGGGTTGGCCTGCAGCTGTGCCGCCGACGAACTCAGGCCCATCGCCCACACCGCGCCCAGGCCCAGGTAGGCCGAGGCACCGGCAGCCCGATAGTCCATGCGCAGCTCGGTGCGGCGGGCCAGCGCGCGCACCAGCAGGCCGCCGAACACCAGCGAGAAGCCCCAGCTGAGCAGCGAGGCCAGCATGCTGACCAGGCCGACGTACACCACGGCACCACGACCGGTGCGTGGCACCCGGGCCAGGTAGTCGATGAAGCGCGCGACCACCGGTGCAGTGGCTACCGCATAACCACCGATGACCACGAAGGCCATCTGCATGGTGAAGGGAATCAGGCTCCAGAAGCCGTCGCCGAAGGCGCTGGCGGTGGCCTGCGGGGTGGCGCCGAAGCCCATCGCCGCCAGCGCGACGATGACCACGCCGAGCACCGCGAATACGTACGCATCGGGGAACCACCTTTCCGCCCAGGCGGCCGAGCGCAGCGCGGCGCGCGCCATCCAGCCGTCCTGTACTGCTGCCGTCGAGGCCATCACCTACCCTCCCAGGTTCGATGGCCTGATTCTGGGCGGTGGGGTACGAGCTGTCAGCCACCTATTGGTCGTAGGTGGCCGCCCGCCGGGGATGGCCCGGCGCTACCAGTTCGGCCGAGGATTCCGACCCGTGCACATGGCGCGGGGTAGCGCCGGGCCATGCCCGGCCGCCTTCTCAACGCAGCGCCAGATCCACGGCGATACCGGCAAACAGCGCGGCACCCACCCAGTTGTTGTGCAGGAAGGCCTTGAAGCACGGCCCACGCTCGCGGTTGCGGCAGATCCAGAACTCGTACACCACCAGCAGCGTCGCCACCGCTACGCCGGCCAGGTAGTACCCACCCAGCCCGCCGCGCACGCCCACCAGCGTCATCGTGGCCAGGAACAGCGCGTACAGCACGCCCTGGATGACCAGGTCCAGGTCGCCGAACAGGATCGCAGTGGAGTGCGAACCCATCTTCAGGTCGTCTTCGCGGTCGACCATGGCGTACCAGGTGTCGTAGGCGGTGGACCACAGGATGTTGCCGGCATACAGCAGCCAGCCCAGCATCGGCACCTCGCCCTGCACGGCGGCGAAGGCCATCGGGATGCCCCAGCCGAAGGACATGCCCAGGTAGACCTGCGGCAGATGGGTGTAGCGCTTCAGGTAGGGATAGCTGGCCGCCAGGAACACGCCGATGAAGCTCAGGGCGATGGTCAGGCCGTTCAGGGTCAGCACCAGACCGAAGGCCACCAGCATCAGCACCGCGAACAGCGCCAGCGCCGCACGGCCGCTGATCGCACCAGTCGCCAGCGGTCGCGCCTTGGTGCGCTCCACGTGCGGGTCGAGCCAGCGGTCGGCGTAGTCGTTGATGACGCAACCGGCCGAGCGGGTCAGCCAGACGCCAGCGGTGAACACGAACAGGGTCCACAGCGGCGGCAGGCCGCCAGCGGCCAGCCACAACGCCCACCAGGTGGGCCACAGCAGCAGCAGCGTGCCGATCGGGCGATCGGCGCGCATCAGGGACCAGTAATGCCGCCAACGCGGCGTCGGCGCCGGATGCGGCGCGGAAAGGGGGGTATCAGCCATGACACTAGGATACTCCTGTGCCTTCGGACCGACTTTGCCGGCGGGGGGAGATTTGTGCGGCGAAACTGGATAGAATGCCCATCCCGCACCGCCTCATTGCGTTGCGATGCCCGCCCCGGCCCTGGCCGACGGCGCGGCGGTTCCACCACGCGCTCGTAGCTCAGCCGGATAGAGTAGTGGCTTCCGAAGCCATTGGTCGGGGGTTCGAATCCCTCCGGGCGCGCCATCTTCCCTCAGTCTTCCGTCCTCGCCTGCCACCACGGCATGGCGCGCTGGTCGTGGGTTCATTCGGCTTCCCGATCCCCCGCTGCGGCTCCGTTGCGCTGAGCTGGAAGGGAATCGAGCGGTAGGCGGAGCCCTGCGCGTCGCGGACGATGATCGAGAATTCCTCCCCAGCGCTGGTCGCGCCGGGCAGAAACGCGCCGTCGCCGTCGAACAGCACCGTCACCGGTTAGCCGGGCACGATGGACGTCCTGCTTGGTCATGCTGCAGATCCTCCATTGATGTTCCGCGTGCCGATTACTGGATGACCCGGCAGCGGCGGCGAGGCACCTGCACACTGCCGCTGCTCAACTTCTTAGCGCACTACAGCGCCGCCGAGCATCGACCGAACACGTTGGCTGGCTTCTCCCGCAGGCTCACGGCAACCACCCGGTGTTTCTGCTCGCCGCAGCCCCCCATGACCCCATACATGATGAGAAGTCCCTTGTCGTTGACGTAGCCGATGAACCTGCCATTACCTTCATCCGAAGCGGTCCTGACGAGATAGACGCTCTCCCCGGGGGCTGGCTCCAGGCCACTCAACGGCATTGAACCAATCTTCCCTTCAACCTCTGATGCCGATACTGCGACCAGTGAGCTCTTCAACATCCACTCCGCTATGGCGGCTTCACTATCCGGATCAAGCGTGGAAATGCGGTCAAGCGGCAGAGTCGTTGAATTGCCAGGGAAGATCGCGTCGGATGAAACATCTACCCAGTCCGACCTCCATTCCGTGTGTTGAAATTTGTTGATGCTGCACCCGCCCAGCATTGGCAAGACCAGCAGCGCTGCGCGCAAGATGCCAGCCACCGGCCCTTTGATGATGTCCCTTGCTGGGGCACCTGGAATCTCCCTGCAATTGCCGCGCCACAGAGCGGCCAGATGCCCGCTGGTGGGCGGACCCACCCGAACGGAATCACTCGCCGATACCCGGCCACGGTGCGTCTCATGCATGCCATGCCACTCCTAATTTTCCACACCGGACGTCACTGCGAGTCTATCCGCCAGCCCAGGGCCAGGATGTCGAGTGAGCTGGCAGTGGTACAGGTTTCGATGCGGAAGCACTGAAGCCTTGGCAGCAACACACCCGAGGCCGCCCAGCGCCGTCTGCCATCGGCCAGTAGCTTGCTGTCCTCATCGACATATGCGCGGTCGATCGTGTCCTCACCCAGGACACCGAAGTTGAGCGCCAATCGTGCGCCGCGGCATTCAAGGAACACCACCCGCGCATTGCGCCCGTCGGGCCAGCGCACGTGGACCACTACTTCATCCTGGATGCCCGGATTGCTGCGGTCTACGGACACCGCAGTCAAGATGGCGTCCGACCAGGGCAGTGCGTTGAACTCAAGGATCATGCGGGGTACCTCCTTCCTGGCTCTGGCAGCACGTTGGCATAGGTCCATCTCCCGTCCAGAGCCAGCGCTCGCCTCATGCTCGAACGTTTCGACTTGTTTGATGGAGCACCAGTTGCCAATGCTGTGACATGAGGCATGCAATTTCGGCACCGATCGTCGCTTCGATGAGGACAATGCACCCCGTCCCATCGAGTTCATGCGGGTCCGCAGGGTCCACTCCAAGCAGGGCACACGCACGATCAAACTCGAATGATGCTTCGCGCTCAGTGAAGACACTCAGGTCCAGAATGATGTTCTGCATCGAGAAGCCATCGATACTGAGGCGGACAATGTCATCGAAGATGACCTCATGCACATATCTTCCGCATTCCGTGGACAGAGAGAGTGCAAGACGGCGGCGATCTTCAATGCGGAGTCCATCAATGTGCAGATCATGCAGACAGCTCATGCTCCGTCCATCTGGATTTTCGATGTTCAACAGACAGACCTCCTCAACTGAAAAGGAAGATCATGCTGTGACGCTGCTTTGAGCGCGCGCGCCAAACACACTGCGGTACCAATAGGCGTCACTGCGCCTGAACCAGGTCGAGAAGGCTTCAGAATCGAAAACTTTGAGCTGTTCCATGGCAATACGGTAGCGCTGGAAGAAAGCCAATATGTCACGTAGCACCTCGGCATCCACCCGTCGCTTGTCGACCTGGATGTAGATGATCCGGCCCCGGCCAACCACTTCCATGACGCACTCCATCTGATCCAGCCAGCCGAAGAATTGCGCTTCGTCCCGTGGGGAGTAGAACACCACACTATCGGCCTGCAGTTCCACCTTTTCCATTTTCATTGCGCGACCCTCTCCAGTCGAACGATTGCACTTATCATGCCTCTTGTCGGCTCGGCAATATGTGGGTGCCAGCTCGCCGAGGGGCCATACTCATTGCGATGCTTCTAACACGTGTGTGCTCATCGATGGGTGTCTTACTGGGCCGCTTCCACGGCATCTACATTCACAAAGTCTCCGAATTGCAGATAGTAGCCGAGCCTATATTGCGCGGGGGCATACCCTTTCGCTGCTGAGAGTTCAACCTCAGCCAAGCTTCTTAACTCGAACTCATCGATGCTTTCCTGAGGGCGACTAAAGGTCGAAGAAAGAAATATTGCTTCTGCGGAGCCCACCTCAGCGGCACTACGAATCAGTGATGCAGCACCAGCCATGTCTCCGGAATCCAGAAGAACTGAGAAGTCTTCCGAAAGTGCTGTAGGCAAATTACCCATGTGGGATGATCCCCTCTCCGGTGGGGCTTGTACACCTACACTGAATGTGGTGGGTCGACTTGGCACCCAATTTATCCTTCGCGTCCTTCTCTGCCATTTTTTTTGCCTCAGACAAGCGACTGCTGAAACCGTAACCGAAAGCAAACTCAGGAAGCGGTTCGCGCGGGAAACAGGTTTGCGTCCGGCCGGAGCCGGCAGACTCATCGATCTCCGTGTCACCAAAGGCATTTGTGCTCCATGATCCATTCCGGCCTCCTATTCAGGCACTACCTCCACAAGCTTCTCAATGAAGCTCACCGGCTGTTCGTCCAAGGTTCCCAATCAGACATATCTCTACTATCAAGTCTAGTTGCCTCTCTTTGCGGTGTCCGGGCAAGACGACCTCGGGCTTTCGGCCGCCCTTAGCTCCCGTATTCCGTCCCGCACATATCCCAGGCGTCCTAAGTGGCATACCTGCAATACGTAGCGAGTCTTGTCGGGATACACATATCCAACAACTGGAACCGGAGTAGTGCTTCTACCAATTACAACGCCACCTTCGACCGAATCATAAATTTCCATTACATCCTCCGGGACAACCTCCCTACCTTGGTTTCCACAGGAAGTGACGATGATTGTTGAGCAAATCAAAATCATGCCAAGCATCAATTTCGTCATTTCGCCCCCTCCTGAATGGTAGAGTCATCAGACATCCACCAAAGAAGGTGATTTATTGATTCCGGAAGAATCATATTCATTGGCTGGAGCTCCTTACCAATCTCTCGCATGCAATTCTGCAATGGCGTTCCGCAATTATTTTTTACGGCGCTGTACTTCCCCTGCGGTCTCGCGAGACATTCCGACATTCTTGATTCTTGCTGTGGCGCAAGCTCTATTGTGTGCTTGATTCCAGTCCTAGGATTCAGCTGAGATGAAACGTAATTCGTGCTAATGGAGTTACCCGCAGGACCAAATGAGTAGTCGACACCATTTGAAGTTGTCGAAACGTGCCCGAAAGACGAATGCAGCTTGCCATAGCTCGGCAGCCCTCCCTCATAAGGGAGCGGCATCCACACCCACACATCGACCAAGCCATTTTCATCAACCTTCGAAAGCGGCTTCCCCGAAGCATACAGGTACGTACCAATCCCCCCCTCCAACCCAATCGGATCACTCTGCGAGTACCGCCACACCGGGGGGTCGTATTCCCGCTGATAGTTGTAGAACAACCCACTCGCGTCCGTCGCCTGCTGCCCTTGGAACCTCAATGTTAAGTCGAACACCACGCCATCCCCATCGGGATCATTGGCCGGTGTCTGGTCGCCAAACACCTCACTCTTGTTGCTCCACTCCCAGATCGCAACATCACGCAACGGGTCGATCACTACGCGCGGCGTACCTAGGTGATCGGGCTGGATGTACGCCAGCCCCGGCACGCCCGTGGCGGGTGTCTGGATCAACGCCACCGGGTAGTTGTCCAGCCAGATCGCCTGATGCTGCGCTTGCCCGGTCGCCGAGTAGTTGCCGACCCACTGCCCGGCTTCGTCATAGACAGTGATCTGCGCATCGCCACTGGCTGGCGCACGCAGCACACGCTCACCGCGGTGGTTGTAACCGTAACTCTCCACCACAGCATCGCCCTGCTTCACCGCACTCATGCGGTTGGCATCGTTGTAGGCGAGCGTCTTGCTGCCGATGCTGGTGGTATTGCCCGCGGCATCCTGGTTGCGCGCCTGACCATCCACGGCAATCAGTCGATGGCTGTCAGCCGGATAGGTGTAGCTTGCCGTCCCGGCCGAGGTGGTCAGCGAGGTGCGGTTGCCGGTGGCGTCGTAGCCATAGATCTCAATCGGCGTGCCCGTCGCAACGTCCTGGGTCTGGGTCAGTCGGCCGAGCGTGTCGTAGGCATACTTGGCCAGCACTTCCGAGCCTGCGCCGTTCTTCAGCTCGGTGATCGAGCCGACGGGATCGTAGTCGTAGCCCAGTGACAGACCGCCTGCCGCGGGGTCATGCACCGCCTGCGGACGGTAGTCCAGATCCAGCGGGCGCTGCAGCTGGCGTCCATTGCCATAGGTCCAGCCGGTCGGCGGCGTAGGTCACGTTGTTGACCCAGACCTCCGGGCCTCTACGCCAGGTCAGGCCGGCCTTGCCCACACAACGCCAACGCAGCGACGAGAATCAGCAAAACGGAAAGACGAGACAGTCCGACTTATTCAAACTCACGCGGATCTTCTCTCGTTTGAACGCTCCACCTCCGCAGTTCTTTTCGCAATACACGCGAATAACCATCGCGATCCAATGCCCTAAGCTGCGCCAGTGGAATACGATACCTCCTAAAGACTGCAGCAATTTCCCACACCTCATCCTCCAGAACCTCATTTGGCTCCAGATCAAGATAAATTGTATCCCCTCTACCAACTACATTTTTTATGCAGCCTATTCGACCAATCCACTCAAAGAAAAAACCCTCATCCTGCTGGGAAAAGAAATATACCTTCTTGGCTTCAAGTTCCATATGCGCTCATGTCACCTAACCAGTCCACCTGGATACACATTCCTGTATCGCCCTGGATACCGCTTGCTCTGAACATCCCAATGCGGTCCGCCGTGTGGTTTCCCGGCTGAGTCAGTCGTTGGGCCGGTGGGTGGTATTGCCCGCGGCATCCTGGTTGCGCGGCTGACCATCTACGGCAATCAGGCGATGGCTGTCAGCCGGATAGGTGTAGATTGCCGTCCCCGCCGAAGTGGTCAGCGAGGTGTGGTTGCCGGTGGCACAGCCCGCACCGCCCTTCAATCAAGAGGCCGTTGCGGCCGATCCAGCCTATCTCAAGGCCAACTCCGCGCAGTTTGGCCTCAAACTGGCACTACCCATTCCCTACAGGTCGGCAGAGGACAGCCTCTAGCTCCTCATCATTGCGACGATTCCACAGGTATTGCCGCTGACCATCCGACCCCATCATTATTATTTCATGAGAATTTTTACGAACATCCTGCAGAGGAGCTGAAGGGGCATTGCACTTGTAGTAAAGAGCGATGTTGGGCGGCAGATTAGCTGCAAAGCCAAGCGAATCACGAATCAGAGGCGCGAGGCTTTTGCCAATCTTTAACATCCCATTTTCATTGATGTAGCGCATCGAATAGTTTGTATCATATGAAATATAGTAGAGGCCCACCTCAGCATTCGACCGAATATGAATAGAGGAGGCATCCTCAGGAATAGCTACAACCTTTGCGACAGATAGGTCGCCTTCGTTAACTATTTTTGAGAGCGAATCATAGCTGCGCCCCGCGTCGCTGCAGCCAGAAATAGCGATTGCAAAAATCGATACAGAAAATACTAACCTCTTTGATTTAGTCTTCACCGTCCCACTCCGGAATGTAATTCTTCAGAAAAACACGAGACGACACCGGAACATAGCTGGCACAACGCTCTGCGCAATTTTCACCCAACTTACATGCGGCTCCGTGACGCACATGCAAGAACCCGCAAAAGGGGTTCCTGAATGCCCCCCCCTCTCCCCGACGCCGTTTAGAACCAGCGGAAATCTGCGCTCATCCACACATGAAAGTGATGCGGGAAATAGCTGAAAATCATTACCTACATATTTCTCTCGCTTTGGCGAGAACGGCCGCACTTGCACGTTCGCCCTCAAGCTTCAGAACCAATTCGGAACATTCAGGGAGGTCTCCAGTCTTTGCTCCATAGATCACGAGTTCGCCAGCCCTATCTACTCCATCCAAGTAGAGCACTCCGCAATCACCGGCAATCGTACCAACGCGCACCGCACGAACAATCTCAGTGCTTGCGCCTGGACCGGCTGCGCCCTCGCACATCCCGCCGTAGTAGGCGCTGCTCAGCTCCGCATAGATAGGTTTCAGCTGCAACTCCCCCAAACGGCCATCCTCGCATCCACTGAGAACGGACGCACAGCCGAATGCGAGAAAAATAGATCGTATAAGGACATTTTCGACACCTAGATAACGCCCGCGAAAATCCTGTTCTTGCCCATTACCTTCCATGCCCCCCTCCCAGAATCGCAGACGGAATGACACCACCTTTTGGTATGAAGTAGTACTTTGCACCTTCCATAAGATATGCATCCTGGAAAACACGGCCAGGAAGGATTGATCTGTTCTTTATGGCATCGATCGAAATTAACGAATCTGCGACCGCGGTTGCACAATTGTGTGATTTGACGTTGTAATCCTTGGAGTTGTGCGACTTCATGACGCTCTCCATAAGTGCTTCCTGTGCAGCGGACGTTTCGAACTCCACAATTTCCACATTTCTATTTGTCAGCTGGGACTGGATATATTCACCAACCGACGAACCATAAGCGTGCGATGTTCCGTAGCTATATAGACCCGACTCGGTTGCAAGAGCAATGTGGCCGAACGGATTGTCACCAAACAGTGGGATACCACCTTGCTCGGAAGCGGACAGAATTGCCAGACTCTTCCGCAGCCCCAGCGGATCTACGGCCAAGGTTGGCGCACTGTTCACATAAGCGTACGCAGATATACCCCCCTCCAACCCAATCGGATCGCTCTGCGAGTACCGCCCCACCCCCGGGTCGTATTCCCGCTGGTAGTTGTAGAACAAGCCACTCGCATCCGTCGCCTGCTGGCCCGGGAAGCGCATCGCCAGGTCAAAGGCCACACCATCCACATCGGGGTCATTGGCCGGTGCCTGGTCGCCAAACACTTCACTCTTATTGCTCCACTCCCAGATCGCGACATCGCGTATGGGGTCGATCACCACACGCGGCGTACCCAGGTGATCGGGCTGGATGTAGGCCAGCTCCGGCACGCCCGTGCCTGGTGTCTGGATCAACGCCACCGGGTAGTTGTCCAGCCAGATCGCCTGCTGCTGCGCTTGCCCGGTCGCCGAATAGTTGCCAACCCACCGTCCGGCTTCGTCATAGACCGTGACCTGCGCATCGCCACTGGCTGGCGCACGCAATACGCGCTCACCGCGGTGGTTATAGCCGTAACTCTCCACCACAGCAGCACCCTGCTTCACCGCACTCATGCGATTGGCATCGTTGTAGGCGAACGTCTTGCTTCCAATGCTGGTGGTATTGCCCGCGGCATCCTGGTTGCGCGCCTGACCGTCCACGGCAATCAGTCGATGGCTGTCCGCCGGATAGGTGTAGCTCGCGGTCCCCGCCGACGTGGTCAGCGAGGTGCGGTTGCCGGTGGCGTCGTAGCCATAGGTCTCAATCGGCGTGCCCGTCGCACCGTCCTGGGTCTGGGTCAGTCGGCCGAGCGTGTCGTAGGCATACTTGGCCAGCACTTCCGAGCCTGCGCCGTTCTTCAGCTCGGTGATCGAGCCGACGGGATCGTAGCCGTAGCCCAGTGACAGACCGCCCGCCGCGGGGTCATGCACCGCCTGCGGACGGTAGTCCAAATCCAGCGGGCGCTGCAGCTGGCGGCCGTTTCCGTAGGTCCAGCCGGTCGCCGGCCCGAAGGCTGCGTGGGTCACGTTGTTGACCACCACCTGCCGGGCCTGTCCCGGGCGGGTCAGGCCAATCTGGCTGATCCGCCCCTGGGCGTCGCGCACATAGTCGGCGACGCTGCCGTCCGGGTAGGTCAACGCGGTCAGGCGACCGGACTTGCTGTAGGCGTAGCGCAGCGTGCTGGCTACACCGTTGATCGTCTGCACCTTGCGGGTGACCTGGCCAAAGCGGTCATGGCAGTACGCGGTGCTGCCATTGGCGTGCAGCACCTGGCCCAGGCGACCCTTGGCGAAACGCTCGTCGCTGGCACATACGGCTGGTGCGGTGTCGTAGTGATAGCCCACGTCCAGGTTGGGATCCGGATAGGCAATGCCGACCAGTCGATTGAGCGCGTCGTAGCTGTAGGTGGCGGTCACGCCGCGCGCATCAGTGCGAGTCTTGCGGTTGCCAGCGGCGTCAACAGTGAAAGTAGTGTTCCCGCTGTCGGGGCTGACCTGTCCGGTCAGATCACCAAAGCCGTTGTAGGCGTAGGTGGTGTGCAGGCCCTTGGGATCGGTCACCTGGGTGACCTGATCCAGCGCGTTGTACTGGCTGCGGATTTCCGCGGCAACACCGCCCACGTCCTGCAGGGTCTGCGCCAGCCGGTTCAGCGGATCGTACTGCTGGGTCGTCTCACGCTGCAGGGCATCGGTGACCGACTGCGGATTGCCATTGGCGTCGTACGCAAAGCCGGTGGCGTTGTTGCCGGCATCCTTCAGCGTGGTCAGCTGCCCGAGTGTGTTGTAGACACGGGCCAGCGTGCGGCGCAGCGTGCCATCCGCATCGACCGTGTTCTCCTGCAGGCGGTTGCCGGCGTTGTCCAGAGTGTAGTGAATGGTGTTGTCGGCACTGTCGGCAATGTCCGTCAGCCGCTGCGCGGCGTCGTAGACGTAAGTGACGCTGCTGCCGTCGGGTTCGGTGGTCCGTTGTACCTGGCCAGTCGGCCAGTAGCTGATCTGTGTAGCCCGGTCCTCGGCTGTGGTAGCACCGCGCACGGTGACGGAGGTCGGCCAGCCGCGGGCATGGTAGGTGTAATCGGTGACCACGCCGTTGGCGTCCTTCGCCGACAACGGCCGCCCGAGTGCGTCGTAGGCCAGGGTCTCGACCGTCTGGCCCAGCGCATTGGTCACGCTGCGCAGGTCGCCCTTGCGATAACTGCAGGCACCACTGGTCGCGCATCCCGCGTCGTCCGCGGTGTAGTAGGCATAGGTGGAGACATCCGCCACATCACTGCGCGGGCCATCCACGCTACGCAGCAGTCCCACCAGCGGGCACTCCGGGCCCTCTGCCTCACAGTAGGTCTGCGTGGTGATGCGGGTGTCACCGGTCACCATGTCGCGCACGGTGATGGTGGTTGGCTGGAGGCGCGCATTGCGTGCGATGCGAATCTCACGGTTACCGACGGTCTGCTGCACCAGCCGATTGCTGTCCATGGCGACGCGCGTCTCGCTGACGCGCTGATCCGGAGTACCGGCCGCTTCGGTGGTGGTGGTCACGCTGACGGCGCCTACGGCAGCATCGCTGGCCTCGGCATAGGCGTAGCTGGTGACGACACCACGACGATCGGTCACCGACTGCAGCCGACGCCGGAAATCGGTGCCCTCGGGCAGATAGGCGCGAGTGGTGCTGCCGTTGCTTTCGGTGATGCCATTGACCTTGCGCGGAAGGCCGCTGGTACCGCTGTCGGTCAATGCGTAGGTGCTCTGCTTGCCCAGTGCGTCGGTGACGATGGTGGTGCCTGCCTGGGTGTACTCCAAGCGCACGCCATCAATGCCCACGTCGGCCTGACTGCAATCGCCGGAATGGCGGCTGCAGGTGACCCGCCCCTTGGCGTCGTAGCCGAACCAGCTGTAGCGACGGGTGTCTTCGGCGGTCACGCCGGTCAGATAGGCCGGGAAGCGGGCGTCCTCATAGTGATACGTGCGGCTGGCACCGTCTGCGTAGGTCGCACTGATCAATTCGCCGGCGGGGGAGTAGGCGTAGCTCACCACAGGCTGGCCGGCAACCACCAAGGCCGAGATCAGTGAATCGTCGCCCTGCACCAAGTACTGGACGTTCACGCGCCGACCGGTTGAATGGGTGATGCTGAGCAGGCGGCCACGGCTGTCGTGTGCATAGATCAGCGAAGTTCCGTCTTCGAAATCGCGGCGCTGCATCAAGCCACCGGCATCAAAATGAATGCGCTCTCCGGCACGTGAAAGTTGCCAGTTGGTGCCCTGCTGGACCGCGCGATCGCCGCTTCCGTCCATGGCTTCGTAGCTTGCCCCCACTTTCTGGAATGCGGTCTGCCCGCCATCGGCGCCGATCAGCCCAACTTTCAGTTCAGGGCTGGGAGGGAAGGTGGCGTCGTCTACGCCTGCGGTAAGCCGCAGATTGTGGGAATGGGTCCAGCCCGTACCCAACGCGCCGCCCGCCGTGCTTGTCAGGGAGTGATAGTGGCGTTCGAAGCTCACCCATCCAAGGTTGAAATCCGGCTCAGGCTGGGATTTATCGCCAGTGGTCGGATCACACGGGTTACCAACAGGACACTGCTGCGGCGGCAGCGGCGCGCTTGTGTAGGAGAGCATGGGCGACATGTGCGGCTCGTCCTGCCGGACCAGAGAGCACATCTGCAGGGCCTCATTCCACGTCAGGGACGGTCGATTCGGACAAAGCGCCGTTCTGGCCCGGCGCACATGCTCCCACCCCACTATCGACGAGCATTCTTGAGTGCTCTGGTGATAGAAGTTCAAGGTGTAATGAAAATCTTTCTCCTCGTTGGTGACGCTACCGTCGTCGCCCCTGCCAAGTCCAAGGAGCTCCACCCAAGGATCCTCCGTGAGGGTAGTCGCCGGGCACTGCGGGTCGCTGACGCGGGTAGCGAGGATCACGCTACGAATCTGATCTTCGGATGAGTACTCCTGCCCTGAGTGGGTGTAGACCCAGTCGGTAGTAACGATCTTCTCGGGTCTCACCCGGTAATCGTAGATGACCTTCTTTCCAAGGACGCGTTGGCGTTTGACATGCCAATCGAAGGGTTTGTCCTTCTCGTACTGGGAAAAGAGCGACTTGATGTCCTTCTGCACCGCCGCTTCGGTGGCTCGCGGCTGGCCCATCGACAGATAGCTCTCCCACTTCTTCTGCACCTCCTGCGCCTGCACCGCAGTGGTACCCACGCACCCCAGCGCGGCCATCGCCAGCACTGCGCACGACAGACCCTTCAATCGCTTCAACATCCCTGTTCTCCTTCCTGGACGGTTACCGCACCGGGAGGAACGAAGGCGCTCGGGCAGCCATTGCCCTTTCCCGCCCTGCTTCGGATCGTCCCTGTTCCGGATTGCGGCGTGGCCGCATGGGGACGTTATCTCCGATGTGGGTTACGCATTCAAGTCAGAAAGTGTGGAACCGGTTGAATTTCAGAGTTTTCTGATAACCGCCAACCATCGATAGCGGCCCGAAGATACAAAAACGCCGGGCAGTGCCCGGCGTTTCCGTCACAGCGTGGAAGGGTGTAGACCTCAGTACTTTCCGTCAAACGCAAAAATCGGCTTGCGCTTCTGCCACAATCCCGCAGTGAAATCGGGGAACTCCAGCGTCTGGAAACTGTTGGCGATCGACTGCTCGCTCAACGGGGTAATCGCGCTCCACGTCACTGCGTCGTAGATGTCGATCGGCATCGGCGCCTTGGCCTTCAGCGCTTCCACGAACGCATGGATCACGAACCAGTCCATGCCGCCATGGCCGGCGCTGGCAGCGGTATCGGCATTCTGCTTCCACAGCGGATGTTCGTACTGGTCCTGGTACTTCTTGAACTCTTCCCACTGGTGCGGCGGGCTGCGGCCTTCGATGTGGATCGAATGGTTCACGTCCATCCACAGGCCCTTGGTGCCCTGCACGCGGAAGCCCATCGAATACGGGCGCGGCAGCGAGGTGTCGTGCTGCAGCAGGATGGTCTCGCCGTTCTCGCAGGCCAGCGTGGTGGTGACGATGTCGCCGAGCTTGAACTTCACCTTGGTGCTCGGATGGGTGGTACCACCACTCTTGGCTACGGTGTATTCGTGCAGGCCACGCGCCTTGGTGGCGAATGCGTTGATGTGGGTGAAACGGTTGCCGCGGTTGATGCCGGTATACATCGCGCACGGGCCGATGCCGTGACTGGGGTAGAGCTCGCCATTGCGCTCCACCGAGTGTTCGGTGCGCCAGCGTGCTTCGCTCCAGCCCTTGGGGCCGAATTCCACGCCACTGTCGTAGGGCTGGTTCGGGTCGCCGGAGTTGAACTTCACCCCGCGCAGATCGTGCTGGTAACCAGCCTGCAGGTGCACCAGTTCGCCGAACAGACCCTGCCGCACCATCTGCAGGGCCGCCATCACGTCACGGCGGTAACAGACGTTCTCCAGCAGCATGTACGGGGTGCCGGTGCTCAGCTGGGTCTTCAGCACGTCCCAGTGATCCTGCAGGGTGATGCCGGCCACCACTTCGCAGCCCACGGCCACGCCGGCCTGCATCGCGGCAATCGCCATCGGTGCGTGGTACTCCCACGGCGTGGCGATGATCACGCCATCGATGCCCTTCTGCTCCAGCAGGCGCTTCCACGCGTTGATGTCGCGGTCCTGGCCGTAGGTCTTCGGCGCGGGCTTGCCCGCCTTGCTGACCATCTCCATGGCGCGGCCGAGCATGATCGGCTCGATATCGCACAGGGCAACGACCTCCACGTCGTCGCGGCGCACCAGTTCCTTCAGCAGCACCAGGCCACGCATGCCGGTACCGATCACGGCCAGGCGTACCTTGCGGCCACGTGCCCATGCCGGGGTCTGCGGCAGCAGGCTGCTGGCGGCGACAGCGGCGCTGGCCGCGATGAATTCCCTACGCTTCATGGCAAACACTCTCCTCTTGAAGGCGCGCCAGCCTGGGCCGGCGCGCCTGGTCACGCAAACGGAATTACTTGAACCGGTAGCCGATGGTCACACTGTAACCACGACCGAAGATGGTGGCGTAGTCACTGGAGTCACCCAGGAAGCTGTTGGGATCGTAGAACGGCAGGCGGTTGAACAGGTTCTTGACGGTGAAGCTCAGGTTCCACGCGTCATCCGGGCGCCAGGTGACGCTCATGTTGGCGGTCCACCACGACGGTGTAATGATACGGCGACCACCG
>Ga0308161_1002714_pt1 | contig 18311 bp, 15 predicted proteins | sample PhyFR2_FD_201034 | JGI IMG/M metagenome (GOLD analysis project Ga0308161, IMG submission 201034) | Phyllosphere microbial communities from UC Gill Tract Community Farm, Albany, California, United States - DLSLF.R2 | ecosystem: Host-associated > Plants > Phyllosphere > Unclassified | place: USA...
CTGGAGCGACGTGCGCCGCAGGGAGCTCATCGATGAGCTCGCCCCGCTCGTCGAACGCGACGACGCGGGTGCGGCGGTGACGGACGAGGGCGAACGCTCGCGGTTCAGCGGCTCGAAGGATGTCTCGTTCGTCCGGCTGCGCCCCGAGCGCGTACTGGAGGTGCGCTACGACCAGCTCGAGGGATCGCGCTTCCGGCACACCGTGCAGTTCGCGCGCTGGCGCCCCGACCGCGACGCGCGATCGTGCACCTACGACCAGCTCGACACCGTCGCCGGCTACGACCTGGCCGACGTCCTCGGCTGAGGCTCACTCCTCGACGGGGTCGCCGTTCTCGTCCCAGTGCGCGGCGACCTTCTTGCTCGGCTGCACGCGCGGAGGCTCGCCGGGCATCTTGGGGAACTCCGGCGGGAACGAGAGCTCCCCCAGCCCCGCCTCGGTGTCGCGCTGCCACCACGCGAGCAGCGTGTCGATGCGCCCGGGCTTCTGCTGCATCCCCGCCCACGCGTCGCCGACCTCCTCGAGACGCGAGGGGACGCTGCGCACCGTGAAGCTCGAGGGGTCGACTCCGTCGAGCTCGTCCCACCGCACCGGCATCGACACGGTGGCGCCGGGCAGCGCCCGCGGGCTGTACGCGCCGGCCATCGTGCGGTCGCGATTGGCCTGGTTGAAGTCGATGAAGATCCGCTCGCCGCGCTCCTCCTTCCACCAGTTCATGGTGACCCGATCGGGCATGCGTCGCTCCAGTTCCCGACCGGCAGCGATCACGGCGTGTCGGACCTCGAGGAATTCGTGCGAGGGCTCGATGGGAGCGAACACGTGCAGACCGCGGTTGCCGCTGGTCTTCACGAACGCGTCGAGTCCCGCCTCGCTCAGCACTTCGCGCAAGGCGTGCGCGGCGACGATCGCATCGGAGAAGCCGGTGCCGGGCTGCGGGTCGAGATCGATCCGCAATTCGACGGGGTTGTCGGGATCCGAGGCGAGCGACGCCCACGGGTGGAAGACGATCGTGTTCATCTGCGCAGCCCAGACGATCGCACTCGGTCGGTTGAGCACGATCTGCGGATGCCGTCGACCGCTGTTGTACGTGACCGTCACCGCATCGACGTACTCGGGCGTGCCCTTCGGCGGGTTCTTCGAGAAGAAGCCGTCACCGGCGATGCCGTCGCGGAACCGCTCGAGCGAGACGGGCCGGTTGCCGTTCGCCTCGAGGAACGGTCCGCTGACGATCTGCAGGTACTCGGCGAGCTCGGCCTTGGTGATCCCCGCATCGGGCCAGATCACCCGATTCGGGCTGGACAGCACGACCTCGCGCTCGACATCCGGATCCGCGACGGTCAGGGGGATGCGTTCTGAGGCCATGTTCCGACCCTAGAGCGCCGGCGCGACGGGCGGAAGCAGGTCACTCCCCCACGTCGACCGACAGGATCATCACCGAGGTGAGCCCCTCGCGCTCGACGACGATGCTCGGCCCCGCGGGGTCGATGATGACGCCGGCCATGTCGAGGTGGTTCGAGAGCAGAGAGGCGAGCTGCGACGGCTCGAACGGGAGCGGACGATCGCCTCGGCCGAGCGCGAGCACCTCGAGCGGATGCGAGAACAGCTGCAGGAACCGTCGGCCGTCGGGCGTCTGCGCTTCGGCGATCCCGACCTGCCCGCCGGTGCCGCCTTCGTTCACGGCCACCCACATGCGCGTCTTGGCGAGGGCCTCGCCCACCTTCGCCTCCGAGTCCTGCTCGCGAGGTGCGGCGATGAGGGACTTGACCGTCATGTCGACATCGGCCTGCTCGAGAGCCTTCTGCAGAAGTTCGGTGGGGAACACCACCCGGTGCGGGGCCGACGCGTTGTCGACGATCAGACCGGCGAAGTCACCCGAGACGACCTGCTGCAGCACCGAGGTCACCGGCTGAGCGACAGCAGAGGTCGCCGCCGGGTCCTTCTCGAGCTGCACGGAGTCACGCACGGCGGCGGCGGAACTGAACCCGAGCATGAACTGGCGTTCGCCGTCGCGCACGACCGCCACCGCGAGCGGCTTGCCCTCGCTGATCTGGGCCCGGGCGTCGCCGTTCACGCGGATGTAGAGGTGCCCCTGCAGCGCCTGGCGGAGCACGCCGAGGAGCTGCTCGTTCGTCGCACCCTGCTCGATCTCCTTGAGCGACTCGCGCAGCAGGACGTTGTCTTTCATGCCGGCGACCGTCTCGGTCTGCTCCGGCGGCAGCGCGGGGGCCAGCGGCAGCCGACGGACGGGCTCCGGCGCGGGTGCTGCTGAAGGCGCCGACGGCGCCGCGGTGCCTGCGGCGGCGGAGGGCGCCGCGGACGTGGCATCGGGGTCGGGCAGAGCGACCTCGGGCCCCGCCTGCGCGCCCACGCCTCGGAACGCCTGCACCGAGATGCCGATGGTCGGTGCGATCTCGGGCTGCTCGGCGACGGCATCCGACGCGGAGGCGGTGTCTGTGTCAGAAGCGGCATCGGTGTCGGACGCGACCCCGGAGCCGGGCCGGATCCCGCTCGGGTCGGCAACGGGCTGGGTCTCGCTCTGGTCGGCGACGACGTCGTCTGCGGACTTCTTGCGGCGTGAGAACAGGGCCATATCAGCCAGCCTAACCGCAGGTCGCCTCAGATCTTCTCGATCGGCGCGACCTTGATGAGGAGCTTCTTCTGACCGGCGGAGTCGAAGCGCACGTGCGCGATGCGCTTGGCCCCTTCACCGGTCACGGCGTCGACGCGCCCCTCACCGAAGTCGGAGTGGCGGATGCGATCGCCGGCGGTGAGCTCGAGATCCCCGTTGTCGCGCATCTTCGCCGTGACACGGTTCGGGAACTTGTCCATTGCCGTCGACAGCGGCTTCAGCGCGTCGCGTCCGGGGAGCTGCTTGACCGCGAAGCGGTCGCCGGACCCCGACGCCGATCCGCCGAAGCCACCTGCGCGTCGCGCGTTCAGCGCCCGTGACTGCGTTCCGCCGCGCGAGTTCACGTCGCCCGGCGACTGGCGCCAGTCGATGAGCCCCGCCGGGATCTCCTGCAGGAAGCGACTCGGCATGGCGACCGTGACCTCGCCGAACTGCGCCCGCGTCATCGCCAGCGACAGGTGCAGACGCTTGCGCGCGCGGGTGATGCCCACGTAGAAGAGACGGCGCTCCTCCTGAGGACCACCGGGCTCGCCGGCCGAGATGCGGTGCGGGATCAGGTCTTCTTCGACTCCGGTGACGAAGACGGCGTCGTACTCCAGCCCCTTCGCAGTGTGCATCGTCATCAGCGAGACGGAGCCCGACTCGTCGTCGAGGTCGTCGGCATCGGACACCAGGGCGACCTCGGTGAGGAAGTCGACGATGGTGCCCTCGGGGTTGTTGCGGGCGAAGTCCCGGGCCACCGCGACGAACTCGTCGAGGTTCTCGACCCGCGCCTCGTCTTGCGGGTCGCGACTGGCGCGGAGCGCATCGAGGTAGCCGCTCTTCGACAGCAGCACGCTCAGCCCGTCGGCCACCGAGGTCGGCGGCGGGAGCTCGCCCGACGCGGGCAGCATGATCTCGGTCGCCTCGGCGAGGACGGCGTCGAGCTGCGCGATGCCCGCCTGGATCTTCGGACCGAAACCCAGCTGGTCGGGCACCGACAGCGCCTGACGGAAGGTGATCTCGTGCGCATCGGCGAAGCGCGCGATCGCGGACTCGGACACGTCGCCGATGCCGCGGCGCGGTTTGTTCAGGATGCGCCGCACAGCCATCTCGTCGGCGGGATTCGCCACTGCGACGAGGTAGGCGAGCGCGTCTTTGATCTCGGCGCGCTCGTAGAACTTCGTGCCGCCCATGATCTTGTACGGCACCGCCGAGCGGATGAAGATCTCTTCGAGCGCACGCGACTGCGAGTTGGTGCGGTAGAAGACAGCCATCTCGGAGTAGGGCATGCCGGAACGTCGCAGCGACTCGACCTCGTCGGCGACGAACTGCGCCTCGTCGTGCTGCGAGTAGCCGGTGAAGCCGATGATCGCGTCGCCGTCGCCCTTGTCGCTCCAGAGCTTCTTGTCTTTGCGGTCGAAGTTGTTGCCGATCACGGCATTCGCCGCCGAGAGGATGTTCTGCGTCGAACGGTAGTTCTGCTCGAGCAGCACGACGCGCGCCCCGGGGAAGTCGCGCTCGAACTCGCTGATGTTGCGGATGTCGGCTCCACGGAACGCGTAGATCGACTGGTCGGAGTCGCCGACCACGGTGAGGGACGCGCCCTCGAGCTCCGGAGTGGTGTCGGGCTCGAAGATCATCATGCCGTTGGAGGCATACGGGTCGGACGACTCGCCCGTCACCGGTCGCGTCAGCTCGTGGATCAGCGCGTACTGCGCGTGATTGGTGTCCTGGTACTCGTCGACGAGGACGTGACGGAATCGACGGCGGTAGGTGTCGGCGACCTGGGGGAACGCGCGGAACAGATACACCGTCTGCCCGATCAGATCGTCGAAGTCGAACGCGTTGGCCTTCTGCAGCTGGCGCTGGTAGTCGGCGAACAGCTCGACGAAGATGCGCTCGGCGGGATCGGACATGTTCGCCTGGCGGGCATAGGCGTCGGCGTCGGACAGCTCGTTCTTGAGCTTCGAGATCCGCGATTGTACCGCACCCGGGGTGAGCCCGTAGGCGTCGGCCTCGTGCTCTTTGACGAGTCGCTTGATGAGCGCTCGCGAATCCCCGGAGTCGTAGATGGTGAACGACTTCGTGAAGCCGAACTGCTGGGCCTCGCGGCGCAGGATGCGGACGCACGCGGAGTGGAACGTCGAGATCCACATGCCCTTCGCCGCCTCACCGACGATCCCCTCGACGCGCTCGCGCATCTCGCCCGCGGCCTTGTTGGTGAAGGTGATCGCCAGGATCTGGCTCGGCCAGGCCTCTCGCGACCTCAGGAGCGACGCGATGCGGCGCGTGAGCACGCTGGTCTTGCCCGAACCTGCACCCGCCACGATGAGCAGAGCGGGCCCGCGATAGGTCACAGCCTCGAGCTGCTGAGGGTTGAGGCCGGCGAGCAGATCGTCGTGCCCCTGCGCCCCTGTGGAGCGTGGGCCGACGGATCCGGGGACGATGAGGGGGGCTTCGGTCATGGCCTTATGAGTCTAGGCCGAGCCACCGACACGACGGCACCGGCCCGAGCGCGACGGAGGGTGCGCGGAGCGACTCCGCACACCCTCCGTCCTCGATCCGTGTCTCAGCCGGTGCGGCGCCGACGACCGACCACGATCACGCCGGCGACCACCAGCGTCAGCGCCAGCAGCAGCGACGCCACCGGCAGCTCGGCTCCGGTGACCGCGAGCGCGCCGCTGTCGCGGTTCTCGCCGGTGACAGCGGTGTCGGGCAGAGGCGGCGTCTGGCCGCCCGGGTCCTCGCCGGGGTCCCCGCCGGGGTCCTCGCCGGGATTCTCGCCGGGGTTCTCCGCCGTGCCGCCGGGAAGGGTTCCGACCCGCAGCGCCTCCGACGCGAAGCCGTCGGCGAACCACCACACGGGGCGCTGTCCGTCGACCGACAGCGAGGCGGGCGCGGTCGCGAAGCCCTCGTTGTTGATGTCGGGCATGCCGGCAGGGCGGGCGAAGTGCGCCACACCGGGCTGCGCGGTGCCGTTCAGCGTGATCTGGGCCGACTGACCGTGGCAGCCGTCGTCGCAGACCGCCCACAGCACGTCGAGCACGCTGTCGTAGTCGAGCGCCATCACTCCGGCGAGCCCGGGTGCGATCTCCGAGACCAGCGTCGCGGTGCCGTCGGCAGCGAGCGCGAAGGCGTACACATGACCGTTGTCCTCGACGGCGACGAAGAACAGGCCATCACCGTGACCGGCGTAGTCGGTCGAGTCGTAGGCCGCGCCCGTGTTGACGTCGAAGAGCGTGCCGCGCAGGGCGGTGTCCGGAACCCACTGCACGGCCTCCATGCCGAGGTTCGCACCGACGGCCGGCAGCAGAGCCGTGAGGTCCCACTCCTGCTGGGCGACGAGATCGCCGGAGGCCGCCTCCGGGTCCACCTTGAGCACGGTGTTCTCGTTCACTCCCTTCGCACTGTTGTCGCGCTCGGAGGCGACGTAGACGTCTCCGTCGCCGTCGACCGTGATGCCCTCTGTGTCAGGACCCGGGGCGTCGGGGTCGGCGGCATCCTTCTGGAACCGCACCCGCTTGCCGGATTCCCAGCCCGCGAGCTGCGAGAACGAGCCGTCGGCGTGTGCCTCCAGCTTCCAGATGCGTCCGTCGCCGTTGTCGACGGCCCAGAGGAACGCGCCGTCCGTCGTCTCCTGCACGTCCAGGCCTGAACTGTCCTCGAGGAACGTCGGCGCGGTGTCGAGCACACGCACCTCGGCCGACCCTGGCCAGGTCGAGACCGCGATCTCCCCGGCGCAGACGTTCGCGACGCCCTTCGTGCTCTCCGCGGTCGCGGCGAACGCTCCGGTGATGTCGGGGCAGCGCCCCCACGTGGTGGTCGCGTGCCCGGCACCCCACGTGGTCGAATCGACGAGCAGGTCACCTTCGAAGACACGCACCGCGTCTCCGTCGCCCAGTCCGAAACCGAGTGCGTCGCGCTCGATCACGAGATACGCACCGGCCGAGATCGTCGTACCTGCCGGGATCACGTAGGAGTGGGTGTCGTCGTCGTCCTTCACGACGATCCCCGACACATCGAGTGCGGATGCGGTCGGGTTCACGAGCTCGACCCAGTCGTCGGGCGATCCGCCGTCGGACTCGACCTCGTTGATGCGCACGGGGGTGCCACAGGCGTTGCGCGAGCCCTTGGTCGAAACGGCGATGTCGACGAAGTCTCCACTGCCGTCGGCGCAGCGGGCGAGCACGCCTGCGGCATGTTCGAGGTACACGTGCTCGTCGACGACGCCGAGGCTCGCGTCGCGCAGAGTGACGGTATCGCCGTGGCCCAGACCGAACACGAAGTCCGTCGGCTGGTCGAACACGAAGTATCCGCCTGGCTCGATGATCGTGCCGGTCGGCAGCGGAGTCGCCTCCGCCGCATGGCCGACCGGATCGCCGTCCATCACGGTCCAGCCGGAGAGATCCACCGGGGTGCTGCCGGTGTTGACCACCTCGACCCAGTCGGTCGCATCTCCGTCGGACTCGATCTCGTTGATGACGACGTCGGGCATCACGCACGAGTTCGCCGCCCCCGGGGTCGCGTAGGCGAGCACGAAGGCCCCCTCGCCGTCGGGACAGCGTGCGAGCGTCGCAGCGGCGACGTCGCCGTCGACCGCGGCGTGGCCCGCCCAGAGCAGCGTGTCGTCGACCATGACGCCGGCGGCGTCGAAGAGCCGGATGCGGTCGGCGCTGCCGATGCCGATCGGATCACGGAACGCGGTCTCGACGCCGTCGACGAGCCCGATGGAGGCCTCATCGACGACGAGGAACTCTCCGGCCGCGATCTCGGTGCCCGGCCGGAACTGCCAGCGGTGGTCGTCGGAGTTGTCGCGGATCTCGTATCCGGAGATGTCGAGGGGAGCATCGCCCGCGTTGTGGAACTCGATCCAGTCCGCCGGCTGCGAGTCGACCTCGTTGATGGCGATCGTGCCGCCCGCGGGGTCATCGGCCGCGAACACGTTGGCCGCGCCCCGGGTGGAGGCGCTCGTGGCCGCCCACTCGATCGTGCCCGCGGTCTCGCGCGCACCCCACGTGACCTCGGCATGCTGAGTCCAGGCCGTCTCGTCGGCGAGGACGCCGTTCGGATCGAACAGCCGCACCCGGTCGGCCTTGCCGAGCCCGAAGGTGAAGTCGCCGACGCCGGCGTCGACCTCGTCGAGCACCAGGTAGGCGCCCGGTTCGAGGGTCGTGCCTGCCGGGAACGTGTACGACTCGTCGTCACCGTCGTCCTTGACGACATAGCCGCTGAGATCGACGACGACGGCCGACGGGTTGACGAACTCGATCCAGTCGCCGGGGACGCCGCCACTGGATTCGACTTCGTTGATGCGGATGCCGGGTTCGGCTCCGGCGGCGGCGACGGGGACGGCGAGCAGTGCGGCTGCGCTGAGGGCGCAGACCGTCGTGACCGCAGCCGCGGTGTGCAGGCGGGACATGGGTCTCCTGAGGGAATCAGACGGGGATGACCCCACACCACCGACCCCGCATGGCGGCCGCGCGACCCGCCGGTGCACGGACGGTGAACGCCCGGTGGCCATTCACCCTGCCGACCCTGCCGACCCTGCCGACCCTGCAGGGCGGCGAGACGGTTGCTCAGACTCCCGATGCGACAATCGAGACGTGCGCACGATCCTCAACATCATCTGGCTGATCTTCGCCGGCCTCGCCCTCTTCCTCGGCTACATGCTCGCGGGGATCCTGCTGTGCATCCCGATCGTGACGATCCCGTGGGCGATCGCGTCGTTCCGCATCGCGCGCTACGCCATCTGGCCGTTCGGACGCGAGATCGTGAGCAAGCCGACTTCGGGTGTCGGCTCGTTCCTCGGCAATGTGCTCTGGGTCGTCCTCGCCGGCTGGTGGCTGGCGATCGGTCACATCGTCTCCGGGCTCGCGCTGTGCGTCACGATCATCGGCATCCCCCTGGGCATCGCCGACTTCAAGATGGTGCCGGTCTCCCTGATGCCCCTCGGCAAGGAGATCGTGTCTCGCAAGGGTGCGTTCGACCGCACCCTCTGACCGCTCGGCACGACCGATCTAGACTGGCCGGGATGGATGCCGACCGCCTGATCGCCTGGGACGACGAGCTCCGCCGGGCGCACACCCGTCTGCGCGCCGCCCTCGACGCGACGCGGGCAGCGCTCGACGCCGATGCCGACGCCCCGCACGCCGCGTCTGATCTCGCCCTCTTCTGCATCGGATTCTGCTCCGCGCTCGATGGACATCATCGGAGCGAGGACCGTGCCCTGTTCCCCGCCCTGCGCGAGGAGCACCCGGAACTCGGCGAGGTGATCGACGCGCTCATGCAGGATCACTCGATGCTCACCCATCTGCTCGGTGCGCTGCGCGCCGCGGTCGACGGCGGCGAGAGCACCGAGACGATCGAACGGCACCTCGACGGCGTGGGCGCGATCATGGAGTCGCACTTCCGCTTCGAGGAGCGCGAGATCCTCGCGCCGCTGCGCGCACTGCACCTGCATCGCGCCGTGCCGGACGTTCTCGGCCCGCTCTGAACCCCGCCCACCCCCCGGAAGAACGCGACGTTCACCCCCGGAAGAACGCGACGCCCAGGTCGGGATGGTCGACGAAGACGCCGTCGACCCCGGTGCCCGCGATGACGCCCCACTCCGCCTCGTAGTCGCCGAATGCGGCGGGGCCGCCCCGGCCACGGAACCTCTTCGCGAGAAAGGCGTTCTCGGGCCGGCAGGTCCAGGTGAAGACCTCGAGCCCGCGAGCGTGGGCATCGGCGACGATGCTGCTGCCTGCGGCGAGCAGCATCCGCTTGTCGACGCTGACGCCGTCGACCGCGCCGACCAGGTCGTCGAGCCCGCGCGGGGTCACCGCGGACGGATAGTCGGGGGCGTGCGTGCCGAGGGCGGAGACCAGGTCGTACGGGCGTCCGGACGCCTCGACGAGATAGACGTAGGACGCGATGATGCCGCGGGTCTTCAGCTGCCCCAGCACGGTCTGCTCGAAGCTCTCGATGATCAGCGGCAGCCCGCCGTCGGCCCAGCCGGCAGCGCGCAGATCGCGTTCGATCAGCGCAGCGAGATCGAGGCCGATACTCGCGAAGTGCGTGGCGTGCTTCACCTCGAGCACGACGCCGATGTCGCGGCCGTGCTCGCGCGCGCCGTCGCGCACCAGATCGAGCACGTCGACCAGGCGGAGCATCGGCTCGGCGCCGTCGGCGCTCGCGCTGGACGCCCTCAGCTCGGGCAGGCGCTCCCGGCTGCGGAGCGTCGCGAGCTCGTCCCAGGTGAAGTCCTCGGTGAACCAGCCGGTCAGCGCATGGCCGTCCACGCGCTTCGTCGTCCGTCGATCGGCGAACTCCGGATGCGCAGCGATGTCGGTCGTCCCCGAGATCTCGTTCTCGTGCCGCACGATGAGCACGCCGTCCTTGGTCGCGATGACATCGGGCTCCACGGCGTCCACCCCCATCGCGAGAGCGAGCTCGTACGAGGATCTGCTGTGTTCCGGACGGTAGCCGGGCGCACCGCGATGCCCGATCACGAGCGGCGATTTGCTGGGCACGATCTCAGCGTAGGACACCCTCACGACCCGCCAGGGCGGGTATCGTGGAGGAAAGCGACCTACAACCCCTTTGGAGTGAGGCCCACCATGAGCAACTTCGCCTTCAACAATCCGGCGTTCCAGCAGCAGGATCCGCGCAACGTCGCGACCTACCCGGGTGCGCCGCAGGGCGCTCAGGGTGCGCAGACCGCCTCGTTCCAGCACGGCACGATGGATGCCGCCGCGAACGCCCAGCTGGAGGGCATGTACGCCGCTCCCCCGGCCGGCGCGATCGAGACCGACCGCATGTCCGTCGAGGACACGGTCTGGAAGACCGCGGGCCTCTTCGGCATCCTGCTGGTCACCGCAGCCATCGGCTGGGTCTGGACGCTCGGTGGCCTCTCGGCCCCGGTGCAGAACCCGTACGACCAGTTCCAGCCGAACATGCTGCCGTGGATCGTCGGCGCCCTCGTCGGGTTCGTCCTCGCGATGGTCATCTCGTTCACCTCGCGCAAGAAGGTGCGCCCCGCGCTGATCTTCGCGTACGCCGCCTTCGAGGGTCTCTTCATCGGTGGCATCTCGGCGTTCTTCGAGGTCCTCTACCCCGGCATCGTCTTCCAGGCGACTCTGGCGACGGTCTCGGTCGTCGGCGTCACGCTGGCGCTCTTTGCCAGCGGCAAGATCCGCGCGTCGAAGAAGGCCACGAAGATCTTCATGATCGCCATGGTCGGCTACCTGGTCTTCTCGCTGCTCAACCTCGTGCTCACCTGGACCGGCGTCCTCGGCGAGGGCGCGGCCTTCGGCCTGCTCAGCAAGGTCGAGATCCTCGGCATCCCGCTGGGCGTCATCATCGGCGTCCTCGTCGTCATCATGGCCGCCTACTCCCTGGTGCTCGACTTCGACCAGATCCAGCAGGGCGTGCGCAACGGCGCTCCCCGCAAGTACGGCTGGCTCGGCGCCTTCGGCATCATGGTCACCGTCGTGTGGCTGTACGTCGAGATCCTGCGCATCATCGCGATCGTGCGCGGAAACAACTGACCGAGCGAGATCGTCGAGAGGCCCGCCTCCCCGCAAGGGAAGGCGGGTCTCTTGCCATACGATGCCCCCTCCGCGCAAGGGGATGCGGGAAATACTCAGCTGAGGAATAGTGGTCACACGAACCCCCGGCACCCCAGGGGTTTTACACAGTAAGCAAGGAGCAGACCATGGGTTTTCTCGGATTTCTTCTTCTCGGCCTGATCGCAGGCGCCATCGCAAAGCTCATCCTCCCCGGTAAGCAGGGTGGCGGCTGGCTCGTCACTCTTCTGCTCGGTGTCGTCGGAGCTCTCCTCGGTGGATGGATCGGTTCCGCCATCTTCGGTGTGGGCGTCGACAGCTTCTTCGAGATCAGCAGCTGGCTCCTCGCCATCGGCGGCTCGATCATCGTGCTGCTCATCTACGGCCTGATCGTCGGCCGCGGCAACAAGGCCCGCAGCTGACCGCATCGCGCCTCGCGCGGTGAACAGAACCGCCCTCGTCGACAGCACTGCTGTGGGCGAGGGCGGTTCTTCGTGTGCGCGGTGCGTCGTCAGCTCTCCGCGGCCTTGGCGGCGAGCAGCGCGCGCTCGCGCTCGTTCCCGGCCAGCGCCGCAGCGACGGCGAACTCGCCTCGGGCCTCGTCCCGACGACCGAGGCGCAGCAGCAGCTCCGCTCGGGTCGCAGGAAGCAGGTGATACCCGGCCAGGGCGCCCGAGGCCGCGAGAGCATCCACGATCTGCAGTGCGGATGCCGGACCCACAGCCATCGCCACGGCCGCCGCCCGGTTGAGCTCGACCACGGGTGACGGTGCGATACGGCCGAGTGCCTCATAGAGCACGACGATGCGGTCCCAGTCGGTCTCCTGCACCGAGGCCGCCACCGCATGGCATTCCGCGATCGCGGCCTGCAGTCCGTACGCGCCGCGACCTGTTCCGCGTGCGTCTGCGCGGGCGAGCGCGTCGCGCCCGCGCACGATCCGGCCACGGTCCCAGCGCCGCCGGTCCTGATCGGCGAGCAGCACGGGGTCCCCGTTCGCGTCGACCCTCGCGGCGAAGCGTGCGGCCGTGAGCTCCATTAGGGCGAGCAGGCTGAGCGGGTCGCGCTCGCGCGGCATCAGCGCCACGAGCACCCGCGTGAGTCTGATCGCCTCGGCACTCAGCTCGGGGCGCATCCAGTCCGAACCGCTGCTGGCCGCATGCCCTTCGTTGAAGATGAGATAGAGCACCCCGAGGACTCCACCCAGCCTCTCCGCATGCTGCTCGCGCGGGGGCATCTCGAACGGCACGTGCGCGGCGGCGAGGGTCTTCTTCGCGCGCACGATCCGCTGCTGCACGGTGGCCGTCGGGACCAGGAAGGCCCGAGCGATCTCCTCGCTCGACAGGCCGCCCACGACACGCAGCGTCAGGGCGACCTGGGCTTCGCGGGAGAGCACGGGATGGCAGGAGATGAAGATCAGCCGGAGCACGTCGTCGTCGACGGCATCCGGGTCCCACGGCAGAGCATCGGTCGTCGCATGCTGCTCGCGCTCCAGATCGTGGGCGAGCACCGCCATCCGCTCGTCCAGCCGCTCGCGCCGACGCCATCCGTCGACCGCCTTGCGTCTGGCCACCGCCGTCAGCCACGCGGCTCCGTTGCGAGGCACGCCGTCGATCGGCCACTGGCGCAGCGCATCCAGCAGCGCTTCCTGGGCGAGGTCCTCGGCGAGACCGAAGTCGCCGACCATGCGCGTGAGCGTGGCGACGATCTTCGCCGACTCGATGCGCCACACGGCGGCGACGGCCCGCCGCGCACCCTCGTCAGGGGCGGGGCGGGCCTGCTCGCGGTCGTGAGCGTCTGTCATCTCACTGCTGAGCGCGGCGCGCCTCTTCGTCCGCGCGCCAGCCCTTCTCCTTCTCGATCCACTCGTTGTCGGCCGGGAAGTCGGACTCGTCGGTCACCCGTCGCACCTCGAGGAACGACCCGGCGCCCAGCGGAGCACGACTGGCCCACTCGGCGGCCTCCTCGCGGGATGCGACCTCGATGATCCAGAAGCCGTTGAACAGCTCCTTGGTCTCGCCGTAGGGGCCGTCGGTGATGAGCGGCTTCTCGGCGCTGAAGTCGACGACGAAGCCCTCCGCGGCGTCGCTGAGTCCTTCGCCGGCGAGCAGCACACCGGCCTTGATCATCGACTCGTTGTACGCGCCCATGGCCGCGATGACCTCCTCGAAGGGCGTCTCCTTGTAGGCCTCGACCGCGTCGTCGTTCGATCGCATGATCAGCATGTACTTCATGGTGTTCTCCTCGGTGGGTGGGGCCGTCTCTCGACCCTCTCATTCAGGACGTCGAACGGGAACACCTCAGATCGACATGGCCGTCGAAGAAATCCCGGATTCTCTGCGGCCGGTTCATCCGAGCTCGTCGATCGCCGCGCGGATCGCCGCGGCGGATGCGTGCAGCTGAGCCCTCTCGTGCGCGCTCATCGGGGTCTCCCCCAGCGGCACTGCACCCGCCGCGCCCACCACAGAGGGTACGGACAGCGCGACGCCGTCGATGCCGTACTGGCCGTCGAGCACGGTCGCGACCGGGAGGACGGCCCGCTCGTCACGCAGGACCGCTTCGGCGATGCGGGCGCAGCTGACGCCGATGGCGAGGTTGGTGGCGCCCTTGCCGCGGATGACGGCGTAGGCCGCATCACGCACCTCGATCGCGATCCGGTCGAGCTCCTCGGCCGTGAACGGCTCGTCGGCGGGCCAGTCGAGGATCGGCACGGATCCGATCGTCGCATTGGACCACAGCGGGAACTCGGTGTCGCCGTGCTCGCCCACGATGTCGGCGTGCACACTCGCCGTGCTCACGTTCGCCCGGTGCGCGAGACGCCAGCGCAGTCGGGAGGTGTCGAGGACGGTGCCGGATCCGAACACCCGGTGGGGAGGCAGCCCGGAGACGCGCTGGGCGACCACGGTCATGACATCGGCCGGATTCGTCACGACGAGGAACACCGCCTGGGGCGCACGCTCGACGAGCTGCGGCATGAGCGTCTCGAGCAGCCGCGCATTGATGCCGGAGAGCTCCATGCGAGTCTGCCCCGGCTGCTGCTTCGCCCCGGCGGTCACCACGATCACATCGCTGCCGTCGACGACCGAGAGATCGGAACCGCCGCTGACCGAGGCAGAGGTGAACTGGGTGCCGTGCGCGAGATCGAGCACCTCGGCATCCACCTTGTCGGTCGCGATGTCGTAGAGCGCGACCTCGGCCGCACTCCCCCGGATCAGCGCCGCATACGCCACGCTCACCCCTACGCTCCCTGCACCGATAACCGTGATCTTCGTCCGCGCCGTGGTCATACGCTCATCCTGCCGGATGAGACGCGAACGGGCACGGACCGTGATGGTCCGTGCCCGTTCGGCGTCATCCGCGAGAGATCACTCCCACTCGATGGTTCCCGGCGGCTTCGATGTGACATCGAGCACCACGCGGTTGACGTCACGGACTCCGTTGGTGATGCGGTTCGAGATCTTCGACAGCACGTCATACGGCAGGCGCGTCCAGTCGGCGGTCATGGCGTCTTCGCTCGAGACCGGGCGCAGCACGATGGGGTGACCGTACGTGCGTCCGTCGCCCTGCACGCCCACGGAGCGCACGTCGGCGAGCAGCACCACCGGGCACTGCCAGATGTCCTGGTCGAGTCCCGCCTTGGTGAGCTCCTCCCGCGCGATCGCATCGGCTTCACGGAGGATCTCGAGGCGATCCTGCGTGACCTCGCCGATGATCCGGATGCCGAGACCGGGCCCGGGGAACGGCTGGCGTCCGACGATCGCCTCGGGGATGCCGAGCTCACGGCCGATCGCACGGACCTCGTCCTTGAAGAGCGCCCGCAGCGGCTCGATCAGCTCGAAGTCGAGGTCGTCGGGCAGTCCGCCCACGTTGTGGTGCGACTTGATGTTGGCGGTACCCGCTCCGCCGCCGGACTCGACGACGTCGGGGTAGAGCGTGCCCTGCACGAGGAACTTGACCGGTGCGCCGCCCGCGGCCTTGGCCTCGGCGACGAGGTCGAGCTGCACCTTCTCGAACGCGCGGATGAACTCGCGACCGATGATCTTGCGCTTCTCCTCGGGGTCGGTGACCCCGGCGAGGTGCCCCAGGAACGTCTCGGCCGCGTCGACCGTGATGAGGCGGACGCCGGTCGATTCGACGTAGTCCTTCTCGACCTGCTCGCGCTCGCCCTTGCGCAGCAGGCCGTGGTCGACGAACACCGCCGTGAGCTGATCGCCGATGGCCTTGTGCACGAGCGCGGTCGAGACGGCGGAGTCGACGCCGCCCGAGAGCGCGGAGATCACGCGGGCGTCGCCCACCTGCTCGCGGATGCGTGCGACCTGCTCGGCGATCACGTTGTCGGGATTCCAGTCGGATGCGAGACCCGCACCGCGGTGCAGGAAGTTCTCGATGACCTGCTGGCCGTGGTCGGAGTGCTTCACCTCGGGGTGCCACTGCACGCCGTAGAACCCGCGCGCCGGATCCGCGAAGGCGGCGACCTTGGTCGCCTCGGTGGTCGCGAGCACCTCGAAGCCCTCGGGAGCCTTGGCGACCTGGTCGCCGTGGCTCATCCACACGTTCTGCTCTGCAGGCTGGCCGCCGAGCAGCGTGCCGCCGTCGCCCGTGATGACCGCATCGGTCGCGCCGTACTCGCGCAGGCCGGTGTTCGCCACCTCGCCGCCGAGGGTCTGCGCCATGTACTGGAAGCCGTAGCAGATGCCGAGCGTCGGGACCCCGAGCTCGAACACCGCGGGATCGAGGCGCGGAGCCCCCTCCTCGTACACCGACGACGGCCCGCCGGAGAGGATGATCGCGACCGGGTTCTTCGCCGCGATCTCCTCGGCAGTGGCCGTGTGCGGCACGATCTCGCTGTACACGCCGGCTTCACGCACTCGGCGGGCGATCAGCTGCGCATACTGCGCGCCGAAATCGACGACGAGCGTGGGGCGCTGCTGGGTCTCTGACTGCTCGGTCAACGGACACCTTCCGGGGCGGGGGCCTGTGCGGCCTCTCGAGTGGAGAGATAGGTCTTGACCTCGCGGGCGACCACGTTCTCCATGAAGAAGGAGAGCAGCGGGATCACACCACCGAGGGCCAGGAGGATGAAGCGGGGGAACGGCCAGCGCATCAGGCTCCACATGCGGAAGCACGCGAAGAGGTACACCACGTAGAACCAGCCGTGCGCGACGAGGATGAACAGCGACAGGTTGAACCCGTCACCCAGCGAGGTCATCTCGCACGAATTGGTCATCGGCGCGAACAGCGACCACCACTGGCAGTCCGGCCCCGCGAGGACGCCCGCGAACCAGAGCGGTCCTCCGGAGCCCCCGAGGAAGAGTTCGAGGTGGATCGGCGTGTACTTCAGCACCATCTCGGTCAGCAGCAGGAGCAGCATGACTCCGGTGATGATCGACGCGATCTGGTAGAACTTCAGCGCACCGCGGATCGCCGGAAAGCTGGCGACTTTCGGTTCGGGCATGCCCTCAGTCTAGTCGGCGTGGAATTCCGGATGAACGAGTCGCAGCTACGCGGCCGGGGGTCGGGCGATCAGCAGCTCGCCGACGCCGGCGACGTCGAGGTCTCCCGCACTCCAGGGGACGAGGAGAGTGCTGCCGGAGCGGAGCCGCTCCCCCGCCGACCCCGCGACACCGATCTCGAGTGCCCCGTCCGTGACGACCACGATCGAGAACCCCCGGTCCACCACCGCGGCCCCGTCGACCCGCATCCGTTCGAGTCGGAAGTACGGATCCGCGTCGTGCGGGAACACGGACCCGCTCGCCGGCGCGGACCGCACGAGATCGCGCATGTCCTCGAGACTGCGCGCCCGGGTGTTCACGGCGGTGAGGGCGAGATCGAAGCCCAGCCCGAGATGGCCGAGAGCCGGTCCGTCGATCGCGAAGCCGTGCCACTCGAGCAGGATCGACAGGTCCTCGGGCTGCTGGAGTTCGAGGAGCAGCACTCCGGCGCCGATCGCGTGGAGCTCGCCAGGAGGCACCCAGACGACATCGCCCGGCGCCACGTCGATCGCGTGCAGCAGACCGAGCAGCACCTCGACGTCCTGCCCCGACACCAGCGTCGAGAGGCGGGTCAGGTCGACGTCCTCACGCAGACCGACGTGCACGGTGCCGCCCTCGAGGATGTACCACGCCTCGGCCTTGCCGTGCGCGCGACCCAGGTGGCTCGTGGCGAAGTCGTCATGCGGATGCGCATGCACGGGCAAGCGCTGACCGGCATCGAGGATCTTCACCAGCAGCCGGGTGTCGGCGCCCCACCGCTCGACGTGCGCGGCGCCCAGCCACCCGACCGGATCCGCCTCGACGGCGTCGCGCAGCACACGTCCGTCCGGGAGCGTCGTGAGTCCGAGCGTCTCCTCCCCGCGGATGGTGGTGGTCGATCCCACCCAGTCCTCCGGGACCCGCTCGGCGGCTCCGTGCTCGCGGCGGAAGGCGTCGATCCGCGCCCCGCCGCGGTAGAAGCGCTCGGGCGGACGGTTGGAGGGCAGCAGTATCGGGTTCACCGGCGCGCTCCCTCGACGGCGTGCACGGCGAGGAATCCCCCGACGAAGCTGTCGCCGAGCCCGATCGTCGTGGGATTCGCGACATCGAGCGAGAAGGCGGGCACGCCGAGGGCATCCGTGATGCTCTTCTCGACCTCTGCGACCAGTTGCGCGCCGCCGGAATGCTGCGGCATCGACGCCGTCGCCGCTGCCTCCTCCGGCGTGAAGCCGTCGCCGACGCGGTAGCGCGTGGCGGCGACGCGGACGGCGCTCTCGAGCGCCTCCCGATGACGTGCGGACTGCGGGCCGACGGCGATCGCCCAGTACCGGGTGTGCACGACGAGCGCCGGGACCGGGATGATCCGCTGCACCTCCTCCAGCGCGCGCGTGACGTCGGCCGCATCGAGCAGGTTCACCGGATGCCCGACGTATTCCTGCAGCTCGTCCTCGTTCATCCCGTACACGTGGATGCTCGGCAGCAGCCGCCCGCGCACGGTCTCGGCGAACGCGCGCGTGTAGAAGCCCGCGTCCTCGTAGTAGACCAGCGCATCCGCGGGGAGTCGAGGCAGCGCGCGAGCGATGTCGTCGAGACGCGCCTCGAGCAGGGAATGGTCCTGCATCGTGTTGAACCCGGAGATCAGGAACGCGGATGCCGTGGCGAGCGCATCCGGCAGCCCCTCGGCGATC
>Ga0308161_1002718_pt1 | contig 18279 bp, 14 predicted proteins | sample PhyFR2_FD_201034 | JGI IMG/M metagenome (GOLD analysis project Ga0308161, IMG submission 201034) | Phyllosphere microbial communities from UC Gill Tract Community Farm, Albany, California, United States - DLSLF.R2 | ecosystem: Host-associated > Plants > Phyllosphere > Unclassified | place: USA...
TTCTTCGACGCCGAACCGGGCACGCGCTTCAGTTTGTATCACGCGCCGAATCCCCAGGTGGCGCCGCGCGGGGCAATCCTCTACGTCCATCCCTTCGCCGACGAACTGACGCGCACGCGGCGCATGGCGGCCCTGCAGTCGCGCGCATTCGCCGAGCTCGGCTTCGCGGTGCTGCAGATCGACCTGTTCGGCTGCGGCGACAGCTGCGGCGAGTTCAGCGCCGGGCGCTGGCACCTGTGGCGCGAAGACCTGGTGCTGGCCGCGAACTGGCTGGCCGAGCGCGATACCGGCCCCCTGACCTTGTGGGGCCTGCGCCTGGGCGGCCTGCTGGCCCTGGACGTGGCGGCGCAGGTCAGGCCGCGCCGCTTGCTGCTGTGGCAGCCGTATCTGAGCGGACGCGCCTGCATCAACGGCTTCCTGCGCCTGTCCGAGCAACTGCGCGACCCTGCGCCCGGCGCGCCGCGCAGCACCTCGGCCCTGCGCGCCCAACTGGGGGTGCACGGCGCGATCGAGGTGGCCGGGTTCGAGGTGGCGGTGCCGCTGGTAAAAGCCATCGACGCCTGCGACGCCGCCCAGCTGACCCTGCCGCCCTGCGACATCCACTGGCTGGCCTACGCCGGATCGGCGCCGGCACGCGCCGCCGCCGGCGCCGCGCGCATGCAGGCGCGCTGGGCCGCCGGTGGCGCCCAGCTGCATTACTACCAGCTCGAAGGCGCGCCCGACTGGAGCGGCGCCGGCCACCTCGACTGCCCCGAGCTGCGCGCCGCCACCGCCAACGTGTTCGCGGGAGAACCGACATGAAGCTCGAACAGCGCGCCCTGCGTTTTTCTTCCGGCCGCAATGCACTGATCGGCATCGTCGACGTGCCCGAACGCCCGCTGGTGCGTGGCCTGCTGGTGCTGGCCGACAGCCGCCAGTACCGCACCGGCAGCCACCGCCAGTTCACCTTGCTGGCGCGCCTGCTGGCCGGGCGCGGCGTGGCGGTGATGCGCTTCGACCGCAGTGGCGCTGGCGACAGCGAAGGCCGCGAGAGCGAGCGTTCCGACGACAGCGACCTGGCCGCCGCGATGAAAGAATTTTTCATCCACGTGCCCGAAATGAAAGAATCTGTCATCCTCGCTGCCGGCGACGCCACCCGCGCGGCGGCCCTGTATGCCGCGGGCGACGCGCGCGTTACCGGGCTGGCGCTGTTCAATCCCGAGCTGCCGCCGCTGGAGTCTGGTACGGCCGGCGCCACCCTGCGCTACGTCCACCGCCTGGCGCCGAAGCTGCTGCGGCGCCGCCTGCCCGGCCTGCGCGGCGCAGCGCCACCGGCCCTGCCGCCCGAACTGGCCAGTGCCTTTGACGCCTACGACGGCCACATCCTGCTGGTGCTGGGCAGCGCCGACCCGGCGTTCGAGCGCACCGCGCGTCTGCTCGAGCGGCGCCGCGCGCACTGCCGCCGGGTCGAGATCGCCGGCGCCGACGTGGGCTTCAGCCGCAGCGACTGGCGCGAAGCGGTGGCGGCGGCCAGCACCAGCTGGCTCACCTCGTGGTAATCCGATGGCCGCCGCCGCCGCGGGGGCAAGACGGATGGGTGCCAAATCGTCTATAGTGGCGCTCTTGTCCAAACAGTAGACTTGCCATGAAATTTGACGTCGCAATCGTCGGCAGCGGTCTGGCCGGCCTGTCGGTGGCTTTGCATCTCGCCCAGACGCGCAAGGTAGCAATCATCTCGAAACGCGCCCTCCTCGACGGCGCCAGCAACTGGGCCCAGGGCGGCATCGCCGCCGTGCTCGATTCCGGCGACAGCCACGACCAGCACATCGCCGATACCCTGGTCGCCGGCGCCGGCCTGTGCGACGAAGCGGCCACCCGTTACATCGTCGAACACGGGCGCGAAGCGATCGAATGGCTGATCGAACAGGGCGTCCCGTTCACGCGCGACGCCTCGGCCGAACTCGGTTTCCACCTGACGCGCGAGGGCGGCCACAGCCAGCGCCGCATCATCCACGCCGCCGATGCCACCGGCCACGCGGTGCAGGTGACCCTGGAACAGAAGGTGCGCGCGCACCCGAACATCGCGCTGTTCGAACACCACTGCGCAATCGACGTCATCACCTCCGATAAACTGACCGGCAAGGGCGTGCATGGCGGCGCCCCTGCCCTGGTCGGCCAGCCGCGCTGCCATGGCCTGTACGTGCAGGACGAATCGACCGGCAAGGTCCTGACCTTCGAGGCCGAGCACACGGTGCTGGCCACCGGCGGCGCCGGCAAGGTCTACCTGTATACGACCAACCCGGACACCGCCACCGGCGACGGCATCGCCATGGCCTGGCGCGCCGGCTGCCGCGTGTCGAACATGGAATTCATCCAGTTCCACCCGACCTGCCTGTACCACCCTTATGCCAAGTCCTTCCTGATCACCGAGGCGATCCGCGGCGAAGGCGGCCTGTTGAAACTGCCGCCGGAAGCCGGCGTCGCGGCCGGCACGCGCTTCATGCCGGCCCACGACGAACGCGGCGAACTGGCCCCGCGCGACGTGGTGGCGCGCGCCATCGACTTCGAGATGAAGAAGCGCGGCCTGGACTACGTCCACCTCGACATCAGCCACCAGAGCCCGGAATTCCTGCAGGAGCACTTCCCGACCATCTACGCGCGCTGCCTGGAACTGGGGATCGACATCACGAAGGAACCGATTCCCGTGGTGCCGGCCGTGCATTTCACTTGCGGCGGCGTGGTCACCGACCTGGCCGGGCGCACCGACATCCCGGGCCTGTACGCGGTCGGCGAAACGGCTTGCACCGGCCTGCACGGCGCGAACCGCCTGGCCAGCAATTCGCTGCTCGAATGCGTGGTCGTGGGCCGCGCCTGCGCCAGCCAGATCGCCGCCGCCCCGCGTGTCGAAAGCCCGGTCTTGCCGCCCTGGGACGAAAGCCGCGTCACCAACGCCGACGAGGAAGTGGTGATCGCCCACAACTGGGACGAGCTGCGCCGCTTCATGTGGAACTACGTCGGCATCGTGCGCACCACCAAGCGCCTGGAACGCGCCCAGCACCGCATCGCCCTGCTGAAGGAAGAGATCGACGAGTACTACCGCAACTTCCGCATCACGCACGACTTGCTGGAACTGCGCAACCTGGTCGACGTGGCCTCGCTGATCGTCAACAGCGCGCTGTCGCGCCGCGAGAGCCGCGGCCTGCACTACTCGCGCGACTATCCCGACACCCTGCCGAAGGCCCTGCCGAGCGTACTCACGCCGCTCAGGCGCTGAGTCTGGGCCAAGCGTCCGGGAACCCATGAACCGCAAGCTCACCGTCTCCACCGCCCTGCTCCTGACCGTGCCGCCGGTGCTCTGGGCCGGGAACGCCATCGTCGGCCGCCTGGTGCGCGACGCCGTGCCACCCATGACCCTGAACCTGCTGCGCTGGTCGATCGCGCTGCTGGTGCTGTTGCCGCTGGGGCGCGCGGCGCTCAGGCACGGCAGCGGCCTGCTGGCCAACTGGCGCCGCTACGCCCTGCTCGGCCTGTTCGGCATCGGCCTCTACAACTCGCTGCAATACCTGGCCCTGCAAAGCTCGACGCCGATCAACGTGACCCTGGTGGCGTCGGGCCTGCCGGTCTGGATGCTGCTGGTCGGGCGCCTGTTCTTCAAGGTGCCGGTCAAGCCGCGCCAGATCGGCGGCGCGGTGCTGTCCATCGTCGGGGTGCTGGTGGTACTGTGCCGCGGCGACCTTGGCCAGCTTGCCGCGCTGCGCCTGGTGAGCGGCGATTTGTACATGATCCTGGCGACGATCGCCTGGTCCTTCTACAGCTGGCTGCTGATGCAGCAGCGCGACGTGCCCGGCATCCGCGCCGACTGGGCCGCCTTCCTCCTGACGCAGGTGGTGTACGGCGTGCTGTGGTCGGGTGTCTTCTCCGGTGTCGAGTGGGCAGTCAAGGGTGTCGACGTCGCCTGGAGCTGGCCGGTGGCCGCCGCCCTGCTGTACGTGGCGATCGGGCCGGCCATCATTGCGATGCGCTGCTGGGGCGCGGGCGTGCAGCGCGCCGGGCCGGCGCTGGGCGCCTTCTTTATCAACCTGACGCCGCTGTTCACGGCGCTGTTGTCGTCCGCCTTTCTGGGCGAGGCGCCGCACCTCTACCATGCGCTGGCCTTCCTGCTCATCGTGGGCGGTATCGCCGTGTCTGCGCGCCAGGGCTGATGCGGGAGTGCTAGGATCGGCGGACAGGAGGAGGCAGCACCATGTCTGAAGGATTCACGATCACCGAACGGGCCGAGGTCTTTGCCGAGATGCTGGCGGCGTTCCTGGCGCGCCACCCGAACACCCTGGTGCTGACCGGCGCCGGCCTGTCCACCGCTTCGGGCATTCCCGACTACCGCGACCGCGACGGCGTGCGCCGCGGACGCCAGCCGATCCAGGGGCCGGAGTTCCGCAGGCTGGACGCCGTGCGCCGGCGCTACTGGGCGCGCAGCATGGTCGGCTGGCCGACGCTGGCGCAGGCGCGGCCGAATGCCGGCCACGCGGCACTGGCCGCGCTGGAATACGCGGGGCGCATCGGCCCGGTGCTGACCCAGAACGTCGATGGCCTGCACCAGCAGGCCGGCAGCCGCGCCGTGCTGGAACTGCACGGGAACATCCACACGGTGGTCTGCCTCGACTGCCGCACCCTGATGCCGCGCGCGCTGGTGCAGGGCATGCTGGAGGCGGCGAACCCGCACCTGCTCGGGGCCATGGCGGTGCCGCTGCCGGATGGCGATGCCCAGATCGAGCCGGAGTCGCTGGGCGAGTTCACGCTGCCGGTTTGCCCGCACTGCGGCGGCACCCTGATGCCGGACGTGGTCTTCTTCGGCGATAACGTGCCGCCGGCGCGCACGGCACACGCGCTGGCGCTGATGGAGGCGGCCGACGCCCTGCTGGTGGTGGGGTCGTCGCTGATGGTGTTCTCGGGCTTTCGGTTCTGCCGCATGGCGGCGGCAGCGGGCAAGCCGATCGCCGCCGTGAACCTGGGCCGCACGCGTGCGGATGACCTGATTTCAATGAAGATCGAGGATTCGGCGGAGCAGTTGCTGCCGCAGGTGGTGCGCCTGCTGGGGTGAGGGGCGTGCAGGCGCTGCAGGTGCCGGCGGCGGCCGGTGATGCAGCAGTGCTATACCGCGTGGACACGGGTGCCTTGCGCAGCCCGGTCCACCCTACGGAGCGCCACAACGCATACCAGGTGGGTACAAGTACCCACCCTACCCAGCGGTGCGCAGCGAGAAGTCGCTGCCCAGTTTCGTAGGGTGGGCTCTCGAGCCCACGCGGTGCGGCACTGGCGACCACGGCACGCCTGACAACGGCCCGCAAGCTGCGCGGTCTCCGGTTGTCATACGTGATCCTACGGTACGACCTGGTGGGTACAAGGTCCCACCCTACCCGTTCAGCCGACGATGCGCAGCGAGAAGTCGGTGGCGCGGATGTCTTTGGTCAGGCTGCCGATCGAGATGCGGTCGACGCCGGTTTCGGCGATGGCGCGCACGGTGTCCATGTTGATGCCGCCCGAGGCTTCCAGCAGGGCGCGGCCGGCGTTCACTTTCACCGCTTCGCGCATGGTGTCCAGGTCGAAGTTATCCAGCAAGACCGACTGCACGCCGGCGGCCAGCGCTTCTTCGAGCTGGGCGATGGTCTCGACTTCGATCTGCACGGTGACGCCGGCGTTCAGCGCTGCCGCATTCTCCAGCGCGCGGGTCACGCCGCCGGCGGCGGCGATGTGGTTTTCCTTGATCAGGATGCCGTCGTACAGCGCCATGCGCTGGTTCTGGCCGCCGCCCACGCGCACCGCGTACTTCTGCGCCTGGCGCAGGCCCGGCAGGGTCTTGCGGGTGTCGAGGATGGCGGCGTTCGTGCCCTGCACCACGTCGACGTAGGTACGGGTGGCACTGGCCACGCCCGACAGCAGTTGCATGAAGTTCAGCGCCGCGCGTTCGGCCGTCAGGAGCGAACGCGGCGAGGCCTCGATCGTGCAGACCACCGAATCGGCCGCCATCAGCTCGCCCTCGGCATACTGCCAACTGATCTCGGTGTCCTGGTCGATGGCCAGCATCACGCCTTCGAACCAGGGTGCGCCGCACAGCACGGCCGCTTCGCGCACGATCACGCGCGCCTGCACGCGTGGTTCAAGTGGGACCAGCATGCCGGTCAGGTCGCCCGTGCCCACGTCTTCCAGCAGCGCGGCGAGGATGTTTTGTTCAAAGGCGGCTTGCAATTTGTCGTCGAACTGGGAATGCGGATTACGCAAGGTCGTCATGCTGGGCCTACTCCGGAGAAAAGCGTGGGGTTCTGTTCGAGCGCGCCGGTTGGCAGCACTTTTGCCTTCTTGGCGGCGGCGAAATCGAGCATGCGGTCGATGGCGCGCACGGCCTCCTTGCCGACTGCGGGGTCGACGAAGACTTCGTTGGCGCCGCTTTCCACGCCGTTTTCCAATGCGTCGGCCAGGTTCTTCAGGCCGTTCATCGCCATCCACGGGCAGTGCGCGCAGCTCTTGCAGGTGGCGCTGTTGCCGGCGGTCGGGGCTTCGATGAAGGTCTTGCCCGGCGCGGCCATGCGCATCTTGTGCAGGATGCCGTTGTCGGTGGCGACGATGAAGGTGGTGGCATCCATCGTTTGCGCGGCGTTGATCAGCTGGGTGGTCGAGCCGACCACGTCGGCCTGGGCCACCACGTTGGCCGGCGACTCGGGGTGCACCAGCACCTTCGCGTCGGGATGCTCGATCTTCAGCAGATCGAGTTCGATGCCCTTGAATTCGTCGTGCACCAGGCAGGAACCCTGCCACAGCAGCATGTCGGCGCCGGTCTCTTTCTGGATGTAGGAGCCCAGGTGACGGTCGGGCGCCCACAGGATCTTCTTGCCCTGCTCGTGCAGGTGCCTGACGATGTCGAGGCCGATTGACGAGGTCACCATCCAGTCGGCGCGCGCCTTCACGGCGGCGCTGGTATTCGCGTAGACGACCACGGTGCGGTCCGGATGCTGGTCGCAGAAGGCGGCGAATTCGTCTGCCGGGCAGCCCAGGTCGAGCGAACAGGTCGCTTCCAGGTCCGGCATCAGGATGGTTTTTTCGGGGCTGAGGATTTTCGCCGTCTCGCCCATGAAGCGCACGCCGGCCACCACCAGGGTCCTGGCCGGATGGTCGCGGCCGAAGCGCGCCATTTCCAGCGAGTCGGAGACGCAGCCGCCGGTTTCCTCGGCCAGGTCCTGCAGCTCGGGGTCGACATAGTAGTGGGCGACCAGCACCGCCTGTTTCTCTTTCAGCAGGCGCCGGATGCGGTCTTTCAGTTCCGCCTTTTCCTCAGGCGTTGGCGTGGCGGGGACCTTGGCCCAGGCGTGGGCGGTGCAGGCGGCGCCGTCCTGCGGGTGGTCGTATTCGAAGGTTTTGATGGGGATGTTCATCGCAGCGGATTCGTCAATGAATACAAAAACGGCGCCGGATCAGCGGCGCCGGTTGAATGCGCGGACGGCACAGCCGTCCACGATGCGAACATGGGTCGATTTAATCGATGCCCTGGCTGGTAAGGTACTCTTCGTAGGTGCCGCGGAAGTCGACGACTTCGTTTTCCTTCACTTCGAGCACGCGCGTGGCCAGCGAGGAGACGAACTCGCGGTCGTGCGAGACGAAGATCAGCGTGCCTTCGTATTTATCGAGCGCGATGTTCAGCGACTCGATCGATTCCATGTCCATGTGGTTGGTCGGCTCGTCGAGCAGCATCACGTTGTGACGGCCCAGCATCAGCTTACCGTACATCATGCGGCCCTTTTCGCCACCGGACAGGACCTTGACCGATTTCTTGACTTCGTCGCCGCCGAACAACAGGCGGCCCAGGATCGAGCGCACCGCCAGGTCGTCGTCGCCCTCTTTCGTCCAGCGGCCCATCCAGTCGGTGAGGATGTCGTCTTTCGGGAATTCCTCGGTCGGATCCTGCGGCATGTAGCCGACGTTCGCGTTCTCGGCCCACTTCACGCGGCCGTGATCGGCGTCCAGGCCGGTGATCTCCTTGCCGCCGATGCAGCGCAGCAGCGTGGTCTTGCCCGCACCGTTGGCGCCGATGATGGCAATGCGCTCGCCCGCTTCGACCATGATCGAGAAGTTCTTGAACAGGGTGCGGTCGTAGGACTTGGTGAGACCCTCGGTTTCCACGGCCAGGCGGTGCAGTTTCTTCTCGCCTTCGAAGCGCACGAACGGATAGGCGCGCGAGGACGGCTTGAATTCCTCGATCTTGATCTTGTCGATCATCTTGGCGCGCGAGGTGGCCTGGCGGGCTTTCGACTTGTTGGCCGAGAAGCGGCGCACGAAGTCCTGCAGCTCGGCGACCTTCTCTTTCGCCTTGGCGTTGTTGGCCAGCTGCTGGTTGCGCGCCTGGGTCGAGGCCAGCATGTAGTCGTCGTAGGAACCCGGGTACACCTTCAGGGTGCCGTAGTCCATGTCGGCGATGTGGGTGCAGACCTGGTTCAGGAAGTGACGATCGTGCGAAATGATGATCATCGTCGAATTGCGCTGGTTCAGCACGTCTTCCAGCCAACGGATGGTGTTGATGTCCAGGTTGTTGGTCGGTTCGTCGAGCAGCAGGATGTCCGGGTTCGAGAACAGGGCCTGGGCCAGCAGCACGCGCAGCTTCCAGCCCGGCGCCACGGCGCTCATCGGGCCCTGGTGCAATTCGCTCGCGATTTCCAGGCCGAGCAGCAGTTCGCCGGCGCGCGCTTCGGCCGAGTAGCCGTCGTATTCGGCGACCTTGCCTTCGAGCTCGGCCGCTTTCATGTAGTCGTCGTCGGTGGCTTCCGGATTGGCGTAGATGGCATCGCGCTCGGCGATGGCGTTCCACAGTTCGGTGTGGCCCATCATGACGACGTCGAGCACGCGCACGTCTTCGTACGCGAACTGGTCCTGGCGCAGTTTACCGAGGCGCTCGCCCGGGTCGAGGCTGACGTTGCCGGCCGACGGTTCCAGGTCGCCGCCCAGGATCTTCATGAACGTCGACTTGCCGCAACCGTTGGCGCCGATCAGGCCGTAGCGGTTGCCTTCGCCGAACTTGACGGAAATGTTCTCGAACAACGGCTTGGAGCCGAACTGCATGGTGATATTGGCTGTACTGAGCACTGGGGTGACCTTTAAAGCAGGGTTTGCGCGAAGTTCGGACAAGGTTTGTGCGAACTTTGCAATTAACCGTCGATTTTACCATTTTCGCCAGCGGCGAGCCTAGGAATGTCGTTCCGATACGCGATGGCGGGCCGTGACCGGGACGGCGGAAGGTCGCGCAGGCCTGCCGCGACAGCCCTTTTATCAACTGGTGCGGCACGAGGGCATGCATCCGGCGCTCGGCCTGGCGTTGTCGCTGCTGGTGGGGGGCTGCCGCCCATTACCTCGTCGAAAAGCCGGCTCGTCCTCAGGCGCAGCGGATGGTCGGGTAATCCGAGAGTTTGATACTGAACCCTTCGGCATCCGACGCCAGGCGCGCCTGGGCGCCGAAAGGAATCGTTACCCGGCACGGGCCATGGCCGAAGCGCAGGCCGGTCAGCACCGGCAGCGGCAGCGTGGCGCGCAAGTGTGCCAGCATGGCGTCGAAATCGTAGCCGTTGTCCATCGGCCCCAGCCTGTAGCCGGAAAAATCGCCCAGCACCAGCGCCTGCTGGCGCGCCAGCACCCCGGCCTGCATCAATTGCAGCAGCATGCGCTCGACCCGGAACGGATGCTCGCTGACGTCTTCCACGTACAGGATGCCGCCTTCGATGGACGGGAAATACGCGGTGCCGAGCAGCGACACCAGCATCGCCAGGTTGCCGCCCCAGATCGTGCCGCGCACATCCAGCGCCGGGTTGCCGCGGGCCTGCTCGACGATGGTGTGCGTCGGCCCCGCCAGGCAGGACCAGAACTGGTCGAGCGTGAAATCGACCGGCTCGGGCGCGCCGAAGTCGCCGGCCAGCATCGGCCCGGCATAGCTGAGCGCGCCGGTTTTCGCGTACAGGCCCATGTGCAGGGCCGTGATGTCGGAAAAGCCGACGAACAGCTTGCCGCTGGCGGCCAGGCGTTCGAAGTCGATGTCGGGCAGCAGGCGCGTCAGGCCATAGCCGCCGCGCAGCGCCATCACCACCTGGACGTCGGGGTCGTCGGCCGCCGCGTACAGCTGGGCCAGGCGGGCGGCGTCGGTGCCGCCGAAGCGCAGGTGGACGGCGTCGGGATCGTAGTAGTTGTGGACCAGGCAGCCGCGCGCTTCGAGACGGGCGATGCCGCGGGCGATGGAATCGAGGTCGTGCGTATGGCCGGCGGGCGCGACGATCGCGACGCCGAGTTGGGAGGTGATCACTGTTTGACGAAGAGGCGCGGTGTTGAGTCGAAAGCCATCTTACCGCGCGCATGGGCGTCGATCAAGGCGAGCATCCGCTCGTTCAGCTGGGCCGGCAGGTCGTGGCCCATGCCTTCGATGACCTCCAGGCGCGCACCCGGCACCTGGGCCGCCACGTCTTCGCCGCAGGCAAGCGGCACCAGCGGGTCGCAGGCGCCGTGGATCACCAGGGTCGGCGCCGTGATCGACTGCAGCAGCGCGCTGCGGTCGGCGGCGCCGGCAATCGCCAGCATCTGGCGCGTGACGCCGGCCGGGCAGTGGCAGCGCCGCAGCGAGCGCGCGGCGCGCCGGCGCAATTGCTTTTCCGGTGTCGGATAGGCCGGACTGCCGATTGCCTGCTGCACCGCCACCGCCTGGTCGAGGATGGAATCGACGTCCTTCGGGTCGGCCGGGGCGCGCAGCAGCGCATGGCGCGCCGAGGCCGTGGGGCCGGGCAAGCCGCGCCGCCCGCTGCTCGACATGATGGACGTAAGGCTGAGCACCCGTTGCGGGTGGCGCGCCGCCAAGATCTGGCCGATCATTCCGCCCATCGAGACGCCGACCACGTGGGCGCGCGCGATGCCGAGTGCGCTGAGGACGCCGAGGGCGTCGCCGGCCATGTCTTCCAGGCCATAGGGCGGCTTGAACGGCAGCTTTAACCGGGACTTGAGCCAGCTCCACACCAGGCTGGGCTTGCCGGCGCTGTCGAACTTGGTGGACAGGCCGCAGTCGCGGTTGTCGAAGCGGATGACGTAGAAGCCCAGCTCCACCAGGCCGTCGACGAATTCGTCGGGCCAGTTGGTGAGCTGCATGCCCAGGCCATGGATCAGCAGCACCGGCGTGGACTTGGCGTCTCCGGCGGTGTCGAAGGCGATGCGGATGCCGTTGGCGTTCAGCGTCGGCATGGCGGTGCGGCCGGCATGCTGGGCTGCCGGCTGGTGCTTGGATTGAATAGGCTCGGGCAGAACAAGGCTGGTCTCCTCGGCTGCCTTGCCGGCAGCGCGCAAAACCAGCATAGCATTTTCAGCGCGGCGGCGGCGCTCGGGGGCAAGCGTGCGCCGGGGCGACGGGCAGCATGCCGCGCCGGGCGGCGCCTTAGAGTTGCGCTTGGCCGACAGTTTTGCGCGCAGCGGCGCGGCGTTCGGCAAAGAAGCTTTTCAGCATCGCGCTGGCTTCCTCGGCCAGCACGCCGCCGGTCACCTCGGTATGGTGGTTCAGCCCGTCGTGCGAGAACAGATCGAGCACCGAGCCGCAGACGCCGGTCTTCGGGTCGCTGGCCGCGTACACCACGCGCGCCAGGCGCGCATGCATCATCGCGCCCGAGCACATGGCGCAGGGTTCGAGCGTGACGTACAGTTCGCAGCCCGGCAGCCGGTAGTTGCCGAGCTTTTCGGCGGCGGCGCGCAAGGCGCTCACCTCGGCGTGGGCGGTGGGGTCGTGGCGTCCGATCGGCTGGTTGTAGCCGACTGCCACGACTTCGCCATCCTTTACTACCACGGCGCCGACCGGCACCTCGCCTTCCAGGCGTGCGCGCTCGGCCTGCTGCAGCGCGAGGCGCATGAAGGCCTGGTCGCGGGTGTCCGCTGCCGGTGGCGCGGCCGGGTCTGCAACCGATCCCACAGCCAGTTCGGCAGCCGATTCCACAGCCGGTTCGGTAGCTTGCACGGCATCAGGCATCGGTGATCTCGGCCCAGCAGTTCGGGGTTTCGTGCAGTACCAGCTTGTGCAGGCGCAGGCCGGTGCCGAAGCGGTCGGTATACGCCGCCTTCAGGATGCCGAAGGCGACCTGCGCCAGGTTTTCCACGGTCGGGATACGGCCGATCACCACGGTCTTGTGTCCCGGCAGGCTTGACAGGAACTCGCGGACCTTGTCGTCCTTTTCGTACACCAGGAAGGCATGGTCCCAGACATCGACCAGGTGCTCCTTGGCGAGCGCCTTGATGTCCGAGAAATCCATGATCATGCCGTTGTCGGAATTGCCTTCAGCCTGGATGACTTCGCCGATCAGCGTGATTTCCAGGGTGTAGCGGTGCCCGTGCAGGTTGCGGCACTGGCTTTTATGGTCGGGAATCCGGTGGCCGGCATCGAATTCGAGTTTGCGGGTGATGGTCAGCATCAGCTTGTCGTCCAGTTAAGGTATTTGCAGGAGTTTATGGGTCTGGAGGCTGAGCTTCCATTTCGGGTTGCGGCGGCAGGTCTCGATTGCCAGGCGCGTGTTCTGGGCGGCCAGCAGGCCATCCATTGGCTGCACGAAGAAATGCTCGAAGTCCAGGTGCTCGTAGGCCGCCAGGTCCTGGTTCGCCTGCGGGATCACGACCTTGATTTCGTTGCCCTTCCCGACCACCAGCGTCGAGCCCATCTTCGGGCTGACGCAGACCCAGTCCACGCCGGCTGGTACCGGCAGGGTCCCGTTGGTCTCGATGGCGATGGTGAAGCCGCGCGCATGCATGGCCTCGATCAGGGCCGTGTCCAGCTGCAGCAGCGGCTCGCCGCCGGTGAAGACCACGTACTTGCTGGGCGCGTAGGTGGCCGGCCACAGGCCGTCGATCTCGGCCGCCAGGCTGGCGGCGTCGCGGAACTTGCCGCCGCGCTCGCCGTCGGTGCCGACGAAGTCGGTGTCGCAGAACTGGCAGACCGAGGTGGCCCGGTCGGCTTCGCGCCCGGTCCACAGGTTGCAGCCGGAGAAGCGGCAGAATACCGCCGGCCGCCCGGCATGGGCGCCTTCGCCCTGCAAGGTGTAGAAAATCTCTTTGATGCTGTAAGTCACGTTAAGCCTCTCGTCAACCGGCCATTATAACCGCGCGCCGCCCCCTTTGCCGACCCCCGGGCCATCCACCCCTCGCCGCTGTGGTTATTGCCATACGGCACGGGCTTTGAGCGCCAACAACACCCGCCGCTGCGACAAGCGGTAACTTGTGTGCCGGAAAGTTCTGATAACCCGTCGGAAGGATCGCCATGAAATCAGCCTTTGTTCGTACAGCCGCTGCCGCCCCAGGCCTGATGATCGTGGGCGCCTGCGCGCTGGGCGCCGGCCTGCCCGGCAGTGCTTTCCCCTCCTCGGCCGTCACCGCGCTGATCTGGCTGCTGGGCGCGACCGGCGCCCTGTGCCTGCTGCTGCGCCGCAGCATCGACCTCGACGACCGGGCGCGCGACCTCGCCGCCCGCCTCTGCCTCGAGCAAAAGGCGCGCCAGGTGGCCGAGGGCACGCTGGCCGATACGCAGACCGTGCTGACGCGCGTCGTGCGCCAGCAGGAAAGCGTGCGCGACGGCGAGCGCAAGCGCATCGCCCGCGACATCGACGACGAGCTTGGCCAGGTCCTGGTCGCCCTGCGCGGCGAAATGTCGCTGCTGCAAGTGGCGAGCGCCGGCATCCACCCGGCCACCCACCAGAAGACGGGCGCCATGATCGGCACGCTCGACCTGGCGCTGCGCGCGCTGCGCGTGCTGGCCGGCGAGCTGCGTCCGCTGGCCGCCGGCGAATGCCTGGGCGACGCGATGGCGCGCCAGCTGGCCGAGTTCACCCGGCTAAACGGCATCGCCCATGATTTTGATGTGAATGTCGGCGTTGACGCCAGCGCCGACAGCGACGCCGACGCCGACGCCCTGCTCTACCGCGCGCTGCAGGAAACCCTGGCCCAGATCGCACGCAGCGCCCGCGCTACACGCGTTGGCGTGCAGCTGAGCCGCAGCAACGCGCGTCTGTCCCTGTGCATCGAGGACGATGGCGATGCCGACGGCAACTGCGCCGGCGCCGTGGCGGCGCTGCGCGAACGGGTGGCGGCGGCCGGCGGCGCCGTGCATGCCGAGGCCCTGCCGGGTGGCGGCAAGCGGCTGGCGATCGTGGTATCCGGCCTGCATGGGGTGGTCTCCGGCTGAGAAGTCAAGCCTGTGAATATTGCTGCACGTCAATAGCTCGGAAAGCCTGAGGTAGCAGAATCGGTCCTTGTCAGCGATCAATAGATTGCTTAACGGAACTTCGATAAGGCCGCCTCATGACCAGCACACACATGCAGCGCTCGCTCGATGCCATGCCCGGCATCGTGGCGCATGGCAAGGACCCCGGTTTCGCCCACCAGTTGATGGAAAGCCTGGCGATCCCCGTCTTTGTCCTCGACAGCAGCGCCCATGTCCTGATCTGGAACCGCGCCTGCGAGCGCCTGACCGGCGTGCCGGCGGACGAGATCGTCGGCACCAACAAGCACTGGAACAGTTTCTACGACCACCCCCGCCCTACCCTCGCCGACCTGGTGCTGCAGAACCGCACCGACGAAGTGCGCCATATCTACCCGCGCCACGGCAAGCCGCATTCGCTTAATGAGCCGCTTATGCAGGCCGTGAATACCCATCTGTCGGTGGAAACCTGGTGCGACATGCCGCGCGCCGGCAAGCGCCGCTACCTGGCCGTCGACGCCAGTCCGATCTTCGACCAGCACGGCCAGGTCACGGCGGTGCTCGAATCGCTGCGCGACCTGACCGATGAAAAGATGGCGCAGATGGCGCTGGAAAAGCTGGCGACGCGCGACGGGCTGACGGGACTTGCGAACCGGCGCTGTTTCGACGAGACCCTGAACGCCGAATGGCAGCGCGCCCTGCGCCAGCACCAGCCGCTGTCGCTGCTGATGGTCGATGTCGACAATTTCAAGGCCTATAACGATGCCCATGGCCACCTCGGCGGCGACGAATGCCTGAAGCGCATCGCCACCGCGGTGGCCAGCGAAATGCGCGCCAACGACCTGGTGGCCCGCTACGGCGGCGAGGAATTCGCCGTGATCCTGCCGAACCAGTCGCTCAAAGGGGCGGCCATCGTCGCCGAGCGCATCCGGCGCCGCGTCGAGCAACTGCGCGTCCCCCTGTACGGTCCGGCCGGACCGGCGCCGCTGCAGCACGTGACGGTCTCGATCGGCGCCGCCACCGCGATTGCCGGCGCCGACAACAACGCCAGCCAATTGGTGGCCATTGCCGACGCCGCCCTCTACCGCGCCAAGCACCTCGGGCGCAACCGCATCAGCCTGCCGCTGGTCGAACCGGGCTGAGCGGCGGCGTCCCGCCTTTTTCGCGCGCAGTGCAGGCCTGTGGCCGGCATGCATACGTGATAAAACTGTTCATTCCGTGGGGAATATCTTATGCTTCGTGCCAGATTTTTTCCCAAGGAGACAGTGTGTCCAAACTCTTCCCGATGGCGCTGCTCGCGCTGTCCGCGCCGGCATTCACCTTGCCGGTCCAGGCGGCGCCGGCGCAAGCCGCCCCTGCCGGCAAACCCGCCGGCAACGACGTCCTGCCTTTCAAGGCCACCGAAAAGACCCTGGCCAACGGCCTGAAGGTGATCGTGGTGCCGACCGGCTTCCCGAACCTGGTGTCGGTGACCATTCCGGTGCAGACCGGTTCGCGCAATGAAGTCGAGCCGGGCAAATCGGGCTTCGCCCACTTCTTCGAGCACATGATGTTCCGCGGTACCAAGGCCTATCCGCCCGAGAAGTACCAGGAAGTCATCACGAAGGCCGGCGCACGCCAGAACGCCTATACCAGCGACGACCTCACCAACTACTACACCACCTTCGCCAAGGAAGACCTGGAAACCGTGCTGAAGGTCGAGGCCGACCGCTTCCAGCACCTGTCCTATCCGATCGAGGCGTTCAAGACCGAATCGCGCGCCGTGCTGGGCGAATACAACAAGAACAGCGCGAACCCGATGCAGAAGCTGTTCGAGGTACAGCGCGACGCCGCCTTCACCACCCACACCTACAAGCACACCACGATGGGCTTCCTGAAAGACATCGAGGACATGCCCAACCAGTACGAGTATTCGAAGGTCTTCTTCGACCGCTGGTACCGCCCCGAGCGCACGACCATCATCGTGGCCGGCGACGTCGAACCGCAGAAGGCCATCGCCATGGTCGAGAAATACTGGTCGAAGTGGCAGAAAGGCAGCTACAACGCCCCGGTGCCGGCCGAACCCGCTCCACGCGGCGCGCTGTACCGCCACGTGCCCTGGCCGACCGCGACCCTGCCGCTGGTGACGGTGGCCTTCCGCGCCCCGGCCTTCTCGGATACGCAAAAGGACGGCGCCGCGCTCTCGATGCTGCTGTCGCTTTCCTTCGGCTCGACCTCGCCCTTGTACAAGCGCCTGGTGCAGGACGAGCAAAAGGTCGATCAATTGTTTGACTACACGCCGAACCGCGTCGATCCCTCGCTGGCGACCATCGGCGCGCGCGTCAAAAAACCGGCCGACGCACTCTACGTGCGCGACGCCATCCTGCAGACGATCGCCCAGCTGCGCGATACCCTGGTCACCGAGAAGGAACTGGCGGACGCGAAATCGGCCAACAAGTATGGCCTGATCCGCTCGCTCGACAACACCGAGCAGATCGCCGCCACCCTGGCCTCCTACGTGCACTTCAACCGTTCCTACGGCACCTTGAACCGCTACTACCGCCTGGTCGACAGCCTGACCCCGGCCGATTTGCAGGCCGCGGCGCGCAAGTACCTGGTCGATGACAGCATGGTCGTCACTACGCTGGCGCACGACGCTTTGCCTGCCGGCATCGACGCCCTGCCGAAGCTGGCTACGCTGGCGCCCAAGGCGTCGGATGCGAAGTTCGACGTGCTGGTGCAAAAGTCCGCCCTGCCGCAGGTGCGCTTCAAGCTGCTGTTTGCCGCCGGTTCGGCGCACGACCCGAAAGGCAAGGAAGGCCTGGCGGCGCTGACCGCGTCCATGGTTTCGGAAGCCGGTTCGCGCGAGCGCAAGATCGACGAGATCACCAAGTCGCTGTTCCCGCTGGCGGGCAGCTTCTCGGACCAGGTCGACAAGGAAATGACCACCTTCTCCGGCTCGATCCACAAGGACAAGTGGAACGAGTTCCTCGACATCGCCCTGCCGCAATTGATCGAGCCGGGCTTCCGCGAGGAAGACTTCCGCCGCCTGAAGGACGCGCAGAAGAACGCCCTGCAGCTGGACCTGAAGGACAATAACGAGGAAGAGTTCGGCAAGGAACGCCTGCAGGCCAACGTCTACGCCGGCACCGGCTACGGCCACCCGGTACTGGGCACGGCGAAGGGCATCGATGCCATTACCCTCGACGACGTCAAGGCCTTCTACAAGCAGGCGTACACCCAGGGCGCGGTGCGCGTCGGCATCTCGGGCGACGTCAGCGACGCCATGACGGCCTCGCTGAAGACCGCCCTGGCGCGCCTGCCGCAGGGCGCCGGGCTGCCGGCGACCACGGTGCCGCAGGGCCGCAAGCCGCAGGGCCTGGAAGTCGAGATCATCGAGAAGAATACCCGCGCCACCGCGATCTCGTTCGGCTTGCCTTTGGCGGTGACGCGCCGCCATCCGGACTTCCCGGCCCTGTGGCTGGCCAAGACCTGGCTCGGCGAACACCGCGCCTCGAGCGCCCACCTGTACCAGCAGATCCGCGAACTGCGCGGCCTGAACTATGGCGACTATGCCTACATCGAAGCCTTCCCGGGCGGCATGTACGGCTTCTTCCCGCGTCCTAACCTGGGCCGCAAGGCGCAATTGTTCGAGGTGTGGATCCGTCCGGTCGCGCCGCAGAACGCGCATTTCACGCTGCGCCTGGCGCTGTCGGAACTGGGCAAGATGGTCGACAACGGCATCTCGCAGGAAGACTTCGAGACCACCCGCGGCTACCTGATGAAGAACGTGTTCGTCATGACCGCGACCCAGGACCAGCGCCTCGGCTACGCCCTCGATTCGCAGTGGTACGACACGCCGGAATTCACGCAGATGATGCGCGACGGCCTGTCGAAGCTGACCGCGGCCGACGTGAACGCGGCGATCCGCAAGCATTTGTCGGCAAAGAACCTGTCGGTGGTCGTGATCACCAAGGATGCGGCCGGGCTGAAGCAGGCGCTGGTGTCGGATGCCTTCTCGCCGATCAAGTACGATGCGGCCAAGCCGCAGGCCGTACTGGACGAAGACCAGGTGATCGGCA
>Ga0308161_1002720_pt1 | contig 18275 bp, 11 predicted proteins | sample PhyFR2_FD_201034 | JGI IMG/M metagenome (GOLD analysis project Ga0308161, IMG submission 201034) | Phyllosphere microbial communities from UC Gill Tract Community Farm, Albany, California, United States - DLSLF.R2 | ecosystem: Host-associated > Plants > Phyllosphere > Unclassified | place: USA...
TGCCTATAAAGAGAGGGATGGCAGTGATCAAAAATATTTCGATGTTGGCGGTGGTGCTGGCGTGTACGGGTTGTGCTTCCGTGATGAATGACTCCATGCATCCGGTGAAAGTGGAGACAAAGACCCAGTCGGGTCAGCTGGTCACCGGTGCAGAATGCAAGATGACCAATGATTACGGGACTTTCAGCGTCAAGTCCGGTGATACGACCCAGGTCAGGCGCTCCAGCAAGGATCTGGACATCGTCTGCAGGGATCCGCAAAACCCCGACGCAAATGCACGCGCCATATCCCGGGCCAATAGCGGCATGTGGGGCAATATCATCATCGGTGGTGGAATTGGCGCGATCATCGACCACAACAAAGGCACCGCCTATACCTATCCCACCTGGGTCCAGCTGGTTTTCGGCCAGACGCTGATTTTCGACCGCACGGCCGAAAAGGAAGGCCAGCCAACCATTGGTGCCCAGCCTGCCGACTCCACTCCGGCGGCCAACAGCACCGCCGGTCAGGTGGTCAGCGCCAAATAAATCACCTCGTCGGCTGCATCCAGATGCGGCACTTGGACGAATCATTGACGCAATAAAAAACCAGCAAGGCATTTCACTGTCTTGCTGGTTTTTTCCTGCGGCATCGGCCCATGCGATCGAGTCGTTCAGCGGCCCGAGCCGCTGCGCGTGACGCGCGCGAACCTGTTGCCTCTGTCGGCGGCGCGGCCTTTCGCCAGGATCAGTGGAACTGTTCTTCCTCGGTCGAGCCGGTCAGCGCCTTCACGCTGGACGAGCCGCCCTGGATCACCGTGGTCACGTCGTCGAAGTAGCCCGCGCCGACTTCCTGCTGGTGCGACACGAAGGTGTAGCCCTTGTCGCGCGCCGCGAACTCCGGTTCCTGAACCATGTTCACGTAGTGCTTCATGCCTTCGCCGTTGGCATAGGCATGGGCGAACTGGAAGGTGTTGAACCAGTTGATGTGGATGCCGGCCAGGGTGATGAACTGGTACTTGTAGCCCAGCGCCGAGAGTTCTTCCTGGAACGAGGCAATGGTCTTGTCGTCGAGGTTCTTCTTCCAGTTGAACGAGGGCGAGCAGTTGTAGCTCAGCAGCTTGCCCGGGCAGGCAGCATGCACGGCCTGGGCGAATTCGCGGGCGAAGCCCAGGTCGGGCGTGCCGGTTTCGCACCACACCAGGTCGGCGTAGGGCGCATACGCCACGCCGCGGCTGATGGCCTGCTCGATGCCGTTCTTCACGCGGTAGAACCCCTCCTGGGTACGCTCGCCGGTCAGGAACGGCTTGTCGTTGGCGTCGTGGTCGGACGTGATCAGGTTGGCGGCTTCGGCGTCGGTGCGGGCCAGGATCAGCGTGGGCACGCCCATCACGTCGGCGGCAAAGCGCGCCGACTTGAGCTTTTCAATCGCTTCCTGGGTCGGCACCAGGACCTTGCCGCCCATGTGGCCGCACTTCTTCACGGCGGCCAACTGGTCTTCGAAGTGCACGCCCGCAGCGCCTGCGGCAATCATGTTCTTCATCAACTCGAACGCGTTGAGCACGCCGCCAAAGCCGGCTTCGGCATCGGCCACGATGGGCAGGAAGTAGTCGATATAGCCTTCGTCGCCCGGGTTCAGGCCGCGGCCCCACTGGATTTCATCGGCGCGCTTGAAGGTGTTGTTGATGCGGCGCACCATGGTCGGGACCGAGTCGTAGGCATACAGCGACTGGTCGGGGTACATGTTCTCCGAGGTATTGCCATCGGCGGCCACCTGCCAGCCCGACAGGTAGACGGCTTCGAGGCCGGCCTTGGCTTGCTGCATGGCCTGGCCCGCGGAAATCGCGCCAAAGGAATTCACATACCCCTTCTTGGCGCCGCCGTTGACCTTCTCCCAGAGCTTTTCGGCGCCGCGCTGCGCATAGGTGTTCTCGGGCTGCAGGCTGCCGCGCAGGCGCACCACGTCGGCCGCCGAATAGCCACGCTTGACACCCTTCCAACGTGGGTTCTGCGCCCAGTCCTTTTCAAGGGCGGCGATTTGCTGTTCACGGCTCAGTTGCTGCGTCAGGGATTGGGGCATTTTGCTTCTCCAAGGTTGATGAAATCGGGGGGCGATCCGTACCGCCCTTGGAAACCAATGTACGTTCTCCTGCGCAAAAAACCCCAAGTCTTATGTCTTATATAAGAGATATTCTTAGTATAAAAATCAACAACTTACGACAGTTTTTTATAATGCGAAACCAGATTTCTCTTATCGATATTTATTTGTGCGCTGCAGCATTGCGCTTTTCCACATTATGAAAAGATCATTTCAGCAGGCAAAAAATCGGCGGATCTGCCGACGGGGTCTCGCCCGCAGCTGTACCCAAGGGCAGGCGCTGCAGCGCAAGATCTGCAGGCTGCATTAAGTGCGGTGACCGTGCCTCTGGCCTAGAAGCAGGAGGGGCAGCGAGCCGACCACGGGCGTCAACGGGCTGCCCTGAATTCGGACGTGCCCGCGACCCAGCGCGATCAGCCGCGGACTTCTTCCGCGAACACTTCCCAGCGCCCGCCGCTCTTGCGCCAGTACTGGCGCAGCGGCAGGCTCTTGCCGGCCCTGGCGCTGCCGATCTGCATGTCGACGATGCGGATATCGCCCTGCGCATCTTTCCAGGAGTAGACCGACAGCTGCTGCATGCCGATGTCGGCGAAGCGGAAGAACTCGGTGAGCCGGGCCCTGGGGAAACGGTCAGCAGCGGGCGCGCCGACATACATCTTGGCGAGCTGCTGCTGGTCGGCGCCCTTCCAGGCCTGCTGCCAGCGGTCGAGCACGCGGCCAAAGCTGTCGTCGGTCTGGCCCTGGACGCGCTCGCCCGCGCCGGTCCACTGCAGCTTGTCGCGGATCAGCACCGGGGTCTGGCGGTCCAGGGTCTTCATCAGCAGGATCAGGTCGGGATTCGACAGCACGATGCACCCGTCGCTCGCCTCGGGAAGCCGCGCGAACTGGTCCGGCGGGGCGCCATGCAGCCAGATGCCGTCGCCCGAACGGTCGACGGCCCGATCCCAGTCATTGGGGTAATTGAGGGTGAGTGCGCCCTTGCCATAGAACTCGGGCAGGCGCGGGCCGGGAATCTGCCGGCCGATGAAATACACGCCCTGCGGCGTACGCTGGTCGCCCTCGGCAGTCTTGCCCATGCCGAACTTGCCGATCGAGACGTAGAAATCGCGGATCAGGCGCAGCTTGCCCTTTTCATTGCCAAACAGATAAAGACGCGACTTGCTGGCATCGATCGCCACCGCATGGCGCACCGAGACGTCGAGCTGCTGGAACTCGCGCGGCACGCTGCCGGCCGCGGGCAGCACGCCATAGGCATGAACGCGGCGCTGAAGCTCTTTTTGCAGCCCATGCGCCTGCTCCTGCCATTCCTGCGCGGGCGCCAGCGCGGCCTGGTCGAGCACGGCATTGCGGGCCAGCAACTCGGTGACCTCCGCGGCCGGCGCATTGACCCATCCCGTGGCGCGGCCTGTCTTGAAGCGCAGCAGATCGGCATAGACCAACTGGGCCGCGCGGAAATTCGGCACGTCGGACGTGAGCTCGCCGGCGGCGCGCAGCGCGGCATCAAGCTGCTGGCGCTTGACCAGCTCGATGACGTTCAGCAGGCGCGCTTCGGCGGTGTTGGGCACGGGCGGCTTTGGCGCCGTGGCCGCGGCGGCCGTAGCCGCGGCGGCCGTAGCCGCGGCTGCCGCCACAACGACGCCGGCGCCGGCGGCCCCCGCCACGGCCGCGGTGCGGGCGTGTTTTGCCATCTTCGGCGTGGCAGCGACGGCGCGCTTGCCCGCCTTGGTCTGCCTGGCTTCGGCGGTCGACCTTTGCGACGGCGCTTGCGCGTGGAGCTGCGGCTGGAATGCCACGCCGCTGGCGATCAGGTACAGCGGCAGCAGCGCGCGGCGGAGCGGCCTTTTAAACAACATTCCCGGTCATCTTCTTCAACTGGCAATCTGGCAAGGGCAAGCAGGCCGCGGCAACGCGGCTTCAACCCCCGGTGGTTTCACGCACGATGCGCCAATGGCCGCCCTCGTGGCGCAGCGACAGCGTCTTGCGGGTGCTGGTGTTGAGGCTGCCGGCCACATAGTTCTGGCGGAACTTCGCGGTGGCCTGGTCGCCATCGACCGCCACCTGGATGTTCTGCAACTTGATGGAGATATCGCTCTTGCCGACGATGCGCACGCGGCGCGCTTCCTTCCATTGGGCCAGGCTCACGCGGTTGGCCGGCTCGAAACGCTCGCTGTAGGCCGCAAGATAGCGCGGCATGTCCTGCTTCTCCCACGCATCGGCCCAATCCTTGACCGCGGATTCGATTTCGGCCACGGCCGGCGCTGCTGCGGGCTTTGGTTCGGGCGCGGGCGTGGCGGCTTTTGCCACCGGCGCGGGTGCGGCCGCCACGGGTTTGGGCTGCACGCCGGGCTCGGCCGACCTGGCCGCGGGCGCGGCGGCCACAGGTGCCGGCGCAGGCGCAGCCGGGCTGGGAGCCGGGGCCGCGGGGGCGGAGACCGGAGCCGGTGCCGGAGTCGGTGCGGGGGCAGGCGCTGGCGCCGCGATGGGCGCGGCCGCCACGGTGACCGGCGCGCTCCTGGCGGCAGGTTTGGCGTCCACGGGCGGCACGGGTTTGGGTTCGACCGCTGCGGGTTTCTTTTCGACCTTGGGCTCGACCTTGGGCTCGGCGGGCTTGGCAGGCGCTGACGTCGGCACCGCGGCGGCAGGCGCGCCCGTGGCGGCCTGCGCGGCCAACACGGTCTTGGCTGCGGCCTGCTGGCTGGGCACGAGCTGCGTGATCAGCGCCAGCTTGGCGGGAATGGCCTGGCGCGAACCGTCAAGCTGCAAGGCCTTGGTATAGGCCTCGCTGGCCATGCGCGCATACAGGTCGCCCAGATTCTCGTGGGCGGTCGTGTAGCTGGGGTTGGTGCGGATCGCCTGCTCCAATGCCTCGGCCGCCTTGCGCTCCTGCCCTTGCGCCGCATAGAGCACGGCAAGGTTGTTGTAAGGCTCGGGCATGCCGGGATGCTCGCGCACCAGTGCCGAAAAGATCTTGACCGCCTGGGCGTTGTCTTTCTGTTCGGTGGCAATCACGCCGCGCAGGAAACGCATTTCCACATCGGAGGGGTTCTGCTTGAGATAGCTGTCGGCCTGCTTTGCGGCCTGGCGCGTATTGCCCTGGTCGAGCAGTTGGCTCACCTCATCCACTGCGCGTGCCGCATGCGCCGGCAGGCCGCCCAGGCTCAAGCCCCAACCGAGAAGCACGGCCAACATGGGCCGGGAAAAGCGCGATGGCGCAGCGCTGCGCTGGCGCGACGAAACTCCGGAGGCAATCTGCATATGGCGCTTTTCTCTCTATGCGATGGATGGGAGGGGAAGTGACACAGGGCTGGCACACCGGCCCTCTCGTTGCCCGGCCGGGAACGGATGGGAGCGCGCAGCAAAACCTCTGGATTGTATATCGGCCTCGGCGCGCACGTGCCCGACCAGGGCCCGGGCGCCCGCCCCGCAGTCGACAGGCCGCGCGGTTGCCGTATCCGCGCGCACGCGCTGCGCCAAGGACGTGGAAAAACGATACGGAACAAACGGCACACGTTACGGAACATGGGCCGTAACACCCGGCGCACAGGGTGGTCCGCACGCCCGCCGGCATCCCGGGAATCCGTGACGAATACCAAAAATCCCCAATGAATTCAATGCATTGCAGAACCTCGATGCGTTTTCTCAAGCGCTTGCCGGCACTGGCACACATATTGCGGAAAGAGGTTCAGACAAGCGTTGCGGAGTGTCCGCCGCGCTTCACCGATGTAACGATCAACCTACTGGAAAGAGCATATGACGACCTCTGCATCCCAACCCTCCAGCACCGTCATCGCACAGCTGAATGTTGCCCAGCCGGAGACCTTCAGCACGCCTTCCCCCGCCGCCGCGCCCACGCCGGTGACGACAGGTCCTGCCGTGCTTTCCCAGGCATCGCCCGGCGTGCAGATCGTGCGCGACGGCCAGACGATGGCCGCGCAGCCAGGCAGCCGGCTGCAACTCGGCGACACTGTGCGTGTGCCCGCAGATGGCAGTGCGCAGGCGCTGTTCTCCGGCAGCGGCGGCCAGCAGTTGGTCGGCACCTTTTCCGGCGGCACCGAAGCCACCCTGAACTTCCGCGGCACCGAGGAGGGCACGGGCGTGATGTCGCTGGACCTGGCATCGGGCGACGTCGACGTCGCACCCGTCAGCGCATCCGACGCCGTGGGCCTGGTCGTGACCAAGGAATCCACCGAGGCCGGCGGCTCGGTGCTGGGAGACTTCCTGCTCGCAGGCCTGGCCGGCCTGGGCGCAGGCGCGCTGATCGCATCGAACAACAACGATGACGATGAGAACCCGGTCCCTGTGCAGCCGACCAATCCAACCGACACGACCAATCCGACGGATACCACTAACCCAACGGATACCACCAATCCGACGGACACCACTAATCCGACGGATACGACCAACCCGACGGACACGACGAATCCGACGGACACCACCAATCCGACGGATACCACCAATCCAACGGATACCACCAATCCAACGGATACGACCAATCCGACAGACACGACGAATCCGACGGACACCACCAATCCAACGGATTCGACCAATCCAACGGATACCACCAACCCGACGGATACGACCAACCCGACTGACACCACCAATCCAACGGATACGACCAATCCAACGGATACGACCAACCCGACGGACACCACCAATCCGACGGACACCACCAATCCGACGGATACGACCAACCCGACGGACACCACCAATCCAACGGATACGACCAATCCAACGGATACGACCAATCCAACGGATACCACTAACCCAACGGATACGACCAATCCAACGGATACCACCAATCCGACGGATACCACCAATCCAACGGATACCACTAACCCAACGGATACGACCAATCCAACGGATACCACCAATCCAACGGATACCACCAATCCGACGGACACCACCAATCCAACGGATACGACCAACCCAACGGATACGACCAATCCGACGGATACCACCGATCCAACGGATACCACCGATCCAACGGATACCACCAACCCGACGGATACCACCGATCCGACCAACCCCACCGATGGCCCGGACGGCGGTCCCGGCCTGGTCACCACCGTGCAGGATGTGGTCGACAACCTGTTGACGGGCACCGTGGCGGCACCGGTCGTTGACCTGATCAATTCGCTGGTGGCGCCCGAAGGCAGCACCCTGAGCACGGTCACCAGCCTGCTGGAGCAACTCACCAATACCGAGGGCGGGCTGGGCGCATTGACGCAACTGGCCAACGGCCTGGCGAATACCGACAACCAAGGCCTGGAGCCGCTGGTGTCCACGCTCAATGGCCTGGTGTCCGGCCTGGCCGACCCGTCGGGCGGTGGTGGCGTGCAGAACGTGGTCAACAACGTGGTCGGCGGACTGCTGGGCAGCGGCGGGCTGGGCGGTTTGCTGGGTGGCCTGCTGACGGGCGGCAGCGGCGGGGGAACGGGCGGCACGGACGGCGCCGGCGTGGTCACTGCGACGCAAAATGTGGTCGACAACCTCGCGGACGGCACCGTGGCGGCGCCTGTGGCCGAACTGATCAATGCGCTGACGCATCCCGACGACGGCACGCTGTCGGCCGTGACCAATGCGCTCGAAAGCCTCACCGGTGCCGAAGGCGGCCCGCTGGGCGTGCTGACCGAGCTGGTCAATGAACTGGCCACGATTCCGGGTGAAAACCTCGAACCGCTGATCGACACGCTCAACGGCCTGGTCGGCGAGCTCGCCAGCGCGGGCAACGGTGCGGGCGCACTGCAGGAGGCGGTGGAAAACCTGCTGGGCGAGAACGGCGCGCTCGGCGGCCTGCTGGCCGATGGCGGCCCGCTCGCGGGCGTGGGCAGCCTGCTGGGCAATCTGTCCGGCGGCCTTGGTGGCGGCACCGGCGGCGGTACGGGCGGCGAAGGCCCGGGCCTGGTCACCGCGGCGCAGGATGTGGTCGACAATCTGCTCGGCGGCACCGTGGCCGCTCCCGTGGCCGACCTGCTCAATGCCTTGACCCATCCCGATGACGGCACGCTCGCGGATGTCACCAGCGCGCTCGAAGGCTTGACCAGCGCCGAAGGCGGTCCGCTGGGCGTGGTCACCGAACTGGTCAATGGACTCACAAACATTCCCGGCGAAGGGCTCGAGCCCCTGGTCGACACGCTCAATGGCCTGGTCGCGGGCCTGGGCGACGCGGGTGGCGGCGCCGCTTCGCTGCAGGAGGTCGTGCAAAACCTGCTGGGCGAGAACGGCGCGCTGGGCGGCCTGCTCGCCGATGGCGGACCGCTCGCGGGCGTGGGCAGCCTGCTGGGCAATCTGTCCGGTGGCCTCGGTGGCGGCACCGGCGGCGAAGGCCCGGGCCTGGTCACCGCGGCGCAGGATGTGGTCGACAATCTGCTCGGCGGCACCGTGGCCGCACCCGTGGCCGACCTGCTCAACGCCTTGACCCATCCCGATGACGGCACGCTCGCGGATGTCACCAACGCGCTCGAAGGCTTGACCAGCGCCGAAGGCGGCCCGCTGGGCGTGGTCACCGAGCTGGTCAATGGGCTGACCAACATCCCGGGCGAAGGGCTCGAGCCCCTGGTCGACACGCTCAATGGCCTGGTCGGCGGGCTGGGCGACGCCGACGGCAGCGCCGGCTCGCTGCAAGACGTGGTGCAGAACCTGCTGGGCGACAACGGCGCGCTGGGCGGTTTGCTGGCTGATGGCGGCCCGCTCGCGGGCGTCGGCGATCTGCTGGGCAATCTGTCCGGCGGCCTCGGTGGCGGCACCGGCGGTGAAGGCCCGGGCCTGATCACCTCGGCCCAGGATGTGGTCGACAACCTGCTGGGCGGCACCGTCGCCGCTCCCGTGACCAGCCTGCTTGACGCGCTGGTCTCGCCCGACGACGGCACGCTGTCCCAGGTGACCGGTGCGCTCGAGGACCTCACGGGCGCCGACGGCGGCCCGCTGAATGTGCTGACCGAGCTGGTGGACGGCTTGACGCAGGTCCCGGGCGAAGGCCTGGAGCCGGTCATCGGCGTGCTCAACGACCTGATCACCGGCATCTCGGACAACGGCACGTCGGGCGGCCTGGACGGCGTGGTCCAGCAGGTGCTGGGCGACAACGGCCTGCTCGGCGGACTGCTGGGCGGTAAAGCCGGCGCGCTGTCCGGCCTGACCGGCGATCAGGGCCTGCTGGGCGGCGTGCTGGGCAATGAAGGCGGCTTGCTGTCCGGCGTCACCGGCGAGGAAGGCGTGCTGAACAGCCTGCTGGGCAGCGAGGGCGGCCTGCTGTCCGGTGTGACCGGCAACGAGGGCGTGCTCGGCGGCCTGTTGGGCGGCGAAGGCGGCTTGCTGTCGGGCGTGACCGGCGATCAAGGCTTGCTGGGCGGACTGCTCGGCAACGAGGGCGGCTTGCTGTCGGGCGTGACCGGCGATCAGGGCTTGCTGGGCAGCCTGGGTACGGAAGGCGGCGTGCTGTCCGCAGTCACGGGCCCGCAGGGCCTGGTCGGAGGCTTGCTGGGCCAGACCACCGGTGGCCTGCTGGGCGGCGGCAGCGGCGGCCTGCTCGGAGGACTGCTCGGCCAGAGCAGCGTGCAGGCGACGGTCAGCGTCGCGCCGGCAGAGCAAGACGCGATTGCAGTGTCCATCAGCAGCCAGGCGGACGCGGGCAGCGACGCCGCCTCCATCCTGACCCAGCCGCTGCAGCACAACCTGCTGGCTTGATGATCGACCGCGGCCGCAACGCCGCGACAACGCCCCTGCCGCTGCGCCTTCGAGGCCACGGCGGGGGCATGCAAGGAGTCCCATGAAGCACCACCAGATCCACACCACGCTGCTGCTGGCCTGTTTCCTCGCCGCCTGCAGCTCCACCCCCGGCTCCAGTTCGCAACGCAGCGAGCAGCACTACGCATTCGGCAAACCGCCCGCGCCGGTGCCTGCGCCCATCAGCAACAACGCGCGCGTCGCGCCCGTGGTGGCGCAGCCGCAGCAAGGCCGCAAGGGACCGGAGAACGTGGCGCATATCGTCTATTTCGATTTCGATTCCTACGCCGTGAAGGCATCGGATCGCGCCATCCTCGAAAGCCATGCGCGCTGGCTGCGCGACCATCCCCAGCGCTCGCTGGTGCTGCAGGGCCACACCGACTCCCGCGGCGGCATCGAGTACAACCTGGCGCTGGGCCACAAGCGCGCCCAGGCCGTGCGCTCCGACCTGCAGCTGCTGGGCGTGCCCCAGGAGCGCATGGAGGCAGTGAGCTATGGCAAGGAACAGCTGGCCGATCCCGGCACGAGCGAATCCGCGCACCAGCGCAACCGCCGCGTGGAATTCGAATACCGCTGAGCGCAACAGGCCGCGCCGCCGCCCGACTGCCAGGGACTGCCTTGATCCGCAAGAGCCCCCACCCCCCTGCCGGACCCGCCCTGCAGTCGCAGGAGCCCCGGATCACCCTCTCCCAGCAGCTCAGCGCCAGCCTGCGCCATCTGAAGCAGCGCATCACGCTGCTGCCCGAGCCCTATGCCTGCTGCATGCTGTTTTTCACGGTGGCCGCGCAAGGCTCGCCGGACGGCGTGTTTTTCGTGCGCCGCACCACGCTCGAAGCGGCGTGGCGCGAGGGCTCGACGCGCGTGCGCCAGTGGGCCTGGATGCGGCAGCTTGCCGCGGTCGAGTTGCGCATCGACTGGCCCGACGAGATCCTGGTGATCGGCAACCGCCTTCCCGGGCTTCTTCCATGGGGCGCGGCTTCTGCGTGGGCGCTGGCGGATGACGACCTCGAACACGCCGAACTCCTGCCGCCGATGGCACTGCCCGGCGCCAGCCACGCCGCCACGGGCGGGCAAGACGGGACCGACGCCTGGGCGCCGCCGCTGCGCGGTCTGGCCGAGGTGAATCTGCTGCTGCGGCTACAAGGCCTGCATGTGGACCGCAATGGGTTGCAGACCCCGCTGCCGACCGCGCCGGCGCCGCAGCGCCCTCCCGCGTCACCCCCACCGCGCCCGCCGGCACCCTTGCATCTGCAGCCCGATCAGCGCCGGCATGGCGCGGCCTGTGCACGGCGCTGCGTGCCCGAGGCATTGCTGATTGCCCAACGGCAGGCCGCCAACCCGGCTTTGGCACTTGCAGAAATGCTCGAGGCCATCGAACGCGCGCTGGCGTGCCTTGAGCAGCATATGCATGGCCGGCAAGGCCCCCCCGACCCAGCCGATGTCGAGCAGGCAATGGGCTTGCTGGTATTCACGCGCCATATCGCCGGAAGGAATGCGGATGTCCCGCTGGCCGCACTGCTCAGCAGGATGGAGCGCCTGACCACGCATCTGGCCGCGTACGCCAATGGCCAGATTTCCGGCATGCGGACATAAAGTGCGCGAATGCCCACCCAAGCCCGCGCACCTGGAGGCGGCGCCGCCGCCATAGCAATTTTTCTTACATCGATATATTTGACGGGACATGAATGGCTTGAATGGGCATTAATTTCTCGTCGCACCTATTTGGTGCTTCATGTAAGAACCATCCTACTTCCTATCGCATATAACCAGGGTTTTCCATTACCTTGCTGTCGCAGCGCGATTCTCCAATAGCCATCCAGATACTCCACCCGGCAGCATGGACTTTGAGATGGACTGTCGCCTTGGGAACAGTTGAGACGGTAACCGTGCATATCCGCGATAAGTGGAAGACAGCGCAAACGGCGATGGGCTGCTTCTCCACGCTAGAACAGCGGAAACTACTTCACGCGCATATGCGCGCAAAAACGAGTGTTTCCGCATTGATATTTTTGCGAAACGAATCAAAGCGAAAGCAAACCTACCGAGTAAATGAATCGAACCAAGAAAAACTTGGCGCGAAAATGTCGCTAAAGCAACATTCGTAGCAGCGCTGCTATAGGCATCATGTAGGACGAGTTCGCCAAGGAACCCCAAGAGACGCACCAAATACAACAATTCCGATTGCCTGGCAATATTGAGAACGATTCTCATTTTTAAACCTAAAAACCCAGTCGAGATAAGGTTTGAAAAACAACTAATTACTGAATTACACTAATCCGAACATTGATTAACGTCAGGAAATCCTCGTTGATTTACAAATCAAGAAACGAGAAATTAACAAAAGCTATCGAAATTTACCTTTAATAGTATTCACAGGTATTGCAGCCATTTTTCCATGGCGACATAAAACCCGCCCTCCATTTCCCGAGACAGACAGCCGACATGCTCCAATACCTGCTACCTCGCCAGTTACTGAATGCCGTCGAGCAAGACGCGCAATCCGGCACGGCCGCAGGATATGGCGCGGCCATCCGCGAATCATTTGACCGCGCTTCGGTTCATTTGCGCCGCGCAGCATGGCTTTCACTGCCGATCAGCCTGCTGGGACTGCTGCCCTCGATTTTCATTTTGCAGGTCTATAACCGGGTGATTGCACGCGGCGGGCTGGCCACGCTCACGGCCATGGTGGCCGGCGTGCTGTGTTTTCTCGGACTGGAGCTCTGGCTGCGCCGGCGGCGCGCGCTCGCACTCAGAGAAGCCGGCGCCACCATCGACCGCGAAGTCTCGCAGTCGCTGATGAACTGCATGCTGCGCCATCCGCTGCTGACGCTCGAGGGGCGCCCGTCGAGCCAATGGCTGCAGCTGTTCCGCGATATCGGCGCCATGCGCTCCTGCGTCTCCGGCGGGCTGGCCGCTTCGGTCCTCGATCTGCCCATGGCCCTGCTGGCGCTGGTGGTCATCGGCATCATTGCCTGGCCGGTGCTGCCGGTGATCCTGGTGGCCATGCTGATCCTGGGCGTGCTGGCCTGGTGGTGGGCCGACGAGGTGCGCAGTGCGCGCGTCGAGGAAATCGAGCAGGCACGCCAGCTGGACCGGGGCACGGCCGAGATCTGCAATGCGCGCTCGACGCTCAAGGTGCTGGGCTACGACGCGGCGGCCAAGCAGTCGTGGCAGGCCGGCTACGACCGCTGGCTGGGCGAGAGCTTCCGCAAGAACGGCGAGATGGAGAATGCGCGCGAGACCAGCCATGTGCTGTTGACCTTTTTTTCCGTGGCCGTTATCACCGTCGGCGCGATCGCCATCAATGCGCAGTGGATGAGCATCGGCAGCCTGATGGCCGTCAATCTGCTGTCCGGCAAGGCGCTCGGACCCATCGCCCAACTGGCCAGCAACTGGCGCTCGCTGGCGCGCGCCAACGAGTCGACGGCACGCCTGCAGGCGGTGCTGCGCGAGCCGCTCGAACCCGCGGCGCAAAGCGTCGAGCCGCCCCGCCCGCGCGGCGGCTTCCGGCTCGACAACGTCAGCTTCCACTACCCTTCGGGCCATGTCGCGCTGGACCAGGTCTCGCTGCAGATCGGCCCGGGCGGCATCCATGCCATCCTGGGGCGCAACGGCGCCGGCAAGTCGACGCTGGCCAAGCTGCTCGCCGGGCTCTACCAGCCCACGCAGGGCAGCCTGTTCATCGATGAATACGACATGGCCCAGTTCTCGCGCGCCGACCTGGGGCGCTGGGTCGGCTGCCTGCCGCAGCAGTCCTACTGGTTCGGCGGACCGATCATCGACACGCTGCGCATGGTCAGCCCTGAGGCCGACAGCCACCGCATCTTCATCGCCTGCCGGCTTTCGGGCGCGCACGACTTCATCAGCCGCCTGCCCAACGGCTACCAGACGGTGCTTCTCGACGAGCCCAGCAACGACCTCGATTTCGAAAGCGAGACCGCGCTGCTGCATACGCTCAGGCAGATCTCGCTCAAGCACACCATCGTGGTCGTGACGCATTCGCTGCGCGTGGCATCGCTGGCCCAGCATGTCTACCACGTGCGCGGCGACGGCCATGTCGACCACGGCACGCCCGACCAGATGCTGCCCGCGCTGTTTGGCGTGGCGCGTGCCGGTGCCGCCCCGGCCGCGGGCGCCGCGCCGGACGTCGCACCTTCCGAAACCGCTCCGGTGATGGTGTGACCATGGGCAAGCTGCACCAAGACCTTCCCGAAGTGCTGCGCAATGCGCAGGCGGACGCTGCGCCCGCGGAAAGCGCGGCCGACGGCACGCCTTTCAGCAAGGGGCCGTCGCTGCTCACGCGGAAGCGCTTGATCGCGGGCGCACTGGCCGCGCTGGTGCTGGTCGGGCTGTTCTATCCCGTGGAGAACGTGGTCGTGGCCAGCGGCCAGGTGATTCCGTCCGACCGCGTGCAGAGCGTGCAGCATCTTGAAGGCGGCATCGTCACCGCGGTGCATGTCAAGGAAGGCCAGTCCGTGGGCAAGGGCCAGCCGATTCTCGAGATCGACCTGGGCGGCAGCAGCCTCAACCTGGAGCAGCTGACCGCGCGCAGCGCAACAGCCCAGGCCGTGAGGACGCGCCTGGCGGCCGAAAGCCAGGGCCAGCAGCTCGATGCCGCGCAATTCCCCAAGGAAGTCGATGCGCGCATCGTGCGCTCCGAGCTGGGTGCGTTCAGCGCGCGCGCGCTGGAGCACCGCGGCAGCCTGGCATCGTCCGAGGCGCTGCTGGCGCAGGCGCGCGGCGATGTGGCGCAGACCCAGGCGCGCATCAAGGGGCTGGAAACCAGCCTGCGCCTGTATGAACAGGAAGCCGCGATTGCCAACCAGCTGGCCGCCGAGCAGCTGATCGGCCAGCTCGAAGTCATCGACAAGCAGCGCGCGCTGGAGGCCGTGCGCACCGACCTGTCCGCGGCGCGCCAGAACCTGGTGAGCGGCCAGGCCAAGGTGGACCAGGCCCAGGCCAAGCTGATGGAGACGCAGGGCGCGTTCCGCCGGCGCGCTTCCGAGGAACTGGCGCAGACCGAGCGCGAACTGATGAGCCTGTCGGAGGATGTGGCGCGCGCGCAGAGCCAGCGCGGCCGCACCGTCGTGCTGGCGCCCACCGATGGCATCGTCAAGGGATTGCGCAGTTCCGGTGCGGGCTGGGTGGTCAAACCAGGCGAGCCCATCCTCGAGATCGTGCCGGACAAGGACGAGATCGTGGTCGAGGCGCGGCTCAACCCCTCGGACCGCGGCTATGTGCATGTGGGCCAGGCCACCAAGGCCAAGATCACCGCCTACGACTACCTGCGCTACGGTTTCGTGCAGGGCCAGGTGCGGCTGGTGTCGGCCGATGCCGACCATGATCCGAACCGTCCCGAAGCGCCCTCCTACTTCCGCATCCAGGCCAGCCTGCAGCAGCCCTGGGTGGGCCGCACCGACAACCGCATCACCACCGGCATGCAGGCCGAACTGGACCTGCTGGTCGGTCATGAACCCTTCATCTGGTACCTGCTGCGGCCCGTGCTGCACATCCAGAGCCAAGCCTTCCGGGAGCCATGATGCGCACGGCCGGCCTGCTCACCCGCACCCACCGCCGCGCGTTGCGCGCCGCCGGACTGCTGGGCTCGATGCTGGCCCTGGCGCTGCCGGCCGGCGCGCAGCCGGCGCAGCCGCCCGCGCTGCAGCTGTCGCCGCAGCTCGCACCCGGCTCGCTGGCCACGAACCAGTCGCAAAGGCAGCTGCTGGGCGCGCTGTACGAGATGCTCAATGCGCATCCGGACGTGCTCAAGGCGCGTTCCGCGCTCGAGTCCGCGGGCCATGACGTGAGTTCGGCCAAGGGCGCGCGCTGGCCCAGCTTCAAGGTCGGCACCTCCTCGGGCACGGCCTCGATCGGCCAGGGCAAGCGGCGCGAGTCGTACACCGCGATCACCGCCGAAGTGCGCATGAACCTGCTCGATGGCGGCGCGATCGGCGCCGGCATCCGCTCCGCCGAGGAAATGGAGGCCGCCCAGGACAGCGTGCTCTACAGCACGCGCCAGAACGTGTTGCTCGAAGCCCTCACGGCCCTGCTGGAGCTGCACCGGTTCGAACTGAAGGCCCAGGTCGCGGCCGAATCGGCGGCGACCATCGGCCAGCTCGCGCATGTCGAGCAGCGCCGCGCCGAACTGGGCGCCGTGGGCCGCAACGACCTGCGCCGCGCGGCCTCGCGCCAGGCCAGCGCGCTGGCCGAGCAGCAAGGGCTGCAGTCGCAGCGCCTGGACGCGCTGGCGCGCTTCACGCGCTATTTCAACTACGCGCCCACGGGCAGCGCCCTGCCTGACCTGCAGGTGCCGGCGCAATGGCTGCCGGCCAGCGAGCAGGCCGCGCTGCAAGCCGCGGAGAACCACAGCTCCGAGCTGCGCGAGTCGCGCCACATGATCGAGCGCGCGACCGCCGAGGTCAACCGCAGCAAGGCGCAGCGCTTTCCCACGCTGGCCGGCGTGGTGGCGCAGACGCACGACCCCAAGGGAGTGCTCTACAACGAGGGCACGCGCTACGGCGTCGAGCTCAACTGGAATTTCGGCAATGGCTTCGAGCTGCGCGACCGCATTCTCAAGGCGATCAACGAATTGCAGGCCCAGGAGGCGCAGCAGGAAGCCGTGCGCCGCCAGGTGCAGGAAACCGCCTCGGCCGCCTGGGGCCGCTGGCAGGCCGGACGCGAGCGCGAGGCCCAGCTCACGGATGCAGTGCGCGAAGCGCGCACCGCGTTTGAAGGCTACCGCCGGCTGCTTGAAGTCGGCCGCGGCAGCCTGTCCCAGGTGCTGGACTCGCAACTCGAGATGCAGCGCCTGATGCTCGAGGAGGCCGATGCGCGCTACGACCAGCGCATCAACGGCCTGCGGCTGATCCGCACCACCGGCCAGTTGCTGCCGCCGCAACTGCCCAACCAATGGCTAGACCGGCTGTTCGACCAGCCGCCCGTTGAACGCGCCGCATTTGCGACCGCCCGCGCTCTGATGCCGGGCGCCGCGCCCGACGCCAGCCCTGTTCCACCGGCCCAGCCCTTGCAGCTGCGGCTTGAAACCCGACTCGATCCGGCGCTCGCAACGGCGCCGCAGAACCCACCAACCCACCACGCCTTGCGATGGTGATCCCCTGAGTTTCCACCCGCGGCAGCGAGCGCTAGCCCTTCGCCCGCCAACCGCTTTGTTTCATGGGCTGCACTTTTGAATGGAATCAAAATGACCAAACTCATCCAACGCTTCTGGAATGACGAAGAAGGTGCAACGGCTATTGAATACGGCCTGATTGCGGGTTTGATTGCGGTGGCGATTCTTGGCACGGTCAGCACCTTGGGCGGCCAGCTCGACGTCATTTTCCAGAAAATTTCCACCAGCCTTACCAGCGCCGGCACGGCCACGCCGGCGACGCCCCAGTAACCTTGATCCAAGGCAGCGATGCACATGCCCTGGACCCACTTTCCTACGGTTGCATGCCTGCTGTGGCTCATCGCCATAGCCGTCATGGACCTGCGTATCCGCAAGGTACGCAACTGGATGGTGCTGCTGGGGCTGGGCGTGGGCCTACTGGCACTGGCAGCCGGCATGCAACCCTTCCAGGTTTCGGCCTGGAAGGCGCTGCTGGGCATGCTGGTGGCGTTTGCCGCCTTGCTGCCGTTCTACGCGCTGCGCTGGATGGGCGCGGGCGATGTGAAGTTTGCCGCCGTCATCGGGCTGTGGCTGGGCCTGTCGCCGGCGCTGCTGGGCATCTGGCTGGTTGGCAGCCTGCTGGCCGGCGTGCATGGCGTGCTGGTGCTGGCCTGGCGCCGCGCCCTGGCGACACCCTTGGCCGGCTGGCTGCAGGCACGCCTGCCGCTGCGCCTCGTGGCGTTGGTGACGCCGCCCGACACGCCGCCCCTGGCGGCCGACGGCCAGCGTGTGATCGTGCGCAGCATCCCCTATGCCGGCTATATGGCGCTGGCCGCCATCTGGCTGTTGTTCGTGGACCGGTCGATGTTGGCCGCATAGAAAGGAATGTCATGAAGCCATTCTCCGCACCGGGTAGTTTTGCCTTCGAGGCCGGCTTGCCGCGCGCCGGCACCGAAAGCAAAGCTTCCCAGTCTTGCGCAGCCAGGAGATCCACGCCATGAATCTCACCAAGATCCTTGCCGGCCTGCTGCTGGCCCTGGCCCTGCTGCTGGCCATCGGTGCCTGGATGCTGGGCCGCCCGTCGAGCACCCCGGTGGGTACCGCGCCCGCGGCGCCCGCCGCCCCTGCGCAGCAGTACAGCGTGGTGGTCGCAGCCAAAGCCATCGCCGCGGGCCAGCGCCTCACGGCCGAAGACCTCAAGGTGGTCCGGATGGCCACCGCGCTGGCGCACAGCTTCGACGCCCCGGCCCCGCTGCTGGGCCGCACCACGGGCACCCACATCCATGCCGATGCGCCGCTGTTCGAGCAGCAGTTGCTCAACGGCCTGGCGCTGCAGCTTGAAAGCGGCCAGCGCGCGGTGTCGGTGGCC
>Ga0308161_1002721_pt1 | contig 18270 bp, 13 predicted proteins | sample PhyFR2_FD_201034 | JGI IMG/M metagenome (GOLD analysis project Ga0308161, IMG submission 201034) | Phyllosphere microbial communities from UC Gill Tract Community Farm, Albany, California, United States - DLSLF.R2 | ecosystem: Host-associated > Plants > Phyllosphere > Unclassified | place: USA...
CGGCCTTCTTCGTTCGCGCAGGCGCTTACTTCTTCTTCTTGCTCTGCGCGCGGCGCTGCTCGCGGTTCGCCGGAGCCGGCTGCTCCTCGGCATCCACCTGCTGGCCGAACGCACCGCGCTGGGCGGTGGCGGCGCGCTCGGTGGCGGCCTGCTGCACCTGGCCGCGCTCGTTGCGGACCTCCACGTCGCCCGCATCGTTGGGCGCCGAGTACTCCAGCTTCTGCTCGGGCTGCTGGTCGACCAGACCCTTCGCCTCGACCTCGGTCTGGTCGGCGCCGGCGCGGCGCACCTCGACCTCGAGGTTGTAGAGGTAGCCGACCGACTCCTCCTTGATCTGCCCCATCATCGACTGGAACATCGCGTAGCCCTCGCGCTGGTACTCGATCAGCGGGTCGCGCTGCGCCATCGCGCGCAGGCCGATGCCGTCCTTCAGGTAGTCCATCTCGTACAGGTGGTCGCGCCAGCGACGGTCGAGAACCTGCAGCACGACGCGGCGCTCGAGCTCGCGGGTGGCCGCCTCACCGAGGGCCTCCTCGCGCTTCTGGTACGCGATCAGGGCATCGGAGAGCAGCTCGCGCTTGAGCCCCTCGGCGGAGATGCCGCCCTTGCGTCCGCCCGCTTCGGCGACGACCTCGTCGATCGTGACGTTCATCGGGTACAGCGTCTTCAGCTCGGTCCAGAGGGCGTCGAAGTCCCAGCTCTCGTTGTGGCCCTCGCCGGTGTGGTCGTCGACCACGCCGCCGATGGCGTCCTCGATGAAGTGCTTGACCCGGTCGGCGATGTCATCGCCGTGCAGGATCTGCCGGCGGTCGGCGTAGATCGCCTCGCGCTGACGGTTCAGGACGTCGTCGTACTTGAGCACGTTCTTGCGCATCTCGGCGTTGCGGGCCTCGACCTGCGACTGGGCGCTGCGGATGGCGCGGCTGACCAGACCCGACTCGATCGGGACGTCGTCCGGGAAGTTGGTGCGCGCGAGGATCGCCTCGGCCGCCCCCGACTGGAACAGGCGCATGAGGTCGTCGGTCAGGCTCAGGTAGAAGCGGCTCTCGCCGGGGTCGCCCTGTCGGCCCGAGCGACCGCGCAGCTGGTTGTCGATTCGGCGCGATTCGTGACGCTCGGTGCCGAGCACGTACAGCCCACCGGCCTCGGTCACCTTGACCGAATCCTCGGCGACCTTCTTCTTCATGGCCTCATAGGTCTCGTCCCACGCGGCCTCGTACTCCTCGGGCGTCTCCTCGGGGTCCAGTCCCTTGGACTTGAGCTCCTGGACGGCGAGGAACTCCGCGTTGCCGCCGAGCATGATGTCGGTGCCTCGGCCGGCCATGTTCGTCGCGACCGTGACGGCACCGAGCTTTCCGGCGAGGGCGACGATCTCGGCCTCGCGAGCGTGGTTCTTGGCGTTGAGCACCTCGTGCTTGACGCCCCTCTTCGCCAGCAGCCGGGAGAGGTACTCGCTCTTCTCGACGCTGACGGTTCCGACCAGCACCGGCTGCCCCGCTGCGTGGCGCTCGGCGATGTCCTCGACGACCTGCGCGAACTTGGCCTGCTCGTTCTTGTAGACGAGGTCCGGCTGGTCCTTGCGGATCATCGGCTTGTTCGTCGGGATCGGGACCACGCCGAGCTTGTACGTCGACATGAACTCGGCCGCCTCGGTCTCGGCGGTACCGGTCATGCCGGCGAGCTTGTCGTACAGGCGGAAGTAGTTCTGCAGCGTGACGGTCGCGAGGGTCTGGTTCTCGGCCTTGACCGGGACGTTCTCCTTGGCCTCGATCGCCTGGTGGATGCCCTCGTTGTAACGGCGTCCGACCAGGATGCGGCCGGTGTGCTCGTCGACGATCATCACCTCGTCGTTCATGACGACGTAGTCGGTGTCGCGCTTGAACAGCGAGATCGCCTTGATCGAGTTGTTCAGGAAGGAGATCAGCGGGGTGTTCGCCGACTCGTAGAGGTTGTCGATGCCGAGGTAGTCCTCGACCTTCTCGATGCCGGGCTCGAGCACGCCGACCGTGCGCTTCTTCTCGTCGACCTCGTAGTCCACGCCGGGCTCGAGGGTGCGCGCGATCTTCGCGAACTCGGTGAACCAGCGGTTCGCCTCGCCGGAGGAGGGGCCGGAGATGATCAGCGGCGTACGGGCCTCGTCGATGAGGATGGAGTCGACCTCGTCGACGATGGCGAAGAAGTGCTCGCGCTGGACGAGGTCCTCCTTGCGCCATGCCATGTTGTCGCGCAGGTAGTCGAAGCCGAACTCGTTGTTCGTGCCGTAGGTGATGTCCGCGGCGTACTGATGGCGGCGCACGTCGGGAGTCTGACCGGAGATGATCGTGCCGGTGGTCATGCCGAGGGCGCGGTGGACGCGCCCCATCAGCTCGGACTGGTACGAGGCCAGGAAGTCGTTGACCGTGATGACGTGCACGCCCTTGCCTGCGATGGCGTTGAGGTAGGACGGGAAGGCCGCGACGAGCGTCTTGCCCTCACCGGTCTTCATCTCGGCGATGTTGCCGTTGTGCAGGGCGGCGCCACCCATGATCTGCACGTCGTAGGCGCGCATGCCGAGGGTGCGGCGCGCGGCCTCGCGGACGGCGGCGAACGCCTCCGGCAGGAGCTGGTCGAGGGTCTCGCCCTTCTCGTAGCGTGCCCGCAGCTCGGCGGTCTCGCCGCGCAGCTCCTCATCGGTGAGCTTCTCGAAGTCGTCCTCCAGCGCGTTCACGGCCTTGACGGTCTGCTTGAGCCTGCGAAGGATGCGTCCTTCGCCGGCGCGCAGCATCTTCTCGAGAGGATTCGCCACGGATGTCTCCCTTGGATCTCGGGTGCCGGCAAGGGTCGTCGCCGGGCATACCGTGTCATGTTACCGGCCCGTGACATGCATCCGCTGTGCACTGCGGGGCCGGCCGGCCACGCTGAGCGCGAACAGGACACGCGGATCACGGCGTCGGTGCGACGTTTCCGGGCATGCATATACTCGGCAATGCAATACCCGGGAGATGATCGGAGACCGCATGTCCGTCCGCCAGAGCCTGCTCGCCATCCTCGATCAGGGTCCGTGCTACGGATACCAGCTGCGCGCCGAGTTCGACCGCCGCACCGGGTCGACCTGGCCGCTCAACGTCGGTCAGATCTACAACACCCTCGAGCGGCTGGAGCGGGACGGACTGGTGCGGAAGGGCGACGTCGACGACCAGGGGCACGTCTATTACTCGATCACGGATGCCGGTCGCGACGAGGTGCGGGGCTGGCTGGACTCCCCCGTTTCGCAGCAGGGCGGCACGCGCGACGAGCTGCCGATCAAGCTCGCGCTGGCGGCGACCCTCCCCGGAGTGGACGTCGCGGCAGTGATGCGCCGTCAGCGTGAGACGTCGCTCGCGGTTCTCGAAGGGCTGCGTGCGGCCCGACCGCCGAGCGCGACCGGCGGCGAGGACCTGGCGGCGGCTCTCGTCGCCGATGCACTGATCTTCCGCGCCGAGGCAGAGGTGCGGTGGCTCGACCATGTGGCGTCGCAACTGCTGGCCGGCGCGCCGCACACCCGCGAGCTGACGCTCAGCGCGCAGACCCCGCGGCGAGGGCGGCCACCGCGCGCGGAGCGCGCCGCCTAGCCCTGCCCGACCGCGCTCCGGCGGGCCGGTGTTCGCCGAAGGCGCATCGGATGCACAGCGCTCGCATCACACGAGGCTCGTAGGATCGGTTCATGGCCGGATTCTGGGGCAGACGTAGACGTGAAGACGAAGCGCTCGCAGCGCAGGACGCGGATCTCGCGCGCCGCGCGGAGCAGGCACTGGTGGCTGCGGACGAGCGCATCCGCACCACGTCCGACGAGCTCGCGTTCGCGCAGGCGGAGCTCGGCGACTCCCTGACCGCGGATCTGAAGGCGGCCCTGGAGGCGGTGCGCCTGCACCTGCGCGAGGCGTTCCAGCTGCATCAGCTGAACCACGACGAGATCCCGGACACGGTCGAGGAGCTGCGCACCCGCAACGCGCGGATCGCGCAGCTGTGCGAGTGGGCGGAGTCCCTGCTCGACGAGAAGACCGGCACGCTGGCCGAGACCGTCGCGAAGGTGCGCCGCGCGCCCGAGGTGACGGCGCAGGTCCGCCGTGATGCCGAGGCGCTCGCCGCCCGCATCCCGCAGGCCCGCGACACGATCGCGCGGCTGTCGTCGCGCTACTCCGAGACGGCCATGCGTCGCATCGCGTCCTCGGGCGACGAGGCTGAGCAGCTCATCGCGTTCGCCACCCACGGAGCCGATGTCTCCGAACGACGCCGGGCCGCCAAGCAGAACGAGGAGGCCAACCTCGCCCTCGAGACCGCCACGGAGGCGGTGCGCCGCGCCGGCGCGATGCTCGACGCCGTCGAGGACTTCGAGATCCAGGCCCTGCGTGCGGAGTCGACGCTCGCGAACGTGGTCGCCGACTCACGCGGCGACATCGTCGCCGCGCGCAACGCACCGCAGACCCCCGGGGTCACCGCAGCCGCGGCCGCCCTCGAAGCGGCTCTGGGCGCGCTGGCCCCGACCGGCACTCCCAACGACCCGTTCGCCGAGCTCACGCAGCTGCGGGCGGCGAACAGCGCATTGGACGATGCGATCGCCAAGGCGCAGTACCGGATGGAGCATCCGCTCCCCTCCGTCGACCAGGTGCAGCACGCTCTCGACGACGCCGACCGCCAGCTGGGAGTCGCCCGCGGTCTGATCGCCGGCCACCGCGGCTGGATCGGAGCCGACGCCCGCACCCGCCTCGCCGAGGCCGAGCGGCTGCGCGTCGACGTGCCGGGCATGATCGCCGCGGAGGACACCCGCGAACAGGCGCTGTCGTCCGCGCGCCGGGTCGCGCTTCTGGCGTCCGAGGCGCTGCAGCTGGCCCAGCGCGACATCGACTCCTCCCGCCCGCAGCAGCAGTCGTGGGGCGGCGACGGCTGGGGTGGCGGCGGACGCCGCGGAGGTGGCGGCGGCGACATCGTCAGCGGCGTGCTCGGCGGCCTGGTGATCGGCAGCATCCTGGACGGCATCTTCGACTGATCCGCCACCTGACACGAAGAGGCGCCCTCCCCGATCGGGGAGGGCGCCTCTTCATGTCAGTCCGTCAGGATGCCAGCGCCTCTGCGGGCGGGGCGGCGGTGGTCAGCGAGATCACGCCGTAGTCCCAGCCCTTGCGACGGTAGACCACGCTCGGGTGGTCGGTGCGGGCGTCGACGAACAGGAAGAAGTCGTGCCCGACCAGCTCCATGCGGTCGACGGCCTCCTCCACGGTCATCCACTCCGCGTCGAAGTTCTTGGTGCGGATGACGACCGGCGAGTAGTCCTCTTCCTCGTCCTCCACGATCGGGACGGCGCCGGTCGCGACGGCTGTGAGCACGTCGACGGACGCGGGCTGCACGTCGATGCCGGCGAGCGATCCGCTGCCCTTCTCGAAATGTGCGCCCCTGGCCTGGTTTCGGCCGTCGATCCTCTTCTCCTTGGCACGCCGGAGCTGCTCCGCGAGCTTGTCCAGCGCCATGTCCAGCGCGGTGAACTTGTCCGCGTCGACAGCCTCCGCCCGGATGACCGGTCCCTTCCCGAGGAGCGTGAGCTCGACCGTCTCATCAGGGACGCGACCGTTGCGATAGGCCCGATGGGTGACCTTGATCTCGAGCCGAAGAGCTCGCGGCGCGAGCGTCTGAATACGCGCCGTCTTCTCCTCGACAACCGTGCGGAACCGGTCGGAGATGCTCACTCCGACGCCGACGATGCTCGTTTCCATCACTGCCTCCTTGTCCCGGTCCTCCCGGCCAAGGGCGGACCGTGGTCGCCTTGTGAACCCCTACGCTAGTCCCCGCGCCCGGACATGTCACTATCCGTTCACCTGGATTTTGCCCGTGTCGTGACGGCCGGGCGTGGCGGCCAGCGCGACCGCGCACAGAGGCCGGAATCCGGCTGCGCGAAGCGCCCGCGCGGCCTCGTCCAGCGTGGCGCCCGTCGTGACCACGTCATCGACGATCACGACCTCGCGGCCCGCTCCGGCATTCCCTGCGACCCGCATGCTGCCCGCGACGTTGAGGGCCCGCTCCTCCCGGTTCAGGTCGCGCTGGTCCCGTGTGCGGCGGGCCGTGCGCAGCATCCGCTCTGCTCGGGCGCCGGCACGCCGGATGAGCAGCTCCGGCATGCGGTAGCCGCGGCGCCGGAAAGCGGCACGGCTGGTCGGCACGGGAACGAGAAGAGCGCTCCGCGGCGCGTGTGCGGCCAGAGGCACCGACAGCGCGCTCCCCAGCGGACGGGCCAGCGCGGTCGCCCCCTCTTCCTTGACACGGCGGATGCAGCGCGCCGGCACGCCCTCGTACCTCAGCGCCGCGTGCACGAGGAGCCCGCCGGGCGTGCTCAGGTCGAGCGGATCGGCGATCAGCATCCGCCGGCACCCGTCGCACAGCAGCTCCCCCGTCCGATCGCAACCCGGGCACGCGGCCGCCAGCAGCAGCGCCAGCATCTCCTCGGCGATCCGTCGCGCGCGTCCGTTCCCCATCCGACGATCATGGCGCCGCCCGCGTCGCACACGCGCGCCGGTTCACGGCATCCGTGCACAACTCCTCCAGGGCGGGTGATGTGCAGGAGCAGTTCAGTACCCGGCGCGGGTCCCCAGCACGCGGATGCCCTCGACGGACACCTGCCACGACGACCCGCGCTGTGCGTAGACGGAGCCGTCCGACCCGAGCACGCGCAGCCCTGTCGTCGCCTTGGCTCCGGCGAGCGCTGCTGCGGCGTCCGGCGGCGCGGTCGTGATGGAAGGACCGCCCACCGGGTACATCGTCAATGCGGGGTCCGGCGTGCTGCTGAGCACCGCCAGGGTGTCCGAGCCGACCCACCCCAGGCCGAGCGTCGGCCCCGGAAGCAGGCTCACCACGTGCGGTGTGCCCAGCTCGGTGGGCTCGGACGACTTGCCGCGCAGCACCGCGGCCACGACCAGTTGACGCTGCCCCGCCTGGGTCGCGACCGCAGCCACCCGCGCACCGTCGGCGGAGACCCGGAGCTGGCTGATGGAGTCATAGGGCGGCCAGGCGTTGGCGATCGGATGCGACGTCGGGCCCTGAACTCCCCACGCCTGCAGCTCCCGCGGCGCACCACGCGGGACAGTCCAGGTGAAGCCGAACGGATCCAGGGACGGTTCGATCAGGTCGGCGCGCACGTCGAGCTTGGTGGGGTTGCCGTCCGCCAGGGCCCACACGGTGCCGTCCTGCAGCTGCACGGAGGCGAGCGTCGCATCCAGCGACACGTCCACGGCGCGGATCGGCGCGGTGATCTTGGCGATCTGAGCTGTCAGTCCGCCGACGGGTTCGATCGTGTCACCCGACACGGCGCGACCGAACGTCTCGGCGTTCTGCACGAGCACTCCGGCCTCCTGGATGTTCTCGTCCAGGGGGACTGTGCCGGCCTCCAGCGGTGCGCCGTCGACGGTGAAGCGCACTTCGGCGACTCCGGCACCCGACAGGCTCCCCTCCAGCTGCGTGCGCATACGCGCGAGATCGGATGCCGAAGCCGACAGCGCGCTGCGCGAGAGCGCCACCGTCGCCACCTGCGAGGAGTCGACGGTCACGGCGTCGCCCGCGAGAGTGATGTCCTCGGTGAAGGCGTTCCGCACCGCGGGCGCCAGCCAGTCGCTGGGCTTGCCGGAGATCAGCGCCCGCGCGACCGACGTCGCCATCGCCGTGCGCCGCGGGAACCAGCGCACATCGGGGACCAGGTGCGACCAGCTGGTGTCGAAGTACTTCAGCGCGTACTTCTGGTAGACCTGTCCGAACGTCTCGGCATCCAGCACGATTCCGTCGGCGGCCTTGGCGATCCTCCACTCGCCCTTGACCCGTTTGAGCTGATAGGTGGCCTTGCCCAGCCCGGACTCCGCGTTGTACGCGCCCGAGGCATCGACGTTCGCCACCTGATCGAACTGGGCGTGCACCTCCGCGTTCTTGGCGGACTTGTCCTCGGAGTCGGTCGAGGACTGGAACTTCCGCTGCAGCACGGACTCATCGATCGTCACGAGAGTGCCCGGTTTCCAGGTCGGCCGGAAGTCGTCGGTGAGGAACTCCTGCGCGATCTCCCAGTTGTCCGCCGGGGTCATCGAGGCCTCCAGGAAGCCCTTCACGATCCCCTCCGGACTGTCACCCGGCTTGGGGCCGGACGCGATCGGCGTGTAGATCAGCGTGTCCTCCTCGCCCCCGATCGCGAGGCCGGGGTTCGGCGGCCCCGATGTGGGCAGCCCCGTGCAGCCGGCGAGCAGCAGGCCGAGAACGGCGACGGCGAGAAGACGGATGCCGCGGATGCGCCTCATGAGCGATCGCCACCTTCCGGGTCGGGACGGCGCACGACGATCGGCTGCGTGACGCTGCCGAGGTCGGCGAGGGTCTCCGGCGGTTCGAGCGGGATGGGCCCCTGCCCGGTGGCCTCGCCGCCGGCACGAGGGATCGTGAGCACGAAGTTGCTGCCCACGCCGAGTTCGGACCACACCTGCAGAGTGCCGCCGTGCAGTCTGGCGTCGCCCAGCGCGATCGAGAGCCCGAGCCCCGTCCCGCCGATGGTGCGCTTGCGCGAGGGGTCGGCGCGCCAGAAGCGGTCGAACACGTGCTCGGCGTCCTCGGGACGCATGCCCATCCCGAAGTCGCGCACGCCCACGGCGACGGCGTGCTGATTGCTGTCGACCGTGACCACCACCGGCTGCCCCTCCCCGTGCTCGATCGCGTTGCCGATGAGGTTGCGGAGCACCCGACGCACCCGGCGCGGGTCCATGTCGACAGGCGAGTACCCGCCGGGGGCCACCATCCGCAGCTCTATGCCGTGCGTCTCCGCCAGCGGCCTCATCTGCTCGACCAGCTCCTCGGCCAGCTGCGCGAGGCTGGTCGCCTCGACCTCGAGCTGCACGGATCCGGCGTCGTAGCGGCTGATCTCCAGCAGGTCCGAGAGCAGCGTCTCGAAGCGCTGCACCTGGGTGTGCAGCAGCTCGGCCGTCCGCGCGGTGGTCGGGTCGAACTGCTCCTTCTGATCGTTGATCATCTCAGCGGCCAGCCGGATGGTCGTGAGCGGCGTACGCAGCTCGTGCGAGACGTCGGACACGAACCGCTGCTGCACGAGCGAGAGCTCGGCGAGCTCCTTGATCTGCGCCTCGATGCTGTCGGCCATGGCGTTGAAGGAGTGCCCGAGGCTGGCCAGCTCGTCGGCGCCGTGCACGCGCAGCCGCACGCCGAGGTCGCCCGACGCGAGCCTCGCGCTGGTCTCCGCGGCCTCGACGATCGGCACCGACACGGATCTGAGCACCAGCCAGAGGATGCCCGCGATCAGGGTGACCAGCGCGAGTCCTGCGAGCCACAGGGTCCGCTGCACGAACTGCAGGGTCTCGTCGGTGTCGGCGAGGTCGTACGCGATGTAGACCTCGTAGCGCGCGACCCCCCTGATCTCGAGGATCTGGCCCACGACGATCCCCGCCGAATCCGGAGCATCGCTGTGCGAGAGCGCGATGGACTGCCACGCCTGCCGGGCCGGGACGTCCCTCACACGGGTGATCAGCTCGCCGCTGAGCTGCGCGGGGCTGAACTGCTGGCTGTTGAAGCCAGGCGGGATGTAGCCCTCGCCGAATGCCTCGGACACCACGCCCACGATGAGCTTCGACGACGCCGCGCGGCCGAGCTCGTTCTGCGCCTGACGCCACATGCCGGACAGGGTGGCACGATCGTCGCCCGCCACACCGGACTCGAGCACTCGCTGCGCCTGCGCCACGGCGGCGCGCGAGTTGTGGAGCGCCTCGTCCTTGCGGGCCTCGAACAGGTCGTTGCGGATGACCAGGCCCATGATGACGCAGGTGACGAGGATGGTCAGCGCCGTGGCCACCAGGGTGATGACGGTGGCGCGGAACCGCATGGAGTGTCGCCATTCGGCGATCACTGCCTCGGGCCAGCTGCGCGGGGACCGCCAGTCCACGGCCTGCACCCGCGTCGCGGTCGTCGCGATCACGAGAACTCCTAGCTGACGCTCCCGGCGCGGTACCCGACGCCGCGCACGGTCATGACGATGCGCGGGTTGTCCGGGTCGAGCTCGACCTTGGCACGCAGCCGCTGCACGTGCACGTTCACCAGGCGCGTGTCGGCCTTGTAGTGGTAGCCCCAGACCTGCTCGAGCAGCATCTCGCGGGAGAAGACCTGCTGCGGCTTGGAGGCCAGCGCGACCAGCAGCTGGAACTCCAGCGGGGTCAGCGCGATCGGCGTGGATCCGCGGCGCACCTCGTGGGCGTCGACGTCGACGGTGAGGTCGCCCACGCGCAGCACCTCGGCGCTCGCCTGCGGAGCGGGACGGAGGCGGGTCCGGATGCGGGCGACGAGCTCCTTCGGGTTGAAGGGCTTGACCATGTAGTCGTCCGCGCCCACCTCGAGCCCTCGGACGACATCGGCGGTGTCGGTGCGCGCGGTGAGCATGATGATCGGCACGCCGGACTCGGCGCGGATGCGGGTGCAGATCTCGATGCCGTCCATGCCGGGGAGCATGAGGTCCAGCAGCACGAGGTCGGGACGCGAGGTGCGCCACTCGTCCACGGCCTGCGCCCCGTCCGCGCAGAACAGCACGTCGAATCCCTCGGTGCGCAGCACGATCCCGATCATCTCGGCGAGCGCCGTGTCATCGTCCACCACGAGGATCCGTGAGGTCATCTTCTGCCCAGCCTCATCTTTCTCTGCGAAGCAGCGCGTCGATTCCCCTGCCGCGCGCGACTCGGATCAGCCTACTTGAGAAACCGGGTCCCGTACCGGAGTGGATCGCGTGCCCACGCAATCCACGCGCCCTGTGCCACGATGGACATGCACATGGAGGGGAGTGCCGATGAGCGGTCAGACCTGGACGCCCGCGCCCAAGAAGGGCGCCATCCCGTTGCATCCGATGACCTTCGGCATGGTGCTCGGCCGGGCCTTCGCCGCCCTGCGGCACAACCCGAAGGTGCTGTTCGGGTTCGCGATCGTGGTCGAGTTCATCGTGACGCTGGCCACCGTGGGCGTGCTGATCCTCATGGTCTGGTTCATCGCGGTGCGCATCCAGTCCGTGCCGCCCTCCTCCCCCGACTACTGGCCGATCCTCATCGGGTCCACGGCGCTGGGTGGCCTGGCCGCGGTCGTCATGGGCCTGGCATCCGTCGCCTTCACCTCGGTGGTGCAAGGGCTGGTGGCCGCCGACGTCTCGTTCGCGACGGTGTCCCGCAAGGCCTCGCTGCGTCTGCTCTGGTCGCGGGTGAAGCCCGCGTTCTGGAGGCTGTTCTCCTACTCGCTGCTGCAGGGCCTTGCCGCGCTCCTCTGGGTGGCCCTGCTCTTCGGCGTGGTGGGCGGCGTCCTCGCGGCCCTCGGCCCCGACAACGGCGGCGCGATCGCACTGGCCGTGATCCTGGGACTGCTGCTGGGGCTCGGCAGCATCCCGCTGTACGTGTGGCTGACCACCAAGCTCCTGGTGGTCCCCGCCGTGCTCGTGCTCGAGCGGGCGACGATCCGCAGCGCCGTGGTGCGCTCCTGGCGGCTCATCCGCGGCAGGTTCTGGTTCGCCTTCGGCGTGATGTTCGTGATCGGCGCGATCATGGGCATCGCGGTGCAGGTCGTGGCGATGCCGGCTTCCCTGTTCTCCGGCATCATCGGCGGCATCCTGAGCCCGACCGGTGGCGGCGACGAGACGACCGCGATGATCGCGGTCGTGCTCGCGAACGTCATTCCGCAGGTTCTCGTGCTCGCAGTCCAGGCGATCGCACTGGTCGTCACGGGCACCGGCGGCACGCTGATCTACATCGACAGCCGGATGCGGTACGAGGGACTGGACCAGGCCCTGATCCGGTACGTCGAGCTCAGCGCGCAGGGCACTCCGGACGACCAGCTCGGCGACCCGTTCGCCGTGGACCCCGAGCGCGCGGTGTCGAAGAACCCCCCGCCCGTGCAGAAGCCGGCCTACGCCGCCTATCCGGGCCAGTACCCGTCCCCCGGTCAGTACCCGTACCCCGCACAGGCGTACCCCGCGCAGGGCTATCCGGCACCGCCCGCGTACGGGGCCCAGCCGTCGTACGGTCAGCCGGCATACGGCGCTCAGCCGGCGTATCCGCAGGCCCCGTACGGCGCCCAGCCGGGATACCCGGCGACCGCCGCGCATCCCGGTGGGGCGCAGGTTCCGTACACGGCACCCGGTGGGGCGCAGGTTCCGTCCTCCGCACCCGCATCCCCGTACGCGGCTCCGCCGGCTCCCCCGGCATCCGAGCAGCAGCCCCCGGCGTACGACCCGCCCGCCCCGCAGCCTCCGCATGTGATCCCGCCCTCCTCCGCCAGCCCGTGGGCTCCCCCGGGCGGAGACGCATGATCCTGCTCCCCCTCGCCGACGTCTTCGTCCCCGACGGGGACGAAGCGCGGCGTCAGGCCGCAGAGGAGCTGTCGAAGCAGGAGTACCAGGCCGCCAAGCCGACCTGGTTCGACGAGTTCGTCGCCGGCATCGTCCAGTGGTTCGTGAATCTGTTCACGCAGAACGGCGCAGGTGGTGTGGCGCCGTTCGCCCTGACGCTGATCATCGTCGTCGTGATCGCGGCACTGGTCGTGGCGCTGCTGGTGTGGGGGCGCCCCCGCGCCTCGCGTACCGTGGCGCGCCGCCGCGACCTGCTCGGCGAGCGCGACGACCGCACGGCCGCGCAGCTGCGCGCCGACGCCGAGCGCCTGGCTCGCGAACAGGACTGGGACGCCGCGATCGTGCTGCGCTACCGCGCGCTGGCTCGCGGCCTGCTGGAGCGCGACCTGATCGATCCCGCGCCGGGTGCCACCGCCCAGGGGATCGCGCGCGAGGCGCGCATCCCGTTCCCCGGCTTCGCCGACCGCCTGCACGACGCGGCCACCGTCTTCGATGCGGTCCGGTATCTGCGCAGTCCCGCCGACGAGGCTGCGTACCGTGCGCTGGCCTCGACCGATGACGACCTGCGCTCCGCCGCACCCGTGCTGGCCTCCCCCGAGGCGGTGCCGGCATGACCCTCGCCCCGACCGCCCCCGCGCAGACCCCGACCGCCGAAGAAGCGCGCGCCAGCACCGCGGCACGTCCAGCGCCCGGGCGCACCGGCCGCATCGTCGGCTGGCTGCTGGTGATCGTGCTGCTCGTGGGCATCGCGCTCCTGTCCATGCGATTCATCGTCACGAGTCCCGACCTCGGCGGCACGCTGAACCCGCAGAGCCCCAGCCCGAGCGGGGCGAAGGCTCTGGCTGAGCTGGTGCGCGATCGCGGCGTGGACGTCGAGGTCACCGACAGCCGTGCCGCCGCGGCATCCGCTCTGCGCCCGGACACCACGCTGGTGCTGACCGATCCGTACACCCTCACCGACAAGGCCGTGAACACCCTGCTGGAACGCGCGGACCGCGTCGTGCTGCTCACCAGCAGCGCCCGGATGCTTCGCCTGCTCGACCTCGGAGAGGACGCCCCTCTCGAGGCGGGCTCGGTCGACGCGCAGTGCGACCTGCCGGAGTTCGCGGATGTGGGCGACATCCGCGCCGAGCGGATGTTCACCCCCTCCGCGGATGCCGACGGCTGCTTCCGTGCCGAGTCCGGTGCGGCCGCTGTCCTGCGCAGCACCGAAGGGGGCCGCACGGTCACCCTGGTCGAGGGCGCGCGGCTGTTCTCGAACGACGCGCTGGCCGAGGACGGCAACGCCGCGCTCGGACTCGCCCTGCTCGCGCAGACGGAACGGGTCGTCTGGTATCAGCCGTCGCTCTCCGACAGCGACATCTCCTCCGACCAGAAGAGCCTCGGCAGCCTCACCCCCGAGTGGGTCACGCCCGCCATCCTGATGCTGCTCGTCGCAGGTCTCGCCGCCATCTGGTGGCGGGGTCGCCGCTTCGGACCGCTCGTGGCGGAGTCGCTGCCGGTGACCGTGCGCGCCTCCGAGACCATGCAGGGTCGTGCGCGACTCACGGCGAAGGCCGCGGATGCAGGGCACGCCGGCGACTCGATCCGCACCGGCACGGTCATCCGCCTGTCGGCGCGGCTGGCGCTGGGGCCGCGCGCCTCGATCAAGGAGGTCGCGGATGCCGCATCCGATCGCCTCGGTGTGCCGCGCACCTCGCTGTACGACCTGCTCGGCGGTCCGGCGCCGCAGAACGACCACGAGCTCATCGACCTCGCCCGCCGTCTCGCAGAACTCGAGGCAGCGGTCGAGAACACCGTCCACATCGAAAGGAACCGCCCGTGAGCGACGAGCAGATCCCCCACACCCCGGCCCCCGACGTCCACGCCGGGGCGATCCCGGCGGACGACGACGCCCTGCGCCAGGCCATGCACCGGGTGCGCGCCGAGGTCGACAAGGCCGTGATCGGCCAGGCGGGCACCGTCACGGGTCTGCTGGTCGCCCTGCTCGCCCGCGGCCATGTGCTGCTGGAAGGCGTGCCCGGTGTCGCCAAGACGCTCGTGGTGCGCAGCTTCGCCCGCGCAGTGGGGCTGGACACCAAGCGCGTGCAGTTCACGCCGGATCTCATGCCCGGCGACGTGACGGGGTCGCTGGTGTACGACGCGCGCACCGGCGAGTTCGAGTTCCGCGAGGGGCCGGTGTTCACGAACATCCTGCTCGCCGACGAGATCAACCGCACGCCGCCCAAGACCCAGGCCGCGCTGCTGGAGGCCATGGAGGAGCGCCAGGTGTCCGCCGACGGCATCAGCCGCACGCTGCCGGACCCGTTCCTCGTCGCGGCGACGCAGAACCCGGTCGAGCACGAGGGCACCTACACGCTGCCCGAGGCGCAGCTGGACCGGTTCCTGATGAAGCTCGTCGTCGGCATGCCCGAGCGCGACGCCGAGGTCTCGGTGCTGCGTCTGCACGCCGACGGCTTCTCGCCGCGCCTGCTCACCGGCGTGCAGCCGGCCGTGAGCGGCGACGAGATCCGCGCGGCGCAGGATGCCGCGGCTCGCGTGCGGGTGACTGATGACGTCCTCGGCTATGTGGTGGATCTGGCGCGCGCGACACGGCTGTCGCCCTCGGTCGAGCTGGGTGCGAGCCCGCGTGCATCGACCGCGCTGCTCGCCGCTGCGAAGGCATGGGCATGGCTGAACGCCTCCACGGCGGTCACCCCCGACCACGTGCAGACCATGCTGATGCCGGTCTGGCGCCACCGCCTGCAGTTGCGTCCCGACGCGCAGATGGAGGGCGTGTCGGCGGATGCCGTGCTGCAGTCCGTCGTGCAGCAGACGCGGGTGCCGATCTGACATGTTCGTGACCGCACTGCTGGCGCCGCTGGTCGCGCTGGGGATCGTGCCGATCGTGCTGCTGAGCGCGCTCGGCTATCCGGCGTGGGCGGTGTTCGGCGCGTGGCTGCTGCTGTGCGCGCTTCTGGTCGGGCTGGACGTCGCACTCGCGGCGAGTCCGCGGGCGGTCGTGGTCACGCGTCAGGTGCCGTCGCGGGCCCGCCTCGGCGAACCCGTCGTGGCGAGCATCGCCGTGCAGAACATCGGCACGCGCACGCTGCGCGGCTGGCTGCGGGACGCCTGGCAGCCCACGGCCGGCGCGCCGCTGGAGCGTGAGCGGATCAGCATCCCGCCCGGTGAGCGACGTCGCCTGCAGATCCCGCTGCTCCCCCGTCGGCGCGGCGAACTCGTCAGCGACTTCGCGGTGATCCGCTCGCGCGGGCCGCTGGGTCTGGCGGGCCGGCAGGCCGGCCACGACGTGCGGGGTGCGTTGCGCGTGCTGCCCGCCTTCACCTCGCGCAAGCACCTCCCCTCGCGTCTCGCACGGCTGCGTGAGCTGGACGGGAACACCTCGATCCAGGTGCGCGGTCAGGGCACCGAGTTCGACTCGCTGCGCGAGTACGTGCGCGGCGACGACATCCGGTCGATCGACTGGCGAGCGACCGCGCGGGCCGGCACCACCATGCTGCGCACCTGGCGTCCGGAGCGCGACAGGCATGTCGTGATCCTGATCGACACCGGCCGCACCGCTGCAGCGCGTGTCGGCGACAGCACCCGCCTGGATGCCTCGCTCGAGGCGGCCCTGCTGCTGGCCGCCCTGGCCTCGCGGGCGGGCGACCACGTGCACCTGCTGATGTACGACCGCGCCGCGCGAGCCCGCGTCACGGGCGTCGACGGCGCGGGGCTCCTGCCCGCGCTCACGGATGCCATGGCCCCGGTGCACGCGCGGCTGGTCGACACGGACTGGGCGGGCGCGTTCGCGTCCGTTCGCACCATGACGACCCGCCCGTCGCTGATCGTCGTGCTGACCGCGCAGGATGCCGCGGAGTCCGCACGCGGGTTCCTCGGCGCCTTCCCCGATGCCTCGCGCGCCACCACACTGCTGGTCGGCTCCGCCACCGATGATTCGATCATGCAGGTCGCGAGGCGTCGCGACTCGCGCATCGACGTCTACCTCGCGGCGGCAGCCGAGCAGACCATGCGCGACGCGCAGGTGGTGGCCGACGCCGTGCGCCGTGCGGGCGGCGAGGCCATCGCCGCCGACCCGGAGGCACTCCCTCCGCGCATCGCCGACCGCTACCTCGAGCTCAAGGCCGCGGGCCGCCTGTAGCCGGCATCCGCGGCGCGTCACGCGTCCAGGCACGCCGGACACGGAAGACGGGAACGGCCCCCGCCCCAGAGGGGCGAGGGCCGTTCCGTGAGAGACGCTCAGACGAGGTCGAAGCGGTCCAGCTCCGTGACCTTGCCCCACGCGGCGGCGAAGTCGCGCACGAACTTCTCGGTGGCATCATCCGAGGCGTACACCTCGGCGAGCGCACGCAGCTCGGAGTTCGAGCCGAACAGCAGGTCGACGCGCGTGCCGCGGCCCACGAGCTCGTCGGAGCCGTCCTTGCGGCCCTCGAACGCGTGGGAGCCCGGGTCCAGCGGCTTCCAGGTGGTGCCGAGGTCGAGCAGGTTCACGAACACGTCGTTGCTGAGCACGCCGGGGCGGTCGGTGAACACGCCGTACTCCGAGCCGTCCCAGTTCGCGCCGAGAGCGCGCAGTCCGCCGACGAGGACGGTCATCTCGGGCGCGGTCAGCGTGAGCAGGTTCGCCTTGTCGAGAAGCAGGTGCTCGGCGGGGATGGCGGCGGTGTCGCGGGACACGTAGTTGCGGAACCCGTCGGCCTTCGGCTCGAGGAAGGCGAACGACGCGACGTCGGTCTGCTCCTGGGTGGCGTCGGTGCGACCGGGGTGGAAGACCACCTCGACCTGCACGCCGGCGTCGGCGGCGGCCTTCTCGACGGCCGCGTTGCCCGCGAGCACGACGAGGTCGGCGAACGAGACACGCACGTCGTCGGTGCGCGCATCGTTGAACTCGGCCTGGATGCCCTCCAGGACGGCGGTGATGCTGGCCACCCGTGCCGGGTTGTTCGCCTCCCAGTCCTTCTGAGGCGCCAGGCGGATCCGCCCGCCGTTGATGCCGCCGCGCTTGTCGCTGCCACGGAACGACGCGGCCGCCGCCCAGGTGAAGGCCACGAGGTCGGAGACGCTCAGGCCCGACGCGAGCACGCGCTGCTTGAGGGCAGCGGCGTCCTCCGCGCCGATCAGCGCGTGGTCCACGGCCGGTACGTTGTCCTGCCAGATGAGCTCCTCCGCGGGCACCTCTGCGCCGACGTAGCGGCTGCGCGGCCCCATGTCGCGGTGGGTGAGCTTGAACCAGGCGCGCGCGAAGGCGTCGGCGAACGCCTCGGGGTCGTCCTTGAAGCGCTGCGAGATCTTGCCGTACTCCGGGTCGAAGCGCAGCGCGAGGTCGCTGGTGAGCATGCGCGGCTCACGACGGCCGCCGGAGTGCGCCAGCGGCACCATGTCCGCGCCACCGCCGTTGATCGGACGCCACTGGTTGGCACCGGCCGGGCTCTTGAACAGCTCCCACTCGTAGGCGTACAGGATGTGGAAGAACTCGTTGTCCCAGCGCGTCGGGTGGTAGGTCCAGGTGACCTCCAGGCCGGAGGTGATCTGGTCGTCGCCCTTGCCGGTGCCGTTGTTGTTCTTCCAGCCCAGGCCCTGCATCTCCAGGCCCGCCGCCTCGGGGTTGTCCTCGAGGTTGGAGTCGGATGCCGCACCGTGGGTCTTGCCGAAGGTGTGGCCACCGGCGATCAGCGCGACGGTCTCCTCGTCATCCATCGCCATGCGGGCGAAGGTCTCCCGGATGTCGCGGGCGGACGCCAGCGGGTCGGGGTTCCCGTTCGGGCCCTCGGGGTTCACGTAGATGAGCCCCATCTGCACGGCGGCGAGCGGCTTCTCGAGGTCGCGGTCGCCGGAGTAGCGCTCGTCACCCAGCCAGGTGGTCTCCGGGCCCCAGTACACGTCGTCGTCCGGCTCCCAGGCGTCGATGCGACCAC
>Ga0308161_1002725_pt1 | contig 18255 bp, 12 predicted proteins | sample PhyFR2_FD_201034 | JGI IMG/M metagenome (GOLD analysis project Ga0308161, IMG submission 201034) | Phyllosphere microbial communities from UC Gill Tract Community Farm, Albany, California, United States - DLSLF.R2 | ecosystem: Host-associated > Plants > Phyllosphere > Unclassified | place: USA...
CGCCGCCGCGCGCCTCGCCGTGAAGAATCACATCCTCATCGGCACGATCGCCGAGAACGGGGTGTTCGACACCGACCGATACGTCGCCGATGCCCGTGAGGCGCTGCGGGCGATGGCCGAGGAGTCCGAGGAGATCGAGCGCAACCTCACCCAGCTGCGCAAGCGCGCCAGGGGCCGCCACTCCGATCCGTCGGGCACCCACGACTACCGCGATCGCGACGTGCGCAACCTGCGTCGGCGGGCCAAGCAGTCGCACGGTGTCGCCGCGAAGCTGCGCGATGTGATGGAAGACGACGCCGCGCTGCGCGTGATCGTCGAGGAGGCCCGAGAGGGCGCCTGGGCCGATGTGCGCCACAACCTCGATCGGCGCCTGCGCGTCGAGGGGATGCGGCCCGATCAGGACCCCGACTACGACCGGATGCGCGAGGCCAGGATGCAGGCTCTGCGGCTGGTCGACCTGCAGGCGCTGTCGTCGCTGCAGCGCGCGAAGGCCAAGCGGAAGACGAAGCAGAAGGTCGGTGCGGACGAGGACTGACCCTCGTTTCGCTTTCGCGCCGCGTCTGTTGTAGGCTGTTCTACGGCCCGCTGAGCGGTCCAGGAGCGCCCGTAGCTCAATGGATAGAGCATCTGACTACGGATCAGAAGGTTAGGGGTTCGAGTCCCTTCGGGCGCACATCAGGTGAGATCCCCGTCGCGAGAGCGGCGGGGATTTCGCGTTTCCGGGGCCGCTGCGGGGCGTCGTCGCACGTGTGTGCTCCACGCGGCGCGCGCCGGTCAGGTCAGTCCCTGCGCCACATCTCGCCGAGGGTGGAGGCGCGTGGCAGCAACCGCGGTTCGAGCGTCATGCTGCGTGCGGGTGCCCCCGGGTCGGCGATGCGCTCCAGCAGCAGGTCGGCCGCGACAGCGCCCATCTCCTCGCCCGGCTGGCTGACCGTGCTGATCGGGATCGCACTCTCGGATGCGAAGTGGTTGTTGTCGTAGCCGGTGATGGCGATGTCGCCGGGAACCGAGAAGCCGGGCACCTCGTTGAGGATCTGGATGAGCCCGATCGCCACGAGGTCGGATGCGGCGACGATGGCATCGTAGGTGCCGGCACCGCGGGCGAGGATCTGCCTTCCCGCGTCCCGGCCGTGGCGGATGTTCACTCCGCGCGTCTCGAGGATGTCGATCCGCGCGTCGGGGTGGACGGTCGTGGCCTGCTCGGCTCCCTCCCACCGCTGGTTCACCGCGGTGAGGAAGCGCGGTCCTCCGACGAACAGCAGTCGTCTGCGTCCGAGCGTGATCAGGTGCGAGGCCGCCAGTGCTCCGCCATGCCGCTCGTCCACGGTCACCCCGGGGTACGCGAGGGAGGGGGACTCGAAGTTCGCCAGCACCGTCGGCGTCGTGCGGTTGTCCGGGTGCGGGGACTTCGCGAGGACGGTGTCGAGCGGGGCGAGGATGATGCCGGCGACACGTGAGCGGTCGAGCAGCTCGAGATTGTGCACCTCGCGGTCGGGGTCGACGTCGGAGTTGACGATCAGCACGTCCATCTTGTGGCGTCGGAGCGCACGCTCGGCGCCGCGGGCGATGTCGACGAAGAACGAGTTGCCGAGGTCGGCGAGTACCAGGCCGACCGAGGTGCTGTTGCCGGCGGCGAGCGAGCGTGCGGCGTCGTTGCGCACGAAGCCGAGCTCGGCGATGGATGCGAGCACCTTGCGCCGCGTGGCCTCGCGCACCTTCTCGGGGTTGTTCAGGGTGTTCGAGACCGTGCCGAGTGCGACTCCTGCGTGAGCCGCGACGTCGGTCATGCTGGGCTTCGCGCGCCCCGGCGGGGGAGTGTCGGTCACTTCGTCCTCCTCGGCATCCTCGCCATGACCTGATCCTTCAACTCTAGAGCATGCGTGATCGTGAAGCGCTTCATTTCTGGTTCGTAACGGTCTTGACACGCCCTTTTTTTCTGTGGCATGGTGTGAATGAAGCGCTTCAAAAGAGGCGTCGCTCTTCAAGGAGGAACAGTGACCACAGCAACGAGGCGCGCCCGTCGCCTTGCCCCCGCAATCGCGCTCATCGGTGTCGGTGCTCTCGCGCTCTCGGCCTGCTCAGGAGGCTCCGGAGGATCCGGATCCGGGTCCGGCGCCGGAGACGGCGAGTTCAGCTACCTCGGCCAGACCGAGAACACCACGATCATCACGACGCTGGAGACTCTCGCGGGTCACCAGTGCAAGGCCGCGGCCGACGCCGCACCGCTGACATCCGACGACATCTCGGGTACGCAGTGGGATCAGCAGCTGCAGCTGCTCGCCAGCCAGGACGGTCTCTCCGACATGCAGATGGCCGCCGGCACGCCGGCGCTCATGTCGGAGTTCATCGACGGCGGCAAGGTGCTCGACCTCTCGACGGCGCTCGACGACCTCGGCGTCTCCGACCGTCTGGTCCCTGCTGCCGAGTCGACCGTCAAGGCGCTGTACGGAGACGGGGCGCTCTACGCTCTGCCGACGGAGTTCAACATCGAGGGATTCTGGTATAACAAGGAGCTGCTCGCCGATAATGGCGTCGAGGTGCCCGAGACGTGGGATGACCTCGTCGACGCCGCCTCCACCCTGAAGGACGCCGGCGTGCAGCCGTTCGCGACCGCAGGCAAGGACGGCTGGCCGGTCACGCGCCTGGTGGGCGACTACATCTTCCGCACCCTCGGCGCCGACGCCCTGCAGAAGGTGGCCGACGGCGACGCGAAGCTGACCGACCCCGAGTACGTCGCCGCGGCCGACGCGGTCGCAGAGCTCGGCACCGCCGGATACTTCGGCGATGCCGTCGGCTCGATCGACTACAACGCCTCGATGAACCTGTTCCTCACCGGCAAAGCCGCCTTCTATTACATGGGCAGCTGGGCGCTGGCGAACTTCAACGACGAGGAGCAGAACCAGATCGGGGTCGACAACGTCGGCTTCGCCCGGTTCCCTGCGGTCGAGGGAGGGAAGGGGAGCATCGACGAGGTTCCCGCGAACGTCGGCATCCCGGTGATGTTCGCCGAGAAGAACTACGACGACGAGTCCGCCGCCTGGCTGAAGTGCATCGCCGAGGGCTACGGCGACACCGCGCTGAACGACAGCGGCGTCGTGTCGGGCTTCGTGGTCGACAACCCGCCCACGGACCTTCCTTCGACGACGCAGGCCGTGCAGGAGGAGATCGCCAACGCTCCCTCCAGCGTCCTGTGGTTCGAGGCGCTCTTCACGCCGAAGGCCACCGGCATCAGCCAGAACAACGGTGCGGGCCTCGCCAACGGAAGCCTCTCCGGCGAAGAGTTCATGAAGCTCGTCCAGGCAGCCAACGACGAAGGCTGACCCACTCCCGGGGCGGGCATCCGCTCGCCCCGGGACCGTCGTCGTCGCATCAGGAGATCCACCATGCACAAAGTCCTCGGTGACAAGCGCGCCATCCTCGTCCTCCTCGGACCCGCGCTGCTCGTCTACTCGCTCGTCATGCTCGTCCCGATCGTGTGGTCGCTGTTCTACACGGTGCAGGACGGCAACCCCATCACCGGCTTCACCTTCAACGGGTTCGCCAACTTCGCGAAGTTCTTCCAGGACCCGGCCGCGTGGAACGCGATCTTCTTCACGCTGAAGTACGCCCTCATCCTCACGGCACTACAGGTGATCGTGGGCTACCTGCTCTCCCTGATGTATGTCTTCTGGCTCCGTAAGGGGTCGGGCATCATCCGTACGATCGTGTTCTTCCCCGTCGTCCTGCCGACGGTGGCGGTCGCGTTGCTGTTCCAGCGGCTGTTCGAGGCGGCGCCGACCGTCGGCCCGGTGAACTCGTTCCTCGGCATCCTCGGAGGACAGAACCTCGATTGGTTCGGCACCCCTGATGCCTCCTTCTGGGTCATCATCGCGATGGACCTCTGGCGCTCGATGGGCTTCTACGCCGTGCTTCTCTATGCGGGACTCGTCGACATCCCCGATGAGCTCATCGAGTCGGCACGCATCGACGGCGCCTCCGGCTGGAAGCTCATCCGCACGATCGTGCTGCCCTTGTCGCTTCCGGTACTGCTGTCGTCGATCATCTTCAGCATCAACGGCACGCTCAAGGTCTTCGACACCGTCGTGGCATTGACCAACGGCGGGCCGGGCAACGCCACCACACCGCTGACGCTGTACATGTTCCGCACGTCGTTCGCCTACGGCGATTACGGGTACGGCAGCACGATCGCACTCATGCTGACGATCCTGTGCCTGCTGTTCACGGTCTTCATCTTCCGCTCCACCCGCCGCGACCTGACGAAGGACTGAACCAGTGAGCGCAACCACCACCATCGTCACGGGCACCCCGCTGCCCACCCGACGCGACGTCGACCCGAACAGGCGGGGCGCACGCGACTTCCTCCGCAGGCTTCCGATCCGGCTGCTCATCGCCGTGCTCCTCATCGTCGAGGTCTACCCGATCCTCTGGATGCTGCTCGGGTCGTTCAAGACCCAGAGCGAGTTCCTCAACGAGCCGTTCTGGGCACTGCCGCAGTCGTGGGACATCGTCAACTACATCGACGTCTTCACCACCGGCGAGTTCGGCAAGTACATCGTCAACAGCGTGATCGCGGTGTTCCCGTCGCTCGCGATCATCCTGGTGTTCGGCACAGCCGCGGGCTTCGCTCTCGAGGTCATGGTCTGGAAGGGCAGGGGCACCGTCCTGCTGCTCTTCCTCGCCGGCATCATGGTGCCGGCGCAGATGATCCTGCTGCCGCTGTTCACGATCTACTTCCGCACGAACATGACCGGCACCCTGTGGCCGCTCATCATCACCTATGTCGCGCTGGGCATGCCGTTGACCGTGTTCATGATGGCGACGTTCTTCCGCTCCGTGCCTCGGGAGATCTTCGAGGCGTCGACTCTCGACGGCGCGTCGATCTTCCGGTCGTTCTTCTCGATCGGGCTTCCGCTGGTCAAGAACGCCCTCTTCACGATCGGCCTCGTGCAGTTCTTCTTCCTCTGGAACGACCTGCTCATCGCGCTGACCTTCACCAACAGCAGCGACCTGCGCACGATCCAGGTCGGGTTGCTCAACTTCACAGGAGAGTACGGGGCGGTCCAGTACGGGCCGACCTTCGCCGCGATCTCGGTCAACGTACTCGGAACGCTGCTCATCTACGTGTTCCTCAACCAGCAGGTCATGAAGGGCCTGACCGCAGGATCGGTGAAGGGCTGACATGACGAACATCATCGAGATCTGGCTGGAGAACCGTCGCGATGGCACGACCATCGGCATCGGCGAGGCCGAGCCTCGGATCTCCTTCGTGGCGGATGCCGTCGCATCCGCGTTCGAGGCCGAGTTCACTGCGGACGACGGCACGACGCGGATCGAGCGGATCGTGACGACCCAGCATGTGCCGTGGCCGTTCGCTCCGCTCGCCCCACGCGCGGGGGGAGAACTGCGTATCCGTGCTGTCGGCTCCGAGATCTGGAGCGAGCCGATGAGGATCGAGGCCGGGCTCGGCGACGACTGGCGCGTCGACTTCGTGTCGCCGTCGGTCGCGGCCGGACGCGATGCACCCCGCCCCGCCTACCTGCTGCGAGCGGTCGTCGACGAGGGCACTCTGCCCGAGGGCATCGTCCGTGCCCGGATCCATTCGACCGCGCACGGCGTGTACGAGCTCGAGGTCAATGGCGGACGCATCGGCGACGACGTGCTGGCGCCGGGATGGACGAGCTACACCCACCGCCTGCGCTATCAGACGCACGACGTGACCGCCGCGTTGCGAAAAGGCGAGAACGTCATCGGCGCGTGGCTCGCCGACGGCTGGTACCGAGGGCACATCGGTTTCGACGGCGGAGTCTGGGACATCTACGGCGCGGATGTCGCACTGCTCGCCCAGTTCGAGGTCACCACGGCCGACGGTGCGACGCATCACGTGCCCCTCGAGTGGACCACGGCGCCGTCGCCGATCACTGAGGTGGGGCTGTACGAGGGCGAGACCTTCGATGCGCGGCTCGCCCAGATCGGCTGGTCCGCCGCCGGTTTCGACGCGTCCGGCTGGAGTCCGGCGGCCACGCTGCGCCGAACCGACTTCCCGGCCGAGATCGAGCCGCCCACCGCGCTGCCCGTGCAGGAGACCCAGGTGCTGAGACCCGTGTCGATCACTCGACAGCAGAGTGGTCGCATCCGTCTCGACTTCGGACAGAACATCTCCGGCGTGCTGCGCATCAGGCTTCGCGCGGATGCCGGACATACGGTGACGCTGCATCATGCCGAGGTGATCGAGAACGGGGAGCTCGGCATCCGACCTCTTCGCGCGGCGACGTCGGTCGACACCTACACGGCCGCGGGGAACGGCGAGGAGATCTACACGCCTCGGTTCACGATCCACGGCTTCCAGTACGCCGAGCTCGAGAACTGGCCGGGCGAGCTGCACGAGGGCGACGTGGAGGCGGTGGTGATCCATACCGGGATGCGTCGCACGGGGTGGTTCGAGTCGTCGAACGACGGACTGGACCGCCTGCACTCCAACGTGGTCTGGAGCATGCGCGACAACTTCGTCGATCTGCCCACCGATTGCCCGCAGCGCGACGAGCGCGTGGGCTGGACGGGCGACATCCAGGTGTTCGCACCGACCGCGCTTCGCCTGTTCGCCGCGCATGGCACGCTCACCGGATGGCTGCGCGATCTCGCGTTCGAGCAGGCCGACCAGGGCCACGTGCCCAACTTCGTGCCCTGGGTGGAGTGCGGCTTCCCGAATTTCCCCACGGCGGCCTGGGGTGACGCGGCAGTGATCGTCCCGTGGGAGATGTACCGCAACGACGGCGATCTGCGGATCCTCGCCGATCAGTACGCGAGCATGCGGGCCTGGGTCGACCTGGTCGACGGCCTCACCGGCCACACCGGCCTGTGGAACAGCGGATTCCAGCTGGGGGACTGGCTCGACCCGACCGCGCCACCCGAGGACCCGGGCAAGTCGCACACCGACAAGTACCTCGTGGCGACCGCGTATCACGTGCGCACGGCGCGCATCGTGGCCGATGCCGCGATGCTTCTCGGACAGGAGGGGGATGCCGTGCGCTACCGCTCGATCGCCGAGCGTGCGGTGCGTGCGTTCCAGGACGAGTTCCTCAGCGACAGCGGACGCGTGGTCAGCGACACCCCGACCTCGCTCGCCGTCGCGCTGGTGTTCGAGCTCTTCGAGAACGAGGAGCAGGTGCGGCGCGCCGGCGCTCGCCTCCAGGAGCTCGTCGGAGCGGGCGGATTCCACATCTCGACGGGGTTCGTCGGCACGCCGATCATCTGCGACGCTCTGGTGCGCGCCGGCAGCATGGACTACGCGTACCACCTGCTGCTGCAGGACGAACTGCCGTCGTGGCTGTATCCGGTGAGCATGGGGGCGACGACGATCTGGGAGCGGTGGGACAGCATGCTCCCCGACGGCTCGATCAACCCCGGCGACATGACGTCCTTCAACCACTACGCGCTCGGCGCCGTCGCGGACTTCCTGCACCGTGCCGTCGCAGGTCTCGCTGCCGACGCGCCGGGGTGGGAGCGCATCCGCTTCGAGCCGCGGCCGGGCGGCGGCCTCACCCGGGCCAGCGCGCGGTACGACAGCGTCCGCGGCTCCGCCGCGATCTCGTGGGAGCGCGACGGGGAGTCGATGTCGATCTCGCTCGAGGTGCCCGCGGCATCCACCGGCTTCCTCGTGCTGCCGGGCTCGACGGAGCAGATTCCCGTCGGTCCGGGTCTGCACTCGTTCACCACCACCTTCCGCTCTGTCGACGACGACCCTGAACGTCCGTTCTTCGGCTGGCGCCGACCCGAGCCCGTTCTCGAGAACGAAGGAGCAGCATGATGCAGCAGCGGATCCGGCCGGGACACGTGTGGCTCGACACCGAGGGCGAGCGCATCCACGCGCACGGCGGCTCCGTGCTCACCGTCGACGGTGTGCACTACTGGTACGGCGAGAACAAGGAGTTCTCCACCCCCGGGAGCGGCATCTGGCACTGGGGGGTGCGATGCTACTCATCGACCGACCTCATCAACTGGGACGACCGCGGTGTCATCATCCCGCCGGACGAAGATGACGAGTCCTCACCGCTGCATCCGGGGCAGGGTCTCGATCGACCGCACATCATCTTCAACGCAGAGACCGGCAAGTTCGTCTGCTGGGTGAAGGTGATGACCAAGGGGTCGGTGCAGCGATCGACGGTGCTCACCGCCGACAGCATCCTCGGTCCCTACGAGATCCAGCGCACCTGGCTGCGGCCGCTCGACATGAGCGCCGGCGACTTCGATCTGGTCGTCGACCCGCACGACGGCAAGGGGTACTACTACTTCGAGCGGGTGCACTCCGAGATGATCTGCGCCGATCTCACCAGTGACTACACCGACGTCACGGGGTACTACTCGACGCATTTCCCCCAGTCGCAGCCGCCGTTCGTGCGCGAGGCTCCTGCCCACTTTCAGCGCGGCGGACTGCACTACCTGCTGACTTCGGGCACCACGGGGTACTACCCGAACCCGTCGGAGTCGGCCGTCTCACGCGGCTATCACGGCCCGTTCGAGGTGCTCGGAGATCTGCACCCGGACGACGAGTCGCGCACGTCGTTCCACTCCCAGATCTCGTCGGTGTTCCGGCATCCGGGAAAGAAGGACCTCTACATCGCGATCGCCGACCGTTGGCTCCCGCGGTACCTGGAGCACGGCGATCGTGCACGGCAGGCCTTCATCGAGCACTTCGCACCGGGCAAGGACGGCGACGAGCCGATGGAGGAGTTCGCCTACGTCGACACCTCGATCGCCGACTACGTCTGGCTGCCGATCCGCTTCGAAGACGGCCGCCCGATCATCGACTGGCGAGAGGAGTGGTCGCCCGACGAGTACGAGGACGCCTGACCCGGCGATTCCACGACGTAAAGGGGGCGCGAGCCCGCGCCCGAGATTCACACTCAACGAGGAGAAATGAATGCACCTTCGACGACCCCTCCGACTCGGCGCCACACTGTGCGTCGGATCCCTGCTCGTGAGCGGACTGATCGCCACCGGCTCTGCGGCCTCAGCCGATGAGAGCGGCGGAGACCCGGATTTCGGTCCGAACGTCCACATCATCGACCCCGCCGATGATCCAGCGCAGACGCAGGCGCTGTTCGACTCACTCTTCGACGAGCTGGAGACGGCCGAGTTCACCGATCAGCGCGCAGCGGTGCTGTTCAAGCCTGGCGAGTACTCCGTCGACGCGCAGCTCGGCTATTACACCTCGGTCGCCGGGCTCGGACTGCTTCCCGACGACGTCGGCATAGAGGGGCAGGTACGCGTCGAAGGTCGCGTGTGGGATCCGGCGCAGCCATGGGTCGACGATGCGCTGACCAACTTCTGGCGCTCGCTCGAGAACGTGTCGATCACCCCCTCCGGCGGAGCTGCGAGATGGGCGGTCTCGCAGGCCGCCCCGATGCGACGAGTGCACATCCAGGGCGATCTGCAGCTGCACCCACAGTTCTGGGGCTTCTCCAGCGGCGGCTTCCTCGCGGACTCGGTGATCGATGGCGAGGCGGGGTCGGGCCCCCAGCAGCAGTGGTACACCCGCAACAGCGAGGTGGGATCCTGGGCCGGGTCCGTGTGGAACCAGGCGTTCACCGGCGTCGAGGGGGCTCCGGCGACCTCCTTCCCTTCGCCCGCCTACACGGCGGTCGACACGACGGCGGTGAGCCGCGAGAAGCCGTTCCTCTACGTGGACGACGCGGGCGACTGGCAGGTCTTCGCCCCCGCCCTCGCGCAGGACAGCCGGGGTGCGAGCTGGTCGGACGGTACGCCGGAAGGCGACTCGCGGCCCATCGGCGACTTCTTCATCGCACAGCCCGACGACAGCATCGCGACGATCAACGCGGCACTCGCCGGGGGCCGCGACCTCATCCTCACCCCGGGCATCTACGAGTACTCGTCTCCGATAGAGGTGACCCACCCGGACACGATCGTCCTGGGCATGGGATATGCGACCGTCGTGCCCACGGCCGGCGAAGCCGCCGTCGAGGTCGCCGACGTCGACGGCGTCCGACTCGCCGGATTCACGGTCGAAGCGGGTGTTCCGCAATCCGACGTCCTGATCCGGGTCGGCGATCGGGGCGCCTCGAGGGATCATGCGGCGAACCCCACGAGCATCCAGGACGTCTATGTGCGCATCGGCGGCGCACGGGAGGGAAGCGCGGTCACCTCCCTCGAGGTCAACAGCGACGACGTCATCATCGACCACATCTGGATGTGGCGCGCCGATCACGGCGCGGGCGCCGAGTGGGACTCGAACCGGGGCGACCACGGTCTCGTGGTGAACGGCGATGACGTCTCGGCATGGGGACTGTTCGTCGAGCACTATCAGAAGAACCAGGTGATCTGGAACGGGAACGGCGGCAGCACCTTCTTCTATCAGAGCGAGCTTCCCTATGACCCACCGACCCAGGCGGACTGGATGGACGGCTCACGGAACGGCTATGCCTCGTATCGGGTCGCCGATTCGGTGACCACGCACACGGCGACGGCACTGGGCGTCTACTCGTTCTTCACCTCGGGCGCACCGATCGACGTCGAATCCGCGATCCAGGTGCCGTTGCGGAACGGGGTGCAGCTGCACAACATGGTCTCGGTCTTCCTCGCAGGCAACGGCTCGATCAGTCACGTCGTCAACGACCAGGGCGCCGCGCTGGTCGGAGGCTTCGGGACGTCCGTCGTCCAGCAGTATCCCGGGAATGTGCCGGTTCCCGGCGATGTCCTTCCACCGACCGTCACGGTGAAGTCGGGGGCCAAGTTCACGGTGGAGAGCGGCGGCGTCTACGACAGGGTGAGCGTCAAACTGCACGATGCGGGCAAGATCGACAAGGTCACCATCAACGGCGTCGTCAAAGACCTCGTGAACGATGCCTGGTCGGACGTGAACGGCATCAGGCCAGGCGTGTTCGGCGCCGTGCGGGGAACCAACACGCTCGTCGCCTACGACGTCGCCGGCAACGCGAAGACCTTCACCTTCGATCTCCGCTGAGGGTCGGGGATGCCTCCGGGGCCGGGGGCATCCCCGTCACCGGTCGGCGTGCTCAGTCGAGCAGGCTGGTGATCGCGGGGTCTCGCCGTGCGTAGTCGGCGGCGGTGGTGAGGATCACATCGCGCATCGCGGCGACGGCGACCGCGGGGGTGACGTCCGCGCGGTGCGCGAGACTCACGGTGCGCCGCATCATCGGGTGCGTCAGCCGCACCGAACGCAACGCCGGCTGGTCGAACAGCACCATCGCGGGCACGACGGCGACGCCCACTCCTCGTTCGACGAAGCGGAGCACGGCATCCATCTCCGCCCCCTCGAGCACGTGCTTCGGGGTGATGCCCGCAGAGCGGAAGGCCGCGTCGGTGGTCGCGCGCAGCTCGTAGGTCTCGTCGAGGGCGATCAGCGGAAGCGTGGCGAGGTGCTCGAGGCCGATCGCGGGGGTGATCGCGACCGGAGGCTGGGATGCCGCGGAGACCACGACCAGCTCCTCGGTGAGCAGCGGCATGCGCGTCAGGCTGAATCCCGACGGGGGTGGGCCCGTCGACTCGGTGATCAGCGCGATGTCGACGGCACCGACCGCGAGCTGATCGACGAGAAGCCGTGACCCGCTCTCGTCCAGGTGCAGGTCGACACCGGGGTGGGCCGCATGGAACGCGCTGACGGCCTCGGCGACGAGGCTGATGCACAGGGTCGGGGGAGCGCCGAGGCGCACGCGTCCGCGCCGGAGTCCGGCGAGCTCGCCCATCTCGTCGCGGATGGCCTCCGCTTCGGCGAGCATCCGCTGCGCGCGGGGGAGCAGCGCCTCGCCGGCGGCGGTGAGCGCGATGTGGCCGCGTGCCCGGTGGAAGAGCTCGGCACCCAGTTCGCGTTCGAGGGTCGAGATCTGCCTGCTCAGCGAGGGCTGGGCGAGATGCAGGTACTCGGATGCGCGCGTGAAGTGGCCGAGGCGGGCGACCTCGACGAACCCGCGGAGCTGCTCGAGGTTCATGCTTTCAGTCTATCGATACCAGCAGGACTATGCATTGGACGGCATGAGAGGGCATAACTAGCGTGGTGTCCATGAGCGCACGCGAACGGCAGATCTCCACGACGGTCCTCGTCATCGGCACGGGAGGCTCGGGGCTCCGGGCAGCCATAGAGATCGCCGAGCACGGTGTCGACGTGCTCGCGGTCGGCAAGCGTCCCCGGCAGGATGCGCACACCTCTCTCGCCGCCGGCGGCATCAACGCCGCCCTCGGCACCATGGACGAGGCCGACAGCTGGCAGCAGCACGCCGCCGACACCATCAAGGAGAGCTACCTGCTCGCCAACCCGCACACGGTCGAGATCGTGACGCAGGGCGCCGAACGCGGCATCCGTGATCTCGAGCGCTGGGGCATGGACTTCGCCCGCGAAGACGACGGCCGCATCTCGCAACGGTTCTTCGGCGCCCACACCTTCCGCCGCACGGCCTTCGCCGGCGACTACACCGGCCTCGAGATCCAGCGCACCCTCGTGGCCAAGGCCGAGCAGCTCGAGGTCCCCATCCTCGACCACGTCTACATCACCCGCCTGCTCGTACGCGACAACGTCGTGTTCGGCGCCTACGGCTTCGATCAGTCCGACGGCACGCGATACCTCATCCATGCGGATGCCGTGATCCTCGCCGCGGGCGGCCACAACCGCATCTGGCGTCGCACCTCGTCGCGCCGCGACGAGAACACCGGCGACTCGTTCCGCCTCGCCGTCGACGCCGGCGCCCGCCTGCGCGACCCCGAGCTCGTGCAGTTCCACCCCTCGGGCATCATCGAGCCCGAGAACGCGGCGGGCACTCTCATCTCGGAGGCGGCCCGAGGTGAGGGCGGCATCCTGCGCAATGCGCTCGGCGAGCGGTTCATGTCGAAGTACGACCCGGAGCGCATGGAACTCTCGACCCGAGACCGCGTCGCGCTCGCCGCGTACACCGAGATCGCCGAGGGCCGCGGCACCGAGAACGGCGGCGTGTGGCTCGACGTGTCGCATCTGCCGCGCGAGACGATCATGACCCGCCTGCCCCGCGTCTACCAGACGATGATGGAGCTGCAGATGCTCGACATCACCACCGAGCCGATCGAGATCGCCCCCACCGCGCACTACTCGATGGGCGGCGTGTGGGTGCGGCCGGAGGATCACCAGACCGACGTCGACGGGCTCTACGCGATCGGTGAGGCGTCGAGCGGGCTGCACGGCGCCAACCGCCTCGGCGGCAACTCGCTCATCGAGCTGCTCGTCTACGGGCGCATCGTCGGCCAGGCAGCCATGGCGCATGCGGCCGGCCTCGACGCGCAGCGCCGATCGCCCGAGGCCGTGGACAGGGCTCGCGCCGAGATCGATGATCTTCTTGCGGCCGACGGCCGCGAGAACGTGCGGGCGCTGCAGCGCGCGATCCGCAACACGATGACCCAGCATGCCGGCGTCGTGCGCTCTGAGGAGGGGCTGCGCGCCGGGCTCGCCGACCTCGACATGATCGAGGGACGGATGGAGGACATCGGCATCCACCCCGACATCGCAGGCTTCCAGGATCTCGCGCACGCCTTCGACCTCAAGGCGTCGGCGCTCGCCGCCCGCGCCACGATCGAGGCGGCACTCGAGCGTCGCGAGACGCGAGGATGCCACAACCGCAGCGACTACCCGGACACCGACCCCACGCTGCAGGTGAACCTGGTCTGGTCTCCGACCGGCGGGGTCACGCACGAGCCGATCCCCGGGATCCCCGCAGAGATCGCCGAGCTCATGCGCGAGGTCGACACCGAAGGCAAGCTCGTCGAGTAGGCCGCTTCCGAACTCGCTCCCGTCGCAGGGTGCATCGCGACGGGAGCGGCCGGGTGGCGGAGCGAGGTAGGAGTCGCTCAGTCGCCCTCGTCGGTCTCCGGACCGTCGATGACCCCGATCCCGACCGCCTCATGGTCGGGCTCGGGGTCTTTGCGCGTCGGGGCCTTCGGTTCCTCGCCGGGGTCCTTCTCGGTGCTCGGCTCCTCGAGCTCGGCGTCGTCGGGAACCTCCGCGGGGTCGGCATCCTCGGGGGATTCCGCCTCATCGGGAGTGTCGGCGGTGTCAGCGGTGTCCGCGCTCTGGCCCGTCTCCACGAATTCACCCTCGCCCGACGACGATGTCGGGGTGGGTGCCTGCGCTTCCGGGGCGAGGTCCGCGGTCGGGTCCTGGTCGGGTGTGCTGTTCGTCATGATCATCCCTTTCGCATCGAGTGCATGATCAGCATCACCTCTCGGTCGCGCCGCGGAAAGGGGCTTGACGACACGCGGGGGCGTCGGAGCGTGTCGTGCCGACGTACGCTGGAGGGGTGACAGCGTACGTCTCGGCCTTCGACCTCTTCTCCATCGGTGTGGGGCCGTCGAGCTCCCACACGGTGGGGCCCATGCGAGCCGCGCTCGACTTCGCGCAGCGGCTGCGCGCCGAGGGATCCCTCGACCGCGTCGCCCGGGTCGGGTGCACGCTGTTCGGCTCGCTCGGCGCGACCGGGATCGGGCACGGGACCCCGGATGCCGTCGTCGCGGGCCTCCGCGGCCTCTCGCCCGAGACCTGCGATCCCGCCGCGGTCCGCTCGGCGTGGACCGATTTTCCCGAAGGGGGGATGCTCGCGCTCGACGGCGACCACGAGGTGCCTTTCGCGAAGGGCGACATCGTGTTCGCCCCGCGCACGCGACTCCCCGGGCATCCGAACGCGATGACGATGACGGCGTGGTCGGCCGACGGCGCCGTCGTGGCGGAGGAGACGTACTACTCCGTCGGGGGCGGATTCATCCGCCGTGACGGAGAGGAGGCGAAGCTCGCTCCCGCGCCGCTGCCGTATTCCTACCCGGATGCGGCGTCACTGCTCGCGCTCTGCGATGAGCACGGGCTGTCGATCGCCGAGATCGCGCGTCTCAATGAGACCGCTGAGCGCAGCGAGGAGGACGTGGCCGCCGGGCTCGACGCGATCTGGGACGCGATGGCCGCCTGCGTCGATGCCGGTCTGCACTCCGACGGGGTGCTTCCCGGCATCCTGAAGGTCAAGCGGCGTGCCGGCGTGATCCGTGCCCAGCTCGAAGAGGCCGAATCCGACGGGCACCGCGAGCTGCCGGGGGAGTGGCTCGGCGCGTTCGCGCTCGCCGTCAACGAGGAGAACGCGGCGGGCGGGCGCGTCGTCACGGCACCGACGAACGGCGCCGCCGGCATCCTTCCGGCCGTGGCGATGTACTGGTGGCGGTTCCTCGCCGATTCGGGGCTCGGAGCCGGCAACGCGGTCACTCCGTACGGAGAGCTGGTGGGCAGTGCACTGCTCGGCTTCGACGGCTCGCGCGCGATCGACGCCGCCCAGGCGGACACCGAGGGTGACGATGCGGTCGCCGAGGCGAACCGCCGCCGCGGCATCCGCCGGTTCCTGCTCACCGCCACCGCCCTGGGTTCGCTGTTCAAGGCCAACGCGTCGATCTCGGGGGCCGAGGGCGGATGCCAGGCGGAGGTCGGATCGGCCTGCGCGATGGCAGCCGGTGGCCTCACCGCCGTGATGGGCGGAACGAACCGGCAGATCGAGAACGCGGCCGAGATCGCCATGGAGCACCATCTCGGACTCACCTGCGACCCGATCGGCGGGCTCGTGCAGATCCCGTGCATCGAGCGGAACGCGATCGCGGCGTCGACCGCCGTCACCGCCGCTCGCCTCGCGCTGCGGGGCGACGGCAGCCACTACGTCTCGCTGGATGCGGTGGTCGAGACCATGCGCCAGACGGGCATCGACATGTCGACGAAGTACAAGGAGACCAGCGAGGGCGGGCTCGCGGTCAACGTCATCGAGTGCTGAGGGGCCTGGAGGTGACCGCCACCTGAAGGTGGTGATGTCGGCGGTCGCGCGTAGCCTCGGGAGCATGGAGTCGATCTGGATGCCGGGCAGTCGTCGTCGGCGCGAGCAGCCCGTCGTCTCCGTCAGCGCGAATGACGACGCACCCGAGCCGGGAGAGGTCTGGCCCACGAGCATCCCCGCGGTCGCCCAGGTGCTCCGCGAGGGTCTCGATCTCTCGCCGGGGGTGACATTCCTCGTCGGCGAGAACGGCAGCGGCAAATCCACCATCGTCGAGGGCGTCGCGATCGCCTACGGATTGTCCCCCGAGGGCGGGTCGCGCAACGCCGCACACAGCACCCGCCCGACCGAGTCGCCCCTGTCGGAATGGCTGCGGATCCAGCGCGGCGTCGGCGCGAACCGCTGGGGCTTCTTCCTCCGGGCCGAGACGATGCACTCGTTCTACACGTACCTCGAAGAGAACCCGTCGACGAGCGGTGCCGATGTGCCGTTCCACGAGATGAGCCACGGAGAGTCCTTCCTCGCGGTCCTGCAGAGCCGTTTCGACGAACCCGGCTTCTACTGCCTCGACGAGCCCGAGGCCGCGCTCTCGTTCCAGTCGACGCTGGCGCTCATCGCGGTGCTGCAGCGGATCGTCGACGAGGGCGGGCAGGTGCTGTGCGCCACACACTCGCCGGTGCTCGCTGCGCTGCCCGGTGCGCGCATCCTCGAGGTCGGCGACTGGGGCATCCGGCCCGCGCGATGGAGCGATCTCGAGCTGGTCGGCCACTGGCGCTCGTTCCTGCAGGACCCGCCTCGGTACCTGCGACATCTGCTGGACTGAGGGCACGGACGGCGGGCGGTGGTGGGCGCGGCGACGGTCGCCGCTCAGCCGGCGGCGCGTTTCTTGGTGTGCCTGGTCGGGGTGGCGGCCCAGGGATCCTCGGGCCACGGATGCTTGGGGTAGCGCCCGCGCATCTCCGCGCGCACCTGTGAATAGGGGCCCGACCAGAACGAGGCGAGATCGTCGGTGACCGCGAGCGGGTGTCCGGCGGGGGAGAGCAGGTGGAAAAGCACGGGGGTCCGTCCGTCGACCAGCCGCGGGGTCTGCGCCCAGCCGAAGCACTCCTGCAGCTTCACCGCCACGACGGGCCGAGCCGTCGGATCTCCGAGCTCCGGGTAGTCGATGCGGATGCGCGAGCCGCTGGGCACCTCGAGCCGCTCGGGGGCGAGCTCGTCGAGGCGGGACGCCTCGGGCCAGGGCAGCAGGCGCCGGAGCGCGGAGGTCAGATCGAGCCGAGCGACGGCGGTCCCGGCGGCCAGGGCGTCGAGCTCGGGTGCCAGCCAGGTGTCGAGGGCGTCGAGCAGCCCGGCATCCGACACCTCGGGCCAGGGAAGGCCGAGCTCTCGGTGCAGCAGCCCCAGTCGACGTCGCAGCGCATCGGCGCCACCGGTCCAGGTGAACAGACCGAGACCGTCTCGCCGAAGCGCCCGGCGCACGGCATCCCGCCCCTCCTCGGCCGATGCGCGCACCGGAGCCGAAGACCGAAGGATCGCGCCGACCCGGCGTTCCCGGCGTGCCTGCACGCGCCCACCGGTGAACTCCGCCTCGACGCGGTCGGTCATCAGGTGTCCGGCGGCCCGCTCGAGCTGCCCCTCCGACAGCGCCGCCGCAGAGCGGATGACGGCACCCGACCCGGCCGCCGCCCGACCCGACGCGCGTGCCACATCGGCGACCGCGAGCCACTCCACCGCGGCGAGCGGGCCCTGCACCCCGGCACGGGTGCCCGACGCCAGCAGGAATGTCGCGCCGTCGGCGGTGCGGTCGACGCGCTGCGCGATCCGGTCGGGAAAGGCGAGGGCGATCACGAGGCCGACGCCGTCGAGGTCAGACCGGACCCCCGGTGCGGGGGCGACGAGTCGCTCGAGCCGATCCGCATCGCTGCGCCAGCGCCGGGCATCCGGCGTGCGACCGCCGCGCAGGGTGACGAGCGCCTGTGCGGCGTCGGCCTCGGCGACGCGCACATCGCCTCCCAGCAGCGCGACGACCTCGGCGGTCAGCCGCGCGCCGACGATCGGGCTGCCGTCACGCAGGGCGCGGGCGAGGCGGGGATCCGCCGGGATGCGCGCCAGGGCACGACCGTCTGCGGTGGCGTGACCCTGGTCATCGATCGCTCCGAGTCCGCGCAGCACGGAGAGCGCGTCGGTGAGCGAGGCAGCGGGCAGCGGCTCGACCATCCGCAGTCCCGCGCCACCGGGCGCACCCCAGCACGCGAGCAGCAGTGCGGCGTCGGCGAGGTCGGACACGGCGATCTCGGCGACCGGGCGGACAGGTGCGGCAGCGTAGGTGCGTTCATCGACGCAGCGGATGACCGTGCCGGGGCCCTGTCGCGTCGCACGGCCTGCCCGTTGCACGCAGGACGACCGCGATGCCGCCGTGGTGACGAGACCCGTCATCCCCCGGGAGGCGTCGCGCTGCGGATGCCGC
>Ga0308161_1002729_pt1 | contig 18226 bp, 14 predicted proteins | sample PhyFR2_FD_201034 | JGI IMG/M metagenome (GOLD analysis project Ga0308161, IMG submission 201034) | Phyllosphere microbial communities from UC Gill Tract Community Farm, Albany, California, United States - DLSLF.R2 | ecosystem: Host-associated > Plants > Phyllosphere > Unclassified | place: USA...
TGGTGTCCTGAAGCGTGAGATGCGCGAGCGAGCGCAGGTGCGGCTGGTGCTGCACGAGCGGCTGACCGGCGTTGGAGTGCGCGGTGACGGTGCGGATCTCGATGTCGGGATGCGCGGCGAGAAGCCGCAGGATCTCGCCTCCTGCATAGCCTGATGCGCCGGAGACGGCGACGGAGTACGTCATGGTTCTACCTTAACGGTCGAGTCGCGCCCGATGACGGGCATGACCCAGTGACAGTGGACCGGGGCGGCGACACCGGCTCCGGCCTCGAACCATCGCGGAACGGGCTGCGCGGGGTCGCCTAGAGTCGGCGGCCGGCGCGGCGTCGGCGCACGGGAGCGACGCCCGGAAGGGGCGTCAGCGAGAGGTGTGCGGCCGAAGGCATGACGCGACAGTAGCGTCGATCGCGCTGCATCCGCAAATCCGCGGAGTCACACTCTCCGCTGCCGCCCGCTCCGCTGGGCTCAGCGCAGATCGAAGAACGCCCTCTCATGCTCGGCCGCAGCGACGAACGCCCGGTGCATGCGGCGCCGGCGCTCCCCGTCGGCACCCGCGGCCGCAGCGACGACGTAGCCGATCGCCCGTTCGGTGGCGATCGCGAAGGCGGGGTCGGCGTATGTCACCAGCCACGAGGCGTACGGATGCCGCGGGTCGGTCGCGTATGCGCCGAAGTCGCCGGCGTGCAGTCGGCGTCCCAGATCCGTGTACAGCCAGAAGCACGGCAGGACCGCCGCGATCAGCACGCCGTAGTCGCCGGAGAACGCGGCGGCGCGGAGGTGATCGAGGTAGGCGGTGTTCACCGGGCTCGGCTCGGCGGCGAAGGTCGCCGCCGAGATCCCCGTCTCGGGCGTCAGCCAGGTGGCGTGCAGCTCGAGTTCACCCGCGATCGATCCGTGCGAGGACTCCGCCCAGAACGCCTGCTCCTCGGGGGTGGGCGCGAGGCGGGCGGCCTCTGCCAGCACGCGCGCGTACTCGCGCAGGTACAGGGCGTCCTGCGCGAGGTAGGTCAGGAACAGCTCGCGATCGAGGGTTCCGTCGGCGAGGGCGCGGATGAACGGCAGCTCGTCGATGTCGCGCCGGATGCCCTCGATGCTCCGCCACCAGTCCGAGCGGATGTCCGCGTCCGTCGGTGACGTCTCGAGGCCGCCGCGTCGCCACAGCCCGGCGAAATGGTTGACGGGGCCGTGTCCGCGACCGACGTGCAGTTCGTCGCTCGCGCGCATCGCCTCGCGCAGCCAGGCCCGGGATCCGGCGACGGCTTCTGCAGGCGATTCGCCGCGCGCCAGACGGGTGGCGAGCGCCGAGGACAGCGAGCATCCGGTGCCATGCGTGTTCGCGGTCTCGATGCGGGCGCCCGGGAACTCGACGATCGGACCGCGTCCGACGAGGGCGTCCGGGGCGTCAGCGCCCTCGAGGTGACCGCCCTTGACGAGCACCTGTGCGTCGATCGCGGCGGAGAGCACGGATGCCGCGGCGAGCGCGTCCTCCCAGCGGGTGACCTCCCGGCCGGTCAGCACGCCGAGCTCGGAGAGGTTCGGGGTGACCACATCGGCGCGACGCAGCAGATCACCCAGCGCCTGCTCGGCCTCGGCGTCCAGCAGCCGGTCGCCGCTCGTGGCGATCATCACGGGGTCGATGACCACGATCGGCGGACGCACGGTGTCGAGCCAGCCGGCGACGACGCGGATGACGTCCGCGGTCGCGAGCATCCCGACCTTCACCGCGTCGATGACGACGTCGTCCGAGATCGCGTCGAGCTGGTCGCGCAGGAACTCGGCCGGCGGCACGTGCACAGCCCACACCCCCTGTGTGTTCTGCGCGGTGAGAGCGGTGATCGCCGCCATGCCGTAGCCGCCGTTCGCGGCGATGGACTTCAGGTCCGCCTGGATGCCCGCGCCGCCGGACGGATCGCTGCCGGCGATGCTGAGCACCCGGGGAATGCCCGCGGCGCGCCAGCGGCTCGCGAACTCGGCGGCTCGCTGCGCCGGGTCCTCGGCCGCGCACAGGGCCGAGACGACGGCGAGTCCTGCCGCACCGGCGTCCCGCAGCTGCTCGGTGTCATCGATGCCCACGCCGCCGATCGCGACGCAGGGCAGCGGACTCGCCTGCGCGAACGCACGGAAGCCGTCCACTCCGAGTGCCGGCGGGTGGTCGGGTTTGGTGCTGGTCGGGCGGATCACGCCGACTCCGAGGTAGTCGACTGTGCCCGCCGGAAGGGCGAGCACGGCCTCGAGGTGCTCGGGGCTGTGGGCCGTGAGACCGATCAGCGCATCGGGGCCGAGCTCGGCGCGGGCGCGGAGAACCGATGCGTCGTCCTGTCCCAGGTGCACGCCGTCGACGCGGGCGCCGGCCGCGCGGGCGGCGAGCGCCGCGTCGAGCCGGTCGTTCACCACGAGGAGCGCACGGCCGTCGATGACGCGCGACAGCTCGATCAGCCGAGCTGCGGTCTCGGCATCCGTCGCGTCTTTGTCGCGCAGCTGCACGATCCGGGCGCCGCCGTCGACGGCCAGGCGCACGGTCTCGGACACCCCGCGATCGCCGCACAGCGTCGGGTCGGTGACGAGGTACAGCGAGAGGTCGGCGTTCACAGCGTCCCCGCCTCGATGCGCGCCTCGGCGGCGATGTCCTCGGGCTGCAGCCCGGCGAGGTCATCGAGCAGCGCGACGGCGAAGCTGCCCGGTCCCGCGGAGCGCGCGGCCGCTCGCTCCGCGGCGATCGTGTAGACGAGGCTCGCCGCCGCGACGGCGATCAGGGCATCCGCGCCGGTGCTGCGGGCGGCACCGAGGAAGGCCGCCATCACCGCCCCGAGTGCACAGCCGCCGCCGGTCACCCGGGTGAGCAGCTCGTCACCGTTCGCGAGCCGCAGCACCCGCTCCCCGTCGGTGATGAGATCGATCGGACCGGACACCGCCACGACGCTGCCGTGGCGGTGCGCCAGCACGCGCGCGGCCTCGGCTGCGGCATCCGTCGTGTCTGTCGCGTCGACGCCGCGACCGCCGGCGCTGAGACCGGCGAGTGCGAGGATCTCGGATGCATTGCCGCGGATCGCGGTCGGGCGCTGCTCCGCGAGCTCGTGTGCGAGGGCCGTGCGGATCGGCAGCGCCCCGATCGCGACGGGATCGAGCACCCAGGGCGTGCCTGCTGCGTTCGCGCCGGTGGCGGCTTCGAGGCCGGCCGCGCGCTGCTCAGGCGTCGGCGTGCCGAGGTTGATCAGCACGCCGGAGGAGATGCCCGCGAACATGCCGGCCTCGCCGACGATGTCGACCATCGCCGGGGCCGCGCCGACGGCGAGCAGCACGTTGGCGGTGAAGCCGGTGACCACCGCGTTCGTGATGCACTGCGTGAGGGGCGGGGCCGCGCGCAGCGCCCCCAGCAGGTCGGCCGCCTCGGTGACGAGGCCGGGGGCGGATGCAGGACGCAGAGGATCGCTCATTCGCGACATCCCTTCGCTAGTACGAACTAGATCAGGTTCGACGGGTCTGTTCTCAGCCGCGGATGCGGCACCCCGTGTCACTGTTCGTGAGTCTAGCGAAGGGCGTCACCGGCGGAGCGCCCGGTGACGCCGGCGTCCGTCCTCAGCGGGCGGGCGTCCGATCGTCTCAGGCGTCAGCCGGATCGGCGTCGGCCCTCACGAGCTGATCGATGAGCTCCTGCTCCTCCGTGCGGGTCAGTCCCGCGCGGCGCTCGCGATCCACACCGCGGACGCGCTCATCCTGGAGAACGCGCCGGATCGTGTCGTCGATCGGCGTGAGACGGCCACCGGATGCCTTGTACGCAGCGTTGTCCCGACGCGCGAACCCCGGCATGTCGGCGGGGAGCCACAGCGGCAGGGAGCGCTCCCCCATCCAGTAGTCCACCCCGTGCTCGCGCAGCCACTTGTCGGAGGCCTCGAGCAGCTCCCCGGTGTGCCCGGTGGCGGAGCGGATGCGGCTCAGGACGTCGACGAGCGGCAGGGCGTCGCCGATCGCGTTGACGATCCCGTGCCTGCTCCCGCCCACCAGCAGCACGGCGACGTCGTCGACGTCGATCACCTGCGTGTACCTGTCGGCGAGGGTGGGGACGAGCACGGGCCGGTTCCCCGCACGGTCGAACGCCGCCGCCCAGTACCCGAAGCGGTCGCTGGGATCCCCTTCGCCGACGATCAGGCCGGGCCGGACGATGAACGCCCGCTCCCCCAGCACCGCCACGGCGCGCTCCGCGGCGACCTTCTCCGCGCCGTACTCGTACTCGTCGCCCTCCTGCGCGGGCTCGTGCAGTGCCCCGGCTTCGTCGAGCCCGACGGTCGTGTCGTCGGAGTACGCCGACATCGACGAGACGTAGGTCCAGTGCGCCGTGCTCGCGCCGAGCGCCGCGACCGCCTCGCGCACGTGCCGTGCCCGGGAGGAGATGTCGACGATCTCGTCCCAGTGCTGCTCGCTCAGGCGGTCGTACACCGCCGGATCATCGCGATCCCCGGGCAGCAGCACCGTGCCCTCCGGCGCCGGTCGTCCGCCCCGCGCGAGGCAGGTCACCCGGGCGCCGGCATCCCGCCATCTCTGCGCGATCCGCCCCGAGAGCCACCCTGTTCCACCGAGCACCAGCACCTGTGTCATACGACCATGACAGCAGTCTCCGCGCCGTGCAGGAAGAGGTTCCGCCCTCAGCAGAGCATCTCGGTCTTCGGGGGACCGACGCGAGTATTCACCACGGCATCGGACGGTCCGGGTCGCGACGGCTGTCGTCGGGCATGTGCGGAAGGTGCTCACCGCCGGCCCGGATGCAGAGCCAGCGCAGCTCGCCCGGGCTGTCCGGCAGTGCCCGCCAGGTGCGCCACACGCCCTGACCCACGCGCACGACCGTGCCCTCCTCCACGTCGACGACGTCGTCGTCCAGGCCCATCTGGCCGCGCCCGGCGAGGAAGACGTAGAGCTCCTCGACCTTCTCATGCACGTGCCAGTACCCGGCTTCCTCACCCGGGACCAGGGCGTTCGCCGTCATGCCGATGTACTGCATGGTCAGCTCGTGGTCGACGACGCGGCGGCCGTCGCGCGAGCGCGCCTCGTCGAAACCGCCGTGGAACGCACGCCAGTCCTGCAGCGCACCGATCTCGGTCACCTGGTAGTCGCTCATCGCTTCTCCTTCTCTTCCGATCCGCTCTCCGCCCGCTCGACCGCGCGGGTCCAGCCGTGCTCGCCCCGGCGGTACACCAGCCGCAGATGGTCACGATCCTGCGCGCCCTGCCAGAACTCGATGCGCTCCGGCACGACGCGCCAGAGCACCCAGTCGCCGGCCGCGATCCCGGCACGGGCCGCGGGCGAACGAGCGGCGAGATCAGCCGCCGACTCCTCCGCCGACGCCTCCTGCACACTGCCGCGCACCCGCACGGCGCGGACCAGCGGCTGCCACCAGAAGCTCAGCGCGGCAGCAGGTCGGGCGCCGAGCTGCATGCCCTTGGCGGAGTGTCGATGCCCGGCGAACGCCCAGCCGGCATCGCCGACATCCTTCAGGATCAGGGTCCTCGCATCCGGCAGCCCGTCCGGGTCCACGGTCGCCAGCGTCATCGCGTGCGGCTCGGCGATGCCGCGTGCGACGGCGTCCGCCAGCCAGTCCCGGAACAGCACGACGGGATCGGCCGGGGCCCGAGCGGGGTCGAATGCCGGTGCGTCTCCGGAGAGCGTGCGCAGGCTGCGCAGCCACGCGGCGTCGGTCATGACCTCGAGCCTACGCACACGCCGCCGCATCCCGGTGCGGAATGCGGCGGCGTGTGCACGGGGGTCAGTCGCGGATCGCGGCGCCGAAGCGCTCGGTCGCGACGGCGACGCCGGCGAGCTTCGCCTCGGTCGCCTCGGCGGCGGTCAGCGTGCGGTCGGATGCCCGGAAGCGCAACGCGAAGGTGAGGCTCTTGCGCCCGGCGTCCACGCCCTCGCCGCGGTAGTCGTCGACCAGGGTCGCCGACTCGAGCAGCTCGCCCGCGCCCTCGACCAGCGCGGCGCGCACCTCGGACGCCGGCACGGCGGCGTCCAGGACCAGCGAGACGTCCTGCGTCGCGGCGGGGAACGTCGACAGCGACTCCACGACCACGCGCTCTCCCGCAAGGGTGAGCAGGCGGTCGAGATCGAGCTCGAGCACCACGGCGCGACCGGGCAGATCGGCATCCGCGGCGACCTGCGGGTGCAGCTCGCCGACGTAGCCGATCTCCTCGCCGCGCACGCTCAGGGCGCCGGCGCGCCCCGGGTGCAGAGCCGCGCGCTGCGTCTGGACGACGTCGATGTCGACGCCGGCTGCGACGCCGATCACCTGCACGGCGTGCAGGGCGTCACCCAGGCTCGCGTGCTCGGCGGCGCGCCCGGGCTGGCGAGGCGTGACGTTGCCGGTCAGCAGCACCGCGATGTTCCGCGGCTGCGGCGGAATGGCCGCGTTCAGCTGCGCCAGGGTCTCATCGCTCGGGCGCTGCGCGAGCGGCGGGACGAAGTCGGTGCCGTAGGTCACGCCCGCCTCGGGGGTGAACACGAGTCCCGTCTCGAAGATCGCCAGGTCCACCAGACCGCGCGAGATGTTGCGGTGCGCGGTCTGCAGCAGGCCGGGCAGCAGCGAGCGACGCAGGTACGGGGCCTGCCCGTCCAGGGCATTGGCCAGGCGGATGCTGGGCAGGTGCTCACCACTGGCGGAGCCGTGCAGATCGTTCTGCTCCTCGGTGGTGAACGGGAACGCCGGCGTCTCGACGAAGCCCGCAGCGGCGACGGCGTCAGCCACGCGCTTGCGACCCTGCTGCAGCGGGGTGTAGCCACGACCGGAGGGCGGGGTCGGCAGGACGGACGGGATGCGGTCGAGACCGTGGATGCGGGCGACCTCCTCCACGAGCGTCCACTTGTCGGTGAGGTCGGGACGCCAGCTCGGCGGGATGACGAACCAGCCGCCATCGGTCGCGGTCACCTCGCCACCGATCATCTCCAGCGCGCCGGTCACCTCGTCGTCGGTGTAGTCGACGCCGATCACGCCCTGTGCGAAGCCTCGGGGCAGATCGATGCCCGCGATGTCGACGTCGGCGAACAGCGCGCCGCCCTCGTCGGTCAGCTCGCCGCCGGCGAGCTCGACCATCAGATCGGCCACGCGGCGGGCCGCGACGAACGGGATGAGAGGGTCGACGCCACGTTCGAAGCGCTTGGATGCCTCGCTGGGCAGCTTGTGGCGTCGTGCGGAGCGTGCGATCGTGACCGGGTCGAAGGTCGCGGCCTCGATCAGAACGTTGCGCGTGGTCGCGCTCATCTCGGTGGTGCCACCGCCCATCACGCCTGCCAGACCGATCGGTCCCGAGCCGTCGGTGATCAGCAGGTCCTCGGTGTGCAGCGCGCGGTCCTGCCCGTCGAGCGTGGTCATCCGCTCGCCCTGTTCGGCGCGGCGCACGACGATGCCGCCCTGCAGCTTGTCGAGGTCGTAGCCGTGCACGGGGTTGCCGAGCTCGAGCATCACGTAGTTGGTGATGTCGATGAGCACGCCCAGCGAGCGCATGCCGGCCAGGACCAGCCGCGCGATCATCCACGGCGGGGTCGGCCGCGACGGGTCGACGTTCCGCACGACGCGGGCGACGAACTCGCGGGCACCGACGTTGCCGCGGATGGGGCTCTGGTCATCGACCGAGATCGAGAACCCGGAGCCAGGCTGCAGCTCGGCGAAGTCGCGCTCTGCGGGGTCGCGGAAGGCGGCCCCGGTGGCGTGCGAGTACTCACGGGCGACGCCGCGCAGCGAGAACGCGTAGCCGCGGTCGGGCGTCACGTTGATGTCGACCGCGAAATCGTTCAGGTGCAGCAGCTCGATGGCATCCGCCCCGACCTCGGGGTCGAGCCCGAGCGTCGACAGCACGATGATGCCGTCGTGCTCATCGCCCAGGCCCAGCTCACGCGCCGAGGCGATCATGCCGTCGGAGACGTGGCCGTAGGTCTTGCGAGCCGCGATGGGGAACGGGCCGGGCAGCACGGCACCGGGCAGGGTCACCACGACCTTGTCACCGGCGACGAAGTTGTGCGCGCCGCAGACGATGCCACGCACGCCGCCGTTCGCCTCGCCGACGTCCACCTGGCACCAGTTGATGGTCTTGCCGTTGGACTGCGGCTCGGGCTCGGCCGAGAGCACGCGCCCGACCACGACGGGACCGGAGATCTCGAAGCGGTGGATGTCCTCCTCCTCGAAACCCACCGACACGAAGGACGCCAGGACGTCCTCCGGCGTGGCGTCCGCCGCCACGTCGACGTACTCGCGCAGCCAGGAGATCGGAACGCGCATCACACCACCATCCCGAACTGCTCGCTGAAGCGCACATCGCCCTCGGCCATGTCGCGCATGTCCTTCACATCGCTGCGGAACATCACCGCCCGCTCGACGCCCATGCCGAACGCGAAACCGCTGTACACCTCGGGGTCGATGCCCGCCGCGCGCAGCACGTTCGGGTTGACCATGCCGCAGCCGCCCCACTCGATCCAGCGCGCGCCGCCCTTGAAGGTCGGGTGCCACAGGTCGAGCTCGGCGGAGGGCTCGGTGAACGGGAAGTAGTTGGTGCGGAACCGGGTCTTCGCCTCGGCGCCGAACATCTGCTTCGCGACGTGGTCGAGGGTGCCCTTGAGGTGCGCCATCGTGATGCCCTTGTCGACGACCAGACCCTCGAACTGGGTGAACACCGGCAGGTGCGTCGCATCGAACTCGTCGGTGCGGTACACACGGCCAGGGCACAGCACGTAGATCGGCACCTCGCGGTCGAGCATCGACCGCACCTGCACGGGGCTGGTGTGCGTGCGCATCACCAGGTGGCGGGAGCTCGGGTCGACGTAGAACGTGTCCTGCTCCTGACGGGCGGGGTGGTCCTCGTCGAAGTTCAGCGCGTCGAAGTTGAACCACTCGTGCTCGAGCTCCGGCCCCTCCGCGATCTCCCAGCCCATGCCGACGAAGATGTCGCTGATCTGCTCCTGCATGAGGGAGATCGGATGCCGTGCACCGACGCGGGCGTGCGAGGCGATGGCCGTGATGTCGACGCGCTCCGCCTCCAGGCGGGCGGCGGTCTCAGCCTCGGCCAGCTCGGTCTCCTTGGCGGCGAGCGCCTGGGTCACACGGCCCCTCCCCTGCCCGACGAGCTTTCCGAACGCGGCCTTGTGCTCGGGGGCGACCTGGCGCATCGACGCGTTCAGCACGGCGAGCGGCGAGCCCTCGGCGACGTGCGCGGCGCGAGCCGCCTTCAGCTCGGCGGTATCGGATGCCGCGGCGATCGCCGCGAGCGCGGCGTCGACGGCGTACTCCACCGCCTCCGGGGTGATCTGGGGTGTTTCGGGAGTGTCTGACACGAGAACCGAGTCTACCGGCGCGAGGGCGGGGCCCCCGCGCCGGTGAAGACCGTTCCTGCGAGGCTCAGACCACCAGTCCGAGCAGCAGAACGCCGAGCAGGCCGACCACCGAGACCGCGCACTCCATGAGGCTCCAGGTCTTGAAGGTCTGTCCGACCGTGAGTCCGAAGTACTCCTTCACCAGCCAGAAGCCGGCGTCGTTCACGTGGGAGAGGAACACCGAACCCGCACCGATCGCGAGCACCATCAGTGCCAGGTGGGTTCCGCTGAGATCACCGGCCAGCGGCGCCATGATCCCCGCCGCGGTGATGGTGGCCACGGTCGCCGAGCCGGTCGCCAGGCGGATGACCACCGCGACCAGCCAGCCGGCGAGCAGCAGCGGCATGCCCGAGCCTGCGATGCCGCCGCCGATGACCTGGCCGACGCCTGAGTCGACGAGCGTCTGCTTGAAGCCGCCGCCCGCGCCCACGATCAGCAGGATGGAGGCGATCGGGGCGAACGAGTCGCCCGTGACCTTCGCGACCTCGCCCATGGAGCGTCCGAGGGCCGTGCCGAGCACGATCATCGCGTACAGCGAGGTGATCAGCAGCGCCTGGAGCGGTGTGCCGATCCAGACCAGGATCTGACCGAACAGGCTGCTGTCCAGGCCCGCGGACGTGACGACCGTCATCAGCAGCATCAGCACGACCGGCAGCAGCACGACGGAGAGCGCCACGCCGAACGCGGGGCGCTTCCCCTCGCGCTCGGTGACCGGGGCGAGCAGCTTGTCGGATGCCAGGACGGGCACCCAGCGGGCCATGGGCTTCGCGAGCACGGGGCCGGCGATGATGACAGTCGGGATCGCGACAAGCAGCCCCAGGCCCAGGGTGAGGCCGAGGTCGGCCTTGAGAGCGTCGATCGCGATCAGCGGACCGGGATGCGGCGGCACGAAGCCGTGCAGCGCCGACAGACCTGCCAGCGCGGGGATGCCGATCAGGATCACGGGGAGCTTGGCGCGCTTGGCCGCGAGCATGACGATGGGGATCAGCAGCACCACGCCGACCTCGAAGAACAGCGGGATGCCGACGATGAACGCGGCGAGCGCCATGGCCCAGCCCAGGCGCTTGAGGGGCGTCTTCGACAGGATCGTGTCCACGATCTCGTCGGCGCCCCCGGACTCGGTGAGGAAACGTCCGATCACGGCGCCGAGCACGATCAGCACGCCGACGCCGCCGACGGTGGAGCCCAGTCCTGTGGAGAAGGAGGTGAAGGCGTGCTCGAAGCCCATGTTCGCGGCGAGCGCCATGACGGCGGCGCCCAGCATCAGGGAGAAGAACGGGTGCATCTTCACCCAGACGATCAGCACGACGATGACCGCGATCGAGACCACCGCCGCGATGATCAGCTGAGCGGTGCCCGCCGCGGGCTTGACGGGATCCGCGGCAAGCACCCCGTTCAGGAGTGGTGCCGTCTGTGCGAGCAGTTGCATTCTCGGACTCCTTCGCTGCGTCGGGGCGGGGCCGTCCCGGAACGTAGCGCACACGATACTCCCAGGTAGGATCGGCGACGAGAACGACTCACACGCGCGAGAGGCGAATTCCATGGCCGAAGAACCGATACCGACGACGCAGGCCATCGCCCTGGTATCCGCACCAGCGCCTTATGTGCTCGCGATCGACATCGGCTCGGGTTCGACACGTGGGTGCCTCTACGACGCCTATGCCCGTCCGATCAAGAAGCACCTGGTCAAGGCCGAGCACGCCTTCATCGAGGCGGCGGACGGCACGGCCGAGGTCGACGCCGACCAGATGGTCCGCGAGGTCGGCGAGGTCATCGACGGCGCACTGAAGGGCATCGACCCCGGCCTGGTCAAGGCCGTCGTGATGGACACGTTCGCCTCATCGCTGGTGTGCGTGGATGCCGAGGGAGACGCGCTCACCCCCTGCATCACCTACGCCGACTCGCGGTCATCGGAGCATCTCGCGAAGCTGCGATCGCAGCTCGACGAGGATGAGGTGCACCAGCGCACCGGCACCCGGCTGCACACCAGCTATCACCCGCCGCGGCTGCTGTGGCTGCAGGACGAGTTCCCGGAGGTGTTCGCCAAGACGGCGAAGTTCCTCTCGCTCGGCGAGTACGTGTACGCGAAGCTCGCCGGCATCGAGGGCGCGGCGACCTCGACGATGGCGTGGGCGGGCATCCTGAACCGCCACACCTGCGAGCTCGATGAGGAGCTGCTGGCCGCCGTGGGCGTCGACCGCAGCCGGTTCGCGCCCGTGGTCGACCCGTCCGAGCCGATCACCGACGTCTCCGCCGAGGCTCTGAGGCGCTGGCCGGCGCTCGAGGGCGCGGCGTGGTTCCCCGCCGTCCCCGACGGCTATGCCTCGAACATCGGCGTCGGGGCGAGCACCCCGTCCGTCGCGGCCATGTCGGCAGCCACCTCGGGGGCGATCCGAGTGATCGTCGACGGCACGCCGGACGTGCTCCCGACGGGTCTGTGGGCGTACCGCGTGTCGAAGACGCAGTCCATCGTCGGCGGTGCGCTCAACGATGTCGGCCGTGTCACGCTGTGGCTGCAGTCGACGCTGGCCCCGCTGACCTACGAGCAGATCGATGAGGTCTTCCGCGCGGCTCCCTCGGAGGGCACGCCCCTCGTGCTGCCCTTCCTCACAGGCGAGCGTGCGACGGGCTGGGCGGGTGACGCGCGTGCCGTGCTCACCGGCGTCTCCTCGGCCTCCGGTCCGCGCGAGCTGTGGCGCGGAGCCGTCGAGGGGATCGCGATCTCCTATGCGCGCGTCTTCGAGCAGCTGCTCGAGGTCGCGCCCGGCATCCGCAGCGTGATCGCGTCGGGCGGCGTCACCAGCGCCTACCCCGGCTTCATGCATCCGGTGGCCCAGGCGCTGGGATTCCCGGTGGAAGTGGTCCAGGTCAAGCGCGTGACCATGCGCGGCGCGGCCGCGCTGGCGCTGTCGGTCCTCCAGGCGGAGCATCCGCTCGCCACCATCCCGCAGACGAGCCTGACCGAGCCGGATGCCGCGCAGGGGGACTACTACGACGACCTGCGCCGCCGGTTCGAGAATGTCTACCAGGGCGTCATCGCGAAGTGATCGCCGGCTGACCGCCGGGTGACACGAAGAGGGCGGGCATCCGATCGGATGCCCGCCCTCTCGCTCCCCTCCGGAGATGTGGACGTCGGTGAGCTCAGAGCGTCGGCCCCACGCCACCCGCGTCGAACTTTCCCCCACCGCGCTGCATGGCGATCACTTCGGTGACCGTTCCGTCGTGGACGCGAGGGTCGTCGTCTGCACCCGGCGTGTAGCCCTTCAGCTTCGGCGAGTGCCGCGTGCGGATCTCCAACCACTTCGCGACGCCCGACAGGATCAGGCACATCGCGATGTAGATCGCGCCGATGACGAACGCCGACTGCAGGATCGGCCGGCCCTGCTGCGAGCTGAGCAGCTTGGCGTAGTACAGCAGCTCGGGGTAGGTGATGATGAAGCCGAGCGCGGTGTCCTTCAGCGTGACGACCAGCTGCGCGACGATCACCGGCAGCATGGCGCGGATGGCCTGCGGCAGCAGGATAAAGGCCATGACGCCGCTCTTGCGCAGGCCGATCGCGTAGCCGGCCTCCCTCTGGCCCTTGGGCAGCGACTCGATGCCTGCGCGGAGCGCCTCGGCGAGCACGGACCCGTTGTAGACCATCAGCCCCAGCACGACAGCCCAGTAGGGGTCCATCCGGACGCCGAGCACGGGAAGTCCGTAGTACAGCAGCATCATGAAGACCAGCACCGGGACGGCACGGAAGAGCTCGGTGAGGACCGTGACCGGCACGCGCACCCAGGCGTGCTCGGACAGACGCCCGATCGCCAGCACGAAGCCCAGCGCCAGGCTGAGGACGGCGGCCAGGGCGAACGCGCCGAGGGTCTGCCCGAGTGCCTTGAAGATGCTCATCCACACGTTGGTGAAGGTGAAGACGTACCACTTGTCGGCGGTGAACTGTCCGGTGGCCGCCATGCGGTAGACCACGAAGCCGACCACTGCTGCGACCACCGCGACGGTGACGACGGCGAGGATGCGGTTGCGGGCGATCGCCCGGGGGCCCGGGACGTCGTAGAGCACGGAACTCATCGCACGATCCTCCACTTGTTCTCGAGATGCCGCTGGATGGTGCTCATGACCATCACCAGGACGACGAAGACCACCGCGACCCAGAGCAGCACCTCCATCGGGTTGCCCGGGCGGTCGGGTGCGTCGTTGATCGTGGCGCGTAGCGCCGCGAGCTCGGCGATGGAGAAGCCGGCCGCCACCGTGGTGTTCTTCAGCAGGGCGATGAACACGCTCATCATGGGCGGGACCACCGTGCGGAAGGCCTGAGGGAGGATGACCAGGGTCATCACCTGGCCGAACGGCAGCCCGATCGCGCGGGCCGCTTCGGCCTGGCCGACGGGAACGGTGCTGATGCCCGCGCGCAGGACCTCGGCGACGTAGGTCGCCGTGTAGATGCCGATCGCGAGGATGCCCAGCACGGTGTTCGACAGGTCGGGCAGACCCAGTTGCGGGTAGCCGAACACGAAGAAGAAGAAGACCAGCGTCAGCGGTGTGTTCCGGATGAGGTTCACGTACACCGTGCCGACGGCGCGGGCGATGGGCACCGGCGAGACGCGCATCGCGCCGACGATGATGCCCAGGACCAGCGCGATGATGCCGCCGACGAAGAACACCAGCAGAGTGTTCCCGATGGCCTCACCCCACAGGTCGAGGTTGCCGAAGATGACGTTCATGCCACCCTTCCTTCGTGACGATGCCTTCGTGGATGGGCGACCCCGTGGTGCCGGGGCCGCCCATCACTGATGGACAGCGGCCGGGTCAGTCGACCTTGGGCTGCTCGACCTTGATGCCGGACTTGCCGAGGTTCTTGTCGAAGATCTTCTGCCAGGTGTCGTGACCGTCGGTGAAGAGCGTGTTGATGTGCTGCTGCAGCGCCGTGTCGCCCTTCTTCAGGCCCACGCCGTAGCGCTCCTCGGTGAACAGACCGCCGGTGACCTTCAGGTCCTTCGGGTACTGGGCCGCGAAGCCGATCAGGATGGCCTGGTCGGTGGTCACGGCGTCGACCTTCTTGTCGAGCAGGTCCTGCACGCAGGCGGAGTACAGGTCGTACTCCTGCGTCTTGATCTGCGGGAAGTTGGCCTTGATGTTCTGGATCGGCGTGGAGCCGGTCGCCGAGCACACGGTCTTTCCGTTGAAGTCCTCGAGCTTGTCGGCGTCGGGGTCTCCCTTGCGGATCAGCAGGCCCTGGCCGGTGACGAAGTAGGGACCGGCGAAGTCGATCTGCGTCTTGCGCTTGTCGGTGATGGAGTAGGTGCCGACGTAGTAGTCGATGTCGCCGTTCACGATCGACTGCTCGCGGTTGACCGAGGCGATCGGCTTGAACGTGATCTGCTTCTCGTCGAAGCCGAGCGATGCGGCGATCCAACGGGCGATGTCGACGTCGAAACCGGTGCGCTCACCCGTGGTGGCGTCGAGGTAGCCGAGACCGGGCTGGTCCTCCTTGACGCCGATGACCACGCCGTCGCGCTTCTTCATGGCGTCGAACGTGGGGCTGCCGTCGAGCTTGACGTCCTTGGCCACCTCGAACAGCGGCTTGTCCCCGCCACTGTTGTCGCCACCGCCGCCACCGGGGTTGGACGGGCTTCCGCTGTTGCAGCCGGTCAGCGCGAGCAGCGCCGCGGCGACGATGCCGATTCCTGCGAGTGCCTTCGTGCGTCGCATGGTGTTCTCCTTCGTGTGCTGTGGGTGCGCGGGATCTCCGCGCGGGAAGGTCAGTGGGTGAGGAGCTTGGACAGGAAGTCCTTGGCGCGGTCGCTCTTCGGGTGCGTGAAGAACTCCTCGGGCGTCGACTCCTCGACGATCTGCCCGTCGGCCATGAAGACCACACGGTTGGCGGCCTTCCGGGCGAAGCCCATCTCGTGGGTGACGACGATCATCGTCATCCCCTCCTTGGCGAGGCCGACCATGACGTCGAGGACCTCGTTGATCATCTCCGGGTCCAGCGCGCTGGTGGGCTCGTCGAAGAGCATCACCTTCGGATGCATGGCCAGCGCGCGGGCGATCGCGACACGCTGCTGCTGACCGCCGGACAGCTGCGCGGGGAGCTTCGACGCCTGCTGCGCGACACCCACGCGCTCCAGGAGCGCCATGGCCTCCTTCTCGGCATCCGCCTTCTTCACCCCGCGCACCTTGATCGGGCCGAGCGTGACGTTCTCGAGGATCGTCAGATGCGCGAACAGGTTGAACGACTGGAACACCATGCCGACCTCGGCGCGGAGGTTCGCCAGCCCCTTGCCCTCGGCGGGGAGCGGCTTGCCGTCGATGCGGATGGACCCGCTGGTGATGGTCTCCAGGCGGTTGATCGTGCGGCACAGCGTCGACTTGCCGGAGCCGGAGGGACCGATGATGACGACCACCTCGCCCTTGTCGACGGTGAGGTTGATGTCCTTCAGCGCGTGGAACTCGCCGTAGTGCTTCTGGACGCCCTCGACGACGACCAGCGATTCGGCTGTGCTCATTGTGCCTCCCATGGGACCGACCGGTCGAAGGGAGCACAGCTGGAATCAGAGCTCCCCATCGAATCCGCTGACCCGTTCAGACTATGCACGGATGCGCGGCCGGACCAGTCCCTTGAGTGTTTCTTGAGTGTGGTGCAGAATCAACGCCGCGAGTCTCGGTAGTACTCCCCCGCTCCCGGATGCAGCTCGATCGGATCGGTGAAGATCGCGAGCCGCCGGTCCAGCAGCGCGGCGGCCGGCACGCTGCGGGCGACCTCCGCACGCGCCGAGAAGAGTTCGGCGAGCACGTCGCTCACCAGCGCGTCGGGGACATCTGCGGAGGTGACCAGGTAGTTCGGCACCGTCATAGCGACCGTCGACTCGTCGCTGCCGTAGGTGCCGACCGGGAACTCTGCCGAGCGGTAGACGCCGGCATGCGCGGCATCCGCTCTCTCCACCACGTCGGGACCGATCGACAGCAGCCGGATCGGCAGGCGCCCGGCGAGCCTCGCGATGCCGGGGGTGGGTAGCCCTCCCACCCAGAAGAACGCGTCGATGCGTCCGTCGGTGAGCGCCGCGATCGAGGCGTCCAGCCCGAGCCCGACATCCCGGACCCTCCCGGCCGGCACCTGCGACGCCTCCAGCACACGGCGCGCGACCACGCTCACGCCCGAGCCGGTGCCGCCGAGGGAGACCGTGCGCCCGGCGAGCTCCGAGACACTGCGGATGCCGGAGTCGGCCCGCACCACGACGTGGACGTACTCGTCGTACAGCCGGGCCGCCGCGCGGATCGGCAGAGGCTCATCGAAGTCGCCGGTCCCGGCCACGGCATCCGCGATAGCGTCGCTCTGCGCGAAGCCGAGCTGCGCCTGCCCCGCGCCCACCAGATGCAGATTGTCCACCGAGCCGTTGGTCTCGATCACCTGCGCGTCGACGTCGAGATCCCTCCGCAGCACCTTCGCGAGCTGCGTGCCGTAGTCGTAGTAGACACCGGTCATACTGCCACCGGCGATGCGCAGCGGATGCTCGGTCCACGACGGTCGCGAAGGCGCGCACCCGGCGACGCCGAGCGCGATCAGCGCTGCCGCGACGACAGCCATCATCCGTCTCGCCCTCATCGCTCCGCTGCGGCTCATCTCTCCCCCGGAGCGGGAAGGTCGAAGGACACGCTCAGGCCGCCGCCGTCCGGCGACTCGACGGTCAGCCGCCCTCCCACGGAGCGAAGCAGGTCCATCGCGATCGCGAGCCCGAGCCCCGACCCGGGGACGTTCTGGTTGCGGGCGCTGCGCCAGAAGCGGTCGGCCGCCTGCTCGAGCTCGTCGGGGTCCAGCCCCGGTCCGTGGTCGCGCACCGCGATGCGGGCGCCCTCCTCGGTGGTCACGGCCGACAGCTCGATCAGGCCGCCGTCCGGGGAGAACTTCACGGCGTTGTCGATCACCGCATCCAGGGCGCTCTCCACGATCGCCTCGTCGACGCGGGATCGCACCTCCTCCGCCTCGTGCACGCCGAAGCGGATGCCGCGACGCGCGGCGACCTCGCGCCACGCCTCGCCCCGCCGGGCGACCAGGGCCGTGAGATCGACGTCCTCGAAGTCGGATGCGCGCACCGCACCCCGGGCGAAGCCGAGCAGGGTGTCGAGGATCCGCGTCATCCGCTGCCCCTCCTCGCGGATCTTCTCCACGTCGGCAGCACCCGCCGTGCCGAGGTCGGCGGCGAGCACCTCCACCCGCAGCAGCAGTGCGTTCAGCGGATTGCGCAGCTCGTGCGAGGCGTTCAGGGCGAACTCCTGCTGGCGGGCGACGACCCGCTCGATCTCGTCGGCCATACGGTTGAACATCAGGATCATGCGATGCAGCTCGGCGGGTCCCGTGTCATCCGCGATCCGGGCCTCCATATCACCGCGCTCCATCGCCTCCATCGCCCGGTCCAGACGCCGCACCGGGCGCAGCACCCAGCCCGCCAGCCGGAACACCACGAGCAGACCCACCGCGATCACAAGGGTGGCGACCGCCGTGATCAGCAGCCACTGCCGTCCGATCTCGGCACGCGGCACGTCCACGCTCGCCGACATGACGACCGCCCCGATGACGTCGCCGCCGTCGAACACCGGCTCCACCAGCGACAGGTCGGAGAACTGCCACGGCAGCGCGTTCTGCGGCAACTCGCCCCGACGGCCCGAAAGCGCGAGCTTGATCTGCGCCTCGATCTCGGGGCTGTCGAACACCGGTTGCGCGGTGGACGGAGCCCAGGGCCGGCCGGCGCGGTCCACGATCACCACGCGGGTGCCGTACAGCTCCCGATAGCGCTGCGCCTCGCCGTCGAACACCTCGGCGCTGCCGGAGAGCAGTGCCTGACGGGCGGTGGTCGTGAAGTAGCTGAGATCACCCAGCTGC
>Ga0308161_1002734_pt1 | contig 18208 bp, 25 predicted proteins | sample PhyFR2_FD_201034 | JGI IMG/M metagenome (GOLD analysis project Ga0308161, IMG submission 201034) | Phyllosphere microbial communities from UC Gill Tract Community Farm, Albany, California, United States - DLSLF.R2 | ecosystem: Host-associated > Plants > Phyllosphere > Unclassified | place: USA...
GAGGTCATGAACGGTCTCGGGGTCAACGCCTGCGGCGCGGACCTGAGCGTACGTCCGGCAGTACTCGATCGCCCAGCCCTCGGTCACCACGTCGAGGGTGGCGCCGCCGCTGTAGTGGGTCTCGCTGCCCCGCTTGGTCGCCTTGTTCATCCGGAGGGACCAGTCCAGCTTGTTGTAGGTCCCCGGCGTGAAGGGGGCGTCGAACCGACGGGCGATGTCCTTGTAGGTCCAGACGAGGATTGGGATGAAGCCCCGCCCGCCGCGGCCCGAGCTGCAGTGGGCGTTCCAGCCCGCCCACTCGGCCTGGGGCACGCCGAGAATGTCGAAGGCGGCGTAGTACCCGCTCCGGTACTTGTGGTAGCGGAGGCTCGCGTAGTCGATGTCCTCGTGCCCGATCAGCTGATTGGCGTCCCAGTACATGGAGTTGCCGTCAGGGTCCTCGGCCGGGTAGGAGACCGCACGGGGCATGGTGTAGATGTCGTCCATGCGGAACGTGTTGCCGCGCCCGTGCTCGGAGACGATGCACCGTGCCGCCATGCGGTTGATGAAGTCCCGGCGCTGCTCGTGACGGTAGCCGAGCTGAGACGTGCGCATCGGCATGCGACCCGACTTCGGATCGTAGCGCAGCTCCGCGGGCACGTCATTCGAGTCCTCGCTCGGAGGGAACCAGTAGCGGGCGTGCGGGCGGTCGTACCCGTACCGGTGCGTGACCTCGTCGTAGCTGATGTCCAGGTTCGACTGGATGAGCCTGGTGACCGATCCGAGCGTGCCAAAGAACCCCATCGGGACGTAGTACCGGGGCGCGGGGTCCACGCCGGTGCCGCGTAGGACGCGACGCTCCTCCATGTACGATGCCATCCGTGGTTCCTCCCTGGGCTAACTTGACTACTACTAGTCTAGCGCCTCGGCGTCGTCCGCGCGACCCCTACTCGCTGCGGGCCCGTGACGCCTGAACGGCCCAGTCGAGGGGGAGCGTGCCCTGGAACACGCGCACGGCCTTGCGGGAGCTGGTCACGCCGTCCCGGAACAGCTCCCGCGCGTTCCGGTGACTCGCCCCCGCGCGGGCGAAGCGCACGATGCTGTCGGCGCCGTATCCGTCCGCGACCCATTCTGCAAAGTCATCGATGGTGCTCGGGTCCACACCGAGGTTGCGTGTCGCGGCGTACTCGGCGCAGTACTCGGTTGCCTGAGCCTCGTTGACGATCTCCAGCGTTGCGCCGCCACCGTACTTGTACTCGCCGCCCCGCCCCCGGGAGGTACTCTGCCAGTTGCTGAGGGCGCGGCTCAGCGCGGTGTAGGTGACCGGCGTGAAGGGCACGTCGAACCGTGCCGCTACGCGGTGGTACACCCAGACCAGCATGTCGGGTACGGGTCGCCCGAACAGCGCGGTGTTGTAGCGGCAGTGGTTGTCCCAGCCCGGCCACTCGTCCTCGGGCACCCCCATCAGCCGGAACGCTGCGTACCGGCCCTCGCGGCCGTACTCGTAGCCGTACAGCTCCATCGCGTTCCGGGCGAGGTGCTTGTGACTCCACCGCCCGTACCTGAGTCCCGCGAGGCTGTCCTCCCTCGCGTGGTCCATTCCGTACTCCAGGTGGACCGGCACCGTGTACAGGTCCACCAGCGGAATGGGGTCGCCGGTGACCCAACGCTCGTGTATGAACCGTGCGGCGTACCGTGCCGTCAGCTCGTTCTGCGAGTCGTTGGCGCCGCCGCCGTATCCGAGCACGGCGCTGTTCAGCCGCCCGCTGACCGGGTCGTACAGGTCCATGTCGAAGCCGGAGTCATCGTGGCGCGGCTGGCGCACCCGCGGAGCCTGGTACCGCTCCCGCGCCTCGTCCTCGCTGATGCCCTGATCGGATGCCAGCCGGTCCACCAGGTTGTTGATGTTGCCGAACGCATCCCCGGGCACGTAGTACCGAGACTGGGGGTCGGTGCCCTCCTGACGCCTCGCATGCAACTGCTCGGGTGACGGCCTCTGATACCGGTGATCTGACACGCCCGAACTCCTTTCGACTAGCTGACTACTACTAGTCTACCCCACGCTGAGCGCGGCGGGATCAGGCGAACGTGTGCTCCTCGGCGCGCATGGTGAGCCGGAGGTAGCCGACGTGCGGCTGGACGCCCTCAGCGATCATGCTGAGCACCTCGTACGTGGGGCTGAAGTTCCAGTTGTCCCAGTCCACGGCGATACCGATGAGCGAGTCGTCCGGCGCGCCCGGCAGGACCTCACGCAGCGCGGCGACCCAGTCGGTCACGTCCTGGATCATCGACTGCGCGTACATCACGGGGACGGCGCGGAGGTCCGATGCGATGAGGTGCTTGAGTGCGTCGGCGCAGGTCCCGTCTGCGCAGGTGCCGTCCAGGAACCAGGGCACGTCCATCGCCAGCACCGTCAGCACCGGGTCGTCGGTGTCCTGCAGGAGCACGGCGGGCGGTAGGGAGCGCCGCGAAGGGTGACGCGTCACGGTCCAGGACTCGTGCATGGTCACTCCTCTCGGTGTCAGTTGCGGCGTGCCCGGGCGAGGGCCCACTCCAGCGGAACGTCACCCCGTGCCACCTGGACGATGGTGCGGGAGTCGGTGACCCCGGCACGCTCGATCTTGGTGGCGCGTGCCGGATCGATGTCCGCCTTCAGGAAGCGGGTGATCGCGGCGTCCGACCAGTCGCGGGCACGGAACGCGTTCACTGCGTTCACTGTATCAGCCGACACCGGCAAATCGGTGACGCGACGGATCATTTTGATCTGGCGCTTCACCAGCGCGATGTCCGGGTACCGGTTCTGGCCGATGTCGGTGAAGCTGTGACCACGCCACGCGGCACGGTCCCGGTCCCGTTCGCTGACGTACCAGTCGTGCTGATGCGCGTAGGTGTGGATCGCGGACACGAAGGCTGCCATGTCCTCGATGCCCTCCTGCTGTGCCAGCTCCAGGTACTCGCGCACCCGGTACGGTGCCCGGTGCAGCCCGCCGAAGTTCCACTTGGCACGCTGCTCCGGCTCCACGCCCATCAGCTGCATCAGGTACACGAACCCGGCATCGGTGGCCCCGCCGTTGTGTTCCAGCGGATTGATGGGCGCGCAGTACGACTGGCCCTCGGTGCCCCACGCGGTGGTCTCCACCACGTGGCACTCCACGTAGTGGTGGTCCTCGTAGAGGTCATCGAACGACACCGGCTGGCTGAGCAGGATGTCCGCGTACATCGCAGCGAGGCGCCGGTCCAGGCTGTAGGCGCTGTAGCGGTACCGCTCGCCGTTCATCTGGTAGCTACCCCGCTTGGAGACCAGCGCGGCACTGAAGCGGTTGCCGTAGGAGAACCGCACCCCTGCCTTGTCCCGGTCCCGGAACCAGAGGCTCGCCATGCGCTGCCCCGCCGCCTGCGCGTCGGCGAGGAGCATGTCGGTCGCGCCGGGATCGTCGGCGTACATCGCCTCGAGGACCAGTTCCGGCTCGGCCAGCATCGACCGGTCCAGCTGAACCAGCGTCGTGCCCAGGTGGGGCTCGGGCAGGCCCACCTGGTAGCGGGACGCGAAGAATGATGCGACCCGGTTGCGCAGCGGGTCCTCGTGGGGAATGTGCACGCCCATCAGCTTCTGCTCTCCTTACGCGCCTGTGCGGCGTTGATGATCCACTCCAGCGGAGTGGTGCCCGCGGCGACACGCTCCACCGTGCGAACGTCGGCGGCGCCTGCCTCCATGAGCGTACGAAGGACGCCCATCTTCACGTTCAGCTGCAGCGCGCGGATGATGACCTCCGGCTGGACTCCGCTCAGGGCGAGCGTCATCTCCGCGAGGTCATCGACGTTGGGTGCTGACAGGTGCTTCCGAGCGAGGTCGAGCAGGCTGGTGTAGTGGACCGCCAGGCTGATCGGCACCTCCTGCGGAGTGCTGAAGCCGGGCCGGGCGAGCGGACTCTGCGCCTGCCGTAGGACCTGGTACTCCTTCGGGGTGATGTCGCGCCCCGCCTTGACCTCGGTCTCATCGAGCACGTTCACGACGTACTCCAGGCTGAGGTTCAGGAACCGCCACGCGTTGATGTCTCCGAGTGGAACGCCAGCCAGTGCCCACGTCGTCGTACGCCGGAAGGCACGATCGCTGCCGTCGGTCGCCCGGATGTCCTCGATACCGGGGATGCTGTGGGGCAGCAGGTAGAGCGCCCACAGCGGGCCGGACATGCTCATCACCGGCATGTCCTCGGTGTCTGTCATGGGGAGCGCGTACCGGCACACGCGCTCGGGGTCCTCATCGATGATCCGCGTCCACATGGACGTCAGCAGGGCGTCGGAGCTGTACTCGCGTGGGCCGGAGTACTGAGTGCCGAGCTGTGCCAGTGTCTCGATCACCGGCACGAGGCGCCGGTCAGCGGGCACGGTCGCCATACGGTGGTAGTCCAGCCCGATCCGTCCGCGCTCGGAGCCGCTGGGGTCGGGCAGCAGTGAGTAGTCCGGGAACACGTACGACACACCGCGCTCCGACATGACCCCGTTGTGGATGGTGCTCCACTGGAACGTCATGCGACACCCATCAGGCTCGCCGCCTCCGGCCCGAGCAGGAGGCTCAGCGCCTTGTGGTCGTCGCGGGGCGTCGAGTGGATGGCACGCTGCAGGTAGTAGTGGGTCCGACCGAGGACGTTGGACGCGACCAGTTCGGAGCGGGCGAAGCCGAAGTCCCACTCCTCGGTCTCCATGTAGGCGTTCACCGAGTCGATGCCCTCGGCGGTGACGCGCTCCGGCACGGTCGTGCGAACCAGGAGCACGGCGACCGCGAACCCGTCACGCTCGCCCTCGGGCACGGCGGCGAGCATCTCCGCGTAGGCGGCACTGGAGAGGGATGCGGCATCGGTGCAGGTGCCCTCGATGAAGTACCGCCAGTCGATGGTCTCCTCGACGCGGCCGACCATGTCGGTCAGGAGGGCGACGGCGCTGTAGACGGTGGTGGTGCTGTTCATGACTGCTCCTTGACCTTGATTCCGTGCTTCCTGAGGAGACGCTCCGCCTCCTTGCGACGGCGCTCCGATTCCTGGTACGTGGCGAGGGGGACCGACCGCTTGACCGTGTCCAGCAGCCACCCGAGTCGGTTCGCCCGCTGCTGCTGGTCTCCGTAGCGGTGGGCTTCGAGGGCTTCCTCGATCGTGATGCGATCCTCACCCTCGAACCGCTTGATCCACTTCTTCATGGCTCAGGCCTTGCAGGTGGCGAGCGCGGTCTGGAGCGCGTCGTGGTCTGCGCTGGTGATGGACAACTGGTACTTGGTCGCCACCTTGACGAACCCGGTGGCGTACGTGCAGTGGAACGCCTCGTTCGGCGGCATGAACTCCGACGGACCACGGTCGGACTTGGAGCCGTTCGTGGGTCCATCGACCGCGTAGAGGTTCTCGGGGTCGTTGGCGATCTGCTCGCGCTTCTCCTGCGTCCAGTCTCGGGCCCCGTGGGTCCAGACGTACTTGAGCGGGATCAGGTGGTCGATCTGCACCGCCATGCTCGTGCCCACGCCGCGGGTGAAGTCGATCACCTTGCCGGTGTACGGGTCGTTGAGCGTGCCCGTCTGCACCTGGCACTGATCGGAGGGGTCGGTGTAGGTGACGTCCGTCATGTCACGGGCGAGGATGTCGTCGCGGGTGTCACAGAAGTTGCCGTCGAAGTCGTACGACCACGCGGCGCCGAAGTCCTGCGTGCGGTAGTAGTCGCCGCGGTCGTCCGGCTCGGCGATGCTCAGCGCGTCCAGGCCCTGGAAGTCGCCGGTGCTCACCGTGGGTGTGGGCGCTCCGGTGGGGGTCGCCTCGCTGGTGGGGGTCGCGGTGTTGCCCGGACCGTAGGTCTGCTCGCCGACGCCGACGGTGAAGTCCTGGACGGTGCACCCGGTCAGGGCGACACCGGCGAGGATCGCGGCGGTGAGCGAGAGGGTGATGCGGCGGTTCAGCACGTGAGTGGCTCCTGTTCGGCTAACTTGACTAATACTAGTCTAGCGCCTCGGGTACGCGCTGTCTACGACGACGGTACGCGACCCGCCCAGACCTCGTTGCCCACCCGAACCTGGGCGTCCGTGCAGCCCTGCAGGTACACGCCCGTGGTGTGGCCCGTCTTGATGAAGGCCATGCAGTCGGCCAGCTCCTCGTGGGGCTTGTCCGTCCCCGGGAAGGCGGCCTTCACCGCGGCGTTGGCCTGGAGGAAGTTGGGGTCGAGGGCCAGCTGGTAGACGTGCGCCAGTTCGTGCGCGACCAGCGGGTGCATCCGGTCGGGACTGAGGCCCTCGACCGCAGGCGTCAGGTAGATCGTGGTGGGGGTGTTGCTCATGACGCACCCCGTCACCGAGGCGTCGTCCAGTCGGCGCTCCAGCGCGCAGGGCTGCTGGTCCAGGTTGACGAACCGCGCCTCGACGTTGTCCACGCCCAGCGAGCGCAGGTAGGCCGTGACCGGCGAGTCGGCCGCCGCTGGCACCGCGTCGGTCTCCCACTGAGCCAGGGGCTCCGCGCTCGCCGTGGGGTCGGCAGCGGCGATCTCTTGGTTGTGGTGGATCACGTACCCGAAGATCGCGGTCAGCGCGACCACTGCGATGACCGGCGGCACCCATATGAACGCGGAGCCGCGTCGCTTAACCTCGCTCACGCGACTCCGTGCTCGCGCATGATGTTGGCGAGGTTGTCGTGGAGCGCGAGGGCGGTCCGCTCGTACTTGATCCGGAGCCGTGCGGCGTCGGCCTCCTGGAGGAGCGCGCGGCGCTCCGGGTGCATGTTGTGTGCCACGTCGCGACGCTTGACCCTCCGCGCGCGGGGGCGCTGACGGACCCGGAACATGCTGTCCTCGAGGGGCTCGTTCCTGCGCTTGGTGATGGCGTCCACGTCGAGGACCAGTTCCTCGGGCAGACCCAGCCAGCGCAGGTCGTCCAGCGTCCTGTCGGTGTCCTCGATCACGTCGTGGAGCAGCGCCACCGCCTTGTCGGCGCGGCTCTTCATGCCGTTGGCGACCCAGAGCGGGTGCTGGAAGTACGGCCGTCCCGCCCGGTCACGCTGGCCGTCATGAGCGCTCCGCGCGAACGCGGCAATGACCGCGAGGTCGGCGTCCGTGAGGGCGTCAGCGGATGCAGCGGTGACGCGGGTGGGAACAGGCACGATGTCGCTACTTCCGGATGAGGTGGGTCTGGTCGATGATCTCGGCGCCGAGGGTGTCGAGGCGACCGCGGTACGCCTTGAGGTGGTGACCGCAGAAGGTCAGCTCCGAGGTCGAGGTGTCGCCGCTGCCGTTCACCTTGATGAACTGGGCGACGCCGTACGCCTGCGCTCCGCACTTCGGAGCGTCGCACCGGTCGGACTTGTTCAGCTCGCGGAACTCGGGGTTCTCGGGGAGCGCCTCGGCGGAGGCCGTGGCGGCTGCGGTGCTCTGGGTCGGCTGTGCGATGGACATGGTGTCCTCCCGTGCGGTTGGTGGTCGGTGCTACTGCTCGCCTCGCGACGAGGAGATTTCCTGCCGGTCCCGCGCGGAGCGCGTGGTGAGCCGGTGCGTGCGGGAGTCCTTCATGACTCCCGAGGCGGCGCTCAGCTGAAAGCCGATCATCGCCTGGTGGAGCGACGCGTTGCCGACCACCTTGTCACGCATCGTGCCCTGACGCTTCCTGCGAGCGGCGGACTTCCTCGAACGGGCGGGCATGGTAGTCACCTTCCTGGGCTAACTTGACTAGTAGTAGTCTAGCCTATGAGTGTAGTCGCGAGGAAGTCCCGCGGCACAGCTATCTGTAACCGCCATGTAACAGCTCAGAGGGCGCGCAGCTCGCTGTCCGTGTGCCGGGGCGGTCCGGCGATCAGCTCGTTGAAGTCGATGCGCGGGAGCGTCGACAGCGCGGGCTCCGGCTCGGGAGCCGAGACGGGCGACTGAGCGAAGGCCAGCGGTGCGACCTCCGGGTTCAGCTGTCCGAGCCCGTAGGGTGAGGCCTCCGGGTTCAGCTGGGTGACCACGGGCTGAGGCGACCACGGCTCCGAGAGGTCCGGCTCCGAGAGGTCCGGCTCCGGCACGGCGGCCAGGTTGACAGGGGCGACCGCGAGGTTGACCGGCTCGACCGGCTCGACCTGCGTGACCTGCGGGCCCGAGAGCACGGAGAGGTCGGGCTGAGCGGGGAGCATGTCAACCGGTGCGACCGGGAGGACGGGCGGCAGCGGGGGCGCGATCAGCGAGGGCTGCTCGGCGACCGGAGCCGGGTTCCAGTCCGGGTCGTCGGCGTGGGGGAAGAGGAGTGCGGGCACCGGAGCGACGGTCTCCTCGGGCTGAGGCGCGACCTCGACCGGCTCCGCGACGGGTTCCGGCTCGACTGCCGGTACGGGCTCCACCGGCTGATCGAACACCGGGATGGCGGAGATCGGCTCCGACACGGTGACGCGACGACGCGGTGCCTGGAAGAACCGGTCCAGCAGTGAGGAGCGCGGGGTCGCCTGCTCCGGCTCGGTGGTCGGCTCGGCAGCATGCGCCGGGGTCTCCTCCGGCTGCGGGACAACCGGCTCGTCGGCCTCACGGTCGGCACGGTGCCGGGCGGCTGCCTCCAGGACTCGGTCGTAGACGGGGCTGGTCAGGGCGGGTGCCTCGATGACGAGGCGCTCCTCACCAGAGCGCTCGCGCTCCCGGGCGCGCCGATCCTCGAGGGCACGGTCCAGCGCGTCCCAGCGCTCCTGCTCCAGTTCGTCGGAGCCCACCATGATGTCGGCCAGCGTGCGCCCGTGCTCGGCGAGGCGCCAGTCGCCCTCAACGATGGTGACGCCGTCGTCCCGCACCTGGATGCTGTGCTCTGCGGTGACCAGCGCCACGAGGTGCTCCGTGTGCTCGGACTCGATGATCCGGCGCACTGAGGGGACGGAGGACTCGGCCACCCGGCGCAGCAGCTCCGGCGCGAGCAGGTCACCGAAGTCACGGTGCAGCGCACCCAGGGCAGCCTCGATTGCCGCGGTGTTGTCGGTCTCAATCGGCAAGGTACCGACCCCTCTCGATGGTCTGAATGAGGCGCCGTACTGCGACGACACCCGTGGTCTGCGTGGAAGCGAGGATCACCGTGCTGCCGACGGCCACGTACGTGACCCGCCGACCCCGCACCCGCACGGAACCGATGTCGGTCCCGTCGGCGCTCAGGATTCGGTGCGCTCCTGTGTCGATTGTACTCGCGCGCAGGGCGCAGTCGATGTCCTCCAGCGCGCGTACGATCCGGTTGAGCAGCGGGGGTGTTGCAGGAGATGCAGGACGAGGCCCGTCAGGAGCGCGGACCACCTCGCGCGCCCAACGGGCCTCGTGCTGTTGCATCGTGTTCAGTTACATCGCGGCTCAGGCCGAGACGGGCTCCCGGTGCGCGTGAGCGTGCAGCCCGGCGTCGACCAGCTCGATGGCGTCCGTCTTGGTGAGGACGTCCTTCGGAGCGGAGTTGATCGCGCCGACGATCTCCTCGCGGATGAGCGTGGTGTCGATGGTGCCGACGCGCGCGGCGGTGCGGCTGACCAGGACGCCGGGGATGTCCAGCAGGATCGCCTTGCGGTCCTCGCGGAGGTCCTCGGCGCGCCAGGCGCGCCGCTGCTTGTTGACCCACTGGCCGATGCGCTCGACATCGCGGTCCTGACCCTTGCGGGGGTAGGGCACCTTGCCGTCGTTCTCCTTCATGTAGTCACGAAGGTCCTGGAGCTGACGGTTCCAGGCCGCGTCGTAGAAGTCCGTGTTCTTGTTCTCTGGGGTGTTCTCGATGGACATGGTGCTTTCCTTCACGGGGTGATGGTCCTCGCGGCCGGGAGGTGCCGCGACTCGGTAGAGCTTGACTACTACTAGTCTATAGCCCGCTCGACAGGTTTGTCTATATGTGGTGTGGACGCTATCCAGCGCGCCGCGACACGCGCCTGCCGCCGCTCCGGGTGTCCTCGCGCACGGCCATGAAGCCCTGCTCGTTGACCACCTCGACGGCATCGACGTGAGCGCGGTGCGCGTCACCGCTGATGATCCAGTTCATCCGTTCCAGCCATGCCGTCTCGGTGATCCGGTCCCCGCCAGCCTTGAGGCTCGATGGCGGGTGGAGCGGTGCCTGGGGATGATCGCAGACCGCGCAGTTGCGAGGTCGCTCCTCCGTTGGCGCCTCCGCTGCCCGTCGCTTCACTCGGGCTCCGGGATCGGGCCGTAGGTGAGGCCCTGCTTGGCGAGCACCGCCTCGATCGCACCCTCGAGGTCGTAGCCCCGCTCCGGCACGTCGGTGATGCCGAGCAGCCCGCGCACGTTCGGCTTGCGGTACAGCGGGCTCGACTTGTTGATCTTCCCGTCGGGGTCGCGGGGGAAGGTGCCGTCCGCGAGGCGCTTGCTCATGTTGGACGAGTGCACCTCCTCCATGGAGAAGTCGAGGTCGATGCCATAGGCATCCCCGGTGCCGTTGACCACGTACAGCACGTCCGTGAGCGCGTCCGCGATCTCCTGCAGGTTGCCCTCGATCACGGCGTCGATGTACTCGCGGAACTCCTCCGCGACCAGGCGGGCACGGAGCACCTCGACCTCTCGCGCCGGGAAGCCGGGTCCGGTGGGTGCGAACAGCTCCGCCGCACGGTGGAACTCGACCACCTTCTGGTAGGCGGACAGCGATGCGCGGCCCTCGGCCACGTCGGTGGGCAGTGCGGTGTCGGTCATCATTCTCCAGTGGTTGGGGTCAGGGTCTCGTTGCCGGTGTCGGCAAGTTCTGGGGCGTACGTGAGGGCCTCGAGGTACTGGCCCACGAAGTTCTCCACGTCGATCAGCATGGTGGTGCCGTCGTCCTCGTCGGCGGTCTTGAAGATGCCGGGGAGGGCGCACCAGACCTTGATGATCGTCAGGCCCAGGCGGGGTAGGCGCTCCATGATGAACTGCTGCGCGATGGTGCCGATGCGGTCGAGGGCTCCGTCGCCCTCGTCGCCACTGAAGTCGCGCGACGGGTGCTCGCCAGCGATGGTGTCATCGAGGACCTCTTCAGCGTCACCCACGAACAGTCGGAGCACGTCGCTGCCGCGCACGGCCCGCTCCATGTCCCGCCACACCACCAGCATGTCGGCACTGAAGCCCTCGTCGGGTGCGCGACCCAGACTGAGGACCAGGACGGCATCGTCGGTGGGCGCGAGGGTGAGGCCTCGTTCGTCGCCCTTCAGGATCAGGGTGCTGCGACCCCGCTCATCGAACTCTGGCATCGTCCGACTCCGTTCTCTCGACCTGGCTCTACTGTACTAGCGATGCATCGATGTCCAGCTCAGTACGTGCGCTCCCAGGCGTCATCGATCACGGGGAAGTCCAGCCCGAACTCGCGCACCTCGATGCCCGCCTCGCCCGCCAGGCGCATCGCCATGCGGGTCCCCTTGCTGTCGACGCTCAGCACCGGGAAGCCCAGGCAGACGCGCGCGCCCAGGTTGACCATCTCGGCGTTGCGGCGGAAGCCAGCGCTCTTGCCGTACTGCTTCCAGTCGGCTGGGTGGTTCTCCGGAGCGGCCATGTCGGTACGGTCGCACTCGCCCTCGGCCCACAGCTTGGCGATGTGGTCGGCACCGGCAGCGTCGCCGTTGACGACCGTGATGTGGCCGAACTCGTCCTGAGTGGCGAACAGCGCGTCCCAGATGATCTGACGCGCCTCGCGGTAGTTGTCCACGCCCAGCGCCTTGCGCGTGACGAACCGACTGCCGGTGATCAGCACGCGGGTCGATGACTCCATGAGGGGCTCCTAACGTCTCTTGGCTAGTCTACTAGCGAGGACGTTCTGTACAGTCGAATCAGGAGCGCGGCGGGGGCGTCAGGTTCAGCTCCCTGATCTCACGCTTGCTGAGGCGTCTGCCCCCGCGCCAGGGCACCATCGACCCGGACAGACCGATGCGCCACTCAACCCGCTCCTGCGCCTCGCGCTCGATGGCCTCCTGCTGAGCACGCTGTGCCTGCTCGTGCTCCAGGCGTGCACGCTCCGCACGCTCCCCGGACTGGGCACGCCGCTTGCGGATCAGCTCGGCCTCGCTGTCTCCGGTGTCCTCCCACTGCAGGTGCGCCCACTCGGGGTAGTAGTTGCCCTCGTGGTCACGGATGCCGGAGAGGACGTCACGCTCGATGCGGCGCTCCCGCTCCCGGATGCCCACCAGGAACTTGCTGCGGCCCTCTTCATCGAGGTCCTGCCACGAGGCCGACTTCATGAAGGCGACCTCCATGAACTCGACCGGTCCGCGAATGTTGAGGTAGATGCGCAGGTTCTGGCGGTAGTCCTCCAGGCCACGCGCGTGCCGTCCGCCGCGGTCGTAACTCTTGACGATCTGGTCATCGAGCAGGAAGTTGCGGGTGGCATTCCGCACCCGCTCCCGGTTCTCGGCCATGCGGGCCATCAGCGCGGTGTACTCCTGATCGAAGGCGTCGCGCTCCAGCTCCGCCAGGATCATCTCGCCCTCGGAGCGCGCGCGGTTCCGCTCGGCGTCCTCCCGGATCATCGCTCACCCGCCCGGGCGTCCAGGCTCATGGTGACGGTGAGCTGACCCATCCAGGGTGCCGGGTTCTCCAGGTCCTCGCGGTAGCCCAGATCGGTGAACACCCGGCGAACGCGCTCGCGGAGCGGACCGCTCACGTCGGTCGCCAGGTGCACGGCGCGGAGTCCGACACGGCGGCCCTCGTCTGCGAGCGCCAGGCCCAGGGCGCGGTAGTCCCCCTCGTCGGCGTTCCGCGTCCAGTGCTGACCGGGTCCAACCTCACCGGTCGCGTGGGCGAGCAGGGCGATGATTCGGATGCGTTCTGCGTCGTCGCCCTCGCGCGCGCGTACAGTGAGCACGGTGTGAGCCGGACTGCCGAGGGGTTCGATGAACCGTCCGGGGTCGGCGCAGGACACCGTCGCAAGTTCCTCCGTCAACTCAGCCGCGTCGCGCGTCGAGGCGATGCTGACATCGCTGAGTGTTCGGGTTGGCATCGGGTGTTCGGGTCCGTTTCTTGTCTACTACTATCGTAGCGCGTGCAGCGCCATCCCACGAGACTCCATCGCGCGCGCTACACTCCAGGCTACCAGTACGGCAAGCAACAGGAGGTACCGTGCCGCGTCGCCAGCAGCTGATCGACCAGCGAATCGTGGGGGATGACGGGAAGGTACTCACGGTGCGCGCTGCAGCGCCCCGGGCAGACCTCGCGCCCTCCGCGGTGCCCTCGTCGGTGACTGTCTCGTCGGCCGCGGGTACCGACGACATCGCGGGCCAGGTCGCTGACGCCCTGCTCACCGGCGACGACGTGTGCCGCGGTGACCTGCTCACGGTCCGGTTCGTTGTGGGGCCCACCGTCACGCTCCGCCCCGGTGCCGAAGAGGTCGCACCCCGCGTCACGGAGCTGCTGGGCGACGGCGCCACGGTCACTCCCGAGGGCGTGCTGTGGGACACCGTGCTGGACGATCAGCAGGTGATCGACCTCCACACGCTGTCGCTGGCCGTGGCGGACGCCCTCGGCGTGGTTGGCGACACCTCGGCGGCACGTCCCGACATCCGCTTCGAGGTCGACCGGTACACGTCCGAGGTCGAGGACCGGATCGGGCGGATGAGCGTGGACGCGCAGAAGGCGCTCGCGCTCAGCACGAAGGCGACCCGAGCCGAGCTGGCCACGCTGCTGGTGCTGGCACCCGCGAATGTGCAGGTGTCCGCGCTCGCCAACCCGCGCACGCCCACGTCGGTGGTGCGTCAGGTCGCTCAGAGCGGTCCGCTCAGCCTGATCCCCGGTCGCAACGGTACGGCGAGCCGCGCCAACCGGCAGGTGCAGCGCGCCGCGGCATCCGAACTGGGACGCCGGGCGCGCCGCAACCGACGGGGCTAGTTCCCCGCCGCTGCACGGAGCAGCAGCACGCGGTGCTCCGCGATGACGTCCGCGATGGAGACGGTCTCTTCGCTTCGCTCCTCACGGGCCGAGGCCTGGAAGCAGAGCAGGAACAGCGCCACGCAGGAGAGCGCGTACACGATCACGGCGGAGTCGGAGTCCCGGTAGATGCGGAACTCGCGGCTGCCGGGCTGCGTGCTCAGGACTGCCTCGTTCATGTAGGCGGTCGCGTACAGGAGGGCGCGGTCACCGTCGGCGCCGAACCGCTCGGCGTGAGCGCGGACGATGTGGGGGAGGTAGTTCCGCGCCGCACCGGCGAGTCCGCGGAGGGCCGCGTCGTGGGTGTCGGCCATCACGGCGTGCGCCAGGTTCAGCGTGGAAGCGAACGCCTCCTGCCAGACGACCGACGCGGTGAGCGCAGTGAGGAGCGCGTGGTCGTTCGACTGGAGTGCCTCCGCGATCACCAGTGCGGTACCGGTGCCGGTGGTGTCCAGGTTGACCTCTGCCATCTCGTGCTCCTTGCTCCTCGTCGGGGGTGGTGCGTCGCTAGGCTACTACGTGTCAAGTCTAGCGTATCAAGCTGAGTCAGCGCTACCCGCTTCCGCGGTTCTGTCCGGTTCTGCCTGTAGTGACACTGTACGAGGAAGCGCGCCGCAAGTCTAGGTTCCTCGCGCGCGCGGGCGCGCGTATAAGTAGAGTACGGTTTCCGGGCCGCGCGACGGAACGCAAGGCGGGGTCAGCAGGGCGGCTAGACTACCACTAGTTCAGTCGCCCCTCAGAAGGACCTCCACTCCATGCCCCCTGTCGCCCCAGCGCCCCTCAACGACGGCTTCGATCACCCCAAGCCGGTCGCTGACACCGAGAAGGCGTTTCCGACTCAGCGGGTCATCGACCGGTTGATGCCGGTGTTCGGCTCCGTTCCGCCCGCGTTCCAGCACCACCGCGGTGACACCGAAGAGGCACGCCTCTGGCACACCCTCGCTGACCGCATGTCGGCGAATGACATCCCCGCGACGCTGGCGCTCCTTCCGCGCGAGGGCATCGATCCCGAGCTGGCCTGGGCCAACCTGGTCGCCATCACTCAGTCGTGGGTGCCCAAGCACGAGCACAAGATCGCCGCCGTGGCCTGGCTGGCCCACCGCTGGTTCATCGAGGTCGACTACGGCGAGGCAGCCGAGAAGCGGAGCGCCTGATGCCCAAGCGCCGCTCCGCGGGTGCCGCACTCCTGGAGGAGCGGCCCGAGGTCGTCCGGGTCAAGTACAAGAAGGTCCTCGCGGCCGCGAAGGAAGCCACCGCGAGCGAGCGCGACCGCTGGCGCCGCAAGCGCCCCATCAACGGGTACCGCCCCTTCATGAAGGACGGTGAGCCGTACGACCTCGTCGGCACCGTGCTCACGGAGCTGGGCGTCCACATCCCGAAGCGGTACAACGAGTCCTCGGTCAAGCGCCTCCGCACCGCGGGGGTCATCGACTGCAGTGACAAGACCCTGCAGCTGCTCAGCATCATGCAGGATCAGCAGGACGATGGCGAGCCGTTCGGTCCGTCACTCTGGATGGCCGAGTGCGTCATCGCAACACACAACCTCCCGTGGGAGAAGGGCAAGGAGATCGAATGACCGACATCGAAACCAAGACCAAGACCAAGACCAAGACGGTCGACCACCAGTACGAGGACCTGCTCCTCCGAATCCTGGAGGAGGGCGCTCAGAAGGGCGACCGCACGGGTACGGGCACCACGTCGCTGTTCGGGGCGCAGCTCCGGTACGACCTCAGCAACGGCTTCCCGCTCGTCACCACCAAGAGCATCCACTTCAAGTCCGTCGCCTACGAGCTGCTGTGGTTCCTCCGCGGCGACGGCAACGCGAAGTGGCTCCAGGAGCACGGGGTCCGCATCTGGAACGAGTGGGCAGACGAGAACGGCGACCTCGGTCCGGTCTACGGCGTGCAGTGGCGCTCCTGGCCGACGCCGTCGGGCGAGCACATCGACCAGATCGCCCAGGTCATCGAGCAGATCAAGACCAACCCCGACTCCCGCCGCCTCATCGTGTCGGCGTGGAACGTCGCCGACATCCCGGACATGGCGCTCGACCCCTGCCACGCCTTCTTCCAGTTCTACGTGGTCGACGGCAAGCTGTCCTGCCAGCTGTACCAGCGCTCCGCGGACATGTTCCTGGGCGTCCCGTTCAACATCGCCTCGTACGCGCTGCTGACCCACCTGATCGCTGACGTGTGCGGCCTGGAGGTGGGCGACTTCATCTGGACGGGTGGTGACTGCCACATCTACGCCAACCACCAGGAGCAGGTGGACGAGCAGCTCAGTCGCGAGCCGTTCACCTTCCCCGAGCTGAAGCTGAACCACCGCGACGACATCGATGACTTCGTGTTCGAGGACTTCGAGGCGGTCGACTACCGGCACCACCCCGCGATCAAGGCCAAGGTCGCGGTCTGACCGTGACCCGCTGACCCGGCGCGTCGCGCGCAGGCATCGGCTCCGCGTGGGCTAGACTCTTACTAGTCAACGCGGAGCCGTACCCGTTCCAGGTGCGGAATCCTCAGCACGGATCAGGAGCGCCCCATGTCAGCACTTGCAGCGATCGTCCCCCACGCCTTCAGCAAGGCACACCAGTCGATGGACCTCTACATGCGCCTGATGGACGGAGCGCAGAGCCACGGCCTCACCGTCACGGCATCGGTCATCGGAGGGATGACCCGGTCCGGCGTGGTCGGGCACGAGGGCGACAACACCTACACGGCGACCGTCAGCGAGGACGGCGCAGTGACCCGCACCGAGAACGGGCGCGAGGTGGCGGAGTTCAACCGGTTCGCCCGCATCGGCTCCTCGGTGGAGCGCATGCTCCGCGCCAACATCGACAACTTCATCATGTACGACCAGCTGGACCGCGAGGTCCGGATGGCGGCCGCAACCAAGCGGACCCGCTAACCCACCCGAGAACGGACCCCACACCCGCATGTTCATCAAGCAGCAGCAGCCCCAGAACGAGGACCCCACCGTGGTCAAGCGCCGCCGACGCGGCGTGACGATCTCCGGCCTGGTGATCGCGCTGCTGATCATCGGTGGCGGTGTGGCGATCCGTGAGCACAACCAGTACGTCAACCAGGAGCAGGCGGTGGATCAGCTGGAGCAGCCCTACTCCTCGTTCAAGGCGACCGCGGCTGCACTCAACAAGAAGGTGGCCGACAACGAGGAGTTCCTCAGCCAGCCGGTGTTCTCGTCGGCGGCGTGGAAGGAGCACGTGGCCGACGACGCCGCGACCGCCTCCAAGCCGTCGCGTCAGTTCATCGCCGGGATCAACGACGTCGAGGGCCAGGTCAAGTACGCCGACCTCAAGAAGCGGCTGAACGCGCTGAAGGTCCACTACCAGCGCGACCTGACCGGCGAGACGGTGCTCAAGACGCGCGCCATCGGCGTCGGCGTCAACGCCTGCAACAAGGGTCTCGACGCCGTCAGTGGCAGCGAGCTGAACCGCGCCATCGGTCAGGCAGCCCTGGACACGCAGTGCTCCGTCACCAAGGGCGCGGACGCCAACGCGAAGGCGTAGTCAACGCCGACTAGACAGCGCTCCTGAGAGGGGCTAGACTACTACTAGTCAAGTTAGCCCCGACAGGAGTCTCGCCATGCAGCACATCATCACCGGAGTCCGGCCGTGACCGCCCCGCTTCAGTCCTCGCTCGTCACCGTGAAGGGGCGGGACGGCTTCCACTGGGCCCTCGCCATCGACGCGCCCGAGGGCATCGCGGTCATCGAGGTGGGCTACGAGCCGTTCCTCAACGCCGACGACTTCTGGGACCACCAGAAGGTGATCCGCAAGGTCACCACCGCGGTGCGCGAGCTGCGCGCTATCCCGGGTGGCTACGTGGAGCTGACCGTGTTCAACCGCACGCTCCGCGGATCGATGCAGGCGCACAGCTTCATCGACGCCCCCATCCTGGTCATGCCCGCGTCGTCGTGCTCCGATGGCCTCGCCACCTACCGTGCCGCGCTGAGCCGGATCGAGGAGGGGCAGCCGGAGCTGCACCCGGACTACGCGCCGATCGCGGAGGTGGACATCATCCACGTCCACACCGACGGCTCCGCCAGTCGCGGTAGCCGGAGCCACGTCGGCTACGGCTGGATCGCGGACAACGGTCGCTTCGGGTACGGCGCCGAGCAGGGCGGTCACGCTCACGTCGGCGAGCTGTGGGCAATTGCCCGCGCCCTGGAGGGGCTGCAGCGCACGCCCTCCCGCGACCTCGTGGTTCACTCCGACAGTCAGGGCGTCATCGACACGGTGCGCGGTATCCTGCGCGGAGCCACCGTCATCGATGGGTACGACACCGCGACGCGGAAGCCGCTCCGGGTGATCGCCGAGATGGGTCGCCGCCGCAACGTCACCCTGACCTGGGTCCGGGGACACGCCGGTGACCCCGCGAAC
>Ga0308161_1002736_pt1 | contig 18203 bp, 15 predicted proteins | sample PhyFR2_FD_201034 | JGI IMG/M metagenome (GOLD analysis project Ga0308161, IMG submission 201034) | Phyllosphere microbial communities from UC Gill Tract Community Farm, Albany, California, United States - DLSLF.R2 | ecosystem: Host-associated > Plants > Phyllosphere > Unclassified | place: USA...
TATCCTGATCTTGTGCCATAGTACCGGGGTTGCGATCGATCTTATTTCCTTTGATACGAGGCAGAGTGAAGCGAGAGTTGAAGAAGTTCTAACGTTCTCTCCTGGATCGAGGTGGGAGACGATGAGGGATAAGACGCTCTTCGGTAGATTCATCTCAGTTGTCTGAAGTACTTCCTATGTCCAAGGTGACTGTAGAAGTGAATGGTGGAAAGTCAAGAAAGGAGTTTCGCAAATTCTCATCTCTTAATGGAGCTCTCATTCCAGCAACTCAGCAGTACACGCGATAGAGCCCTCAGCAGGGACAATGAGAAGCTCTACTTATCCACATCAGAGCTTGTTCACGCTAGATCCCCTCACTCTTTCAGTTTGGAACCTCTCTCTTTCTCCCTTTCAAGATGGAAGGCTCTCACTCTTCTGCTCAATCTCATCACTACTCAAGTGAACTAAATGGAACGAACTGGTCTACCCTCTGAACCCCTCGAATTAGTCCCATGTTCCTCGGATCAGTCAACTTCTTCCCTGCCTCCTCCTCGAGCACCTCCCTCTTCCACCTCTCCAGTTCTTCCCTTTCCTACCATCTCGGCACACAAGCAGTCACTTACACAGGATCCTCCTCCTCGAAGGCGTCCTCGTTTCTCCCTCACTTCGATTGTCCGACAATCTCTTTCCCTTTCTCGCTCTCCTCCTTCTTCTCAGCTTCATTCGGACGACTGCCCTCCTACGATCGGTCATCAAGCTCGTGTGTGCTATGTAGTGATGACTGGAGCACTCCCTCGTGACTCGGCGATGAAAGGAGGAGGAAAGTTGAAAAAGAGCGGAAAGGAGAATCAATTCAGCAAGACTCAATCAAAGGACGTCAAACCCGTAGTCAAGCCTAAAGCAGTCAAGAAGCTCAAATCTGATTTGACGAAGCCGGACAAGGCGAGAATGATAGTAGCGGACTTGAAACGAATGGAGGTTCCTGAAGAATCGTCAACTTCCTCAACTTCTCCCTGTTCACACCCTTCGAAACCTCGAGCATTCTCCCTACCTCCCCTAATCGAGGAAGACTCTACATTATCAACCCCTGACTTTGTCGACTATTCTCAACCTACAACTGGAGAATCGAATCCTCGACCACCTTTCACCGTTCTCGAACTCGACTCTTTCTCCCTTCCTACGAGTGAAGGAGGATTAGCAGGATTAGCGAGTGCCAGGTCAGGTGCATTCGAGATACTGGCAGATGTGAGCGGAGCGTTAGTGAGGAGGAGTGGAGTTAGAGATGGATTCGTCGCTCATCTCGATGCAGTCGCTGTGTTCATCTGTACGTTCATCTATTTCTCACCTCATATCGTACGTTGATGTCGAAGAGTAGAGGACTTTAGATTGGTGGGGATACGAGATCTCTTTACCTCCTCCAATTCTCGTCAAACTCTCAACAGTTCATTCAGTTCAGCAAACCTTCTTCGGTTTCGTGCAAGCTTTCCTTCTTGCAGGAGGTGAATTCTGTCTCTCTTCTTGCTCCTAGTATCATCGAGCTTAAGTAGCGTACTGTAGGAGCACCTGAACTCGCTCCTTTCATTCGTTACATCTCAAGTTACCTCGATATGGAGTTCAGTGCGATTCAGAGTCAGAACAAGGAGGGTCAAGGAGTCGTACTCGCTGCTACTTGGCTATTGCCTGTAGCGTTGGTGCCGAGACCATGGGACTTTCCTCCTCCGCCTCCTTCGAAAGAGGAAGAAAAGGGAAGGAAATCGTTCTCATCGAAGCCCGCTCTACTTCCTCTGACTCGACCACTATTCTAGCTCCTCATATGCCGTATGCACTCTTTCTATTATGTTGCAACTGCTCTGTCGTTGTTGTTCGATGCGCACGTCGTCGAAGCGATTTCCGGCCAACTTGTTATCGCTGCTCAAGCTTCGTTTTCTTCTTTCGCAACCCTCCCTGATCGCTTGTTAGGGATCGCTTTCGTGACTGTGCCCCCGGTATCGGACGGACCAAGACGAGGAGTGAAGAGAGAATTAAGCGAAATTTGTCTTTACACAAACGAGAACGAAGGTAAGCATCTACATGCACACACGAAAGAGAAGAGAGGCCGACTATAGCTACATTTGAGCGTGCGAGAGAGAGACGGAGGTAAAAAGCATCTAAGGGTATAAGCAGAGGGGGAAGAAACGAAAAGACCCCTTAAAAAGTTTTGTTTTCCTATCTTGTACATGGACTGATAGAACCCGATCCCGATCGTTCCGATATACATATTCCAAGCGTTTGATTCTCTTCCTCACCTCCTCCTCGATATCGAGACTAAGCCTTCATTAAGTAGGAACCATTTTCGATAATCCTTCTTGATCGATCTTGACTTGAGGATTGATCAAGTTCTTGCAGTAGTCTCCGAGAGAGACCAAGCAGATAGTCTATCATAGATAGATTGTACAGAAAAGTCAGCAAGAAGAAAGGCAGAGGAAAGAAGGGGAGGATGGACGAACGCGATAAGTGGATAGTCCGATACGAGGAGTAACTCCTCGGAATAAACCTTTCATTCCGTTCTCTATAGATCGCCGAGTATGAAGGAGAAAGTCAGAGGGAAGGAGACAAAGAGGAAGTGAGGGAAATGGCAATGGAGAATGCGAATAGAGCGAAAGTGCGAATGCGTCAATATCGCACTCTTCTCGCATAGACGAAAGAGTAGACTCGAAAGGAGAACGTACCTTGATAGACGTACTTGAAGGTGTTCCACATGTTCAACTTCTCGGGTCTGTTCCCGCTGTCGACCTTTTTCAGACTCTGCATCTCGACTCTCACGACTAATACACCGCAAAGCTCCTCATCAGCTCACTTCCCAAGGCCTCAGTACGTAGAGAGAAGAGTACATACCTTCAATCGGATGATTCCAGCATCCCAAAACACCTCCCAAGGCACTACTCGCAACCTTTTCTTCCAATCCCAACTTGTGATCCTGCGAGTAACCCCTCAAATCCTTGATACCCTCTTCTGCTGCTCGAGCGATTCCAATCCTAGATCCCCAGTTCGTGACTTGGCGGAGAGCTACTGCGTTGACTCCTTTATTGATCGATGATAATCCTCCTGCACGATAAGTTTGTACGAAGAATTGCCAACTATCCCTCTCGAAAAAGGGTCAGTCCTCAGGCGTCGCGCGGAAGAAGAGAGAGCAGGAGAGCGTACGGCGTCGGGACGGAGAGTTGAGGTGGGATGGGTTCTCCAGGGAGAGAGGAAGCGAGATTGAGGGGGATTTGCTTGACTCGAGTGATTTCGGCAGTCTTCATCGTCGTACACACTCCCATAGCAAGATACGCCTGAGCTGCCCCACCGCACATCCCCCCTAGTAGTCCAGCAGTCCCTTTGTTGACTCGGTGACTCGTCGCGAAGTCCTCGACGTAGGAACTGCAGAACAAGAGAATCCCGCCTGTAGAGCTACTCTCGATCCAAGCCTGTACCCTCGTTCATACCTGATCAGCCCGAGCCCACCCGGGTAGATAAAAGGTAAGAGGAATGTACCCAGGGGATTAATCCTTGATAGAATCCTTTGAGACCACCTCGCGAATAAGTCTTTCTGATCGCTTCCCTCAAGGTGTCGTTGCGGTTTGAAGCCATATGAGTCTTGAGGACTATCTCGCGGTCATTCATTCAGTTGGGGGCAGAAAAGGCGAAAGAAGCGATTTGCGACGAGAGAGCGAGAATTCACCTTCAAGTGGTTGACCTAGAGTAGTACTGTACCATAGAATAGTTCATAATCAGCTTTACCGTTGGGTGAGTAAAGAAGAGAGTTGTTGGGGGAAAGATAAGGCGAGTGAAACAAAGGAGGAACAAGGCAACTCACACTTCAAATAACGATACTGCAGCACCTACTGCGAGGTTGGAAGGTGAGAGTTGATTCGACATGCTGAGTCGAGGTGAAGTGAAGTGAGTGAAGTGAAGGAGAGAGGAGAGAGAGAAAGAGAGAGAGAGAGAGAGATTGGGGGTTGAGGTTGACAAATCCGTGGACTCGACGGAGGGAAAAGTGGGTTTAGAATCTATTTCCCCAACCCGCTGACTGATTGATAACATCGAATACGAATACAAGCATGATAGAGCAGAACGAGCGAGGGGTACAGGCGTAAAGTGGGAATACGAAATCGCTTCTTTCGTCTGTTTCCCTTACTCTCCTCTCCCAACTCTCCTCCAACTTCGAAGTGCTTTTCGTAGTATCCGAGTATTCGTAGAAGGGTATACACTTCGACATGCGTAATAGTACAGTTCGAGAAGAAGACGAATACGAACAAAGAGTGAAGTATAAAACTGCCTTTTCCCCCTTTCTATCACCTTCCTTACTTTGCTTTTGAGCTCTCTGTGAGTCCCAGAACAAGTTCAATCAGTATCCTTCTAACTGCAGAGAACAGCGACTCAAGGAGTCGCAAACTCACCTCGCCTTGTCGCATCTTCGAGTAATTGAGTATCGACAGCATTCTTCGGTAGTTGAACGTATCGAATGACTGATCCACGGATGAAGCAATTCCTTACTGCTGCCTTTGACCCATCGCACTCACCTTTGTCAGTCTTGATCGCTGAGAAGGGAGAAAGAGAGGGAAAGAAACGAACCATATGAGGGTATTTGTCTTCCTCCAAGACCGAGATGTTGTCCAGCTTGATGTTCAAGAATCTGTGGGGTCAACAAAGCGGGACATCAGTATCTCTCTCGAGAGGTGTCGAGGGGAGAGGTAGTTTGATGAGAAATAAGAGGAGACTGACTGATCAACCGATACGAGCGTTCCTCGTACTCTGCAATCATTCTTGAGCTCTACTACTAAAGGTTCACCACCTTGTAAGGTCTTGAGAAGAGAGAACATCAACATGATTGAGATGAACTTTGCAAGTTGATCAAATGGGATTGAGAAGGAGAGGGGAGCTGTGAAGAGCGTGTATGAGGTATTGAGATGCTTTGGTGGACTATAGAGGAGTACTTGGGGTTGCTTTGAGTGATTTGAGAGAAGTGTAGACAATCAACCTCGCAAAGTCATTTCGTTTGAATCGTCGAAACTTCGTTGAGTACGCTATTGTCACAGAATGATCTCACGGAAGCCTGTATCCAAGAACGACAAGGCGAGAGTCGTTCTGAGGTCTCTTGATCCGAAAAGCGACATCTCAAGATTCTGCGATATACAAAATCGTCTCGAGTCTATGTTGCAAGCATGGCAGCGTCGAGTCGAGCGAGCCACAATCAAAGCGATATACAGCGATCTCGGCGGAGAGCAGAGAGGGGTTGACTTGTCGAACGTCAGAAGGAGGGTAGAAAACATACGAGATCCTTCCAAGTAACTTCCCTCTATCCGAGCCCTGATAGCCACTCCCCCCGTCTTCCCTTCGCACCATGCCATCGCCCTTACGACTGTTATCCCGCTACCCTCTCCTCTAATCCGCTTCGAGCTGTCTCAGAGCATAGATCCCTTTCAAACTCTCCAGCAATTCCCTCACTTCCCTTGTCGCTCCGATCCCATCCCTATCCTGACTTGCATCTCCCATCTTCTCAACCTTCTCGAGACCCCACCTCAGAGTATCCTCGACCTCGCAGAAAGCTTTCGATCTCACGTCAGATTCGGACGCTCGAGACTTGAGGAATTGTAGAGTGTCCTGAACTTGTTCATAACTCTTCGGCGAGTCCTTTCGGCGGAGAGGGGTCAGGAATTTGAATTCGAGATGAGGTCGAGAGGGCAGGAGATCGCGAGAAGAAGAGTAGAGGACGGTAGGGGATAACAGGCCGCATGTCGTTTCGGTTACGACGATGACTCGGAGTGAGGGAAACTGCGAGGCTCCCGAGAATGGTTGGAGGAGTTTGCGAAACCGAGGAAGACTGAGGGGCGCCCGTCTCTCATTCGGAAAGTATTCAAAGGGATGCCGGTATCGTAGAGTAAGCTTCTCGACTCGAGGAAGGGAAGCGAATCTTGAAATGATATCGTTTGGAGTTGAGTCGAAATCGGACGCGAACTTGGTTGGGAGAGGGAAGGAAAGGGATAGATGCGAAAGATTCGGGAGAGAGATTTCGAGGTGGTCTTCGTTCGGTAAGGGTTTGACGAAGTATAGATGAAGGTAGGAGAGGGCGCTGAAAGGAGAGATGAAGTTTACGATGGTGGGTGTAAGAGTCGGCACGGTGAGCCTGAGGAATCGCAGGGTACCGGAGAAATTCCATTCCTTCTTTCCGAATCATTCGTCCAAATCCTCCGCTATACCCATTGTCAGGTCTTCGAGGCCTACAAGCTTGTTCAGAGCTGTGAAGAATCCTTTTCGACTATACGCAGATGTCGTCGACTTAATTTCCGCCAACTTGAAATTCGCGAAGTTTCACTGAGAGCGAAGACTCCTCTTCCTCTGTAGTTTTCCCTGTCCTCTGGTCTCCCACATCGCTCGATGTAAGCAGCATCTTGTAAGCGTATGTGGTCGATGATTACGTGTTTGAGGTCGAGTGGTAGAGTGTTAAGAGAAGCGTTCGAAGACATTCGAGGAAGAGTTGGGTAGATAAGCAGGACGATCCGCTGCTACTGTTAATGTCTCTGTCGATTCTGTCTTTCGTTCTGAAGGTTTGGAGTGAAACGTAGGAGATCAAGATTCGAGAATTTCGAAAAACGCGAGGTTGTCTTCCGTCCATCAACCCCAAATTCTGCTCAAACAGCTCCGCAACACTCCTGAACTTGCTTTTGACCGGCTAAATACACAACGACACGCTCTGACGACTACCAGCTTTCGCTAACCTCTTGTCTCTTTCCCAACTTTGCTTCGAGTAGTTTGCTACTGCAACGACCTTGCGATGAACTACATACGGCTAGACGCACAGGAATGAAGGTCAGGAACCGGTTCGACAGTCGAAGAAAGATGGAAAATACGTTCTCCAGGAGCACTTTCGTTGGATTTCATTCATCTCGTACTTTTCGGAGGTTGCGACAGATTTAAGCTCTCGGTTCGATCAGGATCGAAGGCTCGACGTCGACCCTTGCAACAACAACAAACCCGCCATCTTCGCTCAAGCTTTTCCTCTCTTCTTTTCTCTTTCTTCTCTTTCCCTCTTTTCACCTCACTCTTCTCTCTCGATCTTCCGCCGCGTATCACCTCCGCGTAACACCTCTACTTACCACCTCACCTCTCTACCTACCCGACGAAGCCACCTATACCGAGTCTAATTCACCATGACTGTCGAATCTTGCAACCACAATCACACTCACTCCTTTTCAAACCCTCCCAAACAAGCCTCTCCCATCAGCTACGGTCCCGATGGTCGTCCTCTTGTCTCTGTCGTTGATTGTCCTCAGCAAGTCGCAGCTTCAAAGGTGTGTTCCAGCCTCCTTCTTCCGAGAGCCCCCTTTCTAAACTCACTCGCACATCTCTCTCTCTCTCTTATCCAGTCAACCGCGGCAAGCTCCACTGCGAACGGATCAACCGAGGACGCCGCTCTCGTAGGAGTCTTCGATCGTATCACTCTTCGACTCGAATCTTTCGAAACTGCTCAACGTACCGCCGTTCAACAAGTTCGACAAGAACTCGTCGCCGCGATCGGTGAACTCGCTAGTACTAAACGAGCTCGAGTCACTGCCGAAGTTGAGGTGAGTTACATCCCCTCGTCGTCGCGTCCCGCCATCCTCAGGAGCTGATCACATTCTTCCACTAGGCCTCTCGTCGTGAACCTTTCGGATACGGATGGACTTACCCTCTTTACGCCCCTTACCGTGCTCCCTACTCTCCTTCCGATTACTCGAACCTCCCTCCCCTCGTCGACAACTCCGGCAAAGTCTCTTCGACCACTTTCCCTCCATCTCAGGAGACTTTGAAGGCACTCCAAGCTGAGGCTGAAGCCGCCTACCTTCGCCTCGTCTCCAAGGTCAACGGTGAAGAGTGGCAAGTCGTCGATGACCCTTCCACTGACGAGTCTCCCTCGAGTGAGCAAACCCTCTCACCTCCTACTTTACCTACCACTCCCATCATCGTTTCCCCTTCCTCCTCGACCGCCCAATCTTCCAACATCATCGTCAACATCCCTGCCCTTCACTTGGTTTCTCCCGCCTCGATCAGCGATTCTTCCGACGTCTCTTCCGACTCCTCCGGTGATTCGGACGTTTCGACCTCATGCGAAGAGAACGGGGAGGAGGAGGATTGCTCCGTCGAAATCGAGGTCTCTCCCGAATCCTCAGATGGATCTTCCGAGGAATCCGATATTTCTGAGAGTGAAGATGAGGAGGATGAAGAGAAGGGGAACTTCAACCCTACGGTCGCCAAACTCGAGATCTCTTTACTCCGTGCAAAACTCAAGCTCGCAAAACTTCAATACGCTCGTTACTTGGAGAAGAACTCGGTCGTCGTCGCCAGTGAGGAGAAGGAGGAAGATAAGGTTGAGGTTGACTCTTTATGGGCTTGGGAAGAAAGGAAAATGCAGGTCGACTTGCTCGTCAAGAGGAAGAGCTCTCCCGTCAAGGTTTATGTTGAGGAGGTTGTAGAGGATGTCGAACAGGAGAAGCCCGTTAGCCGTTACGAATCGATCGAGTAGTTTCAAGAATCCGGGTTTCGAGTAGCTTAGCTTTTACTTCACTTAGTGCATTCCTCAGAAACGTTTTTCTTCTTCATCTACACGACTCGCTAGCGATGAGAGAGAACCATGAAGAACGAGATGAGAGAGAGAGAGGAAGATATGCGATAGAAATACAACATTGCTCGTAACAAAAGTGAACCCGAGTAAGCAGAGTGGTGATAATAGCAGTCCTCCCAATCAAACACCGTAATGTCGATCTAAGCATCCTCATCTGGAGTCTCCCTCCTCAAATAACTATCAATCGCAGCTGAGAAAGCAGCGAATCCCAATCCTCCCAAAACCATCGACTTGGGTCCGTTATTCCTCGCCAACACACCTCCTGAAATGAATCCTGCCCAGATAGAGTTCCAGATATCGTTCTTTGCTCGGAACTGCGAGAGAAACGAGAAAAATCAGAATCAATACTCCTATCTCTCAACTCGACGAGACTCCTTCACTCCTTCAACGCTTTCGACACGAGAGTGAGAGAGAGGGAGACGTACACCTTCGACGCAGCACTCAGTTCCAGCGTAAAGTGCACCCACCATTCCAAACCCTTTACCCTGTCTCCACATTCCCTTTCCCATATCCGTAAAGATAACCTTCGCTTTCTGTCTCGTGTTCATTCCCGTGTATTGTTGCCTCTGAAACGGATCCTCGATTGTGAATGAACTACCCATCAACGAGAAGAAAGCGCCAATCGCGAAACCTATCTCATCCTCTGTCCGTCAGCTCTATCGCTCTTACAAGAGAGGAACAGTAAAGACTAACCCATTGCACCAGAGATTGCGGCTTTTGTGACTGGTGATTCCATACCATCTTGTACCATTCGAATTTGTTTCATTTGACTAACAATCTCGCGTCGTTCATCGAGGTTCTTCGCGCGCACTTCACCGGTCTCAGCATCAGGTGTTGGAGGCTCATAGCCAGGTACGACAAAGGGAGTGAGGTAGTTCATTGAGGAGAGTTGAGGGAAAGTGTTGAGAGATGAAAAGTTGTAAAGTGACGAGGAAAAGGTGGTGGGAGTTGTATGATCGCTTGTGGGCTACTGAGTGCTTCTATCGAGTGTTTAGAGGGGCTAGCTGATAGTCGGAGTTGGTTTTTGGAGGGGAAGATTCTCGAGAATTCTTTTTCGCATCTTGTTCTCTTACACTTCACTCACAAGTTCTTTCGACCTGATTCTACGTTCCAGCAATGCCTAGAGCAAACGAGAACATAGAAAGCGGAGTTATCTACGTCGGCTCTTCCCCAACCCCTTCACCTCCTCCTCTTCCCGTTTCAACTCCCTCTCTCAACGGACTACCAACCGAATTGAAGTTCATCATCATCTCGAGAGTACAAGCACAAGATGCAGCATACAAGGCTCGCAAGAAGGTAACCCTCGGTCGCAATCGGCTGTATGGGAAGGGATTGGATTCGCTTTCCAGAGTCAACCGAGAGTTTCGCAAACTCACACTCAAGATGATCTTCTCGGTGTGTGCAGTTGATCATCTGTAACGCCAACAGGCGTAGCTGATTGTCTATCTTCTTCCACAGCGTTTGACTATTGACAAGTTTAAACCCTTTCCGAAGTCGAATCCCTCCCCTCACCTACCGGATCCACGGGATTACGTCGAATCGGTACGGTTGTCCGAAGGCATGCTTGTGGACCATCTCAAAACGTTCTCCCACTCCTTGGTCAACATGGGCAACCTCCGTGAACTCGATCTTCGCGACAACAACGAAACCCTCATAGCCACCCTGGCTGACGTACCGGAGGCTGACAGCGGCGATGATCACCGCGCACCCGAGGGAGGATTCACTGGAGAACGAACGTCCATCTACGTAAGGCAACCATCGATACGACGCCTGATGGAGCTCGCCCAACAGTGTTGCCCTAAAATCTTCAGACGGCTCACTGCAATCTCGCTCGGAATCGCTCAACACGAAGATCAAATCCCTTTCCTTCTCGAAGAAGACTTGGGATCCAACAAACTCAAGAAACTCTCGATAGGTCAGATCGAAGGCACGTTTTGTCCTGTCTATCAATCCTATCTCTTCGAACACCCTTCGGAAAGGTTACTCGCCGCCATCAATCGATTTCGAAACCTCGAGGAGTTGAAGATTGGCTCGCGAGATGGACTTGGAGTCGAATTTGGAAACACGCCCTGGAGATTCCTCACAAGTTTACGTCGTCTCACGCTCTACATTCCCAAGATCGACAAGAACCTCGTCACCTTCATCTGGCAATTCATCCGTCTCGAAGAACTTCGCCTCGACCTCGTCTCTGCCAAAGCGACCGTCTCCAGCGATCCAGGTCGAATGGAATTACCCAATCTCAAACACTTACACCTTTCAGTTCAAAAACCCGATATCCCGCTGTCACGTATCCTCTCCATCTTCGACCCACTCCCAGATCTCCGCAACGTCACTCTTGGTATCGATATGGAGAACGACTACGAAATCAAAGCAACCCTCCAAGTTTCCGATCTCGAATCTCTCCTCCTTCCCTTCTCCAACACCAAATCCTTTCCATCCCTCGAAACGATCACGTTCCCTTTCCCGGCGTCATCGCTAGAGTCCTGCTCATTCATTGAACCCGCTCAACTCATCGCATCACGACCTTTACTTGACATCGTCTGCGCCCCTGAACATCCCGCTCTCGAAATAACTCCCTTCGTCAAACTTGAAAATGAGCTCTATCCTCGCCCGGGCGATGCAGATGAGAGGCGCAAGGATCATCACGACGACATGGAGCAGATCTTGGAATGGGGTTTGAGGGAGTTGAGGGACATGAAAAGCGAAAGAAGGAACCGGGACGGAGTGGGAGCGACGGAAGAGGCGGCAGAGATGCTGAAGACTCTCGAAGGGCTGTACGAACTCAAGAGGAGGAAAGAGGATTAATGTAGAATTTGTAAGAAGACGTTTTCGCAACACTTCTCCCTCGTCGTCTAGACCCGAGACCCGCTACTCTGCCCGGTTGAAAAGCTGGAATAGTACATAAGAATCGATCAGGTACTGAAAAGAAGGCAAGCAAAGTTACGAAACATGCGAAATCCAACAAACTCTGCCTACTTGTTCCAAGTCGCGATACTCCTGATCTCATCCTCCCAATCCTTATCCTTATCGACCATGACATCGAAGCTTCCCTGCTGACTCAAACTTCTCCGCTTCATCCCAGGACTTCTCTTTCCACTTCCCTCGATCGTACTGTTTCGAACCGATCCAAAATTTGAAGGGAGTTCTTCAAGTCCTCGTGCCCATTCACGGCCTCGGAAGGTCGAGGGAGAAGCGACGGATCGTCCAAGTCCGAAAAGGGAGTGATAGACGGATCGTCCTTCTTTCACTCGATGAATGGCGAGGAGAAGGAGGGAGAGGACGTAGGGTGCCACAAAGAGGATCATGCCACTATAAGAACAGGTATGGGTTAGCGCCTGAGAACAGGGGAGATTGAAAGGGCGAAAAGAGCAGAAGCTTACACTATCCAAACGATTTCTAACGCGTGATGAGGAGCGACAGGACTGTGTTCTGACCACTCTTCGATGCCGAGATAGATCGTGGTGAAAGCGACGGGCATCATGGCGACTCCCAGGAGGATGTGAAAGACTCGGACGAAGGGACGAGTTGAGCTACGAGAGGGTGTGAAGTGGGAGATGTGAGAGAGTTGTCCGAGAGAAAGCTGAAAGATGCTCAAGAGGACGAGGACGATTCCCATAGTCTGTTGAGACGATCGAGGGATCAGCATTTGCATTGAATAGAAGTGAACTTTTCGCACCTTGTGAGAATCGAGTGATGTAGCCTTTCCAACTGACATAGCCGCTGCCAGACCGAGACTTGCTGTTATCAGTGTGAGAGGCAGAGTACCGAAGAACTAGTTTGGAGTCCGATATTGTCAGTAGCAGATCGACCTTATGAAGAAGCCCAGAAAACTGACCTGCATCCTCGAATGCCATTTGAACCAACTTCCATACTTCCTTCCGAGTCTTCCGATGAGTACAGCAGTCGGAGCGATGAGTAACCAGGTGAACATGGCGAATGCTGCGTGTATAGCGATAAGTTTATCGAACTAGACGAGATACGAGAGAGACGAGTCAGCTTCGCTCATCCTCGTAACAGAAAAGATCAGCTCACCTTTGTCCATCCTCCCCAGCTCACATCGGAATCTTCGACTTGATTGATTATATCCGATTCTGTATCACCTCCTCCCGAGGTTGTCGTTTGATTCTGGATGAAAGATTGGCTCAGATCAAACGTGCTCGAGCCATGCATCTCATGCTTCTGGATCATTGGGCCTTCCTCTTCGAACGGCGGTCGGGTACTTGAAGCAGCGTAGATGAGCTTCTGACCAGGTGCTCGAGATAGATTGGCATATTTCGTTCGAGAGCTCGGATAAACCGCTTGATTCGCTGGTAATCGAAGGGTTCGAATGAGGGTTACGATCGTATAGTCCTTCGCTGTTGAGAGGGAGGTGAGGGAAGGGACGAGAGTCCATCGACCAGGAGATGAGGAATTGACAGAGGGGTCGAAATCTGGTTGGGCGTGACCTCCTGCTGTTCGGTGAGAAACGATCCAGGACTTCTCGTCCTCCGTTGGCCACAAAATGACCATCGCAGAGTCTCCCATCTGCGTTCCTAGACCCTATGAGAGCGGCTCAAAGCTAGAATGAGCGAACGATTTCCCTTCGAGAATCACGAAAACTTACCATTGCGATCCACCCGACCTCATCATACGGTTGACTGACGTTGAAGGTCGCTTGTACATGTGTGTCGTTTGTGATCAGAGTGAGAGAGAAAGGGTTGAGTTCGACTTGTTGACCTAGGATTGAGGAGAGATTTGACGAAGTGGAAGAGGGCAGAAGGGCTTGTGCGAGGGAAGTTGGACTGATTGACTGAGTGAGAGATGGCAGAGCTAATAGAGGGAGTAGACTGATCGAGAGGAAGAGGTTGAGTGAACGCATCCCTCCTACGATAAGGAAGAGTCGTGACAGGTCAGCCTCGAGACGAGTGGTAGAGGGGAAAGGTATGCTCACCGATAGATGTTCGAAGGTGGCTAGTTACTCCCTCCTCGATCTTTCCTTTCCGACTTTGAGATGAGACTTTTGGAAGACGATCGAAAGCGGGATTCAGAGAGTTGGAGAAGTCGCACGAGTAGCCAATCTAGAATCCTCAAGTACGGTAGTCAATGCCGCAGATCAAATCGACTGTGATAGCTAGCGCTGAGCGGGGGGGAGAGAGAGAAGAAAGGGAGTGGAGGAAGGGCGCCAGCGAAATCTTCGCAAGGTCCGAGCGAAAAAAAATCGATTCTCAATTTCGCAAAGTCGACTGGGAGTGAGCAGAGGTTGTGTGTAGTGTACATACTCAGCGAGAGGATCTCATTTCGTACTGGACAACACGCAGGAAAGCGATTCAAATGACGATAAAGGCAGAACACAACGACAAGCAGGCAACGACGGAGTGAGAGATCAGGAAAAGATAGCGAGTATCAATTAGAACAGTGGTCGAGTAAGAGGAGGGAGTGAGGTCTTGGGAGAAAACGATTTCCTCCGGATCTCTTCCTCTTTCGAAGGAGGCGGAGGAGGGAAATCCCACGGTCTCGGTACCAACGCTACAGGAAGTAGCCAAGTAGCAGCGAGTACTACTCCTTGACCTCCTTTGTTCTGACTCTGAATCGCACTGAACTCCATATCGAGGTAACTTGAGATGTAACGAATGAAAGGTGCGAGTTCAGGTGCTCCAACAGTACGCTACTTCAGCTCGATGATACTAGCAGCCAGTGGAAAGAGAGAGAGAGATGATTTACCTCCTGCGAGAAGGAATGCTTGCATGAAACCGAAGAAGGTTTGCTGAACTGAATGAACTGTTGCGAGTTTGACGAGAATTGGGGGAGGTAAAGAGATCTCGTATCCCCACCAATCTGTACTCCTCTCCTCTTCATAATCAACGTACGATATGAGGTGGGAAAGAGAATAACGTACAGATGAAAACAGCGATTGCATCGGGAGGAGCGACGAATCCGTCTCTAACTCCACTCCTCCTCACTAACGCTCCGCTCACATCTGCCAGTATCTCGAATGCACCTGACCTGGCACTCGCCAATCCAACTAGTCCTCCTCCACTCGTTGGAAGGGAGAAAGAGTCCAGTTCGAGAACGGTGAAAGGCGGTCGAGGATTCGATTCTCCAATCGAAGGTTGAGAATAGTCGACAAGTTCAGGAGCTGATGATGTAGAATCGGTCTCGATTAAGGGAGGGAGAGAGAATGCTCGAGGTTTCGAAGGGTGAGAAGAGGGAGAAGTTGAGGAAATTGACGATTCTTCGGGAACGTCCATCCGTTTCAAATCTGCTACGATAACTCTCGCCTTGTCTGGTTTCGTCAGATCAGATTTGAGCTTCTTGACTGCTTTAGCTTTGACTACTGGTTTGACGTCCTTCTGAGTCTTGCTTGATTGATTCTCCTTTCCACTCTTTTTCAACTTCCCTCCTCCTTGCATCGCCGAGTCAGGAGGGAGAGCTCCAGTCATTACGACATAGCACACACGAGCTTGATGACCGATCGTAGGTGGGCAGTCGTCTGAGTGAAGGTGAGAAGAAGGAGGAGAGCGAGAAAGGGAAAGAGATTGTCGAATTGAAGTGAGGCAGAAACGAGGACGCCTTCTAGGGGGAGCTTGTGTAGGTGTCTGCTTGGGTTCTGAGGTGGTAGGGAAAGGAAGAACTGGAGAAGGCGAAGAGGGAGGTGCTTGGAGAGGAGGAAGGGAAGTTGACTGAATTGAGGGAGAGAGGACTGATTCGAGGGGTTCAGAGGGTAGATCAGCTCGTTCCATTTAGCTCACTTGAATGTTGGAGAGAGTGAGCAGAAGAGTGAGAGCCTTCATCCATCTTGAAAGGGAGAGAGAGGTTCCTCGATCGAAAGAGAGAGGATCTGGCGTGAACAACTTCTGATGTGAATGAGCTAGAGACTCTCATTATCACTACTGAGAGCTCTATCACGTGTACTGCTGTGTCGTTGGAGTGAGAGATCGATCCAGAGATGAGAATTTGCGAAACTCGTTTCTGTGAATTCCGCAATATTAATGATTCATCTCTCCTTTATACAAAAAAAAAATGATTTTCCACCATTCACTTCTACAATCACCTTGGCCCTTAGAAGTACTTCAGACAACTGAGATGAATCTACCGAAGAGCGTCCTATCCCTCATCGTCTCCCACCTCGATCCAGGAGAGAACGTTAGAACTTCTTCAACTCTCGCTTCACTCTGCCTCGTATCAAAGGAACTAAGATCGATCGCAACCCCGGTACTATGGCACAAGATCAGGATAGACGATATGAGACATTCGCCGGATAGAGGAATGGTCGAATTGTTCTATCAACTCGGGGTGTTGAATTTAGATGGGACGGGTAAAAAGATGAAAGATGGAACGACGAAGGAACAACTGGGATGGATGAAGACCCTAGGAAGGAAATGTGATTACGATGTGCAGAAGAAGGCATGGGAAAGATCGAGGGCGAGAGGGAGGAGCAGTCAAGATGATGAATTCTATCCGGATGAAGAAAACTACGACATGGACTACGATGATTACGGGTCTGACGATGAAGGGTACGGGTACGGATCTAATCGAGGAGGAGACAAGCTCGACCCTTTCAAGTGGTCAGCAAACGAAATCCTCGACCCATTCTCTTATCGCCAAATCCTGGCACTCGAGGCATTCCCTCACCTTCGCCCCTACGTCAAGCTCGTCGACTTCCACGGACGTCTTGAAGGGGTCATTCCGTCGAAGGTTATCGAACGCATCCTCAAGATCTGTCCAAACGTAGAAACCGTCCTTCTCCAACGAGCCCAAGTTCGCTACCTCGTCGAAGACTCCCTCGCGGTCGTTTCCTCCCTCGCAAAGCACTCTTCCGGTCTCAAGAGACTCGACATCACCGACTTTGATGATGATACCGCTTGCACTCTCCTCCTCTCGAATCTCGCCAAACTCACGAATCTTCGGCACCTCTCGCTCACCTTTAAACCCAGGGAATGGGCAGAATGGAACGAAACCCCCTCTATGTACACTCGATCTCCTCTGCCACAGCAATTACAGTCTCTTCACATTGGATCGACAATTTCACCCTCCTTCTTTCCCTTCTTCTCTCGATCATCCACTTCCTCCCTTACCTCCCTCGGAGTCGCTGTCCGAAGGCACATCCCTGATCTCTCTCCCTTCGTCAACCTGCGACACCTTACGATCACTTACGATCGAATTCGACGAGCGATCAATACCCTCTCCACTCTACCTCAATCCACGAAGCTCGCGACCCTCGGACTTAGATTCTCACTTCAAGTTGTGAAAGCTGAGCATGCAGATGTCAAGCTCAAGACGCGCCTCGAGGACTTTCATCCTTCCGAAGACGACTCTGAAGGTTCGGAGGAGGAGGAAACGCGACAGCCTGATCAACCCAAGAACGACTTCATCGCCCTCTTCCGAAGCATCCCTTCGACCGTTCATACCCTCTCGATGCCTTACATTCTACATCCATCAGAGGAAGCGAACTTCAAGAAAGCTCTCAACTCGAAATCCATTCCCGTCGGCTTACGATCCATTCATCTCGTTCGCGCCGCCGACAAAATAGGAGATGATTCTGAGGACGAAGATGATCTTGATCCGGAAGAGATGGAGCGCAGGAGTCAGGAGAAATGGTTGAAATCGATTGTGCGATTATTGGAGAAGAAAGGAATAGATCTCTTGAGGGTACCAGACTGGTTGGAGGAACAACGCGAACGGTCTTTCTTGAATAGGACGCGCTTTTAGCTAGCTGCAAATTTCTAGGAGTACCTTGTCGAATCTAAACGAAGTCGAGGGGAACACTTGTCTCTACGTGAGCGTATTCATCGCTGTTTCTCTTTCAAGACAACCGGCACCTCTCGCGTAGCTTATGGAAGCTATCAAGCATTAGCGAACTTGAAGGGTCGCGAAAAGCAGTATTGTCGTCTCGCTCGTAATCGTCGAAAGCCAGCGTGAAGAAGTTCTATGAGAGTGAAGTAGAGTTCTCCTTGTCCGAGGGAGTGCAGCTCCTTGAACCGGGCGCCTTTCTAAGTAGGGAGAAGTCGCGAGTTTTAGACGACAAGTTCCACTCGCCATCAAAGTTTCGTTCTCCAGTATCTCATTCTCCTCGCGCATCGACGAGATAGATGTGATTCTTGACCCTGCAGACGATTCAAAGTCGTGAGTTTGCAGGAGCAGAAAGGAACGATAGACAATAGGAGGGGAAACAAAGTGAGGATGTGAAACAAGGGAGTTGCTATGTACTGAGATGGAAAAGCTAGATCGCTCGAAGGAGCTACGAGAGAAGAGGAATAAACGACAAGGGAAGGGAGACGGATCTACTTGAGTCGACTACGACCTTCCGCCTCATTTTTCATCTCCCTCGCAATGCCTTCGAGGACGCACTCGATTACGCAAACGTATTGACGATAGTTTGCGACCATACTCATTCGCTGTTCCCTCAAAGCGTTGACGCCTGCGAAGACTGGATCGTCTTGAAGGAGAGCGGGAGTCGAGTCGTCTGCTGGCGGGAGAACTGGATGAGGTCCGGATATCGACTCAGGTTCGGGTCTTCTTAGCGAGGTGGTTGAGGAGCGAGTAGAGAGGGTCTGGGGCGGTAGAGAGTGAGCAGGAGGTGCAGGGAAGGGATCGGGAGAAGCTCGAGCTGAATTAGAGTCGA
>Ga0308161_1002738_pt1 | contig 18201 bp, 17 predicted proteins | sample PhyFR2_FD_201034 | JGI IMG/M metagenome (GOLD analysis project Ga0308161, IMG submission 201034) | Phyllosphere microbial communities from UC Gill Tract Community Farm, Albany, California, United States - DLSLF.R2 | ecosystem: Host-associated > Plants > Phyllosphere > Unclassified | place: USA...
GGTCCGGGGCTCGGGTGCCTGGGGAAGCTCGGCGGGCGCGGGTGCGACTGACTCGGTCACGATGATGGGACTCCTCGATCGAAATGGTGCGTCAAGACTAGTGCGAGACGTGCTCGCGTGCGGACGCCGGGGACGCACCTGTGGAGAGAACGGATGCCGCCCCGACCGCGCGGTTGCCCGCGATCAGGCCGGGACGGCGCCGAGCGTCGCGACGGGCAGGCGCGGCTCGAGACGCTCGCGCCCGTTCAGGCCGTCGAGCTCGAGCAGGGCGGCGAACCCGATGGCCTGGTAGCCGGCGCGTTCGAGCAGCGTGATGGTGGCTGCGCCGGTCCCGCCGGTGGCCAGGACGTCGTCGACGACGAGCACCCGGGTGCCGGCCGGCAACTGACCGGGGCGCAGTTCGAGTTCGGCCTCGCCGTACTCCAGCGCGTACTGCTCGCTGAGGACCTCGCCGGGGAGCTTCCCCGCCTTGCGCACGGTGAGCACGCCGACCTGGTGCTGGGCGGCGATGCCCCCGGCCAGTGCGAAGCCGCGGGCCTCGATGCCGGCGACGGCGTCGAACCCGGCTCCGATCGCGAACGGTGCCGCGAGTGCTTCGCACACGCGGCCGAACGCGACGGCGTCCGAGAACACGGGCGTCACGTCACGGAAGAGCACCCCCGGCTTCGGGAAGTCCGGTACGAGGGCGGTGAGGCGTTCGACGAGTGCAGCTGCGGTTTCGGTCACCCGCCAACGGTACGGGAGGCCCGGGGTGCGTCCGACACGTCGGCGCACGGTGCGAGGGTGGTCGCCTCGTGCGGGGCCGGCCGTTCGCTGCACGGTGCGGGTTCCGTCGGACGGTTTGCCGAAGGTGGCTCGGTGCGAGGTTGTTTCCTCGCACCGAGCCGTTCAGTCCGCACGGGCTTCGGAACGACGCACGGTGCGCGCGTGACGCCGACGACAGCGCCGGCGCCGCAGCGCCGCGGGTCAGCGCCACATCCGCATGGCGGCGCCCTGGGTGACCCAGTCGGCCTCGCGCTGCTGGCGTTCGCGCTCGAGGCGGGCCAGCGTGGCGAGGTCGACCTCGGGCCGCTCCTTGCGGGTGCGTCGGCTCCAGATGATGAGCGACATCCCGACTCGGAGTGCGATGCGGTCGGCGAGTGAGACCCGGCGGCGCACCGCGCGGGTATCGGGTGGACGGGTGGTGGTCTTCGTGGACACGGTGTTCCCCTTCAGGGCACGGCAGAGCTGCCCGGGTGTCGGGCAGGACGAATCCGCCCGGGTTGCGGGCAGCAGGAATTGAATGCGTGAGAATGCACTCCGGGATGGTCCGGAAATGTTCGGACAACGATCGCGGAATGCTCGTCGACACCGAGAGCGTCGCACTGTCCACCGACATTCTTCCGGCGTCGTCCGCGCAGATCGGACGGCACGCATCGACGAGTCGACGAGCCGTTCAGCAGACGAACGAACCGGTGCTGCGCGAGCCTGATCGGCTCAGCGCACGGTGCCCGGAGGCACAGGTGTCAGGAGAGTGGGACGCCCCGGGTCAGCGGACGCGGAACGGGGTACCGACGCGTCCACGGATTCCACGGAACGGAGTGGTTGCGGAGATCATCATGGTCGGCCCCCTTTCGGTCTCGAGCTGGCGGAGTCGTCCGGGTCGAATGTTCGACCGTTCGCGACGAGTGAACACTATCGGCACCGCAATTCGGAGCGCAACCCCTTTTCCGGAAAACATCCGGAATTGCATTCCCGAACAGGCTGATCACGGTGCGAGGTTCGTGTTCTCGTGTCGACGAGCAGGCCCCGTGCCGAGTTCCCGTCACACACCGGTGCCGGGCCTCCCGGCTGCACCGTGCGTCGTCCGCGGACCGGTGGCAGCCTGCGCGCTCGGTGCGGGATCACAGGCCTGCACGGTGCGGGCAACCTCGCACCGTGTGACGGAGCACGCACGGTGCGCGGCGGCGGCGCGCAGCGCGGCGGTCCGCGCGCGCCGAAGGCCCGGTGCCGAATCGGTACCGGGCCTTCGTGTGCGTGCGACCGGACTAGACCGCCGCGTGCTCCGCGACGCTCGCCGTCAGGGCATCGCCCTCGACGTCGAGCCGCACGGTGTCACCCGCGGTGACCCCACCCTCGACCACCAGGGTCGCGATGCGGTCGTCGACCTCGCGCTGGATGAGCCGACGGAGCGGGCGGGCGCCGTACTCCGGCTCGTACCCGTGCTCGGCGAGCCAGTCGACCGCCGCGTCGGACACCGACAGGAGCATGTCCTGTGCGACCAGCCGGAGCGCCGTGTCCTGCAGCAGCAGCGACACGATCGACGCGATCTGGGACCGGTCGAGCTTGCGGAACAGCACGATCTCGTCGATGCGGTTGATGAACTCGGGCCGCATCGCCTCGCGCAGCTTGCCCATGACGCGGGCCCGCAGGTCGTCCTCGGCGAAGCCGTCCGTCGCACCGACCGGGGAGAACCCGAGCGCTCCCGAGCGGGAGGCCAGGAACTCCGAGCCGATGTTCGACGTCATGATGACGACGGTGTTCCGGAAGTCGACCGTCCGCCCCTGCCCGTCGGTGAGCCGGCCGTCGTCGAGGACCTGCAGCAGCAGGTTGAAGACGTCCGGGTGGGCCTTCTCGACCTCGTCGAGCAGGATCACCGAGTACGGGTTGCGACGGACACGCTCGGTGAGCTGGCCGGCCTCGTCGTAGCCGACGTACCCGGGAGGGGCACCGACCAGGCGGGACACGGTGTGGCGTTCGCCGAACTCGCTCATGTCGAAGCGGAGCATGGCGGACTCGTCACCGAACAGCGACGACGCCAGGGCCTTCGCGAGTTCGGTCTTGCCGACGCCCGTCGGGCCGAGGAACAGGAAGCTGCCCACCGGACGACGCGGGTCGCCCATGCCGGTCCGGCTGCGTCGCACCGCCTTCGCGATCGCCCGCACGGCGTCGTCCTGGCCGACGACTCGGTCGTGCAGCTCGGACTCGAGCGCGGCGAGCCGCGTCTTGTCGGCTGAGCCGAGGCGGGTCACCGGGATCCCGGTGGCACGCGACACGACGGCGGCGATGTCGGCCTCCGTGATCGACGTGTCCGCGGACTCGGGACGGGAGGCGCGGGTGGCGTCCGCCGACGAGGCGGCGGTGATCCGGGCCTCCAGTCCGACGATCTCGTCGCGCAGGTCGGACGCTTCCTCGTAGTGCTCCTCGGCGACCGCGCGGTCCTTGCGGGCCGTCAGGTCGGCGACCTGGGCACGCAGTGCCTCGACGTCGACGTCGCCCGACAGGGCGAGGCGACGGCGTGCACCGGCCTGGTCGATGAGGTCGATGGCCTTGTCCGGCAGGTGCCGGTCGGTCACGTAGCGGTGCGAGAGCTCGACGGCGGCGCGGAGTGCCTCGGGCGTGTAGGCGACGCCGTGGTGCTCCTCGTAGCGCGGGGCGAGGCCGGTCAGGATCGCGACGGCGTCCTCGACGTTCGGCTCCCCCACCGTGACGGGCTGGAACCGGCGCTCGAGCGCGGCGTCCTTCTCGATCCGGCGGTACTCGTTGAGCGTCGTCGCGCCGACCAGGTGCAGGTCGCCGCGGGCGAGCCGGGGCTTGAGGATGTTGCCGGCGTCCATCGAGCCGCCCTCGCCGCCGCCACCGGCGCCGACGACGGTGTGGAGCTCGTCGACGAAGACGATGAGCTCGTCGGCGTGCGCCGCGATCTCGTCCATCGCCTTGGTGAAGCGCTCCTCGAAGTCGCCGCGGTACCGGGTGCCGGAGAGCATTCCGGGCAGGTCGAGCGCGACGACCCGCTTGCCCTGCAACAGGGCGGGGACGTCACCGTCGACGATGCGCTGGGCGAGGCCCTCGACGATCGCGGTCTTGCCGACGCCGGGCTCACCGATCAGCACCGGGTTGTTCTTGGTGCGGCGGAGCAGGATCTCGACGGTCTGCTCGATCTCGTCGGCGCGGCCGATCACCGGGTCGACGTGCCCGTCACGGGCGCGCTCGGTCAGGTCGGTGCCGAACTGGTCGAGCGTCGGGGTGTCGCTGTCGGTGGCCTGGTCGGTGCCGACGGCGTCGTTGGTTCCTGGCATGGGGCGCCCCTCTCGTGCTGCTGCCGCGGCCTGCTGGGCGTAGTCCTGCATGACCTGCGGGGTGATCCCGGCGCTGGCGAGCAGCTGGCCGGTCACGGTCTCCTGGTCCATCACGAGCGCGAAGAAGACGTGCTCGGGGTCGGTGTAGGTGCTGCCGAAGCCCCGCGCGGCCTGCGTCGCCTCGACGAGGATGCGCTGGGCGGTGCCGGTCAGTGCCGGGCGGCCGGGCTGCTCGGCGAGCGGCTCGTGCGCCATCGGCAGGCGCTGCTCGATCTCCTCGGCGAGTCGCTGGGGATCGACCCCGGCGGAACGCACGACGGCGTCGAACGGTTCGGTGCGGACGAGCACGTGCAGGATGTGCAGTGCGTCGATCTCGCGCTGCCCCTGCGCGACCGCGAACTCGGCGGTGTGCTGGAGCAGCTCGTGGGTCCGGCGGCTGAGCAGCCGGGTGATGTCGACCGGTCGACCGAACGCGCGGACGCGCTGCTGGTCACCGGTGCGCTGTGCCGCGAGCAGGCGGGCGAGGAACTCGTCGAACGAGTCGTTGCTACCGGTCGGGCCGAACGTCTCTGGCAAAGGGACCTCCTGGGGAACTTGAGTGCCTTCGACTCAATGCAACGCAGGAGGGCCCGGGTCATTCCCGGGTGCCGAAAAAACTTGCGGCGACTCGACTCAGGTCCGCGCGATGGGTGCGGCGACCGCCTCGGTGATCCGTGCGAGGTCGGTCGGTGCCACCTCGACGTCGAAGCCGCGACGTCCGCCGGACACGAAGATGCTCGCGTAGGACAGCGCCGACTCGTCGAGGACGGTGCGGAGCCGGGTCTTCTGGCCGACCGGGCTGATGCCGCCGACCACGTAGCCCGTGCGCTTCTCGGCGAGGGCGGGATCGGCCAGCGTCGCCTTCTTGCCCCCGACGGCTGCGGCGATCGCCTTGAGGTCGAGCCGGTTCGCCACCGGCACGATCGCGACGGCGAGGGTGCCGTCGACGGAGACGACCAGGGTCTTGAAGACCTGCTCCTCGCGCAGCCCGAGGGCGGCGGCCGCCTCTTCTCCGAAGTTGGTGGCGCTCTCGTGGTGCTCGTACACGTGCGGCGTGTACGGGACCCCGGCCGCCTCGAGCGCGACGGTCGCTGGGGTGCTCGGCGAACCTGCGGTCATGCCGTGATCCTCCCCCGCCGCACCTTCCGGTCCTCGACGGCACGCGGGCGTTACGCTGAACGGACCATGACCGCCGTCCTGCTGCTGCTCCGCGCCACCGCCGCGCTGGTGCTCGGCGACCCGGCCGCCGGGGTGCTGCCCCTGCTGGCCGTCGCGGCACTCGGACTGACCGCGGTCGCCGTGACCGTCGTCGTCGCCCGGCTGCTCGTCGCGGTGCTCGCGGCCGTCCTCGGGGTCGGATCGGCGTCCGTGTCGGACCGGTCGGCGGTACCCGACCTGGTCACCCGGATCGGGTGGAGCCACCCCGACGCCGACGGCCACGTCCGCTCACGGGCACCGGGGGTCGCGACCCCGGCCTGACCACCGACCGGTGGCCGGGCCGCTCGCGCACCCCGCTGACCCACCACCGATCGGAACCGTCATGGACCTGTCCACCCTGCCCCTCGTCGGCCCGCTGCTGCACGGCGGCGCGGACCTCGTCACCGCCCTCACCGCGGCGCTCTCCCCCGTCGCCGGCTCGTTCGCCGCGGCGATCGCCGTCGTGCTCCTCACCCTGGCCGTCCGCCTGGTGCTCGTCCCGCTGTCCGTGCTGCAGGTGCGGGCCGAGCGGGACCGCCGGCGCCTCGCACCACAGCTCGCGGCGCTGCGGAAGCGGTACGGCCGCGACACCCAGCGCCTGCAGCGGGCGATGCAGCAGCTGTACACCGACGAGAAGGTCTCGCCGCTGGCCGGCTGCCTGCCCGTCCTGGCGCAGGCACCCGTCGTGTCGCTCGTCTACGCCCTGTTCACGCACGCCTCGATCGGCGGCACCACGAACGCCCTGCTGGAGGCGACGCTCGTCGGGGTCCCGCTCGGCCAGTCGCTCGTCGTCACCCTGACGTCGCCGCTGTGGGTGCACGCCTGGGTGGTGCTGGTCCTGCTGGCGGTGCTCGCGGTCGTCGTCGAGCTCAGCCGCCGGTCGAACGCGCACTGGAACCCGGTGCCGGCACCGGAGCCGGGCGTCCCCGGCGCCGCCGCGACCGCCGCCGTGGGTCGGTACATGCCGTTCGTCACGGTCGTGTTCGCGGCGATCGCACCGCTCGCCGCCGCGCTCTACGTCGTGACGAGTGCGGCCTGGACCTACGGCGAACGCGCCGTGCTGCGACGGGTGGTCCGCTAGCCGCCCTGGCCCTCCTGCTGCGGTCCCTGGTCGACCGGGTCGTACTCGGTGCCGCGGCCCTGCTCCTCGTCGGCGGTCGGCACGTGGCGTTCCGTGCCGGCACCGCCGGGGCTGGTCGCGACGTAGTCGGCCTCGCCGGACTGGGTGTCGTGGCTCAGCGGCTCGAGGGTCTCGGCGTCGGCGTCGTGCTGCGGCATGGGGTCGGTGCTCATGCACCACGCCTACTCCCTCGTTCTGGGTGCGCGCGCACGGCTGGGCGGTGCCACGATGGACCTGTCCACGCGACCGGCAGAGCGGGAGTGCGCATGGCCCACGACGACGTGGCAGCGGAACGGGCACGGCTCGAGGCCGTCGCCTGGGGAGCAGGATCGAGCCCGGCGGACGCGGCGCGCGCCCGGATCGCACTGCAGGACCTGGAACGCGGACGACGACCCCGCGTGCGTGCGGTCGCGACGGCGCGGGATCTCCTGCCGGGAGGCCCGGGTCCGGTCCGGACGTCCGTCCCGTCCGTGACGCGGTCGGGTCCAGGGCCCGTGCCGGTGCCCGTGTCTTCGCCCGCTGACGCCTCGGTCGTGTCCTCGCCCGCCAGTTCGGCGGCAGTGCCTGCCGGAGCCGACGTGTCGGAGGCGACCGACGGCGGTGGGGGCGACCACGTCGACGACGCGCGGGGCGAGGGCGGGGGCGAGCCGGGCCTCCAGGCGGTGCCGACCGAGCGATCGCGGTGGGAGCGGTGGCTGTGGACGGAGCGACCACGCGCCTGGATCGCAGGCGGCGCGGCTGCGGCGGTGGGCGTCGCGTTCGCCGCCGGGACCCTCGTCGGGACCGCGCAGCCCGACGTCGCCGCGGCGCCGAGCGTCACGCCGACGGCGGGGACGGTGACGCTCGAACAGCTGCTCGACGTCCCGCAGACGTACGCCGACCAGCTGCCGGGCCCGGTCGCTGCGCCGGTGAGCCTGCACACGACGCGACTCGTCTTCACGAACCGGGCGCTCGACGGCGGGACCGCCGAGACCCCCTGGAACGTCTGGGCCGGCATCGGGACCGACCGGTCGACGATCTGTCTCGTGGCGACGGCGGACCGCATCGAGTCGTCGACGGCGTGCTTCCCGCGGCAGGCGGCGCTGCACGGATCGGTGTCGATGTCGGCGCAGTCCAGGAGCGGCACGTTGACGATCGAGCTGCGCGGCGGTGGGGTCCAGGGCCGGGTGACGAACGAGTACTGAACGGGCGAGCAGTACCTGAGTGTTTCGTTGGAGCGCTCCGATGTATTTGCTGGATGCCCTCGCGAGAGTCGTTCCATCGTGCAACACTGGATGAGCGCACTCGTCGTGGAGTCGTACCCACATCATCCACATCCGCCAGCGAGCGCGCCCCGCAGACCCTCCCGGTCACCGCCGTCAGAACGATCGGCATCGTCGCGCGCTCCACCGTGCCTCGGAGGAGGTCAGCAGCGTGTCCACCAACACCACCACCTCGGCCGTGTCGACCCACACGCGGCCGATCACCGTCACCAGCCAGTCGATCGTCGGCATCGCCGTGCTCGGACTGGCCACGTTCTTCGCCATCACCACCGAGCTCATGCCCGTCGGGCTGCTCGGCACGATGAGCGCCGACCTCGGCGTGACCGAGGCCACCATGGGCATCGTCATCACCGTGTACGCCGCGGCCGTCGCGCTCCTCGCGCTGCCGCTCACCGCGTTCACCGCGAAGCTGCCCCGCAAGACCGTGCTCGTCGCCACGCTCGTCGGCTACACCGTGTCGAACCTGATGGTCGCGCTCGCACCGTCGTTCGCCGTGGTCTGCGCCGGACGCGTCGTCGGCGGCATCGCGCACGCACTGTTCTTCTCGGTCGCCTCGGCGTACGCCACCCGGATCGTGCCACCGCGGCTGGCCGGGCGCGCGATCGCGTTCGTGTACTCGGGCAGCTCGCTCGGGTTCGTGCTCGGTGTGCCCGTCGCGACCTGGGTCGCGCAGCACATCGGCTGGCGCCAGGCCGTGTTCTCCGTCGGTGTCGCCGCAGCGGCACTCGCGGTCGTCGCCCTGCTGTTCCTGCCCGCCGTCCGCGGTGCCTCGTCGCCGCACATCGGGTCGCCGAAGGCCTGGGCGCGCACCGGACTGCTGTCCGTCGTGATCGCCGACATGCTCCTGTTCGGCGGGCACTACGTCGTCTACACCTACATCGGGCCGTACGCGATCGACGCCGGGCTCGACGCCGGCATGGTCAGCGGGGCGCTGCTCGTGCTCGGTGGCACCGGTGTCGTCGGGCTCTGGCTCGCCGGCATGTTCGTCGACCGTGCGCCCCGGCAGACGCTGATCGCCTCGGTCGCCGTGATGGTCGTGGCCTTCGCGACGATGCCGTTCGTGCACGGCTCCCTGATCGGGACGATGGTCGTCGCGGGCGTCTGGATGGCCGCGAACGGCACGACCGGCACGCTCTTCATGGCCGCGGCGATCCGTGCCGGAGGCGTCTCCCCCGACATCGCCGGCGCGCTGGTCAACGGCGCGTCGAACATCGGCATCGCCGGTGGTGCGGCGTTCGGCGGGCAGGCCCTCGGGATCGTCGGGCTGCAGTACCTGCCGTTCGCCGGTGCCGCGGTGCTGGTCGGCGCGCTCGGGGTCGTCGTGCTGGCGCGCCGTGGGTTCCCGGTGCACTCGCACGCGCAGGAGCACCTGTCGACCTCGTCCATCGAGGCCATCACGTCGTCGCTCGCGGTCGTCACCACGTCGGTGCCGGTCGTCGGGCGGGCGATCCAGACGGTCACGGGGTCGATCGGCGTCGTCACGGGTTCGGTGCGGCGGCCGTGGACGCGGTAGAGGCGGTGCGGTGCCCGGGCCGCGGGCGCGTTCGTGGGGGCGTTCGCCGAGTGGTCACGACATGCCGTTGGCGGGGCGTCGGGGTCGCACGAACTGTCGTCTGACGGGTCGGCGGGCGACGGTTCGTGGCCCCTCGGCGGACGCGGGCGGCGTGTTGTGCGACCGCGACGAAGGCGTGCGGCCCGGCCTCGAGTGGTCACGACATGCCGTTGGTCGGGCGTCGGGGTCGCTCGAACTGTCGTCTGACGGGTCGGCGGGCGACGGTTCGTGGCCCCTCGGCGAACGCGGGCGGCGTGTTGTTCGACCGCGACGAAGGCCCGCGGCCGGCCCTCGAGTGGTCACGACATGCCGTTGGTGGGGCGTCGGGGTCGCACGAACTGTCGTCTGACGGGTCGGCGGGCGACGGTTCGTGGCCCCTCGGCGGACGCGGGCGGCGTGTTGTGCGACCGCGACCGCCGCCACCGCGCCCGCAGCCCGGTCAGTCCTGCAGGTGGTCCGTGCGGCGGCGGTTGCGCACCGCGCGGTAGGTCAGCAGGGCCGCACCGAGCAGCACGAGCACCCCGGCGGCGATGAGACCCGGGCCGAGGTCCGCGCCCGTGTACGCCAGCGGTCCACCGTCCCCCGCGTCGCCCTGGCCCGAGACCGGCGCGGAGCCAGAGCCCGAGCCGGCAGCGGGGCCGGTCGGAGCCGCCGAAGGAGAGCCACTCGGCGACGGCGACGGCGACGGAGCTGGAGCCGGCGCCGGACCCGCCGCGGCCCGCACCACGAACGCCAGCGGCGTCGCGGCCCCGGACTCCGGGGTGACGACGGTCGCCGTCTCGGCCCCCTCGACGTCGACCGAGACGACGTACTCGGTCGTGGGCTCCAGGCCGGTCAGGTCGAACGCACCGTCGTCGTTCGTCACGACCGACACGGGTTCGCCGGACTGTGGGTCCGTCGGAGTCGCGACGACCTCGACGTCCGGAACCGGTTCGCCGTTCGTGTCGACGACGGTGCCCGGCTGGTCGGTCGTGACCTCGGCGGCGGGGGCGGCGGAGGCGAACGGCAGGTCGGACGCAGCACGCTCGCCGGCGACGGCTGTCACACCGGTGTTCGAGGTCGCCCCGGTCGCCCCCGGCTCCGGTCGTTCGGTCCGGACGGTGTACGTGCCCGCCGCAGTGGCGAAGACGTAGCGACCGTCGGCATCGGTCACCGTCGATGCGACCACGGCGCCCGTGCCGTCGACGAGCTCGACCACCGCGCCGGCGGGCACGGGTGCACCGTCGAGCGAGACCACGCCCGCGACCGTCGCGACGACGGCGGCCGGGGCGTCGATCTCGTCGGGGACAGCGGGTGCCGCGTCGACGTCGCCGGTCGTGATGGTCACGGGCGGCTCGTCGGCGACGGACACGTCGAGGTCGGTGTCCGCCGGCAGGTCCGAGCCGGTGTAGACGCCGTCGCTGTTCGTCGTGGTGTCGACGAGGACGTCCCCGGAGTCCGGGTCGGTGATGACGACCTCGAGGTTCGAGACCGGTCGGCCGTCCTCGTCGACCACGGTGCCGATGACCGACACGGTGTCCTCCGGCGACGTGAACGCGAAGTCGGCCTGCTGGTCCACGCCGCCCGGTGAGCCTGCCTGGGCGAGGGAGACCCTCGTGGGCTGGTCAGGACCCTCGGCGCCGTCCGGCGGGGTGATCTCGACGCGGTAGTTCGCGATGACCGGCAGCTGCGGGAACGCGTAGGTGCCGTCGGGGTTGGTGGTCGTCGTGTAGACGGTGCCGCGCGGAGCGGTGACACGGACGATCGCCCCGGGGATCGGCGCTCCGTCGAGGGTCGCCGTGCCGGTGATCGCGGCGGTGCGGTTGGCGAACCAGGTCTGGTACACCGGGAACCCGCTGCGCTGCTGGTACGTGATCGTCAGGCTGGTGAGCGACACGGTCGGCGTGAACCAGGCCGTCCCACCGGCGGTGTCGACCGCGCCGGTGTTGCCCGTGAGGGTCCGAGTGGCCGGATCCCAGGTGGGCCGGTCCTGCCCGGTCGTGCCGTCGGGGTCGGCGGTGCACGACGGCCCTCCGGCGACGGCCGCCGAGCACGAGTTGTAGGAGCTCACGTAGCCGAGCTGCTCCGCGGTCGCGGCACCGCCCCCGGAGACGGTGGCCGAGATGGTCGCCCGATCGGCATCGACGTCGCCGAGCACGAACGACCAGCTCTGGGCACCCGGCGTCGGCTCGGCGAACGTGTAGGTGGTCGTCGAGGCGCCGGTCGTGGGCGAGTCGACGTTCGGCCGCTGGTTCATGTAGGTCTTGCCGCGGCTCGTCCCGTAGACCGCGCCCGACGGGGTCGACGCCGACTGCCAGGTCGATGCCCCGCTGACGACGGTCGACTGCCGGGAGTCCGACGTGAAGGTCGTCTCGGGGAACCCGGCGAGCGTCATCGTGCCGGTGTAGGCCCGGCTCGCTCCGCTGAGGGTGAAGGTCCCCCAGTTGCCGACCGGCTCCGCCGACGCACTCGTCGCGCCGCCGATCGCGAGTCCTGCTCCGAGTGCCAGGGCCGTCAGCCCAGCCGTGACCGCGCGCCAGCGCCGCATGTGTGCTCCCCTACTGTGGCGCCGGAGAACCCGACACCCCCTCAGACTATCCAGCGGGCGCGGCTCGTGTCCGGTGTCCGACACAGCCGAGAAGGTCTCGCCGAGTGGTCACGACCTGCCGCGTGCCGGTCGCCGGGTGGCCGAGAAGTGTCGGATGGAGGGCCGCCGGACGACAGTTCGTGACCCCTCAAGCAAACTGAGCGGCGCGTCAGAAACCGCCAGCACCCCAACCGCGCGCCACCAGGGCGTCGAGCGCAGCGACCTGCCCGGCCACCACCAGCTTCCGCGCCTCGTCGAGGCCGACCCACCGCGCGTCGTCCACCTCGGGCACCTCGACGAACCGCCCCGACCCGCGCGGCAGCTCGAGCCGCACGGTGTTGCTGCGCACGGTGTCGACCGAGAACCCCGACGCCCGTGCCGCGAAGACCCGCACCCGCTTGCCCGACGCCTGCCGGAACTCCCCCAGGTTGGTCAGGTCGGCGGCGGTCACCGGGGCGGACACGCCGATCTCCTCCGCGAACTCGCGCAGTGCGGTGCCGAGCGGCTCCTCGCCCGCCTCGACCAGGCCCTTCGGGATCGACCAGGCACGCGGCCGGTTCCGCCAGAACGGTCCGCCCATGTGCGCGAGGAAGACCTCGGGCCCGGACGGACCGGTCCGGTGCAGCAACAGTCCGGCGCTCACGACCACGCCCCGAGACTACGCAGACCCGGCAGGGAGGCCCGGATCACCACACACGCGCCGCGCACCAGCCGACGTGCCCGGTTCCACCGCCGGTTCCCCACGTCCGTGCCGGGAGTACCGTGTGGCGCACGGAGCGCCGTGTGACGCCCCCGGAGGACCTGCGATGGAGGAGGCCGATCGGGATGGACGAACGATGGACGACGGTGACGCTGGCCGCGGACGCCGCGATGCCGCACGACGAGGCGCTGCGGTGGATCGCCGCCCGCGCGGACAGCGGGATCGAGCGGATCCGGATCATCGGTGCCGACCCGGCGATCGAGGGCCCCGGGCCGGTCGCCGACCGCCTGGCCGAGGCCGCTCGTGCCGCCCTGCCCGGAGTCGCCGTCGAGGTGCACCGGCACGCGGGGCCGTTCGCCACCGCCCTGGTCGAGGAGTCCGACGGCGGCGACCTCCTGGTGATCGGGACGTTCCGGAGCCGACGGGGTTCGACAGCCGGCGGCGACCCGGCGCGCGTCGCGGTCCGCGCGGCGGTGCCGACCGTGATCGTCCCCGAGGGCCCGCACCCGATCGACGGCGACGTGGTGCTGGCCGTCGAGGAACCCATCGACGAACGGGCCGTCTCGATCGCCGTCGCCGAGGCCGTCCGGCTGCACCGACGACTGACGCTGCTCCGGGCGTGGGAGATGCCCGTGCTGACCCGGACCGGGCTCACCGACTTCGCCGAGGACCCCCTGCGGTGGCGCGCCCGGAACGCCGAACTGCTGCAGCGGGTCACCGAGGACCTGACCGCGCGGTTCCCGGCGGTGCGGATCCGGCCGCTGCTCGTCGAGGGACACCCGGGGCACGCCATCGCATCGCGCACCCGGCGGGCGTCGCTCGTGGTGCTCGGACGGGGGCACGTGCGGGTGCTGTCCGGCGCACTGCTCCACGACGTCGTCCGTGAGACGGCGGCTCCGGTGTGCGTCGTCCCTCCGGCGGCCCACACGGACAGCGCGGGGTCCGGAGGGGTCAGCCGGCGAGTTCCCGGATCGCGTCGGCCATCTGGTCGGTGAGGTACGCGACACCGCGGCCGTTCGGGTGCAGGGCGCCGGCCTTGAGGTCGATGCGTCGCAGGTCGCTCGAGCCGGTCAGGCTGACGCCGGCGACGTAGCGTTCGTCCGCCGGGGCGCAGGCCGAGTGGGCCTCGGTGCGTTCGAGGACGTCGACGAACCGCACCCCGGCGGCGTCGGCGGCGGATGCGGACACGGCGTCGAGCTCCTCCTGCACACCGTGCAGGTACGCCACGTCGTCGTCGGTGAACGGGAAGGTGTCCGAGGGGAACGACCCCGCGAGCGTGCCGAGGTCGAGCGCCGAGCGGAAGCAGCCCTTCGCCGGGGTGTGCTCGGCGTCCGGGAAGATCGCCGGGTACCCGAGGAACACGACGACGGCGTTCGGCGCGGCCCGTTGCACCGCTGCGAGGGTGTCGGCGATCCCGAGCGCGACCCGCGACTGGATCTTCACGCTGAGCTGGTCCTCACCGTCCTGCACGAGCGTGCTCTCGCACGACGGCGCGTCACGTCCGGAGAACACCGGGCCGTCGGCCGAGATCGCCAGGCACGACGCGGCGGTGCCGAACAGGTCCGCGTCGTTGCCGCCGATCGTCAGGGTCACGAGCCGGGTGCGCGACGACAGCGACTCGATCTGGGGGGGGACGCCCGTGAACTGGTGTCCGGTCGTGACGTCCTCGCTGGTGGCGCCCGCGCACGTGACGTCGGTCAGGTCGAGGCCGAACCGCGCCGCGAGCCGGTGCGGGTAGTCACGGGCCGACTGCACGCACGCGCTCGTGGGCAGCCGGGTCCGGTCGCCCAGCCCGTACCCGGCGGAGTACGAGTCGCCGAGGGCGACGTACTCGCTGCCGGGCGGGAGGTCGGCGAGCGATTCGGTCGGGTCGTCCGGCACCGGGTAGGGCTGCGGGACGGGCCACATCGGCGCGGCCGACGCGGGATGCGCCCCGCCCGGAACCGCGACACCGGCTACCACCAACCCGACCACGGCGACCGCCGTCAGGGCGGCGAGCAGCGTCGTACGGGCGGTGCGGAGCAGTTGCGGCCTCCGGGCGGGTGCGGCGGATCGGTCGGTCGGGTGGGGTCGGTCGGTGGGGCGGGACGGGCTCAGCGGCGTCCGAGTCGGCGTTCGCCACCGCTGCCGGTGCGGTACTCCAGCCCGTAGTGCTGGAACAGCTCGGGCTCGGTGGCGGCGTCGAGCTCGCCGTCGGTCGAGATCGACGGGGCGTCCTTGACGAGCTTCTTCGGGAACGTCACACGCAGGTGCTTCGGGGCGACCGTGGCGCCGAACAGCGGGACGAAGACGAGCTTCTGGAACCCGACCATGCCGGTGGTCAGGGCACCGAACGCCGGCTCGGAGGTGGCGGTGTCGTAGTAGATGCTCTCGAGCGTGCCGACCTTGTCGTCGGCCTCGTCGACGACCGGCAGACCGATCCAGTCACGGATGTTCGCGGCTTCGAACACGAAGGACTCCCTCCGAGCGTCCGGCAGGTCCGGGTGGCTCTCGGTCGACGCTACCGCCCGGCCGCCTGAGCGGTCACCCGGAGCCGGTCCACCGCGCCGAGCACGTCGTCCGCGGTCACGGCCAGGATCGCCGGGTCCGGGTCCTCGGCGAAGACGTCGCCGCGACGGACCGAGGCGTCGGTGAGCACGATGTGCGGGCCGGTCGACGGCGGGCCCCACGCCTCGGGCGGGGCCGGGCCGAACAGCACGACCGAGGGCACCCCGTAGGCGGACGCCAGGTGCGCAGCGCCCGTGTCGACCGTGACGACGAGTCGCGCCGCGGCGATCACCGCGGCGAAGGCCTGCAGGTCCAGGGTGCCGGCCAGGACCGCCTCCGGCGCCAGGCCGGCCGCGTCGGCGACGGCACGGGCGCGCACGACGTCGTCCGAGCCTCCTGTCAGGACCACGTCGGCACCGCGCGCCCGGAGCCCGCGCACCACGTCGGCGAAGCGGTCCGTCGGCCAGTGCCGCGCACCGTGGAAGGCACCCACGTGCACGACGGCCGCGTCGGCGACCACCGGCGGCTCGGCGGGGCGGTCGATGTGCACCTCGGTGGCGTCCGCCTGGATGCCGTGCCACGTGAGCAGGTCCGCCCAGCGGTCGCGCTCGTGCACGTCGTCCGGCCACTCCGGGCCCTCGTAGTCGTGGGTCGGGTCGGCGTGCCCGATGACCCGGCGCGGGGCGAGCGCGGCGACGAGGTCCGAGGACTCCGGGCCGGCGCCGTGCAGGTTGACGGCGATGTCGACGGCACCGTGCGGCACCGCGATCGGGTGGTCGAGACCGTGCTGGGCCAGGTGGACGTCCACCGCCGGCACGAGTTCGACGACCGGCGCCAGCCACGCCGTGGTGGCCAGGGTGATGCGGTGGTCGGGGAACGCGCGGCGGAGCGCGTGCAGTGCGGGGACGGCGACGAGCAGGTCGCCGAGCTTGATGGCACGGAGGACGAGCAGTTCCGGGCGTCCGTCGGGGTCGGGCAGTTTCTCGAGGGCGGTCACCGCCGCGACGGTAGACCCGACACGCTGACGGTCCTGCCGGGACCGCGCTCCGCGGCTCTTCCTGGGGCGACCCCCGGCCGTCGACCGGTAGTCACGGAGCATGGCCCTCGCACCGGACCGCGTCATCCGCGGCCTGCTCCTCGACCGCGACGACACCCTGGTGGTGGACGTCCCGTACAACGCCGACCCGCACCTGGTCGTCCCCGTCCCCGGTGCCCGCCGCGCCGTCGAACGGGCACGTGCCGCCGGGTTGCAGCTCGGCGTCGTCACGAACCAGTCGGTGATCGCGAAGGGCATGGCCACGCGCGAACAGGTCGACGCCACCAACGCCCGGGTCGACGAGCTCGTCGGCCCGTTCGACGTGTGGTGCGTCTGCCCGCACGACGCCGGTGACGACTGCGCCTGCCGGAAGCCCCGGCCCGGGATGGTCCTCGACGCCGCCGAGCGGCTCGGCATCCCGCCGGAGTCGATCGTCGTCGTCGGTGACATCGGCGCCGACGTGCAGGCCGCCCGGAACGCCGGCGCGCAGGGGATCCTCGTGCCCACCCCGCGCACCCGCCGTCAGGAGATCGACGAGGCCGACACCGTCGCCGCGGACCTGGACGAGGCCGTCACCCTGGTGCTCGAGCACGTCGGCAGCGTGGCGGACCGGGCGTGAGCGCCGGTCGGCGCGTCCTCGTCGCCCGGCTCGACTCCTTCGGCGACGTCCTGGTCGCCGGACCCGCGGTCCGCGCGGTCGCCGCCGGTGCCGCGCACGTGACGATGCTGTGCGGACCGCAGGGGGCGCCGGCCGCCGACCTGCTGCCCGGCATCGACCGGGTGCGGGTGTGGGCGGCACCGTGGGTCACCGAGACCGCACGCCCGATCGACGACGCCCTGCTCGCCGAGTTCCGCGCGCTGGTCGCCGAGGAACAGCCCGACGAGGCCGTCGTCCTGACGTCCTTCCACCAGTCGCCCCTGCCCCTCGCGCTGCTCCTGCGCCTGGCCGGGGTCCCCCGGGTCTCCGGGGCCTCGGTCGACCACCCCGGGTCACTGCTCGACGTGCGGCTGCGCCCCGGCGAGGACCTGCCCGAGGACCTCCCCGAGCCCGAGCGCGCGCTGCGGATCGCCGAGGCGGCCGGGTTCCGGCTGCCGCCGGACGACGACGGGAGGCTCGCGGTGCGCCACGACGCCGTCCTGCCCCCGCCCGTGGCCGGCCTCGACCGCTACGTGGTCGTCCACCCCGGAGCCAGCGTCCCGGCACGGTCGTGGCCGGAGTCCCACCACCGTGCGCTCGTCGCCGCCTACGCCGAGCGCGGCGTCCCCGTCGTCGTCACCGGCTCCCCCGGCGAACGCGCACTGACCGCCGCCGTGGCGGGCGACACCGGCATCGACCTCGGCGGCCGCACCAGCCCCGCCGAACTCGCGGCCGTCCTCGCCGGCGCCGAGGTCGTCGTCGTCGGGAACACCGGTCCGGCCCACCTCGCCGCGGCCGTCGGGGCGCCCATCGTGAGTCTGTTCTCGCCGGTCGTCCCCGCCGTGAAGTGGGCGCCGTACGCCCCGCTCGTCGAACTGCTCGGCGACCAGGCCGCACCGTGCCGGCTCAGCCGCGCTCGCGAGTGCCCGGTCCCCGGCCACCCGTGCCTGTCCGGAGTGCGCATCGTGGACGTCCTGGAGGCCCACGAGCGGCTCCTCGACCGCGTTTCGCGGACTGATCGGAGAAGTCTGCGGGGCGGCCCAGAAGGCGCTGCGTAGCGTGCGCCACTGCTTCTCCTGCTCCTTCTCCTGCTGCTCCGGCGGCGGTGGGAGCGACCCCATCGACACCGACCGGAAGGCCCTGCATGCGGATCCTCGTGTGGCACGTGCACGGCGGCTGGATGGACGCCTTCGTCCGCGGCCAGCACGAGTACCTCATCCCGACCACCCCGGCGCACGACGCCTGGGGACTCGGCCGCGGCGGCCGCGCCTGGCCGGACGCCGCGATCGAGATCGACCCGGCCGACATCGCCGAGGCCGAGGTCGACGTGGTCGTCCTGCAGCGCACCGAGGAGCTCGAGGAAGCCCGTCGTCTGCTCGGTGGCCGTGACGTCCCGATCGTCTTCGTGGAGCACAACGCCCCCCGGGTCGACGTGCCGAACAGCCTGCACCCGATGCGCGACCGCGACGACCTGACGATCGCGCACGTGACGCACTGGAACGCCCTGATGTGGGACTGCGGCACCACCCGGACCACCGTCGTCGAGC
>Ga0308161_1002745_pt1 | contig 18169 bp, 13 predicted proteins | sample PhyFR2_FD_201034 | JGI IMG/M metagenome (GOLD analysis project Ga0308161, IMG submission 201034) | Phyllosphere microbial communities from UC Gill Tract Community Farm, Albany, California, United States - DLSLF.R2 | ecosystem: Host-associated > Plants > Phyllosphere > Unclassified | place: USA...
CCGGTGACCGAGAAGCTCGGACCCTCGGGTTGGGTGATCTCGATCGGCTTCAGGGTCGTCCGCGCCGCACCCTGCACCTCTGCGTAGTAGTTGCCGTGGCCTGCGGGCACCGGCACATCGCCCTCGTCGTCGATGCGGATCACGCGTCCCTCGGTCAGGTCGATGTGCACGACGAGGCCCTCGACCGGATGTGCCCAGGGCGAGTCGTTCTCGTCGTACTTCAGAAAGGTGAGCGAGCGGATGACACGACGCCCCACCTCGTCCGCACGTCCCGTGTATCCGGGGGCGAGGGGACCGCAGAATGCGAGGTCCCGGTGCTCGGCAAGGCCCCGGCGCGTCATCGCCGCCTGCCATTCGGGGGAGGCCTTGACGATCTCCTCCGCGCGGGCGTACTCCTCGAAGAGGTACTGCGGTTGTCCGTACGGCGGTGCGTCGTTCGGCACCCGCTCGGTGCGCAGCACCTCGCCGCGGGTGACCGAGACGATGACCTCGGTCGCGGCGCCGGTCGCCGTGTCGAGCAGCGTCACGTCGATGCGTCGGTCGATCGGTGCGCCGGGTTCCCACGTGGCGAGCTCCTGCTTGGTGGGTTCGTCGGGCAGGAGCATCGGCACGCGCACGGTCTCGCCGAGCAGGCCGGCGGATTCGAGCACGGCCCGGGCCGCGGCGATCTCCTCGCCGGTGAGCGGGTCGAGCGGGTGCGGGGTGGGGATCCGGTCGATGGTGACGGGGTGGGGGTGGGACATCGGCGTACCTCACTATTTCGAGCACTTGCTCAATAAACGGATGCGGCTGATGCTACGCCGATGTCCTCGACGCGCACAAGAGCGCCGGGGGAGAGGGCGCCGGCGCCGGATGCGTCGCCGTCCGTACGGACGCACGCGGGAACTGCGCGGTTCTGCGCGAGCGTTCAGGCTCGCCAGGGCTCGAGGATGCTCTCGAGCACCGCGAGATGCGCATCCGCGCCGTGCGGCTCGGTGACCTCGATCACCTGCTGTCCGTAGGTGATCGACCGCAGCAGGGACATCAATGCGCGCTTCGGGGTCGCCGGCGACAGCTCGCCGTCGGCGACCGCTTCGTCGAGGGAATCGCTGATGACGTCCTGCCAGGTCGCGAAGGTCGGCGAGCCCGCATCCGGACTGGAGGCGAGCGCTGTGAGGCGGCCCCAGAAGCCGACCACCACGTAGGCCTCGGTGCGGGTCCCGTCGTCGACGGGAAGGACCTCGCGCATGAGCGCGTCGAGTCTGGCCAGGCCGCGCAGCCCCGCGGTCGCCGACCGGATCCGCTCGTCGGTGCGGCGGGTGATCTCGGTCGCGGCGGCGCGCACGACATCGTCGAACCCGTCGAAGTAGTGCCAGAGCGACCCCGTCGCCACGCCGAGCTCCTTGGCCACCGCTCGCGACGACACGGCCTCGTGTCCGTCGCGTGCCGCCACGGTGAGAAGCGCCTCGGCGATCTGCCGTCGGCGCTGATCGTGGTCTACGACACGGGGCACTCGCCCATCCTGCCTCATCGCGGGGAGTCTAGCTATTTTGAGCAACTGATCAATATAATCCGAACCGTGGATCCCCTCCTCCCCGCAGCATCGTGGCTGATGGCGCTCTCCGCCGTCGTGTCGGCAACGGCATGCCTCGGCATGTGGCGGTCCGTGCCCTGGCAGGGGCGGCAGAGCGCCCTGGTCATGGCGGTGGCGATGATCACGGTCGCGGCCGGCGGCGACGACACGATGATCGGTCTCGTGCTCGGGGTCGTCCTTCTGGCGTCCGCGATGCTCGGCACCGCCGGTGTGCGCGGAACGCCCGCGGCCGACGCGTGCTGCCACCGCGCTCTGGTGTCGCTCGTGATGGCGATCTGCTCGTTCGAGAGCCTGTCGACGGGAGCACGGGCGGTCGAGGCGGGCGGCCACGGCGGGCACGGGTTCGACGGGGTGCTGTCCGTGCTCGTCGTGGCCGGGGTCGTCGCGGTCGTGCTGTGGACGGTCGTCTCCGAGTGGGTGCTCGCCCCCGTGCATCAGGGGCGCACCGGGCGCCTGCTCGCCGTCGAGTCCTGGGCGATGGCGACCGGAGTCGCCGTCATGTGCGTGGCGTGACGAGCACGGTGACGGGATCGAGATGGGCACCACGTCGACGCCGCCCGATTCCAGAACGCGACACGGCGATTTCGGAACCCTCGCCCATGACGCGTACCCTGGACGCATCCCCCGAAGTTCACCCGGCAATCTCGCGCGCCGGCGACCTCGGCGCGCTCACACATGCAAGGACGCAGATGAACGCACCTGCCGCACCCCATGACGACTGGACGGCGCGAGAGGAGCTCGCCGAGCGGATGATCCCGCTCATCGGCGCGCTCAAGCGCGAACGCGACGTCGTCACCTCGCTGCACGGACACCGCCTGCTCGGGCTCTCCGCGACGGGAATCGTCGAGATGCATGATCGGGTCGCCCAGCTCGGACACCGACAGCTCGCGGTCGATGACACCCTCACCGTGCTCGATGCCGTGCACGAGCTCGCACCGGGCGCATCCTCGCTCGACCTCGCGCGGCTGGTGGAGGGTCATGCCGAGAGCGGCCTGCCGCTCGACGTGTACGTGGCCGAGGTGCTCGCGCCCGCGGTCGGTGCCGTCGCCGCCGCACCCACCGATGTCGTGCTCTACGGTTTCGGCCGCATCGGCCGTCTGCTCGCTCGCATCCTCATCGCCCACACCGGCGGGGGCAGCGGTCTGCGCCTGCGCGCGATCGTGGTGCGACGCGGAGCCGAGAACGACCTCGTGAAGCGCGCCTCGCTGCTGCTGCGCGACTCGGTGCACGGGCGGTTCGCGGGCTCCGTCACGGTCGACGAGGATGCCGAGCAGATCATCGCGAACGGCACCCGCATCCAGGTCGTCTACTCCGACGACCCCGCCACGATCGACTACACCGCCTACGGCATCCATGACGCGATCGTCGTCGACAACACCGGACGCTGGCGCGACGAGGCGGGGCTCAGCCGCCATCTGGAGTCGAAGGGCGTCGCGCGCGTGCTGCTGACCGCGCCGGGCAAGGGTGCGCTGAAGAACATCGTGCACGGCATCAACGACGACACCATCGACCCCGACGACCGCATCATCACCGCCGCGTCGTGCACCACGAATGCGATCACGCCCGTGCTCAAGGCCATCGACGAGGCGTATGGGATCGTCCGCGGTCATGTCGAGACGGTGCACTCGTTCACGAACGACCAGAATCTGATCGACAACTTCCACAGCGGAGACCGCCGGGGTCGCTCCGCGGTGCTGAACATGGTCATCGCCGAGACGGGAGCAGCCAAGGCCGTCGCCCGGGCGCTCCCCGAGCTCGAGGGAAAGCTGACGGGCTCTGCGATCCGGGTGCCCACGCCCGATGTCTCGCTGGCCGTGCTGCACCTGAGCCTCGAGCGGCCCGCGGTCAGAGACGAGCTCAATGACTACCTGCGCCGCGTCTCACTGCACTCGAAGCTGCGCCAGCAGATCGACTACGTCGAGAGCCCCGAGGTCGTCTCCACCGATTTCGTCGGATCGCACCGCGCCGGCATCGTCGACGGCCTCGCGACCATCGCGACCGACACAGACGTCGTGCTCTACGTCTGGTACGACAACGAGTACGGATACTCCTGCCAGGTCATCCGCGTGCTCGAGGTCATGGCCGGCTCGCATCCGATCGTGCTGCCGCAGCGGCGGGAGGTCACGCTGCACGGCTGAACGACCACCGATCGCGTCGGGTGTCGCCGGCCACGGGCATGATGAGGACATGAAGACCTCGACCCTGCTGTCGGAGCGTCTGCGCTCGCATCGGCTCAGCGCCCCGGCGCGTTCGGTGACGGATGCGGCGGCGCACATGCTCGCGGTGCAGAGCCAGGACCTCCTGGCGGGCCGATGGGCGCTGGCGTGTCGCACCGGGGGAGAGCCGCCGCTGCGCGCGGTCGACCGGGCGTTCGAGCGGGGCGACCTGGTGCGCGCATGGACGATGCGCGGCACCCTGCACATCATCCCCGCGCGGGATCTCGGCTGGGTGCTCTCGGTGACCGGTCGACGTCAGCGTCAGCAGGCCGCCACGCGACGACGTGATCTGGGCATCGATGACGAGATGCTCGGCGCAATCACCCGGGCGATCGTGCCCGCGCTCCGAGACGGCGGTGCGACGCGCGCCGAGATGTTCGATCTCTTCCGCGGCGCGGGGGTCGACCCCGCGGGGCAGCGGGGGATCCACCTGCTGGCCGAGCTCACGCTGCGGGGACTCCTGTGTCAGGGCCCGATCGTCGCGCGCTCGGGCATCGCCCGCGAGCAGCGGTTCGTGCGTGTCGAAGACCACATCCGCGAGCACGCGGCACCCGACGATCCGCTCGCCGAGCTCTTCGTCCGCTACGTCGACGGTCACGGACCCGCCGGGATCGCCGACTTCGCCTGGTGGTCCGGCCTCACCCTCGGGCAGTCCCGCGAGGCCCGGGAGCGCGCGGCGGGTCGCGTCGCCGAGGTCGATGACGGGGTCTTCGTCTCGCTGCGGCGTCCGCGACGGTCGGCCGCAGCGCCCGACGTGCGCGCGCTCGGAGCCTTCGACGAGTACTACATCTCGTACGCCGACCGCACCGCGGTGTGTCGGCCGAAAGACCTCGCCGCGGTGGGGCCCGGCAAGAACGGCATGGTGCGGGCGACGATCCTCGCACACGGCAGGGTGGTCGGATGCTGGACGCATGCGAGCGCGTCACTCGGCTCGCCGGCCGACCTCTTCGACGTCGCCCCGGGCGACGCGCCGATCGACCACGACGCGGTCGGTGCCGCGCTCGCCCGCTTCACGCGTTTCGTCGAGGGCTGAGCGGGCCCGGCCTCATTCGTCGGCGTGACGGGAGAGGAAGTTGTAGACCTCGTTGTCGTCGACGCCGGGGAACGCGCCGCGGGGGAGCGGAGAGAACATGTGGGTGTGCACGCGCGCGCTCGGCCAGGCCTTGCCGTACCAGCGCTCGGTGAGGTCGGTGGAGGGGCGACGGCAGCAGGCCTCGTCGGGGCAGGTCGACACCGCACGGTCGGCGGTCTCACGTCCGCGCCACCAGCGGGCATCGTCGAAGGGCACGCCGACCGTGATCGAGAACTCCCCGTCCGTCGACGCGCCGGTCTGGGTGGAGCACCAGAACGTTCCCGAGGGGGTGTCGGTGTACTGGTGGTGCTCGTTCGTGCGGTTCTGCTGGGTGAACGCCGCCCGCGCCTGGAACCGGCGGCACACGCGCTGGCCCTCCACCGCGCCTGTGACATCCATCGGCAGCGGCAGGCCGTCGTTCTCGTAGACGCGGGTGATGGCGCCCGTGGCGTCGACGCGCAGGAAGTGCAGTGACATGCCCAGGTGCTGGGTGAGCAGGTTCGTCATGCGCATCCCCGCGGCCTCGTGGGTCACACCGAACGCGTCGCGGAAGTCCTCGACCGCGAGGTTGCGGTCCTTCTTGGCCTGCTGCAGGAAGGCCACGGATGCGGTCTCGGGCATCAGGCAGGACGCGGCGAAGTAGTTGATCTCGAGCCGCTGCTGAAGGAAGTCGGCGTAGTCGGTGGGCGGGGTGTGGCCGAGCAGGCGGTGCGCCATGGCCTGCAGTGCCATCGACCGCAGGCCGTGCCCGCCGGGGATCGAGGCCGGGGGCAGGTAGATGCGACCGTTCTCGACGTCGGTCACCGATCTCGTCGAATGGGGGAGGTCGTTGACGTAGATGAGCTCGAAACCGAGCTTCTCGGCCATGATGCTCACGGTGCGGTGCGTCAGCGCGCCCTGCACGTGACCCGCCGAGCGCAGCTGCTTCTCGGCGAGCTTCTCGATGTCGCCGAGGTAGTTGTGCTGTTCGCGCATGCGCAGTCGCAGCTCGGTGTTCGCGCGCCGCGCCTCCTCGGGCGTCGCGATGGCCTCGCGCTCCCGACGCTGGAGTTCGCGATGCAGTCCGAGCATCGACTCGATCGTCTCGTCGCTCATCCCCTTCGTCACGCGCACGGGGGCGATCCCGAGCTGCCGGAACACCGGGCTCTCCTGGGCGCGCTCGAGTTCGATCTCCAGGGCGGCGCGACGGTTGGGCGGTTCCGCGGAGATGAGATCGGTGACTTCGGTGCCGGTCGCCTGTGCGATGGCCTGCAGCAGGGAGAGCTTGGGCTCGCGCTTGCCGTTCTCGATGAGGCTGAGCTGGGATCCGGCCACGCCCACGAGAGCGCCGAGCTCATCGAGCGTGAAGCCCTTCTCGAGACGTCGATGACGGATGCGATGCCCGAGGGTCGCGAGATGAATGCCCGAGGTAGCCATTCCTTGATCATATCTAAAGAATGCAGATTCTTACACGCAGGAATGGCCGAAAGTCCGCCATGAACGCGAAGAGGATGGATGCAACGCCCCCGACATCAAGGAGCAGTCATGGCGATCGCCGAAGTCTTCACCCCCCGAGCAGCATCCGTCGCACCCGTGCGCACCTTCGGGACGGCTCCGACATATGACACCCCCGCGATGACCGAGCTCCGCGAATGGGTCGACGAGATCGCCGCGCTCACGCAACCGGCCTCGATCCACTGGGTCGACGGCTCGCGCGCCGAGAACGACTGGCTGCTGCGCGGCCTGGTCGACGAGGGCAAGCTCATCAAGCTCAACCCCGAGTGGCGTCCCGGCTCGTACCTCGCCCGCTCGCACCCCAGCGACGTCGCCCGCACCGAGGGCCGCACCTTCATCTCCTCGGAGCGCGAAGAGGATGCCGGCCCCACGAACAACTGGGCGCCGCCCGCGCAGATGCGCGAGAAGATGACCGAGATCTTCGAGGGGTCGATGCGCGGACGCACCATGTTCGTCGTGCCGTTCTCCATGGGACCGGTCGGAGGGCCCCTGTCGCACATCGGCGTCCAGATCACCGACAGCGCCTACGCCGTCACCTCCATCGGGATCATGACGCGCGTCGGCGACGCGGTCACGCGACAGATCGCCGACGGCGCTCCGTGGGTCAAGACCGTGCACTCGGTCGGCGCGCCCCTGGCGCCGGGTGCCGCGGATGTCGAGTGGCCCTGCAACGACGACAAGTACATCGTGCACTTCCCCGAGACGCTCGAGGTGTACTCGTTCGGCTCCGGATACGGCGGCAACGCGATCCTCGCCAAGAAGTGCTTCGCGCTGCGCATCGCCTCGGTGATCGCCCGTGACGAGGGGTGGCTCGCCGAGCACATGCTGCTCATCCGGGTCATCGATCCTGCAGGCAAGGCCTACCACGTCGCCGCGGCCTTCCCCTCGGCGTGCGGCAAGACGAACCTCGCCATGCTGCGTCCGACGATCCCCGGGTGGCGCGTCGAGACTCTGGGCGACGACATCGCGTGGATCCGCCCGGGCGAGGACGGCCGCCTCTGGGCGATCAACCCCGAGGCCGGGTTCTTTGGCGTCGCGCCCGGCACCGGCGAATCGACCAACGTCACCGCGGTCGAGACCCTCTGGGGCAACACGATCTTCACGAACGTGGCGCTGCGTCCCGACGGCGACGTGTGGTGGGAGGGACTGACCGATCAGGCGCCCGCGCACCTGATCGACTGGGAGGGAAACGACTGGACGCCGGACTCGGGGCGTCCGGCCGCGCACCCCAACTCTCGTTTCACCGTCTCTGCCGCACAGTGCCCGCAGATCTCGGAGGACTGGGAGCAGGCGGTGCCGCTCGACGTCATCCTGTTCGGCGGACGCCGCGCGACCAACGTGCCGCTCGTCGTCGAGGCGACGGACTGGACGCACGGAGTGTTCCTCGGCTCGAACATCTCGTCGGAGCGCACGGCCGCCGCCGAGGGCACGGTCGGCGAGCTGCGCCGCGATCCGTTCGCCATGCTGCCCTTCTGCGGCTACAACATGGCCGACTACTTCGGCCACTGGCTCACGGTCGGTCGCGGCCTGCGGTTCGATCGCGCACCGCGCATCTTCCAGGTCAACTGGTTCCGTCGCGGTTCCGACGGGCGCTTCCTGTGGCCCGGCTTCGGCGACAACTCACGGGTCGTCGACTGGATCATCCGCCGCATCTCGGGCGAGGTCTCGACGGTGGACAGCCCGATCGGCCGTCTGCCGATCGTGTCGGATCTCAACCTCGATGGCATCGACGTGCCGCAGGCCGACCTCGACGAGCTGTTCGCCGTCGACACCGAGGCCTGGAAGCATGAGGCCGACCTCACCGAGGAGTTCTACGACACCTTCGGCGAGAAGGTGCCGGCAGCTCTCCGCGCCGAACTGGCATCGCTGCGCTACCGCCTCGACAAGGCGTGACAGACCGGGCGCCGGTTCGGGGGAGCCGGCGTCCCACCCTTCCCCCCCCGACCCGCGAGGGCGGGACGTCGGAGACGAACCCATGGCTGAGTGGTCTCCGGCATCCCGCCCTCGCGCACTCTCGTGTGTGCGCCTCGCTCAGGCCAGCAGCTGGTGCCGGGCCAGGTCACGGTAGAGCGGCGTCGACTCCACGAGCTCGGCGTGCGTGCCCTGTCCGACGACGGTGCCGTCCTGCAGCACCACGATCAGGTCGCTGTCGACCACCGTCGACAGCCGGTGCGCGATGACGATGAGCGTGCGGTCGGTGGAGACCGCGTCGATCGCCTCGCGCATGCGCTGCTCGTTCACGCCGTCGAGTGACGACGTGGATTCATCGAGCAGCAGGATCGGTGCATCCGTGAGCAGGGCACGGGCGATCGCGAGACGCTGACGCTCTCCGCCCGAGAGCATCACGCCGTCTTCGCCGACGGGAGCCGAGAGGCCGAGTGGGCTGCGCTCGAGCACATCGCCGAGGTTCACCGCGCGCAGCACCTGTTCGCATGCCGCATCGGAGGCGTCGGGCGATGCGAGGCGCAGGTTGTCGGCGAGCGTCCCGGCGAGCGTGGGGGCATCCTGCTCGACGTATCCGAACTGCGCCCGAAGCTCATCCCGGGGGTACGTGCGCGCATCGTGCCCGTACAGGCGGATCGAGCCGCCCGTCGGGTCGTAGAAGCGCTCGATGAGCGACAGGATCGTGCTCTTGCCGGCGCCGCTGGGACCCACGAGTGCCACGCGGGTGCCGCGGGGCACGGCGAACGAGACGCCGCGCAGCACGTCGCGGTCGGGGCCGGAGGCGTCGGCCGTCTCGAGCGTGCCGCTGCGTTCGAGGTGCGCGTCGGCGAGCAGCGTCTTCGCCTCCTTCGCCGCGGCCTCACGGGCGGCGACGACGTTCTCGGGATAGTGGAAGCGCACATCACGGAACTCGAGAGCGGGCGCCGCGGGGTCTGCCGCATCGCGCGGGATCGACGTGGCGGTCTGTGCGTCGTCCTGGGTCTCGGTCGGCAGGTTCAGCACCTCCTGGATGCGGCCGAGCGCGCCCAGCGCCTGGTTCACCGAGGTGATGGCCCCGAAGGTCGTCGCGAGCGGCATCACGAGCATGAACAGGAAGAGGATGAAGGTGATCAGCGAGGCGATCGTGATCGTGCCGGCGGCGACGCGGAAGCCGCCGACGCCCAGCACGACGAGCATGGACACCTGCAGCGCCACGCCCGCGATCGGCACGACCAGCGAGGAGATCTTCGCGATCCGCACGCCGATCCCGTACGCCTCCGACGCGAGCGTCGACACCGATGCGGTCTCGCGCTCGGTGGCTCCGGAGGCTCGGACGGTGCGGATGGATCCCACGGCACGCTCGACGCCGGACGCGAGCTCGCCCACCTTCTCCTGCTGGGCCGTCGACGCCGTGCGGATGCGGCCGCTGAGTGCCACCACGACGACCACGGAGACGCCGATCACCACGACGATGAGCAGCAGCAGCACCGGGTCGATCACGAGCATGGCGATCAGCGCACCGAGGAACAGGATCGCGCTGCCGACGGCATCCGCCAGCCCCTGGGTGAGCACGGCGTAGAGCAGCGTGGTGTCGGTGCCGACCCGCGAGACCAGGTCGCCGGTGCGGCGGGCGTCGAACTCGCTGATCGGCAGATGCAGGATGCGGGAGATGAGCTTGCGCCGGCTGGAGTAGACGACGGCAGTGCCGGTGCGCTGCAGCAGATAGTGCTGGTACCCCGAGATGATCGACGACACGACCACGAGTGCGATGAGCACCCACACGATGATGCCGAGACCCTCATCGGACTGCACGGCCTCGATGACCTGTCCCACCAGCAGCGGCTGAGCGAGCGAGGTCGCCGCGCCGAACACGCTGAGCACGGCGACGACGATGAGTGTGCGCTTGTGCTCGAAGAGGAAGGGGAGGAGCTGGCGGAAAGTGGCGCGCGGGCCGTCCTGGTGCGCGCCGCGTCCGCGTCGGCGTGGTGTCGCCGTGCTGGACATGCGGGACCTCGATCTGCTGGGGGGAGTAGTTCGACCGTACTTCGTGCCGCGGCCGATTCTGTGGATGGGCTGTGCGCGTCTCGTGATGCGAGACTGGGGCGATGCTGGCTGCACCGAGACCCGTCCCCGGCGACCATGTCGCCATCCTCTCACCGGCCTTCGCCGCTCCGGCCGTCGCGCCGCAGATCCACGAGCAGGCGATGCGCCGGCTGCGGGACCTCACCGGTCTGATCCCCGTCGAGTATCCGACCACGCGTGAGCTCGATGCGACCCCCGAGGCGCGGGCCGCCGACGTGAACGCGGCCTTCGCGGACCCGCGCATCCGCGCCATTCTCGCCACCATCGGCGGCGACGATCAGATCCTCGTCGTGCCCCACCTCGACGCTGCGCTCGCGCAGGCAGATCCCAAGCCCTTCCTCGGCTACAGCGACAACACGAACATCCTCAACTGGCTCTGGGGCCTGGGCATCCGCGGGTACTACGGTGGATCCACCGCCGTGCACCTCGGCCCAGGGCCCGCGGTCGACGACGTGCACCTGCGGTCGCTGCGCGCGGCGCTGCTCGACGGCGGCGCGGTCGAGATCATGGAGCCCGGAGAGTCGGAGGACGTGGGGAGGCGATGGACGGACCCGCGCGCACTCACCGAGTACGGCGATCGGGTCGCGACCGAGGAGTGGACCTGGTCGGGTCCTGCCGTCCGCGTCGAAGGCCGCACCTGGGGCGGATGCCTCGAGGTGATCGATCAGCTCGCGCTCGCCGACCGGCTGCCGACCTCGTACGACCTGCGCGGCGGGATCCTGCTGCTCGAGACGAGCGAGGAACGCCCGGCGGCGAGCTGGGTGGCGCGATGGCTGCGCGGGCTGGGCGAGCGGGGCATCCTCGGCGCTGTCGCCGGGGTGGTGGTGGCGCGACCGCCGGTGAGCGACTTCGACTTCCGGCCGTCGGCGGAGGAGGCAGGCTCCCTTCGTGCGGCGCAGCGTGATGTCGTGATCGAGACGGTGGCGCGATACAACCCGGATGCCGTGGTCTGCGTGGGTGTGCCGTTCGGTCACACGCGGCCGCAGTGGATCGTTCCGTACGGAGGCGCGATGGTCCTCGACGGCGCCGCCAGGACGGTCACGGCCTCGTACTGAGGGTCGTGCCGGCTGAGACGGCGTCCGGTCGCAGATCCAGTCGGCGAAGCACCTGGGCGTTGAGCGCGACGACGATGGTCGACAGGGACATCAGCACCGCTCCGACGGACATGGGGAGGATGAATCCGATCGGAGCGAGCACTCCGGCGGCAAGGGGGACCGAGAGCAGGTTGTAGCCGGCAGCCCACCACAGGTTCTGCGTCATCTTGCGGTAACCGGCCCGCGACAGCTCTATCACCGAGAGCACGGACCGGGGGTCGTCGCTGGCGAGGATGACACCGGCGGACGCGATGGCGACATCCGTTCCCGCACCGATGGCGATGCCGACGTCGGCCTGTGCAAGGGCAGGGGCGTCGTTGACGCCGTCTCCGACCATCGCGACCTTGCGGCCCTCGTTCTGAAGCTCCTTCACCTTCGACGACTTGTCCTCCGGTCGCACCCCCGCGAAGTACCGGTCGATGCCGAGTTCACCTGCGACGGAGGCGGCGACCGCGTCGGCGTCACCGGTGATCATGACCACCTGCACGCCGCGCGCGTGGAGGGCATCGGCGGCGGGCCGAGACTCCGGACGTATCTCATCGGCCAGGCGCAGGGCACCCGCCACCTGACCGTCGACGAGGACGTGGAGGATGATCGCACCCTCATGTCGCCACTCGTCGGCGACGGGGAGCTCCTGGGCGTGTTCCTGCTCGAGCAGGTACGGGCCGCCGACCTGCACGAGGCGTCCGTCTACGCGCGCGCGGACCCCCACGGCAGGAGAGGACTCGAAGTCCGAGGAGGCAGGAACGGCAGAGGTCTTCTCCTTCGCGGCGTTCACGATCGCACGCGCGAGGGGATGCTCGGAGTCCGCTTCCGCCGCGGCAGCCCATGCGAGCAGTCGATCAGCGTCGGTTCCCGGTGCGGGGTCGATCGCCGTCACTGCGGGGGCGCCCTTGGTGAGCGTGCCCGTCTTGTCGAACAGCACGGTGTCGATGGTGCGCATGCTCTCCAGCGCGAGGCGATCTTTGATCAGCACACCCCCGCGCGCAGCCCGCTCGGTCGCGATCGACACGACGAGTGGAATCGCCAGACCCAGCGCGTGCGGGCAGGCGATCACGAGCACGGTGATCGTGCGGATCACGGCCGCATCGGGCATGCCGACCGCCGTCCAGACGATCGCGGTGATCGCCGCAGCGCCGAGCGCGAACCAGAACAACCAGCCTGCCGCTCTGTCCGCGAGCCGCTGCGCCCGCGACGACGAACTCTGTGCCTCGGTCACCAGCTTCCGGATACCCGCCAGGGCGGTGTCCTCGCCGATGGCGGTGATCTCCACCCGCACACCGGAATCGGTGGCGACGGTACCGGCGATCACCTGGTCGCCGTCGCTGCGGCGCACCGGCCGGGACTCGCCGGTGATCATCGACTCGTCGATGCTCGCCGAGCCCTGCACGATCTGCCCGTCCGCGGGAATCCGCCCGCCGGGGCGCACCACCACCACATCGCCCACCTGCAGATCGGACGGGGCGACTGTGACCGTCGTGTCGCCCTCGATCCTCTCCGCCTCATCGGGCAGCAATGCAGCCAGAGAGTCCAACGCGGAGGTCGTCTGCGCGAGCGAGCGCATCTCGATCCAGTGACCGAGCAGCATGATCACAATCAGGAGCGCCAGCTCCCACCAGAAGTCCAGCTCATGATGCAGCAGACCCGCGCTCGCGCCCCACGATGCGACGAACGCCACCGTGATCGCAAGGGCGATCAGCAGCATCATCCCGGGCGTGCGAGCCCTCAGCTCACTCGCCGCACCGGTGAGGAATGGGGCTCCGCCCCACACGTACATGATGCTGCCGAGAACCGGAGACATCCACCCGACCCACCCGGCGTCGGGCAGCGGGTATCCGAGCAGCATCGAGAACATCGTCGAGAACCCGACGACAGGGAACGCGAGGACCAGCATGATCCAGAACAGGCGTCGGAATCGCCCTACATGATCACCGTGCCCCGCGTGCTCTGAATGCCCCGCGTGCCCTGAATGCCCTGCGTGCCCTCCGTGGCTGGTGTGGCCACCGTGTTCATCATTGTCGATGTGCGCGTCCATGAGTGCAGAATACCCCCTGGGGGTATTCAACGCGATCGGTCATGCTGTATTCCCTGCCGAGGCGCCCTGCCCGTTGCCCGTCGCGCGGATGGAAAAGGCGGCACCTCCCGAGGAGATGCCGCCCTTTCGCTCGAGATGAGCTGTCAGAGTTCGACCGCAGCGGCGACGCCGAGGTCTTCGTCGTAGTCGTTGTCCTTGGTCTCCTTCGAGAGGAACAGCGCGATGAAGGTGAGCACTCCCATCGCCGACAGATAGAGCCCGACGAGCCAGGGCGCGCCGTCACCGAGCTCCCACAGCCACAGCGCGACGATGGGAGCGAGGGCGGCGCCGAGGATCGACGACACGTTGTACGAGATCGCGGACCCGGTGTAGCGCACGTTCGTGGGGAAGAGCTCGGGCAGCAGCGCGCCCATCGGACCGAACGTCGCTCCCATCAGCATGAAGCCGAACACGAGGAACGCCTGGGCGAGCGCTCCTGTGAACTTGGGGTCGACCGCGGGCAGCAGGAAGGCGTTGAAGGTGAGACCGAACACGATGATGAGTCCGGTGACCCACATCAGCAGTCTGCGGCGCCCGATCTTGTCGGCGATGGGGCCGGAGAGCAGCGTGAAGACACCGAAGAACACCACGCCGATGATCTGCATGAGCACGAAGTCGGTGTAGCCGAATCCGAGGCCCGGGTAGAACTGAGACGCGAAGGCGGCGGCGTCGAAGTCCTTGCCGGTCGCCTCGGCGGCGGCCCGCGCTGCGGCCGACGCGGTCTCGAGCGATGCGGGCTTGGTGCCGTAGGCGAGGGTGAAGTTCGTCATCAGGTAGAACAGCACGTAGGTCGCCAGCATGATGAACGTGCCGAGGATCAGCTGCCGCCAGTGGTGGCGGAAGACGGTGGCGAGCGGCAGCTTGCGGATCGCGCCCTTCTTCTCGGCCTTCGTGAAGGTCTCGGACTCGACGAGCTTCAGCCGCACCCACAGTCCGATGATGACCATCACGGCGGAGAACAGGAACGGGATGCGCCAGCCCCACGACAGGAACGCCTCGGACTTGAGCGCCGGGTTCTCGGAGTGCGGCAGCAGCCAGTTGATCGTGAGGAAGAGCAGGTTCGCGATGATGAAGCCGAGCGGCGCTCCCAGCTGGGGGAACGTGCCGTACCAGGCGCGCTTGCCCTTCGGGGCGTTCTCGGTGGCGACCAGTGCGGCACCCGACCACTCACCGCCGAGGGCGAAGCCCTGCGCGAGGCGCAGGATCAGCAGGAGCAGTGCCGCCCACCAGCCGATCTGCTGGAAGGTGGGGAGCAGGCCGATGACGAACGTCGCGATGCCCATCGTGAGCAGCGAGGCGACGAGCGTCGCCTTGCGGCCGAACTTGTCGCCGAAGTGGCCGAAGATCACCGCACCGATCGGACGGGCGATCATCGCGGCGCCGAAGACGGCGAACGACGACAGCAGCGAGGTGGTGTCGTTCCCGGTGGGGAAGAACAGCACCGGGAAGACGAGCACGGCCGCCGTCGCGTACGCGTAGAAGTCGTAGAACTCGATCGTCGTGCCGACGAGGCTCGCCGTGATGACGCGCGAACGCGGATTCGCGGGCGCTGTGGTCGTACTCATGCTGCTCCTTAGATCCGAGTGCGCTGGTATACCAGGGCACCGGGAGATCCTACGCCTTCCTGAACGTTTGCTGGGTGCGTATGACATCCCGTCGCCGCGCGTGCGTAGAGTCGAACGCGGATGCCGATGCCCACGGGAGACGAGAAGATCGTGACGACGAGACTGCTGCTGATCGCCGACACCCATGTGCCCGCCCGCGCGAAGAGACTGCCCGACGCCGTGCTGTCGGCGGTCGAGGAGGCCGACATCGTCGTGCACGCGGGCGACTGGATCGACGTCGCGACTCTGGATCTGCTCGAATCACGAGCACGGCGGCTCGTGGGCGTTCACGGGAACAACGACGGCCCGGCGCTGCGCGAGCGGCTGCCCGAGATCGCCCGGCTGACGGTCGAGGGCGTCGAGATATCCGTGGTGCACGAGACCGGGCAGAAGCAGCGGCGCGAGGAGCGGATGGACGCCGCCTTTCCCGGCACGGATCTGCTCGTCTTCGGGCACTCGCACATCCCGTGGGACACGGTGGCCCCGTCGGGCATGCGTCTGCTGAACCCGGGGTCGCCGACCGATCGCCGCCGTCAGCCCGTCTGCACGATGATGACGGTCGTGATCGACGGCGGGCGGATCGACGCCACGCTGGTGCCGATCGCGTGAGCGGCCACCCTGAGGCTCCTTCCGTCTACCGCGCCCCGATGCGCTCACGCGATGACGACGTGCGCCGCGGGGCTGCCGTCGAACGGGCGCTCGCGACCCGGGTCTGCGGAATGGGCGGCCGGCTCGACGACCCGCCCGGCTCGATCGACGAGGCGCTCGCCGCGGTGGACGCGGCCTTCGGGGAGCGGATGGCACGCCGACTCGAGCGATTCGCGAGCGTGCTCGAGGGGACGTTCGTCTGGACTCGCGACGCCGACGGGTTCCTGTGGCTGGGCCGGCTCACCGGACCATGGCGCTACGACGCATCCCCCGAGGCGAGCGCGGTCGATCTCGGGCATGTGCGCGCGTGCGACTGGCTCGACCATCCGGTCGATCCGGCCGCGGTGCCGCCCGGCGTGCAGGAGGCTTTCGCGCGCGGGGGCCTCAACTGGCAGAGCATCACCCGGGCCGACACCGCACGCCTGACCGCCGACGTATGGAGGTCCCGCAGAGGCGCGTAGCGACGGTGCGGAGCCGAGGCCGGTGCCTCCGCTCCATACCTCTGTGCTCTGTTCCTCTGTGCTCTATTCCTCGGTGCCCTATTCCGCTGTGTCGCCGAGAGCGAGTGCCGAGACGAAGTCCGCGGACGGTGCGAGCAGGTGCTCGAGCTCGAGGACGACGAGCCTGTTCGCTCCGGCGAGGGTCGCGGGTGCGGGGACGAAGAGCGTACGCTGCGGGCCGTTGCGCCAGTAGCGGCCCAGGAAGAACCCGTTGACGAACGCGTACCCCTTGCTCCAGGACGCGGTGTCGAGCAAGAGGTCGGCGGGGGAGTCGAGGGTGAAGTCCGCGACCCACGCGGACGGTCCGGTGAACGGAGCGCCCGAAGGCCTCCCGCCGCGGCCGGCGATCTCCGCCGCGATCTCCACGACGTCGAGCGGTGTCGAGCGCCATCCGGTCAGGGGCGCATCGTCGACGGCGGGGATGCCGATGAGGCCCTTCTGCTCGCCGAGCCGGTGGTCGTAGTTCACGCGACCCTGCTCCTCGACGAGGATGCTGAGCGTGCGGCCGGCGGGAATCTGCAGCGCGCGGTCATGGCGCGCGCGCGAGAGAGTTCCGACAGCCTGGCCGTCGACGCTCACCCAGGCGAGGTCGCGCACCTCCTCGGCGACGAGAAGCCCTCCACGGCCTCCCGGCAGCTCGGTGTCGTAGCGGACGAGAGCGCTCAGATGCCCGAGCTCGTCGAAGGTCGCCGGGGAATCGGTGCTCACGGACGTGTCGACCACGGCATCCGTCCACGCGCCCGCAGGCACGAGCGGCACCGAGAATGTCGGCGAGGTCGTCGCGGCGGGCGGGCGCTCATCGGGGACGGGGGCGTACTTGGCGATCACGTCGCGGAAGGCGAAGAACTTCGCCGTCGGGTTCCCGGCCTCGTCGAGAGGGGCGTCGTAGTCGTACGAGGTGACGATCGGCAGGTAGCGGCCCTTGTGGTTGGCGCCGTTGGTGAGTCCGAAGTTCGTGCCGCCGTGGAACATGTAGATGTTCACCGACGCGCCGGCGGCGAGCAGCTCGTCGAGGTCGGATGCCGCGGCCTCCACATCGGTGGTGTGGTGCACGCCGCCCCACCAGTCGAACCAGCCGTCCCAGAACTCGGAGCACATCAGCGGACCGGTGGGCTGGTGGGCGCGCAGGGTGGCGAGCCGCTCGGCGCTGCGCGAACCGAACGAGCCGGTCTTGTGCAGCTCGGGCAGGCTGCCGTCGGCGAGCATCTGATCGGTGGGCTGGTCGACCGTGGTGAGCGGAACGGTGATGCCCGCCTCGCGAGTCAGCGCGACGAGAGCCTGGAGGTAGGCCTTGTCGGAGCCGTAGGCGCCGTATTCGTTCTCGATCTGCACGAGCACGACGGAGCCGCCGCGGTCGATCTGCCGGGGAGCGACGATCTCGTAGACGCGACGCAGGTAGTCGCTCACCTCGGCCAGGTAGGTGGGCTCGGAGGAGCGGAGCTCGCGCTCGCCGGCGGTGAGCCAGTTCGGGAGCCCGCCGTTGTGCCATTCGGCGCAGATGTAGGGGCCGGGGCGGACGATTGCATCCATGCCCTCGGCCTGGATGAGGTCGAGGAATCGACCGAGGTCGTTCCATCCCGTCGCATCCCACTCGCCCCGCCGCGGCTCGTGCGCGTTCCAGGCGACGTAGGTCTCGATCGTGTTCAGCCCCATCAGGCGTGCCTTGCGGATGCGGTCCTGCCACTGGTCGGGGTGCACCCGGAAGTAGTGGATGGCACCGGAGATCACCCGGTGGGGGAGGCCGGCGCGGAGGAAATCGGTCTCGCCGATGGAGAAGGAGGTCACGATGAGGTGCTTTCGATGGGTGGGCCGGACGGGAGGATTCCCGTCCGGCCCAGACGTGCGATTACTTGTTGACGGCGAAGCCCTGCGAGTTGCCGTACTCGACC